>Ga0187771_10000461_pt1 | contig 25202 bp, 29 predicted proteins | sample 0116_SJ02_MP15_1_FD_133139 | JGI IMG/M metagenome (GOLD analysis project Ga0187771, IMG submission 133139) | Tropical peat soil microbial communities from peatlands in Department of Meta, Colombia - 0116_SJ02_MP15_10_MG | ecosystem: Environmental > Terrestrial > Soil > Wetlands > Peat | place... | reverse complement strand
TCGCCGTCGGGCGGGCGCTGATGTCGCGACCGCGGGTGCTGATGCTCGACGAGCCAACGACAGGGCTCGCGCCGAAGCTCGCGCGCGCAGCCTTCGAAACCCTCGAGGGCCTGAAGGCCACTGGTCTACAGCTGCTCGTCGCAGAGCAGCAGGTGGCGCTCGCGCTCTCGATCGCGGATCGCGGCTACGTGCTCGAGAACGGACGGATCCAGCTCGAGGGGACGCCCGAAGAGCTCGAGAGCAACCCGGATGTGCAGCGCGCCTACCTGGGGGTCGCGTAATGGTCGAGGCGATCACCGACGGCATCGTCGTCGGGCTCGGCTTCGGGCTCCTCGGGGTCGGGCTCACACTCGTCTACGGGCTCGCCGGGGTCCTCAATCTCGCCTACGGTGAGCTAGCGATCATCGCCGCGCTCGTCTCCGCGGAGCTGGTCAACGGCGGGATGGCGACGGTGCCGGCGGCAGCGATCGGCGTGGCGTCGGCCGCCGGCGCGGGCGTCGCGATGGACCTGACGGTGATGCAGGCGGTTTACCGTCAGAAGGGCGAGCATCGGACGCTCCTCGGGCTGCTCTTGACGCTGGGCATGGCATTCCTGATCGAGGGCTTCCTGAACTGGCGCGATCCGCTGGGCGGGTTCTACATCCTCATCATCGGGAAGCCAGTGACGTTCGCCGGCGCGATCCTGACGAAGGCGGCGATCGAGGCGTCCTTGATTGCGATCGGCGTCGCCGTGATCCTGCTCGCCTTCTTCAACCTCTCCACCCTCGGCCGCGGCGTGCGCTCGGTGATCCAGGACGAGACCGGCGCGCGGCTCGTCGGGATCAGCCCACGCCTCACCCGCACGATCATCTTCGGGCTCAGCGGCGCGCTCGCTGGGCTCGTGGCCGTGACGAGCGCGATGCAGGCTCCGGTGACGGTCACGGGGGGCTTCAGCCTGACGATCAACGCACTGATCGTGACGGTGGTCGGTGGTCTCGGCAGCGTCGCGGGCGCGTTCCTCGCCGGCATCCTGCTCGGGATCGTCGACCAGGTGAGCGCCGTCTACATCGGCCAGTACATCACGAGCATCGTTCTGCTCGGCGCCGCCGCGCTCACAATCCTGATCCGCCCCCGCGGCCTGCTCGGACGCTAGGAGCGATGAACCCGATGACGAAGCTCAGCTGGCGTGGCAATGCCAATGCACCCGGTGCCGGGACGGCCTTCCTGCCGGTCATCATCACCGCGGTGATTGCCGGGGTACTGCCGCTGCTTTGGTTCCAGCACGACATCTACGTCACCGGCCTCGCGGTGACGGCGCTCGTGTTCGCCGGCTACGGCGCTGGGTTCAACTTGATCTTCGGAGCCACGAATCAGCTATTCCTCTGCGTCGGCGCGCTCGCCTCGATTGGCGGCTACGCCGTCGGGCTGCTCTCGCAGCGGGAGTCCGTCCCAATCGTGCCCGGAGTAGTCATCGGGACCCTGGCGGCGGCGCTCGTCGGCGGGCTGCTGAGCTGGGTGGCGGTGCGGCGTTCGCTCGACGTGATCTTCACGGGAATCGTCACGCTCGCCTTCTCGCTCGGCCTCAACCAATGGATCATCGGCCAGCAGGGCGTCACCAACGGCACCACCGGCATCCAGCTGACCAGGGCGGCAACCGGCCTCGCCGATGACCGTCTCGGCGGCTACTACATGTTCGCCGCCGCCATCGTCGTGTTCCTGATCGTCTTCCGCGCGCTCCAGCTCTCGCGTGCGGGCTGGGCGTTCCGCGCGCTCAAGGACGACGAGACGGCGGCCGAGCTGGCCGGTGTCAACGTCGCGCGCTACCGCATCTACGCGGCGGTCGTCGGCTCGGCGATGATCGGCCTCACCGGGGCGCTCTATGCCTACAGCTCTGGGTTCATCAGCCCCGGGACCTTCGAGTTCGACCAGATCGACGTCCAGGTGCTCGTGATCGTCGCCTTCGGCGGCCTGGGAACACTGCTCAGCCCGGTCATCGGCGCGACAGTGTTCGCCTTCATCAACTACGGGTTGAGCACCAGCGGGCAGCTGCGAGAGATGCTCTACGGCGCGTTCATCGTCGCGCTGTTCCTCGGCTTCCGCCGCGGGGCGGTGCAGACCGTCGTGGACGTTGCCCGGCGGCTGATGCGCCCGCGCGGCGTCCCTGTCAAGTCGCCGCAAGCCCCCGGCAGCACGGTGTCGTGATGACTACGGTGTGGAACGGGGATGTCATGGTGGTTGTGATGTTGCACGCTGCGGGGGGCTATCAGATCTGGACGCTAGCCTCGGCGATCGCATGATCAGCACCGAATCCAGCGCCCACAACCCGCTCCCCGGCAGCCGGCGAGTTGCGGGACATGAAGATCTGCTGCGGGTCTCGTATCGCCTGATGGCGAGCAAGGGCATGCACCGGATGACCCTGCAGGACGTAGCCGATGAGGTCGGAATGTCGAAAGCCAACCTCGTCTACCACTACAAGACCAAAGAGGATCTCGTCCTGACCACGATGCAGTGGGTGCTCGAGCAAGTGGCCACACGGATCGTCGAGGCGACGGCGTCCGCGGTCGGCCGCGACGCCAAGATCCGGGCGATGATCGATGCGATCTTCCGCGATCCGCAGCGCAACCGGACCTTCTACATCGTCTACGCCGAGCTGATGGCTCACTCCTCGCGCAACACGCGCTATGCCGAGCTGAACGACTGGTTCCGTGAAAGCGTGACCGGGCAGTACGCGATCGTCATCGGCGAGGCTGATGGAGCACCGAGCAAGGAGGTCGTCGAGGGTGCGATGGTCGTCCGCGCACTGATCGACGGGCTGTTTCTCCAGTGGCTCGCGGAGAGCGACTGGGAAGCCTGCCACGCGCGTTACAAAGAGCTGTGCGTTCAGGCGATTCTCTCCTCACTGGAGCATTTGAACAAACCGGGTTGACACTGACCGTCTGGTCAGTCAAACTGTGGGCGTGAACAACGCCGAGCTAGCCGAGAGGCTTGCGAGCGGGAGGCTTGTCGAGGGACCGGAGTACGCGAGCGAGGACTACGTCAAGGGCCTCACTCGCACGCTAGTCGTGTCCGGCGACACCGAGCTGATCAGCGCGCCGGCCTACCTGAAGGCCGCGGCGCACGCGCCACGCCTGCAGTCCTACGTCTCGGTCGTGGGGATCATCCAGGACGAGCTCGGGCACGCACACATCGCCTACCGGATGCTGCGCGACCTGGGGGTTGACACCGATGAGCTGATCTACGAGCGCGACCCGGCCGACTTCCGACATCCCTACGCGTTCGACGTGCCGCTCGAGAACTGGTCCGAGATGGTCGTCGCGAACGGCTTCTACGACCGCGCCGGCTACACGCTCCTGGGTGACATCTACAAGCACACCACCTACGCGCCGTGGAAGCGCGCGCTCGTTAAGGTCGATCGCGAGGAGACCTTCCACCTGCGCCATGGCGAGCAATGGATGAAGCGGCTTGCCGCCGACCCGGGATCGCATGAGGATCTGCAGAAGGCGGTCGACTGGATGTTTTTGATGACGCTCGAGTGGTTCGGCCTACCGGACGAGCTCAAGCGCCATCGCGACCAGATCGACTTCGGGCTCAAGGGCAAGACGAACGACGAGCTGCGCCAGATCTGGATGTCGACCGCGGTGCCGTTCTGCGAGTCGATCGGCATCGAGGTCCCCGCCCACCTCGATGAGGGCACTGGTCTCTACGAGATCGACACGCCGTTCCCGCAGCAGTTCGACGAGCGCGAGAAGCGGTGGCTCACCGAGGAGGGCGAGATTTCCTGGGACGCGGTGCTCGAGCGCTGGCGCGCGCGCGGCCCCGCCAACGAGGAGCTCGTCGACATGATCCAGCGCGGCCACGTTGCGCTTGCCGAGGCGGCGTGATGGCTTCTCAGCGCGAGGTCGAGAGTGCACTCGCCGAGGTGCTCGACCCCGAGTATCCGGTCACGCTTGCCGACATGGGCATGATCCGTGGGGTCGAGGTAGTGGACGAGACGGCGCGGGTGGCGATCGCGTACTGCTCGCTCGGCTGTCCGTGCATCAACCTGATCGAGCACGACGTTCGCGAGCGCCTGCTTGCGGTGCGCGGGATCGAGCGGGTGGAGATTCGCGAGTCGTTCGAGGCGTGGACGCGTCGGGACATCAGCCGCCGGGGCGTCGCCCAGCTTCGGGGCGCGGGGGTGGCGTGAGCGTCGCGAGCGAGCCGTGGGAGGTCTTCGCTCGCCAGAACGCGACGATCCCGCTGCGGCACATCGGACGCGTCGACGCCACGAACCTCGACGACGCGGTCGTGTATGCGGCGACCCTCTACGAGGAGTGGAAGTGGGCTGACATGTTCATCGTACGGCGGCAGGAGATCGAGCAGCTGGTGAGGCCGGCATGACGCTGCGGGTCTACGGCCGGGTCGAGTACGCGGAGCCGCTCGTGGAGCTCGGAACGGCCAACGAGGGCGCTGACCTGCGCGCCGCCTACCCGGACGACTGGGTCGAGCTCGTGACCTTTACGGAAGACGCAATCCACTGGATCATCCGCAATGGCGAGAACGTTGACGCAGACTGAACTGACGGGTGAGCTCGCGCTCGCGACGGCCAACGTCGTCGTGGCGCTCGCCGACAACAAGTACTTCCTCGCGCACCGCTTGGCGAGCTGGGGAGTCGGCGCCCCGACGCTCGAAAGCGCCGTTGCGTGCACGGCGATCGCCCAGGAAGAGGCCGGGCACGCGCGCGCGCTCTACTCGCTGCTCGAGGAGTTCCCGCCGGAGGTTGCGCCGCTGCCGCTCGAGCGCGAAGGTGATCGCGAGCGCAAGTACGCGCTCTCCTACCTGCTCGAGGAAACAACCTCTTTCGTGCGCGGCGTAGCAGCACTCACGCTTGCCGATCGGGCCTGCACAGTTGTGCTCGAGGCGGCGGCGGACTCGAGCTTCGAGGGCCTGCGCAAGCGTGCGGCGCGAATCCTTGCCGATGAGCGCTTCCATCAACGCTACGCGAACGGGCGCGTGCGCGAGCTGGCTGACGGGCCGGCGCTCGCGCGCGAGCTTGTGGCACTGCTGCCTGAGACGCTCTGCTGGTTCGGTCCCGACGGCGAGCCGGGACTCGAGCTGCTCGTGCAGGAGGGCATCGTCACGAAGCGCAACGAGCAGCTGCGCCAGACCTTCCTCGCGCAGCTCGCAGCCGTGATCGAGCCCGCCGGCGTCGAGCTGCCGATCGCGCATGAGGGGGACTCGTGGACCTATCCGGAGCTGCCGTGGAGTCAGTGGAGCAGCCTGGAGCGCCGACTGACGGCGACTCCGGCGACGGCGACATCGTGAGATGCGTCTGGTGTGACTCGACTCGCGTCGAGCGCCTCGGCGAGTTTGGTCCCGGGCTCATGACCGAGCAGTGGATCTGCCGCGACTGCCACAGCCCATTCGAGTGGATCCGCAAGCGCTGACAGCCGAGCTCGCGGACGGCGTACTGACGATTCGCCTCGAGCGTCCGGAGGCGCGCAACGCACTCACCATTGAGATGGTCACGCAGCTCGCCCAGGAGCTCGAGCGGGCCGCGACCGACGATGCGGTGAAGGCGGTCGTGATCACCGGCACGGGCGTCGCGTTCTGCGCGGGTGCCGACCTCTCGCGCTTCGACGGTTCGGCTGACGCTCGCCGCTTCCGGTTCGAGAGCCACCGCCTGACCGAGCTGGTCGGCCTGATCGAACGAGTCGAGAAGCCCGTCATCGCGGCGGTCAACGGCATCGCCGTCGGTGTCGGGGTCCAGCTTGCGCTGGCCTGCGACCTGCGCGTTGGCGGAACATCTGCCAGCTTCGCGTTCACCGAGGGCAAGCTCGGTCTCCTGCCGACCCACGGCGGCGTCGCCCGGCTCGTCAAGCTCATCGGGCTGGCGCGCGCACGCGACCTGCTGCTCGCGAGCGCGACGATCGACGCCGCCGAGGCCCACGCCCTCGGCCTGCTCACCGCGGTCGTAGAGGATGCCGACCTGCCGGGCGCTACGCAGCGTCTCGTCGAGGGCGCGCTGGTCCGCGCGCCCCAGTCCTACGGCCTCGTGAAGCGACTTCTGCTGATCGCCGCGAACACCGATCTTGCCAGCGCATCCGCGGCCGAGACGATCGCTCAGAGCCTGCTGATCAACACGGAAGACCACCGCGAGGGACGCGTGGCGCTGCGCGAGCGCCGGCCGCCGCGCTTCCAGGGCCGCTGATGACGCTCTTCGCGCTCAACGGCATCGAACCCCAGGTGGCCGCCGACGCCTTCGTGGCGCCGAACGCCGCGCTGGTCGGCGCGGTCGAGCTTGCCTCCGAGTCGAGCGTGTGGTTCGGCGCCGTGCTGCGCGCCGACTTTGACCGCATCGTGATCGGCGCGGGATCCTGCGTCCAGGACAACGCGGTCATCCATACGGCCAGCGGGCTGCCGACGATCGTCGGCTCGGGCGTCGCCGTCGGCCATGCCGCGATGCTCGAGGGGTGCGTGATCGAGGACGGCGCGCTGATCTCGATGGGAGCGATCGTGCTGCAGGGGGCACGTGTCGGTGCCGGTGCGCTCGTCGCCGCCGGCAGCGTCGTGCGCGAGGGCCAGAGCATCCCGGCGGGCATGCTTGCAGCCGGGATGCCGGCCGTCGTGAAGAAGCAGGTCGATGGGTCGTCACGGCGGTGGCTCGAGGAAGCGGCGGCCGCGTACCGCCTGCTGCGCCGCCGCTACCTGGAGGAACTGACCGCCAGAGAGGAGACACGATGGTGAAGATGCTGATCGGGGGAGAGCAGACGGACGCCACGGCGACCGCCGAGCTCGAGGTGATCGATCCGGCAACCGAGGAGGTCTACGAGACCGTCCCTGCCGGTGGCGTCGATGCCGTCGAGCTGGCTGTCCAGGCGGCGAGCGCGGCGTTCGCGGAGTGGTCGCGAACGGATGCCGAGAAACGCGCCGAGATCATCCGCGCCGCGCTCGAGGCGATCGCTGCGCACAAGGACGAGATCGTCGAGACGCTGACCCACGAACAGGGCAAGCCGACGATTGAGGCAGCCGGCGAGCTCCAGCACTTCATCCACGGCGTCCACTTCTACGCCGATCTCGCGACGAAGGTACGCGGCGCCTACCAGGACCTGCCCTCGACGCTCGGGCGCTCCTACGGGCTCGTCATCAAGCGACCGGTCGGGCCGGTGGCGGCGATCGTTCCCTACAACTATCCGCTGACGCTGATGGGCACGAAGATCGGTCCGGCGCTCGCAGCCGGGAACACTGTCGTCGTCAAACCGGCCTCCTCGACGCCGCTCGCCACGCTCAAGATCGCCGAGCTCTTCCACGAGGCTGGTCTGCCGGCAGGGGTGATGAACGTCGTCACCGGCCGTGGCTCGGTGATCGGCGACGCCCTCGTCAGCCATCCACTGATCCGGCGCGTAGCGTTCACGGGGGAGACGGGAACCGGCCGGCACATCGCCGGCTTGGCGGCACCGGCGTTCAAGCGCCTCACGCTCGAGCTCGGCGGCTCGGACCCGATGATCGTCTGTCCCGACGTCGACGTGCCGTCGGTGATCAAGCAGGCGGTCATTGCGCGCTTCTGGAACGCCGGCCAGTCGTGTCTCGCTGCGAAGCGCCTCTACGTCTTCGACGAGGTTTACGACGCCGTCGTCGGCGGCCTCGCGAAGGAGCTCGAGCGCTACGAGTGCGGGACCGGCTGGACGCGGCCCGAGAAGCCGAGACTGCGGATGGGCCCCGTCCACACGAAGGGTGGGCAGCGCGAGCTTGCCGAGCAGCTCGAGGACGCCGTTTCGAAAGGAGCCAGGGTGCTCGTGGGCGGCGGTCCGCCGGAGGGGGTTGACAAGGGCTTTTTCTTCCGCCCGACGCTGGTGGAGGGCGCCCCGCACGACTCACGCCTCGTGCAGGAAGAGGTCTTCGGCCCGATTCTGCCCGTCTTCCGCGTCAAGGACATCGACGAGGCGATCCGTCTTGCCAACGACACGCGCTACGGACTGGGCTCGTCGATCTGGACGCATGACGCCCGCTACATCGACAAGGCCGCACGCGAGATCGACGCCGGCATGACCTGGGTCAACCAGATTCACTACGGCTATGACGAGCTGCCCTTCGGCGGGCTCAAGGAGAGCGGCCTCGGGCGCGAGCACGGCCCGGAGTCGATGATGGACTACTACTTTGAGACGAAGTCCGTCGTGATCGGAGGGCTGGGCTGATGGCCGTCTCGTTCTCGGCCACGGGGCCGATCGGCACGATCCTGCTCGACAAGCCGCCCGCCAACTCCTACGACCTCGAGTACATCGAGGAACTCGGTGAGTCGGTCCGCCAAGCGAGCGCCGACGCCGCCGTCAAGGTCGTGATCTTGCGCAGCGCCTCTGAGAAGTTCTTTTGCGCCGGCGCTGACATCAAGGCCTTCCAGGCCGGTCCACACGAGCGCAACATGGAGATGATCCGCAGCTCGCACGCGACGCTCAGCTCGATCGCGCGGATTCCGAAGATCTTCATCGCGGAGATCGGCGGCCACGCGCTCGGCGGCGGGCTCGAGATCCCGCTCGCCTGCGACCTGCGCTTCGCCGCTGACGGCGATTACAGGCTGGGGACGCCCGAGGCGACACTCGGGCTGCTCCCGGGCAACGGCGGGACGCAGCGCCTGCCGCGGCTGATCGGTCGCAGCCGGGCGCTCGATCTGATGATCACCGGCCGCACCGTCAACCCGCGCGAGGCGTTTGAGCTCGGGATCGTGAACGCCCTGTTCCCAGCCGACGAGCTGGAGGCGCAGACGCTCGCCTACGCGCAGCGACTCGCAAGCGGCGCGACGCGCGCGATCGGCAACATCAAGCTCGCCGTCAACGAGGGCATCGAAGACGGCCTCGAGCGCGGTCTCGAGCGCGAGCGCGAGCTCGTCGAAGAGCTGTTCGGGACCGCCGACGGACGCGAGGGCCTCGCGGCGTTCGCGGAGAAGCGCCAGCCCAACTTCACGGGGGCGTGATGGCGACCGCGGTCGAAGTCAAGGAGACGGTGATCCGCAACCCGGCCTCTGGTGAGGAGGTGGGTCGGGTGGCGCAGAACGGGGCAGCGCAGGCCGCCGATGCCGTGCGCCGTGCGCGCGCCGCGTTCCCCGCATGGTGGCGGACGCCGGCGGCGCGGCGCGGCGCGATCGTGCACGCCGGCGCCGAGGCTGTGATGGCGGCGCGCGACGAGCTCGCGATGCAGCTGACGCTCGAACAGGGTAAGCCGCTGCGCGAGGCGCGGATCGAGATCACGCGCTTCGTCCACACCCTCGAGCACTACGCCGGGCTGGCGAAGAGCTTGCGCGGCAGCTACGTGCCCAATCTCGACGAGGACGCACACGGGCTCGTGCTGAAGCGCCCGCTCGGCGTCGTTGTCGCGATCGTGCCGTGGAACTTCCCGACGACCCTGCTCGCAAACAAGCTCGGGCCTGCGCTGGTCTGCGGCAACACGGTGATCGCGAAGCCAGCCGAGACGACGCCGCTGACAACGCTGCGCATCGCCGCGATCATGCGCGAGGCGGGGCTGCCCGAGTACGTCTTTCAGGTGGTCACCGGTAGGGGCTCGGTGCTCGGCGAGGCGCTCGTGACGAACCCGGATATCGCGAAGGTCGCCTTCACGGGCTCGACGGAAGTCGGCAAGCACGTCGCCGAGCTCGCGGCGCGAGGCGTCAAGCGCGTCACGCTCGAGCTGGGCGGCTCCGACCCGATGATCGTGCTCGAGGACGCCGACATCGACGGTGCGGTCAGCGCTGCGAGTGTCGGCCGTTTCTTCAACTGCGGCCAGGCCTGCCTCGCCGTCAAGCGGCTTTTCCTCGACAAGCAGATCGCAGACGAGTTCGTCGAGAAGCTGATCGGGAAGGTCGCGAAGCTCAAGATCGGCGCTGGCACTGCGGAGGACACACTGATCGGGCCGCTCCACTCGCAGGCGCAGCGTGATGACATCGAAGCGCAGGTGTCGGGCACGCTCGAGCGCGGCGGTCAGCTGCTCGTCGGCGGCAAGCGGCCGCGCGGGGAGGAGTTCGCGAACGGCTGGTTCTACGAGCCGACGCTGATTCTCGAGCCGCCACATGACTCCCCCGTAGCCGTTGAGGAGGTGTTCGGACCCGTGCTTCCAATCTGGCTCGTGGATGGGCTCGATGACGCGATCGCGCGGGCCAATGCCTCCGAGTTTGGCCTCGGCTCATCGATCTGGACGCGTGACCTGACCGCGGCGACGATCGCCGCGGAGCGGCTCGAGGCCGGCTATACGTGGATCAACTCGGCTCAGATCATCTACGACGAGCTGCCGTTTGGCGGATTCGGCGAGTCGGGCGTCGGCAAGGAGCACGGCAACGAAGCGCTCGACTACTACCAGGAGTCGAAGGCGGTTGTCGTCAAACAGAGCCCACATCTGTGACGCCGCTGCACTTTGAGGATCTGCACGTCGGCCAGCGGTTCGAAACCGCGCGCCGGACCGTCACCGAGGCCGATATCGTCGCGTTCACCGGCCTGTCCGGTGACTTCAACCCGCTGCACACCGACAGCGTGTTTGCCGCGGGCACGACCTACGGCGAGCGGATCGCTCAGGGGGTCCTCGTGCTGGCGATCGCGACGGGCCTGCGCCAAAGGCTCGGCCTCTTCGACGGCACGCTGATCGGCTTCCTCGAGATTCGCAACTGGCGCTTCAGCGCACCGGTGCGGATCGGCGACACGATCCGCGTGGTCAACGAGGTGAGCGAGCTTCGCGAGACCTCGAAGTCGGACCGTGGCATCGTGGTCCAGCGCGTCGAAGTCCTCAACCAGGACGATGCTGTAGTGCAGAGCGGCGAGTTCGTGCTGATGGTCCAGCGCCGGTGAGCGCGCTGGTCCTGCATCAGCCGGCGATCGAGGACTTCGAGGAGCTGGAGGATGCGCTGCTCGGCGCTTTCCGTGCGCTGGTGGCACAGGGGGAGGATCCGTCGATCGTCGTGCTGCGCTCCGAGGACGTTGCGGCGCAGGGGGAGCCGGTCGCGGCGGCGCTTGCCCACGGCCTGATCGGCCTCGTTCGCGCGCTTGCGCTCGAGCAGTTCACGCTTAACGCGCTGGCGGTCGACGACGGGGTCGACGCCGACCATTGGATCGAGCGGCTTGCCGACCCGCAGGGGCTCACCGGACAGCTCGTGCGCCTGGACTCCCGCAGCGTCGGACGGCTCGCGGTATGAACGGGAGCACGGTCGTAACCGGCGCCGCTGGGGGCCTCGGGTCGGCGATCGCGCGGCGCCTGGCGGCAGACGGGCACCGGCTGCTGCTCGTCGATCTCGCCGGCGGCGTCGATGAGCTGGCGCGCGAGCTCGATTGCGCAGCGTGCCGGGCCGACATCACGAGTGAGGCGGGGCTCGACCAGGTTGCCACTGCCGCCGGGAGCGAGGTCACGGCGCTGGTCAACAACGCGGGGATAAACCGCGACGCGCGCGCGACAAAGCTCAGCGCCGATGACTTCCGTGCCGTGATTCGCGTCGACCTCGTCGCTCCGGCGCGCCTGGCGACCCGTCTGCGCTCAGCTCTCAGCGGCGGGGTTGTGGTGAACGTGAGCTCCCGCGCGGCGCTCGGCAACTTCGGCCAGGCCAACTACGTCGCCGCGAAGTCGGGCTTGATCGGTCTCACGCGTGCGCTCGCCCTGCGCTGGGCACCGGCGGTCCGCGTCAACGCGGTGGCTCCCGGTTTGATCGACACGCCGATGACAGCGGCGATGCCGGGCGACGTGCTCGAAAAGCTCGTTGCGCGCGTGCCCGCCGGACGGATCGGCTCCCCCGAGGACGTCGCCGCGGCGGTCGCCCGACTGTGCTCAGCGGACGCCGGCTACGTCACGGGCCAGGTTCTCTTCGTCTGCGGCGGGCGCAGCATCGCCTAGCGAGCTCGTGCGACGTTCACCGGCTCGGCTGGCACAGCGAGCGGACCGAGGCGGTAGACGTAGCGGGCGTTGCCGGCCAGGATCGCGGCAAGCGTCTCGGGTGCGAACCCGAGGCTCGCGACGGCTTCGGCGTTGACGCGGATCCCGGGAACGCCCGGCCAGTCGGTGCCGAAGATGAACTTCCACCCGAGCCGGTCGAGGTCGAAGCGCGCGTAGTACTCGGGGAGCTTGCGCGGCGGCAGCCCCGACAGCTCGATCCACACGTGTTCGCGCATGAGCGCGAGGAACGCGGCCGCGTCGTACCACCAGCCGCGACCGCCGTGCGCGAGCACGATCGTCAGTTCGGGAAAGTCCTTCGCCACGTCCTCCGCATAGGTAGGGTCGGCGAAGCGGTTGACGGCGCCGTCGAAGTTGCTCGTCCCGCAGTGGACGATGAGGGGCACGCCACGCTCCTGGCAGATCGCGTAGGCGGGATAGAGCTCGCGAGCGTTTGCGGGGAAGCCGCCGTGCACGGGGTGGACCTTGAGCGCGACGGCGCCCAGGTCGAACTGGCGCTCGAGCTCGGCTGCGATCGGATGGTGCATGTGGGGGTTCAGGTTGGCCGCGATGCGGATCCGCGCCGGGTCGGCATCGGCGACCGCGACGATGTCCTCGATCGGCTGGATGCCGGTGACGCGCGGGCTGTACTCGGCGAGCAGGATCGCGCAGTCGACGCCTTCGCGCTCGAGGTAGGCGGCAAAGCGCGCGCCGACCGCCGTTCCCTCCTCGTCGTAGAGGTCGAGCGGATCGCCGTCGGAGCGGCGCGCCATGATCCACTGCTCCCAGCTCATCTTCAGCGTGGGTATCCGCGCCACGTGGATGTGCGCGTCCACGAGCGCGAGGCCGTCGAGCATCAGCTTTGCCGCAACTTGAAGCGCTGGATCTTGCCCGTGACCGTCTTCGGGAGGCTCTCGACGTAGGCGAACACCGTCGGCACCTGGTAACGGTGGAGTCGTTCGCAGCAGAACTCCCGCAGCTCCTCGTTCAGCTGATCGCCGGGGGCCGCCGACGGCTCGGCGACCACGAACGCCTTCGCCTTGATGAAGCCGTCGATCATGCAGGAGACGACGGCCGCCTCGACCACCGCAGGGTGCTCGATCAGGCGAGCCTCGACATCGGCCGGCGAGACCCACAGTCCGCTGACCTTGAACATGTCGTCGGCGCGGCCCTCGTACCAGTAGTTGCCGTCGGCGTCGCGGCGGTAGCGGTCGCGCGTGTGAAACCAGCCGTCGCGGATCAGCTGCGCCGTGCGCTCGGGCTGGTTCCAGTACTCGACGAACATGCTCTCGCCGCGCACGCACAGGTCGCCCGTCGCCTCACCGACCAGTTCGCGCTCCTCGTCGTCACAGAGCTTGAGCTCGTAGCCGGGCACCGCTGTGCCGCTCGAGCCGGGGACGACGACGCCGGGACGGTTCGAGCAGTAGATGTGAAGCATCTCGGTCGAGCCGATGCCGTCGATGATCTCGACCCCGTAGCGGTCATACCAGCGATGCCAGACCTCGGCCGGCAGCGGCTCCGCGGCTGACACGCAGAGGCGCACCGATGACAGGTCCTGTTCGCCGGCGGCGTCCGCGTGGAGCATCGCGTTGAACAGCGTCGGCGCGGAGAAGAAGATCGTCGGCCGGTGCTTTGCGATCGTCGCGAACACCGCCTCCGGCGTCGCGCGGCCCGCGAGCATGACCGTGGTGGCGCCGGCGATGTAGGGGAAGGTGAGGTTGTTGCCGAGCCCGTAGGCGTGGAACAGCTTGGTCGTCGAGAAGGCGACGTCATCCTCCTGGATCGCGAGCACCGTCGTCGCGTAGTTCCAGGTGACGAGCAGGTCGCGGTGGCGATGGATCACGCCCTTCGGCGTCCCGGTGGAGCCCGAGCTGTAGAGCCAAAACGCCATGCCCTCGCCTCGCGTCGGCGCCGGCGGGATGTCGTCGTCGAGCGTCCGTAGCTCGTCGACGTGAATGACTCGCGGATCTGTGACCTTGCCGGCACTGGCGGCGTCGACGAGGACGACTTCGGCGCCGCTATCGCTGACGTAGTAGTCGTACTCGTCCGCGGCAAGCAGCGGATTCACGGGGATCGGTACCGCGCCGATTCGCATCGCGCCGAGGAAGACCGCGGGAAAGTCGACGCAGTCGTCCATTACCATCAGCACGCGACCGTCCTGCTCGATGCCGCGATCGCGCAACATCGCGCCGATGCCGCAGGCCCGGCGGTACAGCTCGCCGTAGGTCAAATGGTCGTCCCCGCAAGCAACGACGAGCTTGTCGGCGCGGCCAGCAGCAAGATTCGCGTCGAGCAGCATGCTCGCGTTGTAAAGCTCGGCCCCCGTCATAGCCGCCGCCATGGACGTTTAGACTAACCGTTCAGTCAGTCAAGTGCAAACGGCTGGCAGCCAGCTCAGGCGCCGAGTGCGAGCGCTACCCACAGCACGCCGAGTGCCGTGACCGCACCGACGACGGCGAACAGCGCCACGCGCCGCCGGGCGCTGGGTGCATCGCCGCGCGGCAGAACGCGCAGTGCGAGCGCGATCAGGAAGCCGAGAACGAGCGGCAGCAGCAGCGCGTTCACGACCTCGACGTCGATCGAGAGGTTGACGAGCGAGTGACTCGTGAGGACGAGCGCGGCGCCGGCGGCGACCGAGATCGTGAAGAGGCCGTAGAAGAGCGGCGCGCGTCGCACGCTGTCGTTGAGGCTGCGTGGCTTACCGAACGCCTCGGCGACCGCCCAGGCGAGTGCCAGCGCAACCACGATGCTGGCTACGAGGGCGGCGCCGCCAACTCCAAACAGGAGGACGTAGCGAGCCGTATCGTGGCCCAGTGCTGGCGAGAGTGCCGCTGACAGATCGGCGACGCTCGCGAGCGGGCGGCCGCTGCCGTAGAGCGTGGCCGCTGTCGCGACGAGCACAGCGGCCATCACGATCTGTGTGACGAACGCTCCGGCGCTGGTGTCGGCTCGCGCGGCGCGCAGGTTGCGTCGCTGCAAGCCCTTCTCGACGACCGCGCCCTGCTGATAGAAGACCATCCACGGCATGACGACGGCGCCGACGTTGGCCGCGACGAGGGCCGTGAAACCCGGCTTTGCGAGCGGCGCTGCCGAGCTGAGATCGTGGGTGATCGCGCTGGGATCCGGATGCGCCAGCACCGCAGCTGCGACGAACGCAAGCTCGCACAGTCCGAGCGTGATCCCGACGATCTCCACGCGGCGGTAGCCGCCGGTCACGACGAGAGCGACCAGCGCGGCCGCGGCCGGCAGGACCGTCATCGCGGCCGGCAGTCCGAAGAGCCGCCCGAGGCCCGCTACGCCCGCGAACTCGGTCACCAGCGCCCCGATCGCGCTCACGACGAGCGTCCCGACCGAGACGAGCGCCCAGCGGTTGCCGAACTGCTCGCGGATCAGCTCCGCATGGCCCTTGCGCGTGACGATACCGAGACGCACGGTGAGCTCCATCACGAGGTACAGGACCGGGATCAGCAGGAGCTGCAGCGGCAGCAGGCGGTAGCCCCAGCGCGCGCCCGACTGCGCAGCCGTCACGATGCTGCCCGCATCGGTGTCCGCGAGCATCACCATCAGGCCCGGTCCGAGCACGAGCAGCAGCGCCGGCAGGTGCCGCCGCAACCCGACGGCGACCGCCGCCGGCTCGAGCGAGCCGCTCCCTCGCGCCGTGCCAGTCGCAGCTGACCAGGCTTGCCCTCTCACGGCTTCGGCGTCGGGTGAAGCGTCGCTCATCTGCCGGCGGGCTCCGGGGAGCCCGCGCGCCGGCGCGCGCCGAGGCGCGCGACGCAGAGGTCGGGTGCGACGAACGCGTCAAGCTGCTCCAGCCCGAGCGTGCTCTGAAGCTCGGCGAGCGCTCCCGCGATCAGGCCGCGGTGAACCGCGCAGGCGATCTCGCCGGCGCCGCTCGTGGCGAGCTCGCCGAACGGGCAGCGGTGCATCTTGATCTCGTACGCGCTCTCCTCGGGGCTGAAGCCCTCCTGAGCGAGCAGCGTGACAACGGCCTCCGTGTCGTCGGCCACGTTCGTGCTCCGCCCGGCCGCGGACTCGTGCACGAGCGAGCGGCCCCAGGCATAGCCGGCTTGCGCCGCACGCTGTTCGCCGTCTGCCAGCTTGGAGAGAGTGCCCGTGAGGATCGTCGCCAGCAGCCGGTAGCTCTCGGCTGCGGTCGCGTAGGCGTTTGCCCGGAGGCTGTACAGGGTGCGCGGTCGCCCCGGGGTATCTCGCGCGGCCGCTCGAGAGGACACGAGGCCGGCCGCGATGAGGACCCTCGCATGCCAGCGCACCGTGTTTGCGTGCAGACCGAGCCGGCGTGCGAGCTCATGGGCGTCGAGCTCGCCCGCGCGCTCGAGCTCGCCGACGATCCGGGCGCGCTGGATCTCCGCGAGCGCACGGTGCACCGCCAGTTCGCTTGGCCGCTGCGTCATATCTCCAATCACGATTGGAGATTCGTCCTGCGGCGGCTCGCCGGCATCCGCAGAGGCCCACCCGAGCGTTGCGGCAATACACGCAAGCTCTGCGGGGGTCGGTCTCATCGGGTATGTTCCGGGCAGTGGCTGCTGAGGGCATGAGCGAGAGAGCGCGCGAACGTCGCTCGATGGCTGCGGCGATTGCGCTGCTTGCCGCCGTGATCGTCGCTGCGATCGTCGCTGCGATCGTCGTCTCGATCCACGACGCGAACGACGTGCCTAGGCACGGGCCGTCAGGCATCACGCTGACCGCCAACGAGGCCAAGGGCCGGACGCTCTTTGCCCAAGTCTGCGCGACCTGCCACACGCTCGCGGCCGTCCACGCCGTGGGCCGGATCGGGCCCAACCTCGACGTGCTGCAGCCGCCTGAGTCGCTCGTCCTCTACGCGATCCAAAACGGCTTCGCTCAAGGGCGCGGGCAGATGCCGGCCGGGATCTACAGCGGCCAGGAAGCGACCGATGTGGCTCAGTTCGTCGCCGCGGTCGCCGGGCGCTAGCGCCGCGCGGCGGGGCCAGCGCTGACGCAGAGCTGGCTTACGGGAGGAGGCGCGCTGGTATGCGCGAAAGAGATCGACAGCGCAACAAAGCGGGGTGTTTGCGGTTCAGTGAGCAGGGGTAGCGCTTGCGTTGCTGGCCGCACGTAGTATCCTTACCAATCGTAAGTTGTAAGCAGAAGGTAAAGCCATAAACAAAAAGTAAAGCGTGATGCGATGAAGGCGACGATGAGCAGATTCCAAATCCACGACGATCTCACCGCACCCGACGCGTCGATGCCGGTCCTGCGTGGCGCGCTCTCGACAGGTGGGCAGCTACCGAACTTCCTCGGCGTGCTCGCGGGCTCGCCGGCAGCGCTGCGCGCCTACGCGCGCTTCCGCGCCGAGCTCCGCCGTGGAACGCTCACCGGTCGCACCCGCGAGAGGATCTCGCTCGCGGTTGCCGAGGCCTACGGTTCGGCGCCAGGCGTCGCGCTGCACAGCCGCACCGCGCGGCAGGCGGGGCTGGGGCTGGACGAGGTGGCGAAGGCGCGCGAGTTCGAGTCCGGCGATCCCAAGGAGGGCGCGCTACTGCGCTACCTGAAGGCCGCGATCGACGGGCGCGGTGTCATGCCGGCCCACCTGCACGAGGAGGCACGCGAGGCCGGTTGGACCGACGAGCAGCTGCTGGAAGGGATCGCATTCGCCTCGCTCGAGGTGTTCACCGCGATGGTCAACGTCGCGGGCGATGTGCCGGTGGACGGCTCGGTCGAGGACTCGAGGACGCTGCGCGCCGCGTAGCTACGGCTTCGTCATGGCGTCACTCTCCGACGTTCGCGGTGACGGCAGCGCAGGTGCGAGTGACGGGGAGGCTCCCCCGCACTGCTGCCCCTACTACCACCGCGCGGTCGAGCTGATCGGCCGCCGGTGGACCGGGGCGATCCTCGAGATCCTGGTTCAGGGAGGCTCGCTGCGCTTCTCGCAGATAGCGAGCTACGTCACGGACCTATCTGACCGGATGCTCTCCGATCGGCTCAAAGAGCTCGAGTCCTATGGGCTCGTGCGGCGCACGGTCCTGCCCGGTCCGCCGGTTCGCGTCGAGTATGCGCTGACGCGAATGGGCCGCGAGCTTGCGCCAGCGCTCGAGGAGCTGAAGCGCTGGGCGCGAGCGTGGCTGGGCACTTCGATCTACGACTCCGGTCGCGAGGCGAATCCGCGTCGGCAGCCAGCCGGACCCGCCGGTCGTTAGGCCGCGCACTCGGCGGCGTGCTGGCGCCGCGTGGCCGCTGCGCGCAGCATGATTTAAGGTGCCGCTAGCGGCGCATCGCGTGGGCCACGCCGCCGCGGACAAACGAATGCCCGAAAAACCTTCAAGCGTCGAGGACGTCAAGGCGATCGTCGCCGAGCGCAACGTGCGTTTCATCAATCTCTGGTTCACGGACATACTCGGCCACCTGAAGTCTTTCTCGATCAATGTCTCCGAGCTGGACGGGGCGTTCGAGCGCGGCATGGCCTTCGATGGCTCGTCGATCACCGGCTTCAACGCGATCGAGGAGTCCGACATGATCGCGATGCCGGATCCCAGCACCTTCGCCGTGCTGCCATGGCAGCCCGAGGAGCAGGGCGTGGGACGCATGTTCTGCGACATCGTGACGCCCGAAGGGACGCCCTACGAGGGCGATCCGCGACACATCCTGCGCCGCGCCTGCGACCGCGCCGTCGATCTGGGCTTCGACGCCTTCAACGTCGGACCCGAGCTGGAGTACTTCCTGTTCCGCGACGCGAGCGGTACCGAGCCGCTCGACGGCGGTGGCTATTTCGACCTCACGACGCTCGACGCCGGCTCGAGCGTTCGCCGCGACACCGCGATAGCGCTCGACCAGCTCGGAATCCACGTCGAGCTCAGCCACCACGAGGCAGGCCCGTCCCAGCACGAGATCGACATCCGCCACGACCACGCACTCAAGATGGCGGACGACTGCATGACCTACCGCATTACGGTCAAGGAGCTGGCGCTGCGGAACGGCTGGCACGCTACCTTCATGCCGAAGCCGCTGTTCGGGCAGAACGGGTCCGGCATGCACACTCACCAGTCGCTGTTCGCCGGTGGGCGCAACGCGTTCTTCGACCCCGACGACCGCTACTTCCTCACACCGGCGGCGAAGGGCTTCATCGCCGGCCAGCTGCGGCACGCGCGCGAGATCTGCTCGATCTTCGCCCAGTGGGTCAACTCGTACAAACGCCTCGTGCCCGGCTACGAGGCGCCGGTCTATGTCGCCTGGTCGCGCCGCAATCGCTCGGCGCTCGTGCGCGTGCCGCCGCACCATCCCGGCGGCGAGGAGTCGACGCGGGTGGAACTGCGCTGTCCCGACCCGGCCTGCAACCCCTACCTGACCTTCGCGGCGCTGCTCCAGGCAGGGCTCGAGGGGATCGAGAACGGCTATGAGCTGCCAGAGCCGATGGAGCGCAACCTCTATCACCTCGCGCCCGAGGAGCGGCGCCGGCTCGGCATCGAGCAGCTCCCGGAAACGCTCGGCGCCGCCGTCGAGCTAACCGCCGACTCCGAGCTCGTGTTGCGCACGCTCGGCGAGCACACCTTCAATCGCTACATCGAGATCAAGCGCCGCGAGTGGGACGAGTACCGCGTACAGGTCACGCAGTGGGAGCTCGACCGCTACCTGCAGGTGCTCTAGACGCGGGCTCGGCGGCGCGGTGCCAGGGGAGCAGCACTGCGCTCAGGCAGTCGCTGCTCGCAGCGCCGCCGCTAGCGCGGCGGGATCCTCGATCGGCGCCCGGCACGCGAAGCGCTCGCATACGTAGGCCGCCGTCCGGCCACCTGTAGCGGCCCGGCGTCCTTGCAGCAGGGGCACGCTCGACTCGCTGCCGTCACGGGCTCCCGCCAGGACGATATGGGGGCGGAAGGCTTCGCGCACCACGCGATCGAAAACGTGGAGCTCGTCGCCCACGAGCGCGAGCTCGCGCACGTCGGCGAGGTGGAAGTCGAGTGCGCACAGCAGGTAGGCGAAGCTCTCCGGGAAGCGCGGGGCGGCCTCGATGCTGAGGCGGATCGCGGCTAGCGCGTGCTCCTTGTAGCGCTGCTCGCCGGTCAGCGCGGCAAGCCGCAGCAGGCCGAGCGCGGCGCTCGAGGCGCCCGCCGGGATTGGATGGTCCTCGGCCTCCTTGCGCGGCACGACGAGCTGCTCGCCATCGCGCCCGGAGGCAAAGAAACCGCCGTGCTCGACGTCGGCGAAGCGCTCGATCAGCGCGTCGCCGAGCTCGCGCGCCCAGACGAAGAAGCGCTCATCAAAGCTCGCCTCATACAACGTGAGGAGCGACTCGAGCATGAACGCGTAGTCCTCGAGAAACCCAGCCACAGTCGCCCGGCCCGCCGCGAAGCTGCGCAGCAAGCGCCCGTCCGCATCGCGCATCCGCTGCCAGACGAGCTCCGCCGCCCGGGTCGCGGCGGCGAGGTAGCGCTGCTCGGCCAGCACCGCGCCGGCATCGGCGAGCGCGGCGATCATCAGCGCGTTCCAGCTCGTGAGCTGCTTGTCGTCGAGCGCCGGCCGGATGCGGCGCTCGCGTGCTGCGAGCAGGATCTCGCGGATCTCAGCGCGGTCCGGCGGCTCCTGTCCGGTGGCGCGCAGAATGTTTGTGCCCTCGAAGTTGCCACGCTCGCTCGCGCCGAAGTAGGCGATCGCCGCCTGCGCTCGCGCGCCGAGCAGCTCGCGCAGCTCGTCGAATTGCCAGACGTAGTAGGCGCCCTCGGCGCCGTCGCTGTCGGCGTCGAGCGAGCAGTAGAAGCCGCCCTCGGGCGAACGCAGCTCCCGCAGGCAGAAGTCGAGCGTCTCGCGGCAGGTGCGCAGCAGCAGCTCGTCGCCGCTCAGCTGCCAAGCGTGCAGGTAGCTGCGCGCGAGCAGCGCGTTGTCATACAGCATCTTCTCGAAGTGCGGCACCGTCCAGGTCGCGTCGACGGCGTAGCGGGCGAAGCCGCCGCCAACCTGGTCGCAGATCCCGCCGCGGGCCATGGCGCGCAGCGTCGCAAGCGACATGTCGAGCTCGCCGCTGCGCAGCAGGAGCTCGAGCGTGCAGTGCGGCGGGAACTTCGGCGCGCCACCGAACCCGCCGTCGACGGGGTCATAGCGCTCGCGCAGTGCCGCGAGCGCCCGCCGAAGCGGGGCGCGATCGAGCGAGGTGCTCGAAGGTTCACGAGCGGCGAGTGAGCGCAGGTGTGCGACGAGCTGCGCGCCGCCCGCCAGCGCTTGCTCGCGGCGCGTGTGCCACAGCTCGACGACGCCGGTCAGGACCTGCGTGAACGACGGCATGCCTTGCCGTGGCTGTGGTGGCCAGTAGGTGCCGCCGAAGAAAGGAGTCCCGACCGGCGTGAGAAAGACGCTGAGCGGCCAGCCGCCGAGGCCCGTCATCAGCGCAACTGCCTGCATGTAGACGCCGTCGATGTCCGGCCGCTCCTCGCGGTCGACCTTGACGCAGACGAAGTGCTCGTTCATCAGGGTCGCGACTCGAGGGTCGGCGAAAGACTCCCGCTCCATGACGTGACACCAGTGACAGGCCGCATAGCCGATCGAGAGGAACAACGGGAGATCCCGCTCGCGGGCGCGCTCGAACGCGCTGCTTCCCCACGGCAACCAGTCGACCGGGTTGTCAGCGTGCTGGCGGAGGTAGGGCGAGCTCTCGTCGGCCAGCGCGTTTGCCATCGGCCGCGCTAGCGCCCGGAGAGGCGCACTGCGTAGGCGTAGCCCGCGGCGTGGGCGGCGCTGGCGTGCGCCGCAGCGATCTTGCCGGAGAAATGCTTGGTCGAGCTCGACACGAAGACGCCGCCGAGTGTGCCGCTGACGCGCTTTGAACGGGTGTCGTAGACCAGCGTGCCGTGGGCGGCGCGCGAGCCGCTGATCGTCAGCGTGTAGGTGGCTGCGTGCGTTGCGAAACCGCCGCTGACCCGCACGCCGGGGACATACGAGTAGCCGTGCAGCTGCAGTCCGTGGAGTGAGAAGGCAGCCCAGCCCGCGCGTAAACCGCCGAAGCGCACGGTCGCGCTGAGCGACGATCCGCCGAGGAAGTCGTCGACGCCTGTGTCGAGCGCCTGTGAGAGCGTTTCGAGAACCGCGGTGAGCGTCTTACCGGGCAGGCCGCTCGTGCCGTCCGCCGCCCGCAGGTGCGTGACCGACACGGGCGGGAGCGGCGCCGGCTGCAGCGTCGCTGGGATCGCTGTGTTCGTGCACTGCGTGATCGGCCTGCCCTGGAGGAAGGCGGTTACGGCGTCCTGTGCGCAGTTCGTCGGCTCGGTGCCGAGGACGGAGTGGCCGGTGTTCGGTACGACGAGCAGCGTCGCGTCCGGGATCTGGGTGGCGACTGCCCTGGCGTCGGAGGTTGGCGTGCGCATGTCCTCGGCGCCGCTGATGATGAGCGTCGGGACGTTCGGCAGCGTGCCCGTGGTTGGCTCCGGTGCTGCCGTGGTGAACGGCCAGAGGGCGCAGTAGGGAGCGTCGCTCTCGTCATAGGCAGTCTTCGCCGTGAATGGTGCGAACAGCGACGCGGGCTGCGCGTTGAAGGTAGCGAGCGCCTCGCTCGCGCGCTGGGTCGGCAGGTCGGTGCGGTTCCACGGGTAGTAGTTCTCTTCGCAGCTCGTGGCGAAGTAGAGCTCGTTGTTGACGCCGCCCTCCGGCTCGTTCGCGATCACGGTCAGATCGCCGAGCAGCGCGTAGTCGTGGTTGACGGCCGCGGCGTGCAGTGCTGCCGGCAGGTCCGCTCGCAGCAGCGGGTCTAGGTCGCCGCTGATCAGGATGTTGAAGAGATCATCGGGGCCGATCTTCACACGGTGCACCTGCCCCTTCGGCCCGATCACGTTTGTGTGGACCGGACTCGCGGCGAATCGGCTGAGAAGCGTCGTCAGGTCGGTCATCGCGTCACCGCCGATCCCGGCGCACGCGTCGTTCGCACACACATTGGCAAGGATCCCCGGGATCGCGGCGAAGCTCGAGGCGCTGTACACGTCGGGACCGTTCGGTTGGACCGTCGAGTCGAGGATCAGGCCGGCGACGTTGCTCGGGTGCTGCTCGGCATAGCGCAAAGCCACCTTCGTGCCATACGAGGTCCCGTAGAGAATCAGCTTGCTGTAGCCCAGCGCCACGCGGATCGCCTCGATGTCGGCGACGGTGTCATCGCTCTCGTAGAAGCCGCGCGTCGGTCCGAGCTGTGATCCGCAGGTGCCGACGAGCGTGGGCGTGAGCGTGGTGTTCGGATCGGCGAACGCCGGGCAGCTGAGCGCCCCCGAGGTTCCGGTGCCGCGCTGGTCGAAGACGATCAGGTCGTCTGTCCCGAGGGCCGCCGACACCGTCTGAGCGAAGTCGCTGGCAAACGGCAGCGACGGCTGCCCAGGCCCGCCGGCAAGCCCGATGATCGCCGTCGTGGCGGTCCCGGTAACCGCGACCTTGCGCTCAATCGACAGCGTGACCGCTCCCGGCGTCGCACCGCTCGGGTCGAGTGGCACCGTCAGGTGTGCGCAGGCGAATCCTGGGGCGTTCGCGCACGGCACGAAGGCGACCGCTGTTGCGGCCGCTGCGCTGCTCGCAGCCGCGAGCAGGACTGTCGCGAGCGCCGCGGCGGTCGCGAACGCTGCTCCCATAACGACGCGCCGCATCGGCCAGACCGTAGCGCATCGCAAGCGGCGACCGTGCGGATGCTCGTGAGGGCGCTATCGTGGACTTCGATGACGGCTCAGCGAGAGGTGGTCGTGGCGGCGGGCGCGCCCGACGCGATCGGACCATACAGTCACGCGGTCCGCGCCGGCGATCTGCTCTTCTGCTCCGGCCAGATCCCGCTCGACCCTGAGACGGGCGAGCTGATCGGGGTCAGCGTCACCGCGCAGGCACGCCGCTGCTTCGACAACCTTGCGGCCGTCTGCGCCGCGGCCGGCACGTCGTTGGAGCGCGCGGTGCGTCTCACGATCTACATGGTCGAGCTCGCAGCTTTCGCCGAGGTCAACGACGTCTGCGCCGAAATCTTCCCGACCGGTCCTCCAGCACGCGTGACGGTCGGCGTCGCGGCGCTCCCGCGCGACGCGCTGATCGAGATCGACGCGATCGTCGCTCTGTAGCGACGGCTTGCGTGTGCGACGCGACGATATCCTCCGCTTTCGTGCCGCACGCCCACGCGGAGCGCGACCTGCCCTGAGCCCCTCGAGCGACACCAAGACGCAGATCGCCCAGGCGATCACGAGCGTGGTCGACGAGGTTCCGGCGCTGCGCCAGCTCAAGCTTGTCATCTCACTCGAGCTGCGCGGGCGCGGCGACGTCCAGCAGTACCGAATCGAGCTCCCAGGGCCGCAGATCTCGAAGGAGATCGCGACCGACGCGCGCGTGACGATCGACATGCGCCGTGAGTTCTTCAACGCGATGGTCAGCGAGGGCGCGCGCGTCGCCGACTGGCGCGAGGCATTCCAGTACGGTCAGGCGAAGGCGACCGGGGTTGCCCAGATCCTCAGGCTGATCGAGCGTGTCGTCGGCATGCACGAGGAGCGCGTCGCGCTGCGCCGCGCAAAGCGGGCCGCGGGACCCGGCCGCGCGGGCGGGACGTGAGTAGCGCCGCCCGCCGGTCGCCGCAGCGATGGCTAGCGGCAGCCGCCGCGGCCGGCCTCAGCCAAGAACAGCTAGAACCGCCTCTACGGCGGCGTCGACGTCGAACGTTGCCGGGATCTCGACCTCGGGCGAGGTGGGGGGCTCGTAGGGATCAGCGACGCCGGTCAGGTTGTCGATCTCGCCGGATTGTGCGCGCGCGTACAGGCCCTTCACATCGCGCCGCGCGCACTCCTCGAGGCTCGTGCTCATGTAGACCTCGATGAAGCGCACGCCGGCGCGCTCGTGCAGCTCGCGCGCCGCGGCCCGGTCGGCTGCGTAAGGGGAGATCAGACAGGCGAGGGCGACGACGCCAGCATCGGCGAAGAGCAGCGCGAGCTCACCGACGCGACGAACGTTCTCCGAACGGTCCTCCGGGCTGAAGCCAAGGTCGCTGCAGAGGCCGTGACGAAGGTTGTCGCCGTCGAGCCGGTAGGCGATGCGGCCGGCGGCGAGCAGCCGCGCCTCGACGGCTGACGCGGTCGTCGACTTGCCCGAGCCCGATAGCCCGGTGAACCAGACCGTCGCGCCGTGCTGGCCGATGCAGTCCCAGCGCTGGCGACGGTCGAGCTCGCCCTCGTGCCAGACGACGTCGGCTGAGGCTCGATGCGCCGCAGCCCGGCCGCGCATCGCCGAGCCGAGCACTGCCATCAGAAGTACCCGCTCCGCTTGCGGTCTTCCATTGCTGCGTCTGAGGTTTTGTCGTCGGCTCTGGTTTCGCCGCGTTCGGTGATGCGGGTGTTTTTGATTTCTTGGAGGACGGCTTGGAGTGTGGTGGCGGTTGATTTGAC
>Ga0187771_10000459_pt1 | contig 25219 bp, 23 predicted proteins | sample 0116_SJ02_MP15_1_FD_133139 | JGI IMG/M metagenome (GOLD analysis project Ga0187771, IMG submission 133139) | Tropical peat soil microbial communities from peatlands in Department of Meta, Colombia - 0116_SJ02_MP15_10_MG | ecosystem: Environmental > Terrestrial > Soil > Wetlands > Peat | place... | reverse complement strand
ATCGGCAACAGCGGTCCTCTTCCCGAACCGATTGGCGCGGCTATCAAGGAAAACGATCTGGTGGCCGTGGCCGTGCTCTCCGGCAATCGCAATTTCGAAGGGCGCATTCATCCCCTGGTGCGCGCCAACTACCTGGCCTCGCCGCCGCTGGTGGTGGCCTACGCGCTCGCGGGGCGCATGGACGTGGACTTGGTCAACGAACCCCTGGGGACAGACGCCGCTGGGAAGCCCGTGTTCCTGCGCGACATCTGGCCCGAGCCGCAGGAAATTGAGGATACGGTGCGCGCAGCCGTCTCCGGCGAGATGTTCCGCAAGGAGTATGGCGAAGTGTTCGAGGGCGACGCGCGCTGGAAGGCCTTGCCCGTTCCTGAAGGTGACCTTTACCAGTGGGAACCCGGCTCGACCTACATCAAGATGCCCCCGTACTTCGACAATTTGTCCCCGACGCCCGCCGCTCCGGACGATATCCGCAGTGCGCGCGTGCTAGCCCTGCTCGGCGACAGCGTGACCACCGATCACATCTCTCCCGCCGGCTCGATTCCCGCGGATTCTCCGGCGGGAAAATACCTTCTCGAGCGCGGCGTCACAGCTCACGAGTTCAATTCCTACGGCGCGCGGCGCGGCAACCACGAAGTCATGATGCGCGGCGCCTTCGCCAACATTCGCCTGCGCAACCTGTTGGCGCCCGGGACCGAGGGCGGCTGGACCCTGCACATGCCCGGCGGCGAGAAGATGCCCCTCTATGATGCGGCGATGAAGTACAAGGTCGAGCGCGTCCCTCTGCTGGTCATAGCCGGCAAGGAATACGGCTCGGGCTCTTCGCGCGACTGGGCCGCCAAGGGACCGCTTTTGTTGGGCGTGCGCGCCGTCCTGGCGGAAAGCTTCGAGCGCATCCACCGCAGCAATCTGGTGGGCATGGGCGTCCTGCCTCTGGAGTTCCAGGCGGGCCAGAACCGCGAATCGCTGGGACTGTCGGGCCAGGAGGTATTCAGCATCGAGGGCGTCGCGGGACTCGCGCCGAGCAAGCCGTTGACCGTGCGCGTACGCGCCGCCCACGGCGGCGAAAAGACATTCACTGCCATTGCCCGCGCCGATACGCCGGAAGAGGTCAGCTACTACCGCCACGGCGGGATTCTTCCCTACGTTCTGCGCCAGATGTTGTAGCTCACGGATTCGGGGGCGGGACAACGTAATCGTCGCCGATGCGTTGCAGGATCAATTCGCGGCGATGCTTGAGCAGTTGCAGTTGCCTGGAGGCCTGAACCAATTCCTGCTTTTGTTCGGCGGTGAGCTGCGGACTGAGGCTCTGTAGCTCGTCCCATCTAGCCTGAAGCCGGGGGATTTCGCGGTCCATGAAGACCGGGCGGATCAGAGGAACCTTGGCGCGGCCGCTGCGCACTTCGAGGGCGTTGTTCTCGGTCCAAAGCGGAAGAACGCCCACCTCACCGAGTTCCACGCGAACGCCCGCCGGGCCATAATCTTTCTTCACCGCCGCGAATTTGATGATCATGGAGGCGCGCGGCTCGCCAGCCTTGTCCGGCATGAGGCCTTCCACGAACTGGCGGGACTGGTTCGACAGGAGATTTCCCAGGGAATAGAAGATTATGGCGTTTCGCTGATCCTGAGTCATATAGGTTTCCACGGGCTGAAGCACGTGGGGATGATGGCCGATTACCGCGCTGGCCCCGGCTTCGAGCATCTTGTGCGCCAGCTCAATGTCCTCGGGGCGCGGCGCCTCGGCATACTCGTTGCTCCAATGAATGGACACTATCAGCAGATCGCATTGTGCCCGCGCCGCCTTGACGGCCTCCAACACGGCGCTCTCATCGGCACCCGGCGCTCCCAGGGACTCGCCGGGATAGGGAAAGAAAGCCACGTGCGGCTCCGCGTCCTTCGCGGGATTGCGGCCGCCGTTCAGCCAGCGAGTCATTCCCAGCCAGCACACTTTGATTCCGTTCTTGTCTAGGATGATCGGTTTCCACGCGGCTTCGGCCGTGTCTCCCGCACCCACGAAGAGCAATCCCTGCTCGCGCAGGTGCTCGAGAGTTTCCGCAAAACCCGTATAACCTTGATCGAAAACGTGATTGTTCGCAAAGGACACGATCTTGACGCCGTTGAAAGCCAAAGACTGCAACAGGGCGACGGGAGCCTCGAACTGGAAAGGCTTGGACCCCTGCGAATGGCGAGGAGCGACCGGGGTTTCCAGATTGACGAAGCCGAAATCGGCTTGGCGAAAGACCCCGGCCACCTCGGCAAACAAGGCGTCCCAGCCGGCATGATCGCCCGCGCTTGGCGTCGGGTCCTGAGCTTCCGCAGCGCGAACAACCGCCTGATGAGGGATTACATCGCCTGCGGCCGCGAAGGTGACTCTGCCCAGGTCTCGGGGATAAGAAACCGCCGTCGTGTCCGCGCCAGCCTTGGCGCTGCGTTCGCGCCAGGCAAACGCGAGCGTCAAGAGAATCGTCAGCAAAACGATCCCCGTCCTTCTTCTCTGGATGAGCCTGCCGGGAATCATCTGCCGCTTCGTTGTCTCCTGTGTTTCGGCCGCGCCATGCGCGGAAGATCTGTCTCGAATTAGCGTGATGCCGGCGCGCCGCGCGGGCCGCGGCGCGATGCAAGACGCGGCTCCTTTGCGGCAACCCGGGGAGCGCTCTTGATGCGCCACAGCAGCACCGCGCCCGCGAGGGCGCAGGCGACGCTGACAATCTGCGCGTTGGTCAAGCCGAGAAACACGCGGGGATTGATGCGAATGAACTCGACCAGAAAGCGCGCTATGCCAGTCAGCAGCAGATAGTCGCAGAAGATTTCTCCGCGGGGCCGCGGAAGTTGCGGAGTTTGGGCACCCCGGCGCCAGAGAAACGCGGCGATGGCCATCCAGGCAAGAAACTCATAGATGGGCGTGGGATGGACACGCAGTGTGGTGGGCACAAGCCCATGAGGAAAGCTCATGCCCCAGGGCAAGGAAGTGGGCACGCCATAATCTCCGTCACCGGAGAGCAGGCAGCCGATCCGCCCGATGCCGTACCCCGCTGCAGCCGCCGGCGAGGCCACGTCAAGGAATTGAAGCATGGGCAGGCGGTACCTCTTGGCCATGAACACAAGCGCAATAGCTCCGCCAAGGAATCCTCCGAACCACGTGAAACCGTACCGGCTGAAGAGCATGGGCCAAGGATTGGAGAAGAATTCCCGGGGCGTTTCCAGCACCGAGTAGATACGCGAGGCGACCAAGCCGGCAAGCCCGGCCACGAGGATGATGTGATAAGCGTCCGCGGCGAGGTGGCGGCGGCGAATATCGGCGTCCATCACGTAGGCTGCGGTCATCAGCGCCAAAGCCACCATTAATCCGTAGGTGGGCATGGACAGCGGCCCGAAATGCAAGAAGGGATACATCTGTCGAGAGGCTCTTCTCAGGCAGTATACACGACCAGGCCTAGATGAATCCCCTGGTGAGTGTCAACGTCGTCAAAAACGTCCCTGTGCCGCAGGCTGTGAGGCCGCGGGGCGCAGAAACAGACCGTTGGTGCATTGGCACCTCCACGCATGCCGTCTCAGAGTCTGTGTTGCAGGCCCAGGAACGTTTGGCAAAGCCGGTTTTGGACCCAAACGGACCCAAGTTGTCATCCGGCGGGGAAACGGGACAAGAGGAAGCCGCGTGGATTCAGTTGGTCGGGACGACTGGATTCGAACCAGCGACCTCACGCACCCCAAGCGTGCGCGCTACCAGGCTGCGCCACGTCCCGTCCGGTAGAGGAGGCGGGCCACAGTTGCACCGCGCCCCGCGACTCCTGGAAGGCTATCATCCCCTTTCCAAGAGCGTCAAGAAGGCCCGCAGGGCGTCTCGCAAGTCCAGCAGCATCTTGCGGCTGAGGAGCTGCGCCGGGCCTTCGCTTCCCAGCTCCGGTTCGGGCTGTCCGTCGTGTTCGCGCAAGTAGCGCCGCGCGCCGGCAATGGTGTAGCCCTCATCGTAAAGAAGGCGCTTGATCTTGTGCACCGTCTCGATGTCTTCGCGGCGGTACAAGCGGTGGCCGCTGGGAGTTTTTACAGGCTGGAGCATGGGGAACTCCGTCTCCCAGTAGCGCAGCACGAACGGCTTGGTATTCGTCAGGCGGCTCGCCTCACCGATGCGGTACTGGCCCTTGGCGTTCGCGGAATGAGCAGATTGGTTGTTCCCAGCCATGGAAGCGCCCGCACGGACGCCGCTGCCCCTATCCTATGGCAATTCCGCTTCAAGTCAACGCTTTGCGGACCCCCTGGACCCCCTGCGCCGGAGCAACAGCTTCGAAGCAGAGTTCCTCCGCGTCCGCCGAGACGCCGTTGCTATCCCAGAAGATGGCCTCAATCATCGGCGGACCGCTGCCCCCGGGCTGTGCGACGAACCCGCAAACGCTGGATGAGACGAACCGGCGTGCCGGTGAAGTCAAACCGCGCGCGGAGCTGATTCTCCAGAAAGCGTTCGAAACTAAAATGCATTCTCCGCCGCTGGTTGGTGAACAGCACGAATGTGGGCGGCGAGGAAGAGGCCTGGGTCACATAATAGATGCGCGCCCGCCGCCCTCCGGGCAAGCTCCCTCGTTCCAGATCTACTTCCCTGGCCCAGCGGTTCAGCTCCCCCGTGGGGATGCGCCGCCGGCGCGCTTCCGTCACCCGCTCGATCAAGGGAAACAGCTTCCCCACGCGCTCTCCGGTCTTCGCTGAAAGGAAGGCCAGCGGAGCGTAAGACAGGAACTTCAGCTTGTTTCGTACGATGCGCTCGTACTGGTGGAGCAACTCTCCGAGATCGAGTGGACTTGCCGGCTTGTCCTTCTCCGTCGCGCGCCCGGCCCGCTGGCCATCTCCGGCCTCCCGGCCCGCGACGGCTGGCCGTGCACCGTCATCGCCTCGGTTTGTCCAGACCTCGCGCGCCGTCGCCACCGCCAGGTCCCACTTGTTCATCACGATGATCACGGACCGTCCGGACTGCTCGGCGTAGCTGGCAATGGTGGCGTCGCCTTGCGTCACCCCCTGCTCGGCGTCCACCACCAGCAAGGCCGCGTCCGCGCGCTCGAGGTTCTTGCGCGCCATGATCACGCTGAGTTTTTCCGCTACCAGCTTGGTCTTGCCCTTGCGCCGAATACCTGCCGTATCCACGAAACGATAGAGTCGGCCGTCTCGCCGCACCTCCGCATCCACGGCATCGCGCGTCGTGCCCGGTTCTGGAGCCACAATGGCTCGCTCCTCGCCCGCCAGGCGGTTCAGCAGCGTGGATTTGCCCACGTTGGGCCGCCCGATGATAGCCACCTCCACGGCTTCTTCCGCGGGGGCCTCGGGAGCTTCCTCACCTCTTACATATTCGAGCGCCGCGTCGAGGAGCGCGTCCACGCCCAGACCGTGGTCGGCCGAAAGGGGGAACACGGGAGCGCCCAGCTCGTAGAACGCTGCGGCCTGCGCTTCCTGCCGAACCGTATCCACTTTGTTTGCGGCCACCACGAGCGGCTTACCGGTGCGGCGCAGCAGGCGGGCAAGTTCCTCATCGAGAGGAATCACCCCGGCTCTTGCGTCCACCACCAGCACGAGCAGCGCAGCCTTTTCGATGGCCACGCGCGCCTGGCGCAGGATCTCCCGCGGCATCGCCGCCTTGTCATCGGGCAGGATCCCCCCAGTATCCACCACCTGGAAGCTGCGGCCCCGCCAATGGCCCGCGCCATAAATGCGGTCGCGGGTGATGCCCGGCTCGTCCGTGACAATGGAGCGCCGCGTGCCTGTCAGGCGGTTGAACAGCGTGGACTTGCCCACGTTGGGCCGCCCCACGATCACCAAAGATGGGCGTTCTGTTTTCGTTTGCGCGCCTCCGGGGGGTTCTCCGCGTCCGCCGAGCGTTCACTTTATCACCTTCCGCCGCGAAAGCGTCCGCGGCCTCTCCGTGCCTCTCTTGCCCGCGAATTCTGCTACAGTGCTTAGCGGCGCTCCGGGCCGGGTCGCCGTGGCCCGCGTCGTGTTACTTTTTACCCTCGGTTTCGTAATAGCTTATGGATGCGCCGGAAGCCGTCCGCATGAGCGCGCCGCCGACCATCGAACTCGCCGCGATTATCGCTCAGGCCAAGGCTGGAGACGCCGAAGCCTGGGGCGGCCTCTACCGCGAGTTCGCCGCGGGCATCTTTCGCTTCTGCCGCCGGGCGCTGCCCACGCGTGAGGACGCCGAGGACGCCACTATGGAAATCTTCGTCAAAATCCGCGAAAGGCTTGGCCAGTATGATTCTTCCCGGCCTTTCTCTTCCTGGCTTTACAAAGTGGCCGCCAATCATTGTTGGGACTTGCTTCGTCGCCGTCGCACTCGCCAGGACAAGGAAAGCGACGACATCGAAAGCTTGCCCCTCGAGCATCCTGACCCCAGCCAACTCCAGCAGTTGATCGAACGCCGCACGGGCCAGGAAGTGCGCCGCGCCCTGGACACGCTGGGCGCGCGGGCGCGCATGGCCCTGGTGCTGCGCTACTACTCGGACATGTCCTACGACGAGATTGCCGACGCGCTCGGCGTGCGCCGCGCTTTTGTGGGCGTAGTGCTGCTGCGCGCGCGCCATGATTTGCGCAAGGCGCTGGCCCAATCCGGCGCCTTTGCGGCTAGGGGGGCCTGATGGAACATCTCGACGAAATGACTTGTTTGCTCTACCTGGAGGGCCAGTTCGACGCCCAACGGGCTCGCGCCTGCTCCGACCATGTGGATGCCTGCCCGTCTTGCCGCACTCTGCTCCGAACGTTGGAACGCGAGTCGCTTCTCTTCGCCCGCGCTCTGCGCGAAGAGGAAGAAACTGTCCCGGCCCGGCTCCTTGCTCTTCCCGGGCGCGGCGTGAGACCCCTGGCGTGGGCCTGGGCGGCTTCCTTGGCTCTTGCTGCCACCGGCAGCTACGCGCTCTACGCCGGTTATGTTCAGCCCGCGCAGGAGAAGTTAGCGCAGGCCGGCTTCGGCGCCGGCAGTCTTTTCGATCTCCTGCTTTTTGAAGTAGCTTTCTGGAAAGGATGGCAACCCATGCTTACCCTGCTGGAAACTCTGGCATTCCTCGCTGTTTGCGGCGTGGCGCTCGCCCTTTTGTCCCGGCTTTTGCGCCGCTGGGCTCCGTTCGCCGCCGTGCTCGTCCTCTGTCTGGCCTTTGGCGGGCTGCCGGTCCCGACGAGCGCCGCCGAGGTACGCCACGCGCAGTTCGAAGTCGTGCCGACGGACCAGACCATCAAGAACGATCTCATCTTCTTTGGCCAAAGCCTGCGAATCAACGGCGCCGTGGACGGCGATGTGATTGCCTTCGGCAATTCCGTGGACGTCAATGGGCGGGTAACGGGAGACCTCATCTCCTTCGCCCAGAGCGTTCACGTGACTGGCGAGATAGACGGCAACATCCGCAGTTTCTCGAACAACCTCACGCTGTCGGGCAGGGTAGGCAAGAACGTCATTGCCTTCCTGGAGAAGTGGTCACTCGAACCCGAGGGCAAGATCGGCGGCAGCCTCACCATATTCGCCGAGACCCTCTCCCTCGACGGCAAGATCGGCCGCGATCTTCTGGCCTTCGCCGGGTTCACGAATCTGGATGGTTCCATTGGCGGCGGAATGGACTTGCGCGGCGGAACCCTTGCCATCGGTCCCACCGCTAAGATTGACGGGAAAGCTCTCTTCGAGTGCCAGTCCGCCAAATACAAACCCGACGTTTCTCCTGAAGCCAAGCTGGCCAGTCCTCTCGAGGTGCGCATCGCCGAACCCCACAAGGAGCATGCAGCCGCCGGAGCCATCGTGTGGAAGTGTATCTGGACCGCCGCAGTGTTCCTGTTCGGCGTAGTGCTGTTCTTCCTGTGGCCCAAGTTTGCCGGCGATGCCGTGCGCTCCGCGGACCGCTATGGCGCCTCGTTCGGCCTCGGCGGGCTTGTGCTCTGCGGCCTGCCCATCGCCGCGGTGATTGCCTGCGTGACGGTCGTGGGCCTGGCCCTCGGCCTCACGGCCCTCCTTACTTGGCTGCTGGTCTTGCTCTTTGCCGCCCAATTGATTGTCGGGGCTTGGCTTGGCGAGAAGCTTATTGGCCGCGCTATCGGAACACCCGCTCTGGTCGGGCGCATGGCCTTGGGATTGATCATCATCCGCGTGCTCGCTGCCGTGCCCTTCCTGGGTTTCTGGGTCCGGCTTGCGGTTGTCCTATGGGGCATGGGCGCCTTGTCGCTCGCCGCTTATCGCCGCTTTGCCAGCGGCACGCCAGCGCAACAGGCGCCGCTTCCCGCCTGAAAAGGAGAAGACCGGCTCAGGCAGCAACGGGCCGGAGCGCGCTGTGCTCCGGCCCCTTCTTGCTTTTCTTTGTGGTCCGGCCGTCTCGCATGGCCACCGGAACACCCCGGGCAGCCTGCGGCACGAGATTCTCCCTCCCCTACTAATCCTTCCGCGCTTTGGCCGCGAGAAAAGGATATGCGCCCGCGGTGGACGGGTTCAAAAATAACGCCCGGAGGGCGACCGTGTCCCCGATGCTCAGGTCCCCGAGGCCGTTCGCGTTGTCGAACACCGTGGCTGAGGAGAATGTCTCCACCTGTGGGGACACCGGAAAAGACGGATAGAAAGCTGGCAGGCTCGTGCTCGAAATGTTGAACGCCGTGGCGCCCACGTACGAGACCGAGCCGGTCACCCGCGTGTAGCGCAGCATCACCTGGTTCGTCGTCACCGAGATAATCCCGTTGCCGCCCGTGCTCGCGGAGACCACGTGTACCATGACGGTCTGCCCATTCACCAGATCGCTCGCGCTTTGGAAACCCGTCAACGACGTGAAGCTTCCCAGGTTCTTTGGGTCCACCAAAAAGTTTGCTCCGGCGTTGATGGTGACGCTCACCTGTGCTCCCGCGGCCGCGCCGGCCAGAGGAGAGGTTGCGTTCTCCACGTACTCGTCCGCAAGGATCATGCTGAACTGATTGCTCCCGTTTGACTGGTAGACTGTGCCTTCCACTTCGTCCTGCGAGGCGGACGGAAGATTCAGCAGGTCCAGTTCGAGCAAGGCGAGCGACCCATTGGGGTTCAGCGCCGCGTCTGCGCTGACCACGGCCAGGTTGGTATTGTTCGCCAGGCAGGCCAGCGTAAAGCTTCCCCCGGCGCACAGACTTTGCGGATCGTTGTATATCGTACTGGAATTTACCGTGGCGGTCATGGCGCCGCGTGTGCCGGATTTGATGGTCATGGTTCCGCTGGTCTGGTTCACCGCCGTCACTACGCCCGTGAAGTCCTCCACCAGGTCCAGCGTTCCGGAAAGCTCGCCCGTACGCGGCAAGCTTACTGTGCTCAGCACGTTGGCCTGAGTGAAATCCACGGAAAGCGTTCCATTGCTGAACGCCAGCATGTTCGCAAAATTGAAATCCAGCGCCAGGCCCTGGGGCGCGGAGCTGGATATTGTCAGTGCCGGCGTAAACGTGACCGGCACGACCGTGGCCACGGTCGGTCTGAACTCGCATACGGAATCATTTGGGCAAGCCGCAAGCGCCCCGCCGAGCGAGGAACCCGTTTGGTTGTAAATGACCACGTCCGGGCTGGCCAGACCCACGCTCATTCCCGTGTACGTTCCGCTGGCCACGGAAAACGAGCCCAGCAAGGCCGAATCGCTCTGCAGCCGTGTAAGTTCCACAACGGGCGACGCTGGGCTTAAATTCAGGGCCACAGGACTCCCGCTCGAAGGTGTCACGGAGACGCCCGTGATGGTTGCCCGGAAGGATAGGACCGAGGCGCCCGCCGGGGGCGCGGTATCAATCATGGTCACGTCTAGCGTGCCATTGCTTCCCCCGCCGCCCCCACCACCTCCTCCCTTTCCGGCATTTCCCAAGCCGCTGCATGCTCCCAATGCCAGCGCCGTGAAACATAGGAAGAGAACTACGCCCGGCTTTCCATTCATGGCCATTCCCTCAGCAAGGGCCTTCTTGCGCCGTTCCATCTGGATGCGCCAAATTCGCTTGGCTTCGTGCACCGAGCAGTTCGTGTTCCGTTCGCCCGTTCTATCCCAAACGGCTGGAACCGCGCTGGTCCGCCGCGCCCGGAACGCTCCTACTGCCCGCCAGGACTCCAATCTAGCGCGCGGCCGGGCGGGACGCGACAAAAAGCGCGCCGAAGTGCTCAACTTCTAAACGTAATCCGCGAGCCGCCGGGCTCCAGGGCTGCCTTTGCAGATAGAAGCCGAATATGCCAGTTTGGCGTCCCGCACGATTGAGCGTGAGAACTAGGGGATCACCGGGGGAACCTTCCCGCGCAAACCTTGAGGGAATATCCGTCATCTAGATATTGAAGGGCGTCCCGGAGCACCTCCCCAGCCTGAACGCTCGGGGCAGAACCTGAAGACGGGCAATCGGTTCGAGGCTCATTTAGGAGGAAGGGATGGCTGAAGGTCTGCAGAGAGCGCTTACCCTGATGTCCTGTATCTTTTTGGCGGGTGCGCCGCTATGGGGCGCAACTCCGCCGAGTCCCTGGGGCGTTGTGGTGGCTTCCAATCGCGCTCGTATAAGCGACAGCAACGCCGCAATAGGCGCCAGCGTCTACGACACCGACCAGCTTGCGACCGAGGGCCCAGGCTCGCTGCAAGTGCGATCGAACAACGCTCAACTTTATTTGGCTGGGGATACGGACGCCACGGTGATGGCCGCCGGACCAACGCCGTGCGCCAGTTTGCTTTTCGGCACGGCCATGTTTTCCACGGGGCGCGGGGCTTCCTTCGGGCTGTGCTTCGGCGACGCACGGGTTTACCCTCAATCGGCCGCCCCGGTTGCCGGCCAGGTGACGGTGGTGAGTCCCAAGGAACTCTTGGTTTCCAGCCGTCGAGGTTCGCTGACAGTTACTGTGGGGGATGAAACCCAGATCGTTCCGGAGGGAAAGAGCTATCGCGTATTTCTGGACACACCTGCCGGTCCTGAGGATGCTCCGGGTCCAGGACCCGGAGGGCACAAGACGCTCGGAGCGATTAAGCGGGCGCGATTCTTAATGGTCGTCTCGGCAGGGACGGCAATCATCACAGGCTTCGCTATTGACGAGGTTCTCGAAAGCCCTGATATGCCTTGAGACCACTGCCGGCAGGTCATAAGGCGGCGACGGCTTCGATCTCGACGAGGGCATCCTTGGGCAGGCGCGACACCGCTACCGTCGAGCGCGCGGGGGGAGCGGCGGGGAAATAACGGCCGTAAATCTCGTTGACCGCGACGAAATCGTCCATGTCCTTCAGAAACAGCGTCGCTTTGACCACGCGTTCGAGCCCCACGCCTGAAGCCTCCAGTATCCTGCGCAGGTTTTCCAGGACGTGCTCCGTTTGGCTGCGGACGTCGCCGCCAAGAAACTTGCCAGTCCGGGGATCAAGGGCCACCTGCCCGGAGACGAACAGGAAGCCGTTTGCCTTGACGGCCTGGGAATAGGGTCCGATGGGCTTGGGGGCGCGGTCAGTGAACACCGTCTCTCTCATTTGTGACGCTCCTGGCGCACTCCTTGCGCCGCCGGTCCGCTCGAAAGAGGTCAGGGGGACCTGCGGCCTCGAGTGCGCACGAAACCGGTCTTGTTGGCGGCGCGCCGGCGCGCAGCAATCTCCGCCTCGGCCTGCGCGTCGGTCATGCCTCGTTCAATCCTCTCGAGGACCTGCTGGTCGGTGAGCCCAGTATTCTTCAGCCGGGCAATCTGCAAGCTGGACAAGGTCGGCAGCCCCTTCACTTCCCGCCGAATCACCTCAATGACAACCGGTGTAGAAAGCCCCGTGAGCCTGAGGGTCAGGGCCTCTGCGCTCCTGGAGTCTAGTTGATCCGACTGCGCGAGGTCCAAAACCTCCTGAGGAGAAAAGCTGGCTTGCGCCAGAGTCAATACCGCGCTGGCACTGGCAAAGGGGTGCTTGTGGGCGTGGGCACTCTGCACCAGTTTCACGCAGGTCGCATCGGAAACGCCGGCTTGCTTGAGCCGGACCAACTCGGCCACCTCCGCGTCACTCACACCGAGACTGCGCAGTTGCTGGATGGTTTCGTACCAGGCGCCGGCCTGGTCGAGGGAATAAAGATCAGCGGACGGATGCCGTTTGCATCCCGCCAAGCACACAAGTACCGCAACGGCCAGCCACAGAAACCTGTTCATGCCATCATTCTAGCGGTCCGGAGAGGCGGCGATTCCGCCTGTGCCGGGAAGATCAACGGATGTCCGCTGCTGCGCAGAGAGGCTTTTAGGCGTGGTACACGCGTTCCACCGCGTACACACCGGCGATTTTCCTCATGTTCACAAGGATTCTCTCGAGCTGCGGGCGGTCGGAAATGTCCACCTGCAACTCGATGCGCGCGTTGATGCCTTCGGGCCTGCTTTCGAGCATTTCGATATTGCATCCCTCCGCGCTAATGATGGCGGTCATCTCCGCCAGAATTCCCGGCCGGTCCTTCGTGCGCACGCGCACGCTAATGGGGAACTTGGCTTCCTGGCCGGGCCCCCAGGCCACGCTAATGCGCCGCTCCGACTCATACAAGAGATTCTGCACGTTCGGACAGTTGCGATTGTGCACGGCCACGCCCCGGCCGCGGGTCACATAGCCCACGATGTCATCTCCAGGGATGGGGTTGCAGCACTTGGCGCGAAAAACCATCAGGTCCTCCTGACCACGCACGAGCACGGGCGAGTCAGTGAGACCCAGCATGCGCTTCATGGTGCTGACGATCCGCGGAGAGGATTCGGCGGGGGGAGCCAGTGGAGGCTCAGCTACCTCCTCTCCGAGGGTGCGGTTGAGCACCTGCCTGGCCGAGTACTTCCCGAATCCCACGGAGGCATACAGGTCATCCAGTTTCGTGTAGCCACATTCTCCGGCCACGCGCGTCAGCTCCGCTTCCGGGATCTTCTTCAAACTACGGCCACGCTGCCGGGCTTCCTTGTCGAGCAGTTTGCGGCCCATCTCGGTGGCTTCCTGGCGCTCGTGCAGGTTGATCCATTGGCGGATGCGGCTCCGCGCCTTGGACGTCTTGACAAAGGTGAGCCAATCGCGGCTGGGGGTGTGGCCCTTTTGGGTAAGGATTTCCATCACGTCCCCGTTGGCGATTTCGTAGCGCAAGGGCACGATCTGCCCATTGGCCTTGGCTCCCACGCACTGGTGGCCTACCTCGGAGTGAATGGCATAGGCAAAGTCCACGGGGGTAGCCCCGCGAGGAAGTTCCAGGACCATGCCCTTGGGCGTGAAGGCGTACACCTCGAGGGGATAGAGGTCCACTTTGAGCGTGGAAAGGAATTCGCCAGGCTCCTGCATCTCCTGGGCCCATTCGATCAATTGCCGCATCCAGGCGATCCTGCGGTCATCCGCCTCCGAGACGGGCTTACCATCCTTGTACTTCCAGTGGGCGGCCACGCCCTCTTCGGCGATGCGGTGCATATCCTGGGTGCGAATCTGCAGCTCGAAGGGCTGGCCGCGGTGAATCACCGTGGTGTGCAACGATTGGTACAGATTCGGACCAGCCATGGCGATGTAATCCTTGAATCGTCCGGGGACGGGCCGCCAGATCTGGTGCACGACGCCCAGTGCGGCGTAGCAGTTGCGCTCCGTGTCGGTGATGACGCGCACGGCCAGCAGATCGTAGATTTGCTCGAGAGGGCGCTGCTGGCGAGTGATCTTCTCGTGCAAGGAGTACAAACCCTTGACGCGCCCTTGCACTTCCGCGGGGACACCGTTCTCCACGAGTTTCCTGCGGATGGTTTCCTGCACTTCCGCCAGGAAATCCTGATACTGCTGGCTGTGCGCGGCGACCTCCTTTTGCAGCGCGAAGTAGGCATCGGGCTCGAGGAAACGGAAGGCCAGGTCTTCCAGCTCGGCGCGGACCAATGCCATCCCCAGGCGGTGAGCGATGGGGGCATAGAGGTCCATGGTTTCGCGCGAGATGCGCACTTGCTTTTCCTGGGGGAGGAATTGCAGGGTGCGCATGTTGTGCAAGCGGTCGGCCAGTTTGACGACCACCACGCGAACATCGCCCACCATGGCCAGGAGCATCTTGCGCATGCTCTCCGCCTGGCGGGCTTCCGGGGCAAGTAGATCGAGGCGGCTGATCTTGGTGACGCCTTCCACCATCCTGGCCGTCTCGGGGCCGAACTGAGACACGAGTTGCTCAGCCGAAATGCGCGTGTCTTCGACCACGTCGTGGAGCAGAGCCGCGCAAACGGTGGCGGCGTCCAGCTTCATGTCCGCGAGTATGTGAGCCACCTCGAGAGGGTGGGTCAGATAGGGTTCGCCGGATTGGCGAATCTGCTCGCGGTGTTGCTGCGAAGCCAATTCGTAGGCCCGCCGCACCGGCTCGACATCTTCTCCCGGGCGGTTCTTGCGGAGTTTGGCGAGGAGTTCCTCGAAACGGGCGAGGAGGCGTTGCTCGGCGGCGTCCTGTCCGATGGGGATGGGCGCATTGGTTCGTGCAGTCACGTTCGCTTCTCATTTTACGGCGGGCTGAGACCGGAGGCGAGAGGATTCCCTACGACGCGGGCGTGAAACAAGAAGGGCGCCCCGCTAGGCAGGGCGCCCTGGCCTCGACTTGGGCGAGCAGCAGCGCCTAGGAAGTTTGCTGCGTGCCAGCCTTCTTCTGCTTGATCTCCTTCACTCTGTCCACCAACTCGTCGGCTTGCTTCAGCAGAGCATCACGCTCCTGAGCCGATTCCACCGTGTCCGCCTTCTGCCGATAGAGCAGATTCAGGTAGGCCATGGCATCCTCGTAATCCGGGCGCAAGGTAAGGGCCTGCTGCAAGTTCTTGATGCCCTCGTCAATGACGGCGCCGTAGTTGGAAGCAAACTCTCCCCGCACGCTGGGCGGCAGCGCTTCCGAATCCTTCACCTGCTTATTCGGAGGATGACTCTGGTTGTACGACTGGCGCATCTCGCGGTTCTGACGGAACGCCAAGGTCCAATCTATGACTCCGATCCAGTAATAGGGCTCCGCGTCGTCCGGTCTCAACTGGATATGCTTCTGGTGATAACTCTTCGACTCTTCGAATTTCGATGGAGAATAGGGATTGCTGGCCATGCTGAAGAGCATGGAACCGATCCCGTCAATCGCGTTCAGATTGGTGGGATCACTCTGCAGGATATCCTTGTATTCCGCGACAGCTTCCTCCCCCTTGCGAACGTTTTCCGGCGAGGGAGCCCCTGGAACATATTCGCTCTGGTAAGCAGTCGCCAAGTACAAACGCGCGTTCATCAAGGTTGGATCGAGTTCCTTGGCTTCCTTGAAGTACTCCGCCGCTTCGTCGTAGAACCCGCCCTTGTAAGCGGCTACGCCTTTGTTCAAGCGGTCGCGGGCCCTCAGCTTGTTGCAGCCTGTAGCCGCCAAGGCGCACACACACACCACAGCGAACGCCAGGAGGCGCCGCTTCCAGCACGTCAACTTGTGAGGATTCATGTTTTCAACCTGTCCCTGCTCAAAGTGTCTTTGCGTTAGGCCGGCCTGACGCTTGCGCGCCGGCCTGAGTTCCACCCGAAGCACAAACCAGCGTTCCGTTTGGTTGCCGCGCCGACCCTTACTGCCCAGCCTCCAGCTTTGCGGTAATCAGGCCCACCTTTTCAATGCCCGAGCTATGCATGACGTCAATGGCGTCGGCGACCTCGGCGAAGCGAACGTTATCATCGCCCTTCACGAACGCCACCTTGTCCGCGCGCGCCTTGAAGATATCTTCGAGGCGCGGCCCCAGCGATATCCAGTTGGCGTCTTCGTTGTTGATCTTCAGCCCGCCGTTGGCCAGCACCTGTACCACCACGACCCTCTCGTCGGGCTGGTTCTGCTGCTGATCTTTCGGAGGGGGTTGTGGTACCAGGGTGTCCAACCCTTTCGGATTCTTTGGCGTGATCACCATGAAGATGATCAGCAACACGAGCAGAATGTCAATCAACGGCACGACGTTCATGTCAGCCATCGAGCCACCCTTGTGTTCTCCAACTTGCATACCCATAGTGGTCACTCTCCCCGGCGCCCCAGCAGCCTATTGGCCGGCCGTCGCGCCACGTTTTCACCTCGATCCGCTGCCAGCACGGGCGAAGGTGGTGAAACCCTTCGTCCTCAACCCACCCGCCTAATAGCCCGGCCCTTTACGTCCCCGGCGGCGGCGTCCGCGTGGGAATGCGCTTCTCCGTGAGCAGGCCCAATTGGTCCACGCCGGCCGCGCGGATCTCGTCCACCGCTGCGACTACGGCGCCATACTTGGCCCGGGCGTCGCTCTTCAGGAACACGGTCTTGTCCGAACGATTGGCGATCTGGTCTTTGATCAGGTTGGTGAGGTCCTCGGCCCTGACCTTGGAGGTTCCGGCACCGGTCTGGAGATAGTAATCCCCGCTGCTGGAAACGGCCACGATAACGGCATCATCCTTGTCTGCGTCGGGCAACTCCACGGGGTTTCTAACCTGAGCCATGTCCACGGAGTACCCTTTCTGCAACATCGGCGTGACCACCATGAAGATGATCAGCAGCACAAGCATGATGTCCGCCATCGGGATGACGTTTGGCGAGGACATCACATCCCTGACCTTTGGCTTATAAGCCATGGCTCTACTTCTTTCCTCCGCGGCGCAGAATGAAATAGTTGATCAACTCCATCGAGGAGTTGTCCATTTCCACGTCAAAGGCTTCCACCTTATTGGTGAAATAGTTGTAGGCCCACACGGCCGGCACGGCGACGAACAACCCGAAGGCCGTGGTGACCAGGGCTTCGGCGATACCGCCGGCCACAGCCGAAAGGCCTGTGGCCTTTTCCGCCTGGATGCCCTTGAACGCGTTGATGATGCCGGCCACGGTTCCGAACAGTCCCACGAAGGGAGCCGTGGAGCCGATGGTGGCCAGCGCCGATAGTCCGCGCTTCATTTCGGCGTGGACGATGGCTACGGAGCGTTCCAGCCCGCGTCTGGCCGCCTCGATCACCTCGGTGTCCGCCACCTGCGCGGAGGCCGATTGAAACTCAGAAAGGCCCGTGGCCACTACCTTGGCAATGTGGCTCTTCTTGTTCCGCTCAGCGATGGAAATGGCCTCATCCAGCTTGCCTTCCCGCAGCGCGCCGGCCACTTGTTGCACGAAAATGCGCGACTGCTTGCGCGCCGCGCTGTACATCAAGGCGCGGTCGATCATCACGCCGAACGAGTAAACAGACAGTAGAAGGAGGATCCCGACGACCACCTTCGCCAAGGTCCCCATGGAGTGCCACATACTCACCAGATCCCACTGACTTGCCCCCTGAAAAAGCAAGGCCGAGAAAACATACAAAGTTGCCACCATTCGTTTGCTCCTTATATTTTGATGCGAAACGAGCCTTTCTCAGGGCTGCCGCAGTCGCCGCGACCGTCCTGTGAGCGGCCAATTTCTACTGGCTCAGCGTAAAAACCACGTCAACCGTTGTATCCACCTCAACCGGCTCACCGTTCAGCAAAGTCGGCTGATACCGCCACTGCTCGACAGCTTGAAGAGCGGACTGCACCAGCAACGGCGGCCCGGAAATGACTTCCAAGTGTGCCACCCTTCCGTCCTTGCCAATGATCGCATGAAGCTCCACGGTGCCTTGCACCCGGGCGGCCTTCGCCAGCGTCGGGTAGGTCGGCGTTGGCTGGCTGATCAACTTGGCAGCCTGTACCCTGCCGCCAACGCGGATGGGGGCCGTAGGTTTGGGCGGCGGGGGCAACGGCACACTGTTAACGATCGAGCCCATAGCCCCTCCGAGCCCCGTGCCCGTGCCGCCTTCAACGCCGCCTGACACGCCTGCCGCGCCGATGTCCGGCACAGTTTCGTCCCTAATGATGTGTACGTCCTTGGGGATGACTTTCGGAGTGATCATCTTCGTTTGCGGCATGATCTTCACCATGGGCCTCTTCACCAGCGCAGCCGGAGGCGGCGGTGGCGGAGGAGGGGGTGGCGGAGGAGGAGCGACCAACATCGTGGCCAGCATGGCCTTTGGCAGTGCCTCCGTATAGATCAAGGGAACGAGAATCAAGATGATCAGAGCCGTCGCTTCCAATAGGAAGGATACGAAAAACGTCCACTTCTTGGTCTTGCGTCCCGGACTCCTGGTACTCAACACCATATCGTCAAACATGGGTCCTTACCTCCTGCCGACTGCAGCCAGACGTCCCGTGCTTGCGCCGGCGTCCCGGCGCTTCACGCCCACAACTGATCCTGTGCCGGTCTTCTGCCCGCGCCAGCGATTCCAGGCCACGACCAAGGGGGCGGCAATCCCAAAACTGGAGTATGTTCCTACCACAATTCCTACCACCAGTGCAAAGGAGAATGCGCGCAACACCTGTCCGCCCAGAAGAAACAACACCAGCACGGTCAGAAACGTCAACCCGCTCGTCAGAATGGTGCGCGAGAGCGTCTGGTTGATAGAGCGGTTGACGACCACTTGAAAAGGGTCCCGCCGCATCAGCCGGTTGTTCTCACGGATGCGGTCGAAGATGACGATGGTGTCGTTCATGGAATAGCCCACCAGCGTCAGCAGGGCCGCAATCACCGTGAGGGAAAGCTCGAAATTCAACAAGGAAAAGAAACCCAGGGTGATCAGCACATCGTGGAAGACGGCCAGCACCGCCGCCGCGCCGTAGATCAGTTGGAAGCGGATGGCAACGTACACCAACATGCCCGCCAGCGCACACAGGGTCACGTATACCGCCTGGCGGCGGAGCTGTGCGCCCACCTTCGGCCCCACGATCTCCACGTTGCGGATAGCGAAAGAGCCCAGCCCGAAGTGGTTGCCGAGCGCGGCCAGCACGGCCGGAGTGGCGCCCTCCACTGCGCTCAGGTCACTGAAGTTGGTGAGCACGCCGTTGCGCTCTCTGTCCCGGAAGTCCGTCAGCCGGCGCGCGAGCTGCGTATAGCGGTCCCCGGCATTCGTTCCCAGCAGCATGGGGTCTTGCTGCGACAAGAATTGGGCCAAGGAACTCGGCGTGGCGGAGTTGAAATCGGGTTTGCCCGTGGAAGCTTCTGAGCCGAAGGTGGCGTTCAGGGCTTGGAGGATGGCCGCCTTGCCAGCGTCCAGCGCCTCAGTGGTTCCCTCCTGCCCTTTTTGCGCCACCCCGATCGTTACCTGGTGCGCGCCCGTGTTGGAAAGGTCGCTCACCTTCTGGATTTCGCTGTCTCCCAGCCCCTGGGCCGCCAGCCCGGCGCGAACCTTGCCTACATCTGGGTTCTGTGCGAAACCCACGGTGACCAGCGTACCGCCTTTGAAATCAATGCCATAGCGAAGCCCATGCTTCCTCACAATGGACACACCGCCCACGAGAAGCAGGAAGAGAGACAGGGACACGAAGTACTTTGCCCGCCCCATCCAATCAATATTGACTTGCTTAAAAAACTCCATGCTACCCCTAGCTTTCCTTTACCCTTAGACTCCAATTAGGAACGGATTGTTCCCGGCTGAATCGAGTTGCCAGCTATCATCTCGTATTTCTAACTGCTTAATGCTCATCAAGTTGCGCCTTGTAGCCTTGTTGCGGATACAGCTAAATGCTCAACCTCGCCTCCCGGCTCATTTCGGTCAGGTGCCAATCAAAGATTGTTCGCGAGACAAAAATAGAGGTAAACAGGTTCGCAACCAAACCGATGACAAGGGTTACGGCAAAACCTCTGACTGGCCCAGTGGCAAACATCAGAAAACACGCCGAGACGACGGTGGTCACGTGCGTGTCAATGATGGTCAAAAAGGCCCGCTTGAATCCGGCCTCGACTGCGGAGGAGGGGGCTTTCCCGTTGCGCAGCTCCTCCCGGATCCTTTCGAATACCAGAACGTTGGAGTCTACGCCCATGCCAATGGTCAAAATCACGCCAGCGATTCCCGGCAACGTCAGCGTGGCCCCCGGGTAGGCCAGGGCGGCCAGCAGAATGACCAGGTTCAAGATCAGCGCCAGCACCGCGTTCACGCCGGAGAGGCGGTAATAGATAAGCATGAAAATCATGACTACCAGCAGGCTCAGGATCGAAGCCTGCACGCCGTGGCGTATGGAATCGGCGCCCAGGGAGGGTCCCACGGTGCGCTCCTCGAGGTATTTGATCGAGGCTGGCAGCGCCCCGGCCCGCAGCACAAGCCCGAGGTCATGCGCAGCCTGCTCGTCAAAATTCCCTTCAATCATTCCCGAGTCTTCAATGCGGCCATTGATTACCGGAGCCGAGTCCACGCGGTGATCGAGCACGATGGCCATCTGCCTGCCGACGTTCTCCTCCGTGAAGGGGCCAAAACGCCGGGCCGCTTCCGTGGAAAGCGTGAAGTTTACCTGCCATGTGCCGGGACGGTTGGGATTGCGGCTCTCGCTTGTGCTGCGCAAATCCTTTCCGGTTACAATCGGCGCCCGTTGCAGCACATACCAGTTCTCGCCCCCCGGCGAACCTGTGGAGCCGCTCTCGGATTTGCCCGGCACGGGTTCGGTATCTGGCGGAAGCACTCCCCCGTGCTGCGCCAACGCAGCGGCCTCAGAGGGATACGAGGTTGGGTCTACTACCAGGCGCAACTCGAGTTGGCCCCCCGCTCGGATCACTGCTTTGGCGCGTTCGGGGTCGCCCTCACCCGGCAGCTGCACCAGGATCTCATTTTCGCCGCGCCCAAGCGGCTGAATGGTGGGCTCGGTCAGACCCAACGCGTTGATGCGGCGCTCGATGGTCTCGAGCGATTGTTGCATCGTATTCTGTTGAATCAGAGAGACTTCGCTGGGCCGGAGGGTCAGCAAGTAGCCGGATTGTTCGCCTGCCGCCGGGGAGATGTCCCACACTCCGCCGAATTGATCGGCCACGAGATCACGGAAGGTGGCGTTTTGGTCCGAGGCGATGTTGCGCACGAGAATGTGGGTATCGTCCACCCGGCGCATTTCGTCGTAGCGAATATTCTTCTCCCGCAGCAGCGAGGTCAGACGGTCCACGGTCTGGTCCGTCTCCAAGCCGACGGCTTCCTGCACTTGCACCTGCAGGACCAGCTGCGTTCCGCCCTGAAGGTCCAAGCCCAATTTGATCCGCCGCGAGAAGTTGTCTTTCACGTCCGTCCATGAGGTGGGAAATGTGGGCAGGCCCAGCAACCCGTAAAGACAGGCGACAATGACGATGGCAATGAACAGCGCCTTCCATTTGAGATTGGGGTTCATCGTTGTGTTTCGTGTTTCCCTGAAGGAGCGGCGAGCACCTTCGCTCACGACGTAAGAACCAACGTTCTTGGCCAGCCCACCCCGGAGGCGAGTCCGGCTACTTGGCCTCTCCCTCTCTTTCTACTTGTGCAATTGCAGACCGCAGAACTTTGATCTTGACTTGGTCCGCTACTCTCAAAATCACGGTCTGTTCGTCAATCCCTGCCACGGTGCCGAAAACGCCGCCCGAAGTGACCACCTTGTCGCCCGCCTTCAGCGCTGCCAGCATGGCCCGATGCTGTTTCTGACGGCGCTGCTGCGGCAGGATTAGAAGGAGGTAAAAAACTACCAGGATCAGGATGAAGGGCAAAAACGCACCCAGAGCTCCGAACGGGCTCTGAGCCTGTGTCAGGAGCGTTCCTGCGTTCACTAGCGTCCCCTTTCGCCGGCCGCTTCGGTCCTTCGTCCCTTCGGCGGCAAGGCCTTACACCTATGGGTCGCCCGGCGCGCCCGTCCTGCTACCCTCGAAATTCCGGGTGAAACCGAGTGAACAGCTCCGTGGAACTTTCCCGATACGTGGCGGAACGGAACCGCCGGGCGTTCGTTCGGCTCAGAAGGGATTCAGGCGATTTCCAAATGTCATAGACTCTCGAATTTGCGCCTGTCTGTCAAGAACGAAATCCACGTAGCGCAGCTCGGCCATATCGTAACCCCTTCACGAGGTTGAATTGCTTGAGCGAGAAGCAGAGTCAGGAGTTAGCTGCCCGACGGGGGAACGCCGGACAGCACGCAGAACGGGGGTTCCCCGCGGATTGGCGGAATGGCCGCCAGCCCACCGGATATGGATGTACACTGTCAGCAAGGGGCATCCACCAGAGAGAAGCTGGGAGGTGCTGCCGTGTCAACCGAGACTGCGGGCAATACGCCTCAAACGTCTTTGCGCGAAGTCGTCACCCGCTATTGCGAACTGGGGGGCGGGTACGGCCGCGCCATACCCCTCGAACTATTCGGGCTGACCAACGAGGAGACCGCGCGCGCGTTCGGGGCTTTCGACGAGGACTACAACATCAGCCGCTACTTCCACTTCCTCGACGCCGAGGGCCGGCGCTACTCCATCAACGGGTTCCCCGCCACGCACGTCATTGTTGACGCCGATATCGAAACAGTCCTCTAGTGAAGATTCGTTTTGGGCTGACTTGCTCAATGCGGAGGGCTCAGTTCCTGTCCGCGCCGGGCTTCCACGTTTTGAGAAAGCTGAGAATATCCTCTGGCGCAAGCGACCGTGCGGACTCGAACTCTCCGTGCCTCTGGCTGAAGAGCAAATTGCCGGCGCCGTCCAGGACGGCAATAGCGGGGATGCCGCGGCCAAGAGGAACTTCATACTGTTTAGCAATGCTCACGTTCTTATCCATGTGCCCCACGTCCACATGCACGACCTCGAATGATTGATTGAGCAGCGGAGCAACTTCCGGGCTGTGAAAGGCGGCATCGAGGACGTGACAGTCGTAGCACCAGTTTGCGCCGAAGACAACCAAGACACGCTTGTGAGCCCGGCCGGCCCGTGCAACCGCTTCTGCGAGTTCCACCTTGGGGTCCACGCCGACAGGGTAGATCGTGTTCTCCGTGGACAATGGCTGCCTCAGCCGCGCCGGCGCTTTCCTTTGTGCTTGAACGATCCGCCAGCCGTCTTGCTCATTGGCCCACGTCTGCACGGCCCGAACATACAGTTTTCGGGTACCACCACTGCTCTTCAAGGTCAACTCCACCTCAAAGAGAATCTGCCGCATGTCTTTCGAAATGTCGTGCTCACCGGCGATCTCGATATGGATTTCCCCAAGACCCTGCGCCCTCCATTGCTTCCAGAAGGCCACATCGTCCGCAGCAGTGCCGGCTGGGTTGTCTGGGCTAGCCACCTTGGCGACAGGCAAGGTGCTGTAGAGACTCAAGAGGCGCACCGAGTCCCCATGGAGAACTGCTTGCCGCCACTGGTCGAGCGGGGCGAACGTGTTCGCCGCTTCCTGAGGTCCAGCGAAGGCTGCTCCTGCCGCCAGCAGACAGGCCAATGCGCTGGCCAGCGTCAGAAACAACCGCGAAGGATAGTGCATAGAGCGCTTCCGGCTGAGCCGCGTCGGAAAACAAACACGCGCAGCCAAAACAGTCTTAAGGAACCGTCCTCAGCGAAACCGTGAGCCCGAGGCGCCGCGCCAGCTTTCTGTGCTCTTCGGCGATTTCGGGAGGCAGACGGTCGCCAAACTCATCAAAGAACTCCTTGGTATCTTCAAGCTCGTATCCCCAGTCGTCGGGATCAACGTCCAGCAGTTCCTTCATGGCGCGGGGCTTGATCTGGAGGCCCTCAAGTGTCAGCGCGCCTTTGGCGGGGACGAACCCCAGGGGCGTTTCCTGCGCGTCGCCGCGGCCTTCCGCGCGCTCAACAACCCATTTTAGCACGCGAACGTTCTCGCCATACCCGGGCCACAGGAATCGCCCGTTGACATCCCTGCGGAACCAATTCACGTGGAAGATCTTCGGCGGCTTGGGGATGCGTTTGCCTATCTCCAGCCAATGGCGGAGATAGTCCGCCATGTTGTAACCACAGAAAGGCAGCATGGCCATGGGGTCGCGCCGGGTGACGCCGATCTTTCCGCTGGCGGCCGCAGTGGTTTCCGAAGCCATGGTGGCGCCGATGAATACGCCGTGCTGCCAGTCCAATGATTCATAAACCAGCGGAGCCACGCGGGCGCGGCGTCCGCCGAAAATGAACGCGGAGATGGGCACGCCCGCCGGGTCTTCCCAGTTCGGCGAGATGCAGGGCGCTTGCCGCGCTGGCACGGTATAGCGCGCGTTCGGGTGCGCCGCCGGGCCGTTCGCCGATACCCACGGCTGTCCTTTCCAATCCGTGAGGTCCGCCGGCTGCTTTTCATCCAAGCCCTCCCACCATGGCTCGCGCTGCGGAGTCATGCCTACGTTGGTGAAGAGGGAATTTCTGCGCAGGGCCTGCAGCACGTTCGCGTTGGTGAATCGGTTCGTCCCTGGGGCCACGCCGAAGAAGCCGGCCTCCGGGTTAATGGCATGCAGCGTGCCGTCTTCATCAGGCTTCAGCCAAGCAATGTCGTCGCCGACGGTCCAAACGCGGTAGCCCTGCTTCTCGAGCGCGGACACCATCATGGCCAGGTTGGTCTTCCCGCAGGCGCTGGGAAACGCCCCGGCAATGTACGACACCTTTCCATCAGGACACTCGAGACCCAGGACCATCATGTGCTCAGCCAGCCAGCCTTCCTGGCGCGCCATGGTGCTGGCGATCCGCAGGGAAAAACACTTCTTCCCCAGAAGCGCGTTGCCCCCGTAACCAGAGCCCACGCTCCAGATCAGCCGTTCTTCAGGAAAGTGCAGGATGAAGCGCCTCTCAGGATCGAGGTCGCCGAGGGAATGCAGGCCGGGCACAAAGTCGGCGGAATCCCCCAGCAACTCGCCAGCCACCTTGCCGATGCGCGCCATGATGCGCATACTGGCCACAACGTATGGGCTGTCGGTGATCTCGACGCCGATCCTGCTGAACCGCGAGCCTGGCGGACCCATCAAGTAGGGCACGACGTACATGGTCCGGTCGCGCATGGCTCCTTGGAAAAGTGGCCGCACCTTCTTGCGGGCCTCCACTGGATCCATCCAGTTGTTAGTGGGGCCGGCGTCGTCCTTCCGAGGGGAGCAAATAAATGTGAGTTGCTCGGTGCGCGCCACGTCCCTCGGGTCGCTTCGGTGCAAGTAGCAATGCGGGTATGTCTGCGGGTTGAGCGGGAAGCTGCGGCCCCAGCGCACCATCTCCGCGAGGACTCGCTCGTTTTCCTCATCCGAACCGTCGCAAAAGACGATCTTCTTCGGCCTCGTCAGCCTAGCCGTTTCCTCCACCCAGCATTGCAAGGGCGTAGCCACGTGTTTCCTTGTGGATAGGTAAAGCCGCCATGCGGGCCTTGGCGCTTCGGAAATTCAAGCCGGCCATGGCGGGCAGAGCCAGTTTAGCAACAAAGTTTACGGTAGCGGAGCGACTAAGGCAAGACGTGTGTTGGATGGGTGACGAAATTTCGGGTGTGTAAAAAGCGAGAGGGTGTAGGTTTTGTTGTGCGAACAACAAAACCTTCGGTAAAGGAGCCTACACCCGATGCGAGTGAAGGATAACACGCGGTTTCAAGCGT
>Ga0187771_10000458_pt1 | contig 25252 bp, 34 predicted proteins | sample 0116_SJ02_MP15_1_FD_133139 | JGI IMG/M metagenome (GOLD analysis project Ga0187771, IMG submission 133139) | Tropical peat soil microbial communities from peatlands in Department of Meta, Colombia - 0116_SJ02_MP15_10_MG | ecosystem: Environmental > Terrestrial > Soil > Wetlands > Peat | place... | reverse complement strand
TTCGCCTGCCAAAGTCTTGCTGTACTGAAAATCTACATTCAATTTTTTCTTGCCTCCATTTTTTGGAAAAATACTGAGGTAATGACGGATATAGCCCTAACATTTAGAACAAAAACTCAAAGACAGCTCTGACATCTAGAGTTACAGCTCTAAGAGTTAGAGTGATAAGCAAACGGACCGTTTATGCCCAGAACATAAGAGCAAGACCCGGTGGTGGAGCTTGGTTTATCTCTACGTTTGCAGCTAAGCAAGGGGTGCGGTGGAAGCGATTGTCAAAGCCGCGTGGAATAAGCGCAGATATTCAGGCACCTAGAACCAAGCTGCTCTATTTCATATACTCCGCACCAAGCAGTAGAATCAAAGCGGAACCAGGAGTAAAATCGCGCATAAGCTCTGCGTTGGGCTACAAGTCTGATGGACATTTCCACTACGATTGGAATTACTTAATAAACGCAGGCATGATAGAGGAAAAACGTGGCTATTTTCTAGTGACTGATACAGGAAAGAGAGAATTTGCTTTGCAGTCAACGGCCACCATGAGCAACTCAATAATGATCCTCATTGGAATTACCATGATTTTCTTTACTATCGGACTCAGCCTGGGCATTTTGCCAAAGGAGAGTGTAGCATTTTTCGGAGTAGCACTAATTTCTGTTGGTTCCTTGTTCTTTGTAATAGGCCGAAGAAACAAGCCCGAACTGACACCTGAAGCTAAAGCTTTGCTAAGAGAACTAAGCCGACACTAAAGCTCGCTGCTTTGTTTCAAAATTGTGTTGAGGCTTGTTTTAGGCAGGGTCTCGTCGTTCGTGTCGCTGGAGCCGACGATGGGGTTGTGCTGGTCACGTTTGTTCTATGAGTGGTTTGTGATATCAGTATGCGTGGTTTTCGTTTTCTAACAGAGCCTTGGGCAAGCTTCTTTCGCTAAACACAGCCTCCTCCTAGCTTGATTCTGGAAAAACTTTTTTGCCGCTAAAAACCATATCTGCGGTTTCAACGGGCGCGCGCGAGAGTCCAGACATTATGGATATTAAGAGGTGAACGCTTCAAATTGGTGATATTTCTGTTTCATATTCAGACAATCCCTGAGTATCGAATCTGACTATGCACTTGAAGTCAGTATCTTCTCGGTCTTTCCCTTCCATTGCTGTCAAGTCGATGGGAATCTTTCCTTCAATACCGATACTGTCGGTCTGACCTGGTGGTACGATATCAGTCGGCGGTCCGAGATTCAAGTAAGGTGAATCAGTAATAATGGCAGTACTTCCTAAGGAACGTCTCAAGATACTAAGACCTTGCACCACGCTCGACTTTCCAGTTCCATTTTCGCCAACGAATAAGTTCAAACTCTCGGTCAAGAATGTCAAGTTACGCTTGAAGAATAACCTTCACAGGTCTCTTTGCAGCGTTGGTAGCTGTTTTGATCGCCTCTTCGAAATCGACCAATGAAAATCTATGAGTTATCAAGCTTTTGACATCGATGATTCCCTTTGATACTGAATCCAGTGCGAGAGCATATTTCAGAGGGTTAAGCCATACGCCGAAGAAAGTCGCTTCGCCTTCGAATCGTATGAAGCCCGAGGATTCGCCTACTAGAGCGACTTTTCCCATCCGGCTGACGAGTTGGGTAGTCAGTTCGACAGTTTCCTTTTTGCCGGCGGCTTCGATGACGATGTCCGAGCCGCCTTTAGTAGTCGTTTTCACTTTGTCCGCAACTTTTTGGGTTTTCGGATTGATGCACACCTCTGCTCCACACTTTTTGGAAAGCGTTAATCGATAATTTTCTATATCTATAGCGATAACTCTGCACCCCGAAGCTCTCGCTACCTGCGTCATGACAAGTCCTATAGGTCCTTGCCCTACTATGGTTGCCCATTGCCCGAGCTTGGGTTGAAGCAGGTCAAAGGTGTGAAGTGCAAGAGCGACTGGCTCAAGTATCGCTGCTTCTTCGTAGGTCACGTTGCTTGGTATCGGAAGCAGATTCCTTCTCGGCACTGCTATCAATTCAGAGAAGCATCCGTTTCTGTTGAAGCCCATTATGCTCCATCTCTCGCACAGATTAGGCCTCCCTCCTAGGCAGTATCTACACGATCCACAGAAAATGAACGGGACGATTGCCACCCTCTGACTCGTTTCCGTAACCTGACCCGAAGCGTCGTGTCCTATTACTTTTCCGATCTTTTTTGAATCCTTCCATTCACCTTTGTAATAGTGAACATCAGTGCCACAGATGCTGCCAGCCTTAAACCTCACCAACACATCGTTTTGAGTCGGCTTCGGCTCTGGCACTTCCTCAATTTTTAAATTTCTTGGTCCTCGGTAGACAACAGCTTTCATTGCGCGCGCCCTTAATGTAGATATAAATTTCATCTTTTAAAATTTCACAATTAGCTGCCTAACATGACGAGAAAAAAATGGACTTAACGCTTCCGAGTGTCAGTCCAGTCCGGTTCACTCTGTCCGATCCAGATAGGACGTTAGTCACGACAGATTGAGACCTACAAAATCGGATTCTAACTCTGCAATTACTAACAGTCTGTCACGATATTGATAGCACGTATTTCGTGGTGTTCTCACGAAAAGAACGTGAAAAAAGCTCTGGAAGAGGGTGGTGCGGAGGGTGGGACTCGAATCCACCACCAAGTGGAGATGTCGCGCAAAATTCCCCTTTTTTTATGACTCTATGAAGTCTTCCCACACCGTATAATCCGATAGTATGCTACTACTTGAAGAGGAGATGTGCTTTGTGTGCGCGTTGGAATTTGAAACCAGTTACGTTGTCTAGGCTCTGTAATCAGTCAAATAAGAACGAGTAGTTGAAGCACAAGTCCTGCTAGTGTTGATAAAGCTCCGATTGTTCCAATCTTTGTCGCTTGACGTCGCCGATCCTGAAGCAGGTCCAGATAATCCTTGACGCGAGATAGTGCGTCTCTTGCTGATAGATCTATTACTGGAGTGGGAATCGAATATTTATTGTCTAGGTAGAAATCTGTCAGGATCAAAAAGACTCCAGCAATCTGAAGAGTGAGACCCACAAGGTCAACATAGCTTATCAACGGTCTCTACCTCGACTCTATATCGCTTAAGCATTCTTTCAAATCGTCTCGTATGTTTTTGCAACTCTTCTCTAGTTTTTTCCTGCTTTAGTGCTAACTCCCTTACGAGAAGTGCACATGTCTTACTGTTTTTACTACCCTTTTCCCATTCATCATAAAACCTGAAAACTAATTGATTAACATAGTCCGTTTGAGCGATAGCTTTCCATTGATTCAAGTCATACTTCTCCCACTTGTTGATTCTATCTTCTGGGATGCTATTAGCTGCTTCCATTAGTGCACCATGAATTTTCTCTTCATATTTGGACATCTCATTTATGACTTGAGAAAAGTCCTTATCATGAATTCTTTTTTTGTCAGCCAATGCTTCTCTTTTCAGCTCTTTGAACAAAATATCTTTACCTGTGACCAACATTCCAGGTGCCAGAAGACCAACTGTATAAGCAGGGTGTCGGAGAAAAGTCATTTTCTCAATGTTTTTGTGTTTTTCCACAATGTGACCCCTACATGTCATTTTTGTTTCGCGTAAATAGAAATTGACATTGTTAAAAGTGGGCGAAATCAGACTGGCAGCAAGCAATGTGGGAGCGAAGAGTTCCAAATGTCTATGGGCAGTAAGAAGCCCAAATTCAGAAAAGTCCGCTATGGACTTGCGCTCGTTGCTTGACAGAATACGAACTGCTTTTGATTCGTTTGGTGCAAGCTCTGTGATAAGTGGTTTGGGTGATTGGTAGATAATGTTGAATTCCATATTTCTCTTCTGCTGTACATTTCCCAGAGTATCACGTAGATTTGTATCGAGTACACGAGCAACCCAGCATGTACAGTTCTCTTCCTTGAGAGCTTCTGTAATCATTTCTTTAGATTTACGCCGAAAATCCTTGAGTACTTTCCCGGTCCATCCAAAGCTTTCTGGTTCCTTGTGAAGAACTTTGCTTAGGACTTTCGACATGTAAACTTTGTCTATAAGCTTGCCACAGCTGGAGAGAAAATGGTTTGCATATTGTTGCTCTCCGAGATTGGGAATCTCATCTTTCAAGATTCTATCGAATGTCTCAGGCCATAAAGGTCTTCTTGTTCGAAGGGCTTTCAGAAAATAGGTGTCTATGCGTTTCAAGCAATCTCTTGAAAAGAACTTCCCTGTTTCTTTAGACTGAATCCAGTTAAATTCAGCAGCTGCAAATCCTTTCCCTTCGACCCTTTTGTCATGACTATGGTCTTCAGGTAAATGGAGCACAGATGTTCACCAAAAAACCAGTTATTTTTCGCCAAAATTAAAGCTTGCGAGCACTTAGAGGATGTCACGAGCAGCTTTCTTCCCGATTTCATCATTTGCGTTATGGGTTAGATGCCCTATTCTAGGTCTAAAAAATGGCTCACTGGATTCATAATAACGAGATGGTGTCCTGTTATATCCCAGAAAATTAAAATTTATCACCATCCCTTTAGAGAGTGAAATCGCGCATCGCTCCTTGCTTCTTGGAGCAAAAGTCTGAAGCTCTTTAGGTTGATGAGAAAATGGAATTCGTTCCTAGTCGACTACAAAAGGTTTCCATAATTGAGAGAGATGGTAATAGAATTTGGTTGAACCCGAAGGAAATGCCAGAAGACTCAATCGAGGAGAGGATTAGGAAGGCGATTGCGAGAGATGATGAGGTCCGTTGGTACTACCTACCTGAAGTCAGTTTTGAGATAATCAAGACCGCCGTACCACCTCGTTATGAACAACCTTGGCATTCTCATTGGTTTCTGCATGAAAGTGTGCTTGTCATAGCTGGTGAAATACTAGTTAAAGAGGAAAACAACGGCAAGCTTGCCGAGCAGGTGCTGCATGAAAGGGATCTTGCGGTTTTCAACCATGGAAAAGAATCATTCCATACAGTTCAGAATCCGAATTCCACATATGCTCACACGCTGACCCACAAGTTTCTTGGACCTGATGTTAAAGACAAAGATTTGTTCAAGAATGATTGGCACAAGAAACAAAGACCCAGCTGAATAGGCTCTTTCGAGCCGAAAACATCAGGCATGATGGCCACTTGTCGATCAAGACAAGGGAGCCTATATACACTAACCTAAGCTTCGAAATGACTTTAATACTCATGAAAACTTTTCCTGCTTCATAAACACTAATCTCTGGAATATCACAACCAAAGAGAATTGGAAAACAGAGTTGCACCGCTTGATCAGCATGAGGTGTCGGTATAGCCAAGTGGCCGTTAAACCTCGTGCATGGAGTTATTGACTATGAAATGCCAAATCTGTTTTTGGTATCTCCCGCGAGTTCTTCAATATGCCTCGAATTCGTATTGTATATGGTCCCTTAATTGAGGGATTAGAGAAAAACAGTTAAGAACGACTAGCGTCGAGTTGTTAATGAGAAGCAGTGAAAAGAATAAATGAAATTGTTTTTGACTATGGCAATACTCTCTTGCTTGATCCTTTCGATGAAATCATAAGAAAGCAATCAATAAAGCTTCGAAGAATCTTAGCATCTGAAGGGTACAAGACTAGATGGTCTCGAGTTAAGAAAGTCTGGATTCAGGTTAATAAACAAGTGGACTTCCCATTTGTTTCACACTTTTATCAAGATGAACGTATAGTGAAGGCAGCGCTAGAAGGAGTAGGAATAGAACAGAGAGACTCGCAAAGGCTCACCAACCGACTCTTAAATCAATACCGAGCAGGATTCAGAGATATTCTAAGAGATGACAAGAGAAGAACTGAGGTCTCTAAGACGTTGGGCTACCTGAAGAAGATTGGTCTGAAGCTGGCGGTTCTGAGCAACGAGAGACAGCGAGTGCTCGATTTATCACTAAGACTATATGGAATACGTGATTTCTTTTCCTTAGTTCTTAGCTCAGAGAAAATGAGGATGGAGAAACCTAATCCAAGTGCATTCAACACTCTCTTGGAGTACTTGAAAAGTCGTGCTAGCAACACAATGTACGTAGGCGACGATCTAATAAGAGACATTATTCCAGCGAAGGGGATCGGAATCACTACAGTTCTTTACATACCTCCACAGAAGTATCGTACCGAAACATCGTGGAGAAATTACCGGCACATCGAGACTGAACCTGATTTCACAATTAAGAGATTTAGTGAATTGAAACAACTCATGCCAAAATTCATGTCTCTGTGCAAAGCAGATAGCTAGGCATTCAAAAGAGCGCGCGCTTTCTGTTTTTCAGTGCGCGCTATTTTGAGATTGACTATCCATCGAGTTTTGAGATTGACTCTGCAAACTCCTTTAATAAGCGCGCAGCCTCTTGTTTTTGTCGTTAGTCAAGCAAAATGCTTCCTGACTTAAATCTTCTTGTTTCCGAAACGCGCGCGCCAGAGAGAAATAGCAAAAAGCCTGTGCTCGGCATCCTATATCGACCAGCCCTACTTCTATCACGTCAGCCTCCTTCATGAAGCGCTATATATGTGATTTCTTGAATAAGAAGGTAGAATCAGTTGGCCTGCCATGAGTGATATCGATAGTTGGGGTTCAGTAAGAAAAGTCAGGTTCAAAGACGTTCTGCTGTCACTCGTATTGCTGCTTTCACAAGAAGTCGACGTTGATAGAGATAGGATTCGTAGCGAATTGAGGGAACTCGTAAGGAAAGAGACTCACAGAAGAGAAGAGCTTAGGCAGCAATCAACGCAGAGGGTACGCAGAAGTGCTACGTCCCTCATCAATTACGAAAGTCAGATAAATGATTATCTCGCCTTTGCAAGAGGCATTGGATTGCTGAACTACCACGATAACAAAGTAGAAATCGAGGAAAACACGAGTAAAATTGCTAAACTCATTGGACTCGATAGGGAGGAAGCCGAAGGAGCGATTTTGAAGAAGATTCTAACCTCCAAGTATAGCGTATATTTGAGTCTTCTTTTGAGATTGCAGGAACTAGAGGGGAGTTTCGCGATACCATATCAGCTTTTGGGCAGAACGAAAGAAACAACCGAATACCTTCAAGAAAATGGTTTCAGAACGGATTGCGCCTCATTCTTCGCCGCGAGAGACCTGCTCTACGATTTCTCTTTGGTTAATTGGGCGAGAGACCCATCCCAAAAAGTCGAAAATATCTTCATGACCTCGGTCCTATCTAGAACGGAAATTGATGGGTACAAGCATGCGATTTCCTTGGACACAATGAAGATATCTTATGGAAAACTGCTGAAATCGGATGAGTTTAAGGAAGCCGTCATGTCCAAGTATTTCGAGACTACAAAAGGGGCTTATGATATTGTTTTAGATATAATGGAACTCAGAGATTTGGTCACCAGAAGCCTACAAATAAGTGATTTTGATTTCGACAATCTTATAGTTGTCCTGGATGGCAAAGTCTTCGGAAAATCGCAAATTATCTTAAGTCAGGGAGTTGTTTCAATTCCTTTTCAATCTGGCTACTTGATAAAAGCAATCAATCTGCCGATTTTGCCCTCTGGAAGGAGAGTTGAGTATATAAGCGTACATCAGCAAATAAGCTAGATATCGTTGGCGAAATGAAGGGCATAGAGTTGAGTTGGAAAATCTATCATCTGACAGACTATCCTTTTCCTACGTCTCAATTTATTGATATGGAAGACAAGGACATACGAAACAATGGAAGACTCTTTTGCAAAGATATAGTAGAAGCCGAATTCAAAAGACTTCAGGAAATGCTTAACTTAAAATCGCCAGTTATCTACATAGGATCTGGGAAAAGCGTTCTCGGACTTGGAAAGTCCGCTCTTATGGCAGCTTCTTATTGGCAAATGATTGACGCAGGACTCGACGCTTTGTGGATCAACGCTACTGGTGGGTACGCAATGAGCCCGACCTTAGGTAGAATTATTGACGAAATGGTCAACAAAGGATACATTAAACGAATAAAAGATGCAGTGGATACATCGTCCATAGACGTGCTTTCAAACGCCTTATCAACTGTGGTTCAGAGACCGTCGAAACTGAAAACCTCAGCACTTCAAAAAATACTATCGGTGCCTGACGAAGAAGTCGCAAAAAAATACGCCAACATACGAAGGTCTATTCGCATATACGACACTACTGACTTGTTCAAGTACCTCCTTGCCTTGTTGCATTCCATTGGAATCACACATCTTTATTTTTTCATTGACCAATTCGAGGAGTATATAATGGGACACACTGGTGCTGCGGGCCTTCGAAAGTTGGGTGATGAGGTGAACGATCTTTTTAGAAGTTCTAGCAAGTTTTCAACGCTAGTGTTCCCATTGCATCCTGATGCACAAAAACTCATGCAAACAGCGGCGATGGAATACGCAACTACGTTGGCTCCTCTTTCAGAGAATATCATTGTTCTGCTGCCTATGTCCGAGGAAAATGCAGTCAAAATGACAAAATATTTCTTGGACTCGTTCAGGGACGATGAATCGTACAAAGGATCACTTATTCCTTTTGAAGAGACAATAGTAAGATATATTGCGTATAAATGTGAGTTCAATCAACGACACTTCCTTAGCCTATTGGGCAGGGCCTTGCAGGAAAGCAGAAATATTGGACGCAAACAAGTCGACGTTGAATTTGTGTCAAAAGACGAGAATCATCGCAGAATATTTGGCGCCGTAACCAATGAGTGCGACGCTTTTGCAAAGAAAACACGAGGTGCAGTCCAGTCTGATTGACGGTGATGTATATGATTGGAAATTTACATGTTGAGAATTTCAAGAGCTTGGAAAAATTGGATTTGGACATCAGCAGAATGAATGTATTTGTTGGTCCTAACAATGCGGGCAAAAGCAACATCGTTGACAGTCTCTTATTCTTGCGTCAGCTCGTAACCGAAGGCGCCCCGGCAGTTAATTCTCGAGGAGGGTTTAGGAGTATTGTATTTGATGGCCAGCTAAATCGAGAAATACTAATACGTCTGAAAGGAGAAATCACAGTTTCGAGAAAAGAGCAAACACCTTTTAAGTATGAAATGGGGATATCGGGGGGCCCCAACTATTTCAGTATCACCAAGGAGCATTTTGCTACACTCACGAGCGCTGACCGTGAGACAAGATTACTTGAATTTCAACCTAAGAATGGCATGTGTGAATTTTTTGACGAAGAAGGTTCGCTTATAACAAGAATGGGTACAGGAACCCAACAACTTTACCTGCGTCAGGGTTCATACATTGAAAGACTAAAGGGATCTGTCCTTTCAGAATTCGCCCAAGAAATCGAAAGCTGGAAATTCCTCAACGCCGTTCCTTCCAGAATGAAAGGGGCAATGCAAGCGAGAAAAGAGCTTTCGCTTGACAAAGAGGGGCAAAACCTCGCAGCGGTCATTCACTCATTGCATTCAGAATATGACGATCGTTTTGAAACCTTAGAAGACCATATTAAAAAGGCCGTTCCTGAGATCAAAAGCCTACAAACTCCATTAACTGAACAAGGTGAAACATATATATCAATTGCTGAGACTGGACTCACAACGCGAATTCCATCTTGGGCGATGTCTGACGGAACGCTACGGCTTCTAGGAATACTAACGATGACATGCTCCCCAGTTCCCACCGCGCTATTTTGTTTAGAAGAACCCGAGAATTGCATCCATCCAGGTCTGCTTGAATACGTGGTAGATATTATCAGATCAGTTTCAAAGAAAGCCCAGATCATCGCTACGACGCATTCTCCTTATCTAGTAAATTTTCTTGCTCCAGAAGATCTCGTGATCACAGAGAAAAAGGATGGTCGCACCGAATGCAAAAGAGCTTCAGAAACAAAGGACCTAAAGAAGGCATTGCAGAAAATAGGTCTTGGGGAGCTGTGGTACTCTGGAGCTGTTGGTGGTGTTCCATGAAAATTGCGATAATCGGGGAAGGCCCCAGTGACAAATCCACCATTCCTATCTTAGCAAGAAAGATCATAGACAATTCTGGTCAGAGTAGAGGAATAGTACCTATAAAAGCTCCCAAAGGAGACTTGTTTCAGGCTAGAAAGGTGGAAGGTCTTCTTGATGCATTAATGTCAATTCATGATGACATTCTCAAGGTGATTGTCTGCGTAGATTGTGAATGCACCGACCCTGACACAATTAGACCCATCTTAAATAGCATAGCCTTGACAATCAATCGAAGAGGAGAGTATCCGCCATTGTCGTATGTCGTGGTCGTTCACTCCTTAGAATCATGGATTCTTTGCGCACGGAAATCAATTTGTGCATTTGTCAGAGATAGATGCAATTTGCCAAATTCTCCGGAGGCCATCTGCAGACCATATGAAGAAGTTGTCAGAATTTTTGATCGTTATGGAAAGGATTTTGAGAAAACTATCCACAACCCATCAATTGCGAACGACGCTGACGTACAAGAAATAGCTGCAAGAAGCCCAAGTTTCTGTGATTTCCAACGAGCGATCTTAGATCCATAATCTGATATGAAATAATCAGCCATAACACAGACTCGCGCGCGCTATGAGAGAACAAGCATATCCAATTCTGCTAAATATGGAACCACGAAGCGATTAGACTCGTTAATGCGAATTCAGCCTCCGTCATAGCCCAATCTCTCAGACGATGGCATCGATAGGTTTCAATAATTTTGAAATACAGTCTCTAGCGCGCGCGCACATCACCCGGACAAACCCCCCCGGTACTTTTCCCCATAAGTGGTGCGGGGGGTGGGACTCGAACCCACGAACGCCTGCGCGACAAGGTCCTAAGCCTTGCTCCTTTGACCAAGCTCGGAAACCCCCGCTACGCTTGGTCAACCCCATTAGCAAAAGGCAAAATATTAACGGTTTTGGTAAATTTGCAGTATCACGATTTGGCGGAGAATACTGTAGTTTATTAGTCAAACAGAGATTAAAGGCGCTGTATTTGGCCTATCATATAATTCCAGAACCATGCTTGTGTGTGCATATCGTCGGTCACTCTCAGTCAATTAGTCTGTCATTTTCACGCAAACTAGGGCTATTCCTATTTTCATCTGAGTATATTGGCCTTCGAGGTTCTTCTTTCTTGTGTTCTTGTCTAGGCAACGTAGACGTTGATTATTTTTTCCATGCGTTTGGGTGGTAGCCAGCCGCCTTCTTTGAGTTCGGTTATCATGTGCATCATTTTTTGGTCTATGTGGGCGGTTCTTGCGAGGTCTGTTAATGTGATTAACCCGACGAGTTCGTTGTCTTGCATTATGGGCAGTTTTTTAACCTTTTTCCTGAACATCAGTCTTGCAGCGTCTTCGAGTTCCATCTGTGGATTGCCGTAAATCACTGGCGTGGACATTATTTCGTTCACGTTGATGGTTTTTGGCTGTTTGCCCTGTTCTAGGACGCGTTTGAGGAGGTCGCGTTCCGTGATTATGCCTATAGGTCTCTCGTTTTCAACGACTACTAAACAGCCGATTTCATGCGTGTTCATTGTTCTTACGGCTTCTTCTACGGACGTGTCCGGATGCACGGTGTAGACGTTTTTTATCATTAATTCTTCTACGTTCATAGTATCCTCTTCTATAACCTATTTTCATTCGACGCGCTCTGTGATAAAAAAATGTGCAGACAAGCAGACTACACACAACTGAACCTTGCTAGAGGGAGCCGACGATGAAGGTCAAGCCGAAGTAGATCAAGATGGCTCCGAACAGGACCATGAGAAACCTGTACCATTTTAAACCTGCAACGTTGGCTCCTGCTTTGGCGAAATGGGCAACGCCGGCGAGCCAGACGTAATCCATCCAAACGTGACAAACGTACATGAAAACCACCCCCGCCAGAGAAGCGAACTCAAGTGACATTAGAATGAGTTTGGCGCCCGCTGTGAGCCACCAAACGATAAAGAACGGGTTCAAACCAGTCAGGGCTAATCCTATGAACACCAAATTTCGTGTGGGTTCGGGTCTTGTCTCATGCTCCTCATGTCTTGAGCGAAGTGCTCTATAGATTTGTGCTGCGCCAAAGGCGAGTAGAACTATGCCTCCTGCAGTTCCGATTATGGTTCTGACAGCGGTTTTGCTGGCTATTGTTAGAAGACCGCCTGCGAGGAGCATGACGAGGGTGAATTCAATTATGGTGTGACCTGCGGCGAAGGTTAAGCCGCTCTTGGCGCCTGACCGTGTCCCGTGCGAGAGTGTAGCAAAAAACAGAGGCCCCGGAGCAAGGGCACCTGATAGGGTTACCAAGATTACTGTGACAGCGAGAGTAAATGCATCCATGACCTTAACTTGGTTGGAGCGTGAATAATTAGTCTTCTGCTGGGCTATGGTTTTGTCAGCTTCTCCACTTTTGCTTCTGTGCCAACGTAAACTGTGGTTGCCATGCTGAGGAATAAGCCTGTTTCCACCACGCCTGGGATGGATTTGATTTGTGTGTTGAGTTTTTCTGCTTCGTTTATTGCGCCAAAGTCGGTGTCGAGTATGAAATTACCGTTGTCGGTGACTACGGGTCCCATTTTGCCGCTGCCTTCTCTGAGGCGAGGCTTGCCTTTTAGCGCCTGAAGCTTGGTCTTGACCGTGGCGAGTGCGAAAGGCAGTACTTCAACTGGCACAGGCTGTTTTACGCCTAGTTTCGAGGCCAGTTTGGTTTTGTCGATTATTATGATATTCTCCTTCGACGCAGCAGCCACGATCTTTTCGCGTGTTAACGCGCCGCCCATGCCCTTTATCATGTTTAAGGTTTTCGTTTCCACCTGATCTGCGCCGTCTATGGTCAAGTCTAATCTGGGGTGTTCGTCCAGCGTGGTAGTTTGGATGTGGTTTTGTGTAGCGAGCAGAAACGCCTGATGAGAACTAGGCACAGCGAGAATTTGCAGGCGCTTTTTGCCTAGCTCTTTAATTGCATACGCGACCGTTGTGCCGCTGCCCAAGCCGATTACAGAGCCTCTTTTGACATGTTTGACCGCTTCTCTCGCAACCGCTTTTTTAGCTTCCTCTTGCCAGTTAGCGCCTTTAGGTTTCAACTTCCATCTGTCCTAGTCGTTCCAAGACCTTTTCCACTTCTGTTCTAATCTGGTCTATGCGCTTTTCTGCTTCGGTCTTGCCTTCTCCGGACGCGGCAGGTTTAGGTTTTGGCCTTCGTTTTTTCATGAACTTTGGCTCGGCGCCAGCTTCAGTGATTTCTGAAGTTTCTTCTTCCTCTTCTTCAATTGGTGCCTCTATTGAAACTGGGATTTCTGGAGTTTCTTCTTCCTCTTCGGGTTTTACTTTTTGGCGCATTTCTTCGATTTTCATGTTCAGTTCGTCGAAGCGGTCGTCGAAGAGTTTGACGAGGTCTTCCTGCATGCTCTCTAACTCTTGCAGTGCCACGACGGATTGGCTCTTAGCGATTGCATCCTTAACTTTTAGCATTCTTGTCTTGTAACTCTCGGCGAGCCTGTCTCTCTCTTCTTCGGTTATTTTCCCTTCTACTTGGGCTTCGTAGAGGCGTCTTATGGCATCGCTTAGGATCTCGCGCTCTAGCTCAAGTGTTCTGAGTTTATCGCGTGCTTCTTTCGCCTCATCAGACGAAACCGTGTGCTCTGTTGGGAAAGGCAGCTTTGACTTCGATTCTGAGGGAGTTTTAGGCAGAATAATGGGCGCTGTCTTTTTTCTTCCCATCATGGCGTACATCGTGAACGCGGTTACGACAACAGCCCCTATCGCAACCGCCACGTAGGGGAGCGCATCCACAAAACTCACGCTTGTTTCTCCCTCGTCACAAAACAACGTATCCCCACGTTGTATATAAAATTGAGCAAAAACCGAAACAATGAAGCCTCGGGCGGGATTTGGACCCGCGACCACCGCCTTACCAAGGCGATGCCCCACCGAGCTAGGCTACCGAGGCACACGGCGCATGTGCATATTCTGTGCTATCGAGTTTTTAAAGGATTTCCAAGTCCTAAGCAGAAAGCCTCAAATCAAACCTTCATGACAGAAAATAACACTGTGTCTACGCCGGGGTAGCCCAGCCTGGCTAGGGCGCCAGACTCATAATCTTGCGCCTTGATGGTAAACAATGGGAATTTTCTTCGTTTTTGGTAAACAATGCTAGTTTTCCACGTTCGTCTAAGCTAACCCGTCCTTTGTTTACCAAGTGAACAGCTTTAGCGTTCGTAGAATGCCATTCGATGATTCTCGTTTTGCCCTTATACCCTCTATAGTGTCCGACTCGAACCGAGTTATAGCTTTGTCCACGTTGCTGAAGTGAACCGTCTTTTCCGCAAATCGGACATTTCACTAGCATTTTTCTTTCCTTCTTTTTATTTAGGCAATAGTATCTTTGTTTACCACGTTAATAAACGTTGTTTACCACGTGTAGAACAGAAAAACAAAAGCATGGCTACAGCGTAGATTTGACATGTTTCGAAACCTATTATTCTCCTAAACGTCACAACAAGACTGTCTTGCAGTTAGGGCATTGAACACCTAATCCGACCATATTGTGAAAGTAATGAAGGAATTCCCAAATCTCATGAATTGGTATTGCTACGTTCTCTTTATAACTATGGAAAACTTTCAAGAAAAACTCAGATTGCTCTCCAATAATTCGCCAAACTTCTTCGATACTTCCTTGTTTCAATAGCGAAGGATTAAATTTAGTTCCTCTATCATCAATATTAATATGGTCAACATCTTCGGGTTTCTTTTGCCTTGTCATCAAACAGTATTCTGGAAGCGATTTCTTCAAGTCTTCCAATTGATTATTTCCTGAAAGTGAGACTCTGATATGAAAGTATAGGTTTTTGTCATCAAAGGGTGCGGGGATTGAGCCAGATTCTCTATTATGTATTAGAAAGGAAAACCAATTTGCTACCCCTTCTTTTTCTGGTTCGTTAATGGTTGGATATGCTTGACAAATAGCTCGATATACTTCGACTCTAATCATGTTGAATATTCGTTCATGGATATTTGGTTCATTGGGTAATCCTATTCTAATGAACGTTTCAAATATCCTATCTAGATTTGGTTTCTGCATTTTCTCTCACACTTTAGGCTAGTTGATAATGGAATATTTTGATTTTGCTAACAAGAACGAATCAAAAAGCACTCCAAGAAATCTTATATTTGACCAGCAACCAATAGGCAAACTAGGGATTCAAAAATGGCTGACGTATCTCTTCTAATTTCCGCTTTAGCGATAATCTTTTCAGCGGTTGCGGTTGTTCTTACAGCAATGAAAGAGGGAATCGGACTAGCATTAGGGTTCAGAGAATCTGAAGAAACACAAACGAAACTGAAAAGAATTAACGACCAAATGAAAAAGGAAATTGACGAGGAAACCTTAGATTTCTTGAAGAAAAACGGAAACAAAAAAAGCATGGACGAAGAGATAAAAAATGGAATCTTGGACGTATCCGCAAATATGCTCTATGATGTTCTTGGAGCCAAGTTATTAGAAGAAATGGCAAACACAGCAAAACGATTCTTGAAAAGAGTGTTCATTACTGCATTAATGCTAGTGGTCATAATTGTCTATTTTTACGTTTATTCTTCACTCGGACTGATTTCAGAAGCCACATTGACCTTCGGTTTAATATACGTTCTTTTGGCATCGATTTTGGGTTATTTGACAATTATTGATGTGAGAATATACTATGATATAAGATTGGCTTTTCAGAAGCTTTCGGAAAATCCTTCTTGTGAAAAATGTGAAGAAATCGTTAAAGAGTTGAAAGGAAAAGGGGTACGGGAATTTGAAAGATTCATAGGAGTTATAGAATGAAGAATCTGATTAAAATTCCTAGTTTCGAGTGCTCAGTTAGTTAGACTGACTAGAGTATATACAGACGACTCAGTATCTTTTATGGAGACAATTTTTTGCATGGAGACGGACGCTTTTGTTAATGGATTCGCTAATCTACATTATGCCACGGGAGTGTAAAGTACGTGGTAAACAGTCGCTTGACATGTAGTCTGGCGTATGTTTACCACGTCAATGGTGCATTGTGCTCCATGTTCACGTTATGATATGATTGCTACATACGGCGTTTTTTCTTAGAATCATTTATCATTGACTTTAAACACGCATAGGCTAGTGTTTTTATGCTGAATAGTCGTCCGTCGTCCCTAGTTTATTGGCAACCGTTAGGGCAATGATAGTCTTTGTTTAATGGTGTTCCGCACACGCTACAAATAACTTGCATACCTTTCTTGTCTTCGCCAAAACCCGTTTGTGGAGTAAATGAACGGTTAGGATAACTGAAAGGTAGATGTTCGGGATAATTAGGCTTAGGTGTTGATTCGGGAATTCTTTCCTCACCTGTGATTCCGTAGATTCGTTGGTCACGTTCACGTTCTGCTTGCCGTCTTCGTGCTGAATATTCTCGGTCATACTTCTTTTTCTCTTCAGCGTCTTTAAACGGCAAAATGGTTTTTCTCCTTTGACAAGTCGTCTAGCACTTTTAGTTTTATTCCGTCCAATGCCCTGAGAAATTCCTCTTTTGATTCGTCCGATTCGCACAGCGCGTAGAACGTGGCTAGAATTACCGCAAAACAACACAACGCCTTCTTTTCTTTGTCGTCCATACTAATCACCAAAAACTTGGTCTAATCCTCTCGCAACAGCATCCAAAAGCGCACCTTCATATTGGTCTAAAGCGTCCGTAAGAAATGGGCATCCTTCCCAGAAGTCGCCATTAGCGAGCATGTGTCCGTCGTGGACGGCACTCGCATATTGGCTAGTCGGTTGTCCTTCGAAATTGAATGTTTGGTCATTGCCAGCGTAAATCGCATTAGTATAAAGCGTGTCACTCGCTCCGACTGTGCCACTACCCCCCTCTGATTCTAGTTCGATACTACTAGCGAGAGCACCAGATTCCTTCGGACAAAGTTCTATACTTCTGTTTTTGATGTCTTGCCAAACACCATCAAGTTCTGCCCTAATTGCATCGTTAAACTCATCCCAAAAGTCGTCTCGTTCGTCAACCATATGATGTAAAGTCGGGTCTTTTGTTAAAGTTACATCTTGAGCATAACACACGGTCAATCAACCTTCTGCAAAACTAATCGAATTAACTCGTGATTCTCCGCCCTACACTTAGGGCAATAAATTTTGCTCCTATCTCTCGCTTGAAGGGAACATATTGGGCACACTTTTTTCAAGTGGCTTTTATCTGTTGAATGCATCCGTTTGGCTTCGTTCTCAATGGCTCGTGCTCGTGCCGTAAACTTTTTCTCGCACTTGTCCGAACAACAAACGGGTACAACTTTTCTAACGGTTAAGCCTATGATTTTAGGCTCATACTCAAAAACGATTCCGCATTCTAGGCACACGGTTTGTTTTTTGGATTTGCCGTAAAACAAGAAACGACATTCCTTCGAACAAAATTTCTGGTTTTGGCTTAACTTCATAAACGACTTACCGCAATACACGCACGTTTTTTCTGTTTCACTCATCTTGACCCTCTCCCCATCCATACTTAAAATCGCCAAGTTTTCGCTGTTTTTTAGCCTCTTTTTGTTGGCGAAGTCGTTTTTCTCTTCGCTTGTTCTCTCTATCGGCATAGCGGTTTGCACACGAACGAGAGCAAAAGCAAACATCATTAACCCAAACCGTAGCTTTCGAATAAGTGTAAATCCGTTCGTGGCATTGAGGGCACTTCAACGTTAATTTTTCTCCAAGTCTTTTCGCCATTTTTTCTCTTTCAAAGCCAAAATCTCACGGATGTACTCATCGAGTTTTTTATCTCGTGTGTCAGAATCTTCAAGCATTTTCAGAATTTTCTCTTGGTTCTCACTTGATTTTTTTACAAATTCGAGACACTTTTCGTGAGATTCCGCGTTTTGTTGCTCAACTTTTTTGAGCAAATCCATCGACGCTTTGTGTGTTTCGGTGCTTCGTTCGTCGAGTTTTTTGAACGATTCCATAAAGGATTTGTGCAATTCGTCCGATTTGCGCTGTTGGTCTTCAAGCTGGCTCATAATTTTTGCATTGAATGAGCCTAAGCCTTCGTGTTGCTCGATTAAAAGGCGAAGTTTCCTAGCGAGAATAAACCGTCGTTTCTGTCTATCCGCATATGCCTGACCGTATTTTTGTTCAAGCTCTTTGAAGTATGCCTCAAGTTTTTCGAGATAGGTTTCTTCGTCCTCTGCTTGCTGTTGATAGTCAACATCTACAGATTCCTCTTCGTCGAAATCTTCCTCTTCTAGCGAATCCTCTTCTTTTTCGGTTTCTTCTTCTTTAACTTCTTGTTGATACGTTGGTTTTTTAGGCATTTTTATTCACTTTCCTTTACTTTTTTGTCTTGGCGAAGGACGGAATTAAAAAGGCGAATCGAACCCGCACGGAATTGCTTCACGCGCTTACCGTCCTAAGCCAAAACCATACACATATCACTATGAGGAACACGAGTCAGTAGTGACCGACATCCGACCCGTGTCCTTTTCGGGTTTATCCATGCCGATATGACTTAATGTGTGACTTTAATTAGTCGGTTTCATTGAGAGGGCTTGGATTTGGGTTGCTTTTGTCTTTTGGTGCTCGTGGAGTCGTCCGTTTACCCTCTTTGTATGGGTAATCTTCGCCTTCTGTTTCTTTCGAACCTTCAGGCATCACGTCGTCTTCGCTACCTTCTTGAATAGGGGTTTCAATTGCCTCACGTTTCTTGCGCTCTGCCTCTTCTGGGGTATCCGTAAAGTCAACGTCTTCAAGCCACTTCGCACGTCGAGCCTTCACACGCTGTTGAAATTCGTCTATATCGGTTGTCGGAGAATCGCCCAAACGCTCATTTTCGTTATCTGTCGTTTTTGTTCACCTCTTTATGATTCGAATAATGGATTAACTGAAACTTCTCGTTCCAATTCGTTCGTTTGAGCGTTAAGACGGAATATGGGAGCGTCTAACGGAATACGACTGTTCTCAGGTAGTTTTTTCGGTTTGCCTCTTATAACAAGCTCCGAATTGATACCGACTTCGCTACAAACTCCGCTTTCAAAATCTCGGAGCATAACCCGTCCGCTACGAGCTTTAAAGAAATAGCTATAGCGGTATTTTTTCGGTTCGTCTTGTGGAAAAGCAAATCTTAGCTCCATTTCGAAATAAATTGTCTCGTTCGTTAGTGATTCTGTGCTTTGAACCGTTTTGTAAACGTAAACTTTTGAGGTTATCTCACGGACGAAACCCATTTCTGAAGGTCGTTTTTTACCCGTGACCTTTCCGTTTTTGTCTTCGATGTTGAAATAAATACCTAAGTCGTCTTCAAACACGCGCGTCATTCTCACGTATTCGCTCATTTTTGCTCACCTTTTGGTTCAATTCCCATTTTACGAAGTCGCTCCACTTTCCATTGAGCCAAAATCTTGCCAATATCTCCGTTCTCTGGGTTTTCTGGGGTCAGAAAATCGCCTTTTTTGACTAAGTGAAGGTCTAAAAGCTCTTCTTGCGAATTCGGGTTATGAGCTTGTTCGGGTACTGTCGGGTTAAGGTGTTTCCATTCGCCATATTTGGTGAGCAATTGGTCGAGGTATGATTGAGCCTCACGGTTTCCCGCATGAGCCTTTTGGCGAAGTTCTTTAATCATACTAGGATAATCTTCATATTTTTTCGTCCATAGGTCTTGTGATTGACCCATCTGTGCGGAGTTTAAAGGTGCACTACCGCTAGGCGAACCCTTGCTTTGTTCCGCAACGCTGTTAATGAAATTCGTTATCATATCACGCAACTGTGCTTTACTCGTGGCTTGCGTCCACAAATCAGCGCGTCCGAATTTCTCGATAGCTTGCATTTTTAAATCGTTAAGGCTAGGCTCAGGGTTCTCTTTTTCTTGCTGTAAAAGTTCGTTTTTAAGCTCCGAAACAGCTAATTCTTTCGCTAACTTTTTGGTTTGCTCGTTATCGACTGTGATTTTTATAGCTTTATCGTCTTTCTTTTCGTTGCTCATTTCTTCTCAACCTCTTTCTTTTCTCGTAAATCCGTGAATTTTCCGTCCGTTGAGTAATCGAACGCTTTTAAGATTTCGTCACGTTGTTCTTTCGTGAGGTCATTCAACCCAAACGAACAAGCGTCACTTAGTCGAATAATCGTCTTCGGCAAACTTGCCGTTTGTTTGTCGATGTATAAGTCGGACATAAAGAGAAGTTTCTTGTTCGATTGCATCAAGTCGAGTTGCTTTTGTACTTCGCAGAAAATTAGCTCTAGAATAGTGCTCATTTTAATAGAAGTGCGTTCGGACATTTCCTTTAACGTGTTGTAAGTCGAATCTGTAACTCGTATCACTTTTGAATCTTGTTCTGCCATTTTATACATCTCTCTGTGCAAAAGTTTTATTAGGACGCTCACCGCCCTATATAAACTTTGCTCTACTATCCATAGCGTAACTCTAGTATATAAATGTTATGGTTTATGGAAGACCATATTAAAAAACGGACACGGTGTCCGAAATTTAATATGGATATATAAGCTAGTTAATCTACTGATAAATTGATGGAAAATGATGGGCTTTTTTCGGGTACAGCTTCAACCCGCGTACACAATAGACACGTTTCTGTCAAAAATCCATGCTGATTAAAATTCCTAAAAAAGCGACTACTCACGCACGGGTAAGAGAGACAAAAAAAGGAGAAGCTAGGGCAAAAGATAGATGTCGATTCTTATGTAATCCATACCGTTGCTGTGGTGCTTTGCTGTAATGTAAATGTCGTCCATTTTAAAGGGGAATTTTTCGCAGAGTTCTAAGAGGTTTCTTATGGTAATGTATTCTTTGTTCTCAAGGTCGAACCACACGTTAATTTGTGGTGTTTCAATAGGTGCTATCGTTATCTTTGAAGGGTCTAACCCATAGTTCGCAGTAAAAGCACTTGAAATAGCATTTATGATTTGTTGCCGTTGTTGTGCGTTCATGGTTTAAGCCTCTGTCCAAAAGCCTATGCTTTCAAGCAACTCAAGCATTTTAAGAGGCATAGGTAGTTTTTCGCCACAAATAGAGCATTCAAGATAGAACAATTCGTATTCGTCTTTAACATACGTGTGAAACGTTTGTTTCTTGCATTGAGGACAAAACCCTAAAGCACCACGGCACTTTAACCCGTTTTGTTCCGTCATTTCATTCGCCTTTTACTGATGCATCGCCTATGACTATGTTTGGAGATTTCGGCATATTCACCGTTACTTCAAACGTTCCATCTGGTAGCTTCTTAATTTGCGGAGTACACACAGGGCTAAAGTCACGCTGAACATAGTCGATGTACTTGTCTATCGTTCTTGCCTCTGGGGTTTGCATAATCATAGTTATTGAAGTTTTGAGTTGTTCTAACGTTATTTTATCGCCATAAGTATAATGCGCGTACTGAGCGATTTTATAACACTTCGCAAAAGTTGAGTACATCTACATCATCTTCTGAAAACTGTCAAACTTTTCTTTCTGCTCGTGGTAGCGCTTTTTCTGAATGATGTTCGCCTTCTTGCGTCTAGCTTGAAATCGGCAAACGTCAGAACAATACTTCACGTTCGCTTTTGTGGTGACGAATTCCGTACCGCATTCTTCGCATTTTTTCTTCATTTCTATCACATCACATTTTTTTCTATTATAGGGTTTTGCGCCGTCCCTTATAAACTTTACGGGAGAAACTCCATGTTCAAATGCGGGCGGGTTTTTTTGGTTGATATTGTTAGTTAGTCATTAGTTAGTAGTATAGGCTTGTACTGTGTAGTGCTACTGTGTTGTTACTACGTGGTTGTTACTCGTTACTACTCACTACGTACTAGAGGCACGTACAATACTAGCCCACATTAACGTAACGTACTATACTAACTATAACTATCATCATAAATTCAATTAAGACATAAACAAGGACATAAGAGGACAAGGACAAGAAAGAAGAAGAAGATACGTAATTCTACGTTATTCTGTGTGTTATTCTGTGTGCGATATTCTGCTATAAGAGAAAAAGAGGAAAAAGAGGGGTTTAAACGGGTACGTGACTAGCGTTTTGGGCTATAGCATAGATGTAGAGCAATAGAAAGAACGCTACCAGAAACGCAATGCAACCAGCGATTTGGATGTACACCAGCGCGTGTGGATGCTTTCGCAACCACGGCACTTTACGGTTTTGGTGCATATACTCTCACCTCTCCGATTTCGAAATATTGAAGCATCTGCATAATTTGTTCAAGCGTTGCGTCTTTTCGAATGTACCATATGTCCAATAATCCCATAACACCGACAATTGATTCGTTTTTCGTCCACAGTTGCGATTTCTGTTTCGTTATGGCTTTAATTCTTTGAGTAACATCATCAATAAACTGTCCGTCAACTTTGTCCGTTATTATCTGCCAAACTTCGACTTTATCAAACTCTAACTTTCGAGTCTGTGGATTAAACCAATTGCCCTCTTTCGCTTTGAATACGGTAGAACCACCATAGCGTTTTGCAAGTTCTGTTTTTATTTTGGTTAATTGTTTCTCTTCGTGTGCTTTGACTTCAGTCGTTACAACGTAGATTGCTATTTCTGCCATGCTCCTACCTCTTTTTCCGTTTTGGGTTCATTAAAGAAACTCGTAGAACCCGAACTAGAAGAGAACTTAATGTCTTTCATTGCGTTGTCGTATTCCGCTTTGATTCTTGAGTGGTCTAAGTAGTGCCTAGCAACGACACTATAGGGCAAGTGGCTAGTTATTGCGTCCACGTCTTCGCTAATCATGCCGTGTCGTCTAAGCCAATTCGTAGCGAACTTTCTGAGCATCTTAGGGGTTATTTGTACTTCGCTTTTCTCAGAGGCTTTGACGAATTCCTTTTGAATGTACCGCATAGTCAACGGGAAGAGTCTAGAGTCTTTTGGCAATGATTGAAGGTATGCTTTCACGTTTGCATCTAGGTTTTGCGTCCAAAACGAGAAGAAAAAGTTCTTTTTTCCAAACGTCTTTTGCCATGTGTTTATCATTCTGTTTGGTACGTCAAAGAGGTTCTTGGTGAGTCTTAGAAGGTGTTCGGGTCTAATTGCCGAAACCGTGCCTAGCTCAAAGTAGAATCGGATTTTCTCGTTGTCGATTGCATCATGGAATTTGAGCATTTCCTCAAAGCTAGGTGTAGCAATGCTAAAGTTTGGCATGGATGCTTTGAACTTGAAGTCTTTGAGATAATCGGCAATTCCTAGAAAGGTGAATAGGTGTTTCAAAGAGGCTAAGGTGTTGCGGTAGGTGTAGGGGTTTTCGATGTCTAAGAATTGCGTGAGTTTCGCCACGAATTGAGGGTCTTCAAGTGACATGTGAAGACCATAGACTTTCTTTAAGAAGTGCTTCACAATCCGCATGTATTCATAGCGAACTTTGTCCGAAACCTTGCCCTTCAAGTAAGCATCGAAAGAGTTTAGCAAAACGGTTTGAGGATTCGGGATTGACCCGTCAACCTTGCCCATGACTAGACTTTCGAACAATCCGAAGCAAAACTCTTTTGTACGCTGAATCTGTATTGGTTGTTCTTGCCGAGGGCATGAGTTTGGCTCTAATCTATGCCGAGGTAGCACAGCTTGGTAGTGCTTGACTTCCATAAAAGGGGAATCAGCTAAAGCCAGACTCATAATCTGGAGAACAACGGGGCAAACGCCTTAAGTCCAGAAGTCGCGGGCTCGAATCCCGCCCCCGGCACCAAACAGCCTTGGTGAACCTGTCGTGCGCCTCTAGGCGTTTTAGCCGAGCGCGTAAATGTTTGCTTTCTAGAACGTGTGAAGCTAGTGTTGCTGTGTCGGAGTTCGTTACAAAGATTTAAGAACAAAAACCTCATTTTTAATCTAGCGTTGGTGAGCTGGCTTGAGGATCAGCAAACGGGTTGGGATGGTAATAGTTGTCGTCTCGTTAGCGATTTTACTGTGCGGTCTAAGGTCTGCTTCTGCAACTTCGCCTTCAACCTCTAACGGTCCAGTTGTCAACGTTAGCATACGTGACTATTCCTTCGATCCGAAGTCGATAACCTTTGGATCACCAAACACCACGTCAGGAGAATTCGTAACCGTTGTGTGGACTAACGACGGAAGTGTCAGTCACACGGTCACGAGTGGAAATGGTACCACAGGCACGCCGGATGGACTATTCAATTCTGGTACTCTAGCCCCAGGTCAAACGTTTACACTTCAGGTAAATCAGACAATGTATGCTCGTATACTGGCAAAATATCCAGACGGAACGGTTCCGTATTTCTGCAAGTTCCACTACAGTTTAGGGATGGTTGGAGAAATGACGGTTTCGCCAACTCCGGTGCCTGAGTTTCCATCATTCTTCGTCCTGCCTCTGTTCATGATTGCAATGCTGTTGGCAATTGTAGTCCTCAAGAGAAAGAGTATAAGGATAGAAGAAATGACAAACCCGAAATGGTGACAGCGCCGGAGACGTTTTAGTTCATGTTTTCGAAGAGGAGGCCCATCATTGAGGTGAAACAATATTGTTGTTCCGGCAGATTGACGTTAAACCACTGTTCACGGAGTAGCGTTTTTCTTGACCATTTTCTGAACAACGTGTGCAGAGACGGAAGATCCTTAATTATCTTCATGTTATTTGAGTAAAGTGTCTGGGAAGTGAAACGGGTGGGCATTTTCAATCCTGGAGCGCCTTTTGTTTCGGATTTGAACCTGATTTTTCAGGTTGTGATCGCTGCGTTTCTTGTGTCGGCATTGTTCGCGATTGCCAGAGAGAAATACAGGATTCATGGTACGATTATGGGTTGTTGCGTCGCTTTGAACACGATTTCAATATTCTTAGTTATGGTTCCTTCCTTGTTAGGGTTGGACGGCTTGATCAGTGGCTTGTCAACTCGCCTTTCCTTGCTGGTTGTCTCGCATGCTGCCTTAGGAAGCGTTGTAGAAACGCTCGGGGTTTTGCTAGTGGTTGCATGGGTTTCTAACGGAACCAGAGTAGACAATTGTTTTCGGAGAAAACATCTTATGGAAGCTGCAATTGTTTTGTGGATGTTAGAGATAGTCTTAGGCGTCTACGTGTATATGACGCTGTATCCGTTTGTCTGAAAGGCGAAGAGCGCCAAGTTGTGCGTGCGACGTCTTGGTTATTGTAGTCCTACAGTCACATTGCTTTATTAACGTCTAGATGTACCTCTTATCTAAAAAAGGTGAAAATGATGGATCACACGGTTGTTCACTTCGAAATTCCTGCAAAGGATTCCGAGAAACTGAAGAAGTTTTATTCTGGAGTTTTCGGATGGAAGATCGAGAAAGGCAGCGAAGAAATGAGCGGAGGCATGGAATACTGGATGATCGGCACCGTGCCCACAGATGAGCGAATGATGCCCACACGACCAGGAGTCAACGGAGGCATATACAAGAAAACGAACAAAAACCTAAAACCG
>Ga0187771_10000457_pt1 | contig 25255 bp, 27 predicted proteins | sample 0116_SJ02_MP15_1_FD_133139 | JGI IMG/M metagenome (GOLD analysis project Ga0187771, IMG submission 133139) | Tropical peat soil microbial communities from peatlands in Department of Meta, Colombia - 0116_SJ02_MP15_10_MG | ecosystem: Environmental > Terrestrial > Soil > Wetlands > Peat | place... | reverse complement strand
TTCGACCTTGTTGAGCCGGTGTTCTTCACCACTTCGAACGTGGGCGGGAAAGGACCGGACATCGGCAAGGAAGTCCCTGCGCTCAGAGATGCCAGGAACATCGGTGAGCTTAAGAAACTTGATGCGATCGTCTCATGCCAGGGAGGAGACTACACGACAGAGGTGTACCCCAGGCTTCGTGAAGCAGGCTGGAAGGGATACTGGATAGACGCTGCATCAACGCTCCGGATGACCAGCGATTCGATCATCATTCTTGATCCCGTGAACATGCAGGTGATCAGAGACGGGCTCGCCAGGGGGATCAAAAATTATATCGGCGGCAACTGCACTGTTTCTCTCATGCTTATGGCATTGGGAGGGCTGTACGAGCGCGATCTCGTCGAATGGATGAGCGCCATGACCTATCAGGCTGCCTCGGGAGCGGGCGCGAACAACATGCGCGAGCTCTTGAAGCAGATGGGCTCTGCCCATAACGCGGTAAAGGATCTCCTGGGCGATCCCGCTTCCGCAATACTGGAAATCGACAGCAAGGTCGCGGCTCAAATCCGTTCCCAGGCCTTTCCCACGGAATTCTTCGGGGCGCCGCTTGCTGGCTCGCTCATTCCCTGGATCGACATGCAGCTCGACAACGGCCAGAGCCGGGAGGAGTGGAAGGGCCAGGCAGAGACGAACAAGATCCTGGGCCGAGAAAACAAGCCGGTCCCCATTGACGGCACCTGTGTGAGGATCGGCGCGATGCGGTGCCACAGCCAGGCGCTCACGATCAAATTGAAAAAGGATGTCCCGCTTAACGAAGTAACGGACATGATCGCACAGCACAATACGTGGGTGAAGGTGGTGCCGAACCAGCGCGAGATTTCAATGAAGGAACTGACGCCGGCGGCGGTCACCGGCACCCTCACGGTCCCCGTGGGGCGCCTGCGCAAGATGAATATGGGTCCCACGTTCCTGAATGCCTTTACCTGCGGGGACCAGCTTCTCTGGGGTGCGGCAGAGCCGCTTCGCAGGATGCTCCGGATCGTGGTGGAAAAATAGGGTTGTCTTCGCTGAGCAGTGCCGAGAGGACCTGAGCGTGCTCGGGAGACAAAGAACGAGAGCGTTGTGTGCCCGGGATTTCAATTCCGGCGTTTGCAGCGTTCCTTGCAGCGAAGGGTTGTAGTATCCGGTCTTTCAGCACATGCTCAAGAAAAAAAACAAATACGCAGTGGCCGTCATCGGCGCTACCGGTGCCGTGGGCAGGGAACTGCTCGAAATTCTTGAGGAACGGGCATTCCCCGTGAGCGATATAGTCCCGCTGGCCTCTGAGCGCTCCGAGGGCGAGCGGGTAGAGTTCAAGGGCAAGAACGTCGTCGTCCGCAGACTGACGAAGGATTCGTTCCAGAACATCGATATTGCCCTTTTTTCTGCCGGTGCGGAACGCAGTCTGGAATTCGCCCCGCATGCGGTAAAGTCCGGCGCCGTGGTAATAGACACTTCGAGCGCATTTCGCATGGCCCCTCAAGTCCCGCTCGTCGTGCCTGAAATAAACGCCCATGCCCTGGACGGGCACGGCGGCATTATCGCAAGCCCGAACTACGCGGTGGTCGCGCTGGTCCTGGCGCTCAAACCCATCCACGACAACGTAAAGATCAAACGGGTCGTTGTCACGACATTTGAGCCCGTTTCCGGCTCGGGAAAAGAAGGCATGGACGAACTTGCGAAGCAGACCGTGGCGCTCCTGAACTTCAAGGACGTCGAAACAAAAGTCTATCCGCACCAGATCGCCTTCAACTGCATCCCGCACATCGAGGCCTTCCTTGAAAACGGCTATACGAAGGAAGAGATGGGAATGGCAGGCGAGACGAGGAAGATCCTGGAAGATGATGCTATCCGCGTGACTGCGACGACAGTCCGCGTGCCCGTGTTCAGGTGCGACGCCGAGTCGGTAAACATCGAGACCGAAAAAAAGATATCGGCGCATGAAGTGCGTGCGATCCTCGCGGAAGCGCCGGGCGTCATGGTCTATGACGACCCGAACAAGAATATTTATCCTCTGGCCATTGATACGGTCGGTAAAGATGAGACCTACGTCGGCAGGGTGAGGGAAGACGAATCCATTCCGAACGGGATAAACCTCTGGCTGGTGTCCGACAATCTGCGGAAGGGTGCGGCGTTGAACGCGGTTCAGATAGCGGAGCTTTTAATCAAGTAAGGTAAGGCAGACAGCATCCAGCCTGTGAACATGAGCGGACCGGCATGCCGGGCACCGTGTACCCTGTCCGGGATGGCGTTTTTTCTCTATGTATAATCTGATCTCTAAAATATTCGAAAAGCTCGAACGGGGCTTAAGCCCGAGGGAAAAGGCGATCATTGTGTCCCTCATGCTCGTCATCGCGGCCCTGGGGATTGTTCTTGGTATCCGCTATTACAACTATATCCAGAAGAATCCCGAGTTCTGCAACAGCTGTCATCTCATGGAGGAAGCTTACACGGCGTGGAAGCTCTCCGGCCACCATAGCATCGTGTGCCAGACCTGTCATCAACTCGGGCTCATCGAGCAGAACAGGTTGCTCGTCAAGTTTGTTTTTACGACGGACCGGAAGACGCCGGAGCCGCACGGCAACGCGACGCCGTGGACGATGTGCGTGAAATGTCACTGGGATGAGGCGGCGCAGGGGCGGGGATCGGTGATGGTGAATAAGTCGACTGGCCATGCCCGGCACGTGTTCGGCGAGAAACTGACCTGCAAGGATTGCCACAGCAAGAGGGTGCATTCCTTCCGGCCGCAAAAGGATGCGTGCCTCCGCTGCCATAAGGATTGGAAAATACACGGCACGGGTATGGAGGATATTTCCTGTCTCCGCTGCCACCCATTCTCGCCAAAGAAGCAGGAAGCGTTCATCCCGGACCGCGAGCGATGTCTGTCGTGCCATCGGAAAGCTTCAAAAAATCTCTTTCCGGACAGGGTCCCTATGGCGAGACTGAACTGCTACGAGTGCCATAAACCGCATGCGCGCATAAAGCCTACCGATGAGGATTGCCTTCGGTGCCACACCCGAGAGGTATTGGCGGAGAAATCCGTTCATCGAAAAGCAACACCGGCCTGCAAAACGTGTCACATTCCGCATCGATGGACGGCACGGCGATAAAATCTACTCCCGATTCCTGCCCCGTTAGCGTTTTTTCGACTTTTTCCTTACGGGATTCAAGAAAAGTTCGTTCGGCTTCACTTTGTAGATATCGCACAACGTCAGAAGCTTCAGCAGGCTCGGATTGGTTTCCTTGCCTGATTCGAGGCGCGAAATATAGCCCTGCGTGATTTTGCCGCGGTGGTCGGAAGCAAGCCGGGAACGTCGCGCTACCTCGCTCATCGACATCTTATGCTTGATGCGCAATTTTTTCAATTTATCCGCTAGCGTCATAAGAATTATATACTTCTTTTTTCAGGCTGCTGTCAATAAAGAGTTGCGGAATGAATCAATAGTATAATGTACCAAGTTGCAATAGTTTGTGCTATAATCATTAAAAAATATGAAATACGCCCAAGTTTTTATTGTGGAGGAAGATCATGTATAAGATTGAGATTCTTGAAAAAAAGCGTCTGGAGAAAGGGCTTAGCTATACGGATATTGCAGGGAAGTTGGGTATCCATAAAGTAACTGTCTCAAGGACACTGAAGGGCGTGTCTATGAAGCCGCGGACCGTCAAGCGTCTTGCTGACTATTTGGGCGTGGAAATGGAGAGCATAGTACCGTTTTTCCTCCTAACGCCATTAGTGGGCATTGCGTGGTCTGACTCTGTTGCCGTTGAAATGGGGAAAATGATGATCATATAATCAACGCTTTTATATTTCGCTTTTATATTTCTGACCGGGCGACAGCGAGTGACTCTCATGAACCCGGGGCGGACGATTCAGCCTTATCCTTTTTGCCCTTCCGGCGTTAGCGGCATACGACGCATCAGCAACGATCTGTTTTTCGCCTCTGATTCCCCGATCAGCCATTTTCAGATTTGCGTGCTGTAAAAAAGAGCCTTTTAAAGGGGTATATAATTCTCCCATCGCGCTGAAGAGCATAATACTCTTTACTTTCGCTTAACACCTCTTCCTCGAAGTCAGCTCTCCGTTCGTCAGTTTGCAATCTGTCGAGAATCGGCTTCATGGCAGTGCTCCTGTACCACTCAATGAGGTCCTGGTGAGATTTCAAAATATGGTAATAGGTCGTTTCCCATAGGGCGACTTTCTGCGTTAAGGAAACGAGAGCGTTATAATAATACTCGGCATTATGATAGGTTATCGCCAGCTCATACCCCTTGGTAAATGCCCTCCATTTCCTTTTTTGGGACGTTCTTACGATGATCCTGTAGAGGGGAGATTCATGATTCGCCGGCACCTGGATCGCCAATATTCCGTTTTTCTGTGCCAGCTGAAATAACCGGGGTATTAAAACATCATGGTTCGGAATCCATTGTATTGCCGCGTTGGAAAAAACAATATCATATGCCTGATTAGTTGTGTACGTTAAGGCGTCCCCGACCATCCATTGTTGGTTTGGATAATCTTTTCGAGCTCTCTCAATCATCTTTTCTGAATTGTCAAGACCGACAATAACAGCATTCGGCCACCGAGTATTCAGAATTTGAGTACTGTTTCCCGGGCCGCATCCTACATCGATAATAGTTTTTGGATCGTCAATGTCAATACGTGCAACAAGGTCTCTTGAAGGTTGCGTTCTTTCATGTTTAAATTGCAGGTACTGTTGGGGGTCCCAATCTTGCACCTTTCTCTCCTTGAACTATTCATACGTTAACCTTGATAATCAGGTATTTATCCTCTCCTCCCGCCACCAGGGGCACGACATGAACACGTAATGCATAAATGTTGTTCTCAACCCTTTAAGGAGATTCCGCGGAAAACGTAATTTTGAAGAATACACGGGAGGTCGTGGCACAGGCAGACATTTCATCCCTCCGGCTTGAAGGACGCAACCATTACCTTCTCTGGTCCTTAACCTCGGAGTACGTAACCTGCCTTGGAGTTCTGCAGAAGACTAAAAGTATAACCTGATTCATTATGGATAGAGGCGCTGACCTCACTTATGAAAGTTATACTCTGCTCCGAAACTCGCTCTGTATGCTGTCACTTTCTCTTCTCCACTACGAGAACGCCGCCTTCCCTGCTTCTACGGCTTTTCCTACCAGCGCCTGACCCCGCTCATAGATATCTTTGCCCTTGTCAATGGTCTTGGTAGCTCTTTCGATCGAGTCCTTATAAAGCTCCTTCCCTTTATCAAGGACCTCGGTTACCCTCTCTTTCGAGTCATGAGTGAAACGTTTGATGTCTTTCCGCACTTCCTTTCCTGACTTCGGAGCGAACAGGAGCATTATTCCTGCACCCACAAGACCGCCCGCCAGGAATGGCACCAGTACATTGTATGCTTTATCGGTAAATTCCTCTTTCATACTATCACCCCTTCCTTCTTATCTTTTGTCCGCGGTCAGCGCCTCTTCTCTATTATGCCGGTCTCACTCCCTGAGAATACCCATCCATAACGACTGCCTGCGAAACCTACGCTACCCTGTGAAACAATGACGCGCTTTCTGAACACCTCACCACCTTCTCTGCTCTTTCCTCATGTCCTAAAAATATCTCACTCCTGTGTTCTTAGTTTTAGTATATCACTCTTTGGGAAACAAAGAGACCGCCCTGGAAAATAGTTTGTTTGGCTGTCCCGGCCTCGGTCAGGCCCGTCATCACCGATGTAGGTCGTAAAGGAATTAACTTTGCCGTGGAAGCAATCGTCGGAAAAGCCGCACAGAATAGACTGAAATTCGGATTGTGATTTCGAAATGGAAGGGTAATGATCTTTCAGGATCGTCGAATGAGGTCGAACAGTGCTGTGAAGTGTCAAGCAAGGGTAGGCTGCTGATTCCGACCAAGCAGGAAATTTGTATCTCGTTTTCACCTCGTTCAGGGAGCTGTAAAGTCTTACAGCGTCATGTCTTGAATGTTGTCAAATCCTTCTTTCTGCTGCCATCCGTCTTTCGCTCGAGTTCCGCAATGACCTGTGCGCCGAGCAGAAGGATTACAGCAATGGCCTCCGTCGTAAGCAGTGACACGACTGCGGTAGCGAAGGAGCCATAAATTAAATTGACCATAGATATCACTGAGTAGTACCAGACCAGGACACGACGGGTGATCTCCCATAAGAGCGTAGCAGCCAGCCCCCCATACAGTGCCCGCCGAAAGGTGATGCGTACAACGGGCATAACCAGATAGATGGACGTGAGCAGGAGGATCTCTCCCACGATCCCCGAGATATACAGCGCGATGCCGGCAAAGCCCGCAAGGCTCAACTGGTGTCCGAACAAGAGTAGTTGTCGTTGCTCGATCGTCTCTAGTGCGCCCGTAATGAATGACACGATCAGGATGCCCAAGCCCAAAACCAGGATATAGATATAGGGGATAATGGCGGAAATGAGAAAGTGGCGGCGATGAATTCTGACACGGTGATAAAATATCACGGACATGGCGTTTTCCAGCACTGTAAAGGCTATGGAACTGAAAAAAAGCATCACCAAAAAACCAATGAAGCCAACCACATTCCGATGCTGGAGAAATACCCGCACCTGGTTAGATAATGTTGATGCGTAGCCGGGTATTATCATTTCCAGGTACGTCGACAACGTTTGAAATAACTGATCCTCCTCGATAAAGTGAGACAACCCGATCAAGGCAAGAATTGACATCGGCACAATTGAGAGCAGGGTATAGTAAGCCACAGCTCCGGACAGCAGCATCCCCTGATTGCGCCTGAATCCGCGTATGACATTTAGCACCAGGCTCAAGAAACGGCGGAAAACCCCAAATGCGGTATGTCGTCGTTCTCTCATGGATATCGATCCACTAGGCACGAACCGTATGTAATCACGGCCTTTTCCGAATGCCGTTCGAAATTTTATAACTGCAACTGCCGCGGCTCAAAAAAACATCCTGTCGAACAAATATATCATAAAATCGATCATTTCAGACACTATTATTCAACGACAGGCTACGGGACAACATAATCCGATGAGTGACGGCTTAAGGATTTCAGCAGGAATTGCTGCAGTGTTTCCTGCACCAGGTTTCAACAATTGCGCGCGGCAGGAAGCTTGACGCAGCCGGCATATGCACGTACCCTCCGAGGGTGGAGCATTTTTATGTGAAATATGGTACTATCAAAGTTCGCAGAGGTGGTCAATATGACGGGTGGGGGATGAGCATGAAGGATTTTTTGACTGTTGCAGGAGAAGCAGCGCGTGCGGCTGGAACGATGCTGCGCGAAAATATTTACGGCAAGAGGGAAATTGCCTATAAAGGCGACATCAACCTGGTCACAGAAATGGACATGCGTTCCGAGCGTGCGGTGGTTAAACTGCTCCTTGCTTCCTTTCCGGACCACAGCATCATGGCCGAAGAAGAGACGATGATACAGAATGGCTCCGGCTATACATGGATCATCGACCCCCTCGACGGGACGACAAACTACGCCCATGGATATCCGTGCTTCTCGGTTTCCATCGCGCTCGAACACGAAGGCGAGATCATCACCGGCGTTGTTTATGATCCCATGAGGGATGAGCTGTTCTCTGCACAGAAGGGGCAGGGGGCCTATCTCAACGGAGCGAAGATCCAGGTCTCGCGTGTCGATACGCTCATTAAAAGCCTGCTTGCCACCGGTTTTCCCTATGATCGCAAGGTAAGCGAAAAGAACAACCTGAATTATTTTCACGATCTTCTCATGGCATCGCAGGAGGTCCGCCGGGACGGTTCCGCCGCGCTCGATCTCTGCTCGGTGGCGTCGGGCAGGTTCGATGGCTTTTGGGAGCTGAAGCTCAAACCCTGGGATGTGGCGGCCGGAAGTCTGATTGTGCGCGAGGCGGGCGGGACAGTCTCGGATTTTTCCGGGACCCGGTTCAGCATTCAAGACGACGAGATCCTTGCAACCAACGGCAGGATTCACGGGGATATGCTCGAGACGCTCCGGAAAGCCGCGAACAATGCGAATTGCGGGTTGGCCCGCTGATATCGGAATAACTCCATGCGGAACGCAAACCTCGAAATCACCATGAAACACCCTGAGGTCTCCATCGTTCGATGCGATGATTACGATCGCCCAAAGACGATGCTTGCCGTCAAGGATGCCGTAGATTTATTGGGCGGGATGGGGGAGTTTGTAAGACCGGGAGACCGGGTCCTGATCAAGCCGAACCTCCTGAAAGCAAGGCCTCCGGAAGCCGCCGTCACGACCCATCCTGAGGTCGTCCGTGCCGTCATCAGGCTTGTCCACGAGCAGGGCGGCAGAGCGATGGTGGGCGATAGCCCCGGCATGGGTGATCTGAAAAAGGTCGCCGAGAGGGCCGGCATTCTCGACGTGGTGATTGAAGAAGGAGCCCAGTTGGAGGATCTTACAGAAGCGGTTCAGGTAAAAAATACCGGCAGGTTCCAGCATTTCGAGGTAGCTCGCTCAGCGTACGAGGCTGATGTGCTCATCAATCTCCCGAAGCTTAAGACCCACGGGATGACAACGCTCACCGGTGCCGTAAAAAACCTCTTTGGGTGTATCCCCGGAAAACGGAAGGTCCAGTGGCACTTCAATACCGGTGTGAATCACGACCTTTTCATGAAGATGCTTGTGGAACTGTACGTGCTCCTCAAACCGCGACTTACCATCATGGATGCCGTCGTCGGCATGGAAGGCAACGGCCCCGGCAGCGGCGACCCCCGTCATATCGGTGCGCTCCTCGCCGGGAGGGATGCCGTTTCGGTTGACGCGGTATCAGCCCGCCTGCTCGGTGTGAACGTGGACAAGCTTCCCCTGTTGCAGGCAGCCCGGTCACATGGCATCGGCGAAACGGACTGGAACAACATTACGCTTCTCGGAGATCCTTTGGAGAGTGTCGCCGTTCAGCACTTCCGCCTTCCACCGCAGACGCACCTCGAATGGCCGCTTCCGGAGTGGGCACGCAGTTCCCTCAAGAACGCGTTCACGACCAGGCCCGTCGTCAACAACAACTTGTGTATTCAATGCGGCATCTGTCAAGGCCACTGCCCCCAGGGTGCGATCGAAGAACGGGGAAAACGGCTCGAAATCCGTTACCGCGACTGCATCCGCTGCTTCTGCTGTCAGGAACTGTGTCCCCGGGGCGCGATCACGATCGGAAAAGGATGGGCACTTAAATTGTTGAGGTGAAACAGTTTCGTGGTCCACGGTCATCCTCAGGGATCGTTGATAGGATCGTTCGCGTTGAGGTGTCGGATTACCTGCATACGTTAAAAAAATCGTACTCTCGATACAGCTCACTTTTTCGTGGACGATGAAACGGTCATTACAGGCTATCCGCACACGGCCCCTGATTCCAGCCTTGGGGAGTGGTCAGCCGCTCTCTCCTTTTTCATCCGCTTCCTCACCGGCTGTGTCGAAATCTTCCAGGACCCGGTCGTCATCTTCGTCTATCTCGAATATCTGCTCGTCAGTCTGCTCTTTCGGCTCAACGCCACGGCCAAAAAGCTCCCGGTATACGAGAGGCTTGACACTCGCGGGGAGGAGCGGGTCCCCGTAGAGTTCCCTGAGTTCCTGCATTTTCATGCTCTGGAGGAAACGTTCGGAAAGCGTCAGGGGCGTATGCTCGTTCCGGACCAGGGAATACCGGATGAGCGACCTTCCCGACCAGTTCTGGTGCATGGCGATCAGTCGTATGGTTTCCGAGTATGTGTCGTCGCGGTTGATGACCTTGAAGAGGTGGTTTTCCTGAAGGCGTGGATTATTGAGGCAGAGCGCGACCACCTCGGCATCTGCATCCTGGAGCAGCTTCAGGAGGACGTTTCCCACGGCCATCTTGGCCAGAGACTTCTTGTACCCAAGCGGCATGGTCGGAATCCGTTCGATCACAATGGCCTCCACCTTGTGCCGGAAGACGAGCGGGATATTATGATTGCGGGTCATCTCCGCGATGTCGAAGAGGCGCAGATAGCGGACGATGGAAAGTGAGACCGAGAGAGGCGTTTTTGGATTCTTTGCGAGCGCGAGACGTATGGGATAGCTTTCTGACCATTTGCCGTTCTTGGCAATAGCATCGAGCACGTCAGGAGTCATGTTTTTCCTGTTTGCGATGATGAGAACGTCTTCTTCGCGCAGTTTCCCATTGTCAAGGAGCGCCCTGATCACCCGGGGGGAAGGATCATGCACTAACCCGGCAAGCACCTCTTCATCACCAGAAGCGGCCAGCATCAATCTTTCATCTTCCCTTGCGTCCATATTTTTATTATACGGGTTTTCAAAAGTATTGACAAACGGTAACATTTTCTGTATTTTTGTAACTCAACAACATGAATTTTAATGGTTTTCAGACCTCATGCTTTGCCGTGTAGCGAGGGTTTCGATGGAACGAACGCTGCTCCTGAATGCAACATTTGAACCGTTAAAGATCATATCGTGGCAGAGGGCGATCACCTTGCTCACGCAAGGCAAGGTGGAAGTCATCGATTTCTACGATCGTGACGTCCGCGGAGTGTCCATCACGTTTAAACTCCCTTCCATCCTGCGTCTGCTTAAACTCGTGAAAGTGAAGCGCAGCACCAGAGAAGTCCGCTTCTCCCGCGCGAACATCTATCAACGGGACAAATACACCTGCCAGTACTGCGGCGTAAAACACTCTGCCGAGGACCTGACCTTCGACCATGTTATTCCCCAGGTGCAAGGCGGTCAGGCAACGTGGGAAAATATCGTGACGGCATGCCTTTCCTGCAACAACAGGAAAGGAGGCAGGACGCCGCGGGAAGCCAAGATGCGGCTGATCCGGCCGCCTGCAAAGCCGCGTTGGATGCCAGTCGTCACCATGACGATCGGCATAAAAAACGCACCCCTCAGCTGGAGGGACTACCTCTACTGGAACGTTGAACTGAACAAGGATGATTGACACGCTTCGTGAGAAGAGTGAACGCAAACCGCTTTGGCAGCGCCCTTTCAGCGCGCTCGTTCCCGTTTCCGATTTATCCCACCGTGGCGCTGCGGTGCCCTCCTTTTTTTTCTTGTCAACCATCGGGTAAGATGCTATAGTTCCAACCGTCGTTTGGAGCATACGGTTACGAGGAGGCGCATGATATGAAAAAAAGATTCCTCATCTTTGTCGCGATCAGCGCGGTGATGATGTTGTCGGCCGGCAGAGCATCTGCGTTCACGCATTATACGGTAAATGAATTCATGACCGCGGAGAGCCTCGATCCCGGCATGACGCAGACAGGGATCGATTTCTCACTGGGTGATCATTTCACGAGCTACTATCCTGAAGTTCGTTACGGATTGGGTGCATTGCTGGAAGTGGGAGCCCGGTTCGGAGCAGTGCAGGCAAGGCTTGATAACGGACAAGACCTCGGCTTCCTCGCAGGGGCTGATCTCAAGTACCAGCTCATCAAGGAGACAGAAGGCGTCCCTGTCGATCTCGCTGTGGACCTGGGATGGAATAACATGATCATCGACGGCAAGAACGCCAGCGAACTGACATTTGCGACGCTTGCCAGCAAGAGCATTGCCTTGACGGACCGCGGGTATAAGCTCGTTCCGTATGGCGGGCTGGCGTTGTCGGGCCAGTTCGGGTCGCTCGCCGACAACGACAAATCCTACATCAACGTTTTCGTCGGCCTAGAATGGAAACTGACCCAGAAATTCATGGTTCTCCTCGAGGTGAAGGCAGGCGACCAGATTACGGGCGGAGCAGGGATCAGATTCGAGTATTAACTTTTTTCGCACTGCACGTGGGCCAATGGCCCTGCTCCTTCCTCCTTACCGTTTGGCCCGTCAATTTCCTTGGGCATGATAGGTAATCGTTCCATGGCGAGTTCACCATCAGGGAACATTCAGCAGAAGCCACTTCCCGACATCCTCGAAGACTTGCGCCAGGGTAAGGCCACCGGCACGCTGACCGTTATGAGAGGCACTGTTGCGAAGTGCATCTGCCTCAAGGGCGGACGGATCGTCTTTGCTACGTCGACGGATGTCCACGATCGCCTCAGTGAAGTTCTGGTCAAAACGGGCAAGGTGACGAAGAAAAACATGGACGATGCCGTCAGCCTGTACAAAAAGGGCGGTGGCTTGAAAAAATTGGGGGCTGTCCTGGTGGAAAACGGCTTTATTGCTCCTAAAGAGCTGTTCGGCGGCCTGAAAAACCAGGTCAAGGAGATCATCTACAGTATTTTTCTCTGGAATGACGGAGAATATAAATTCGAGGAGCGACTGCCGCCCGATTTCATCCAGCTGCAGATAAATTTTCAGGAGCTGATATCCGAGATCATTGCGCGGATCAAGCACGAAATGCCTGCATAGTGCACAGGATCCTCGAGAGCATCATGCTGCCCCTGTCAAACCCCGCGGATGTCAACTTTTTCAGTTGTCCTTTCATGCAATTGCAGGTATAATTTCCCCCGACCTCGCAGGAAATCCGGAGATTGCTGGTGAAATCCCTGAAACATGCTTCGTTCCCCGAAATGGCTGAGCGGGTGTGCGCCCTGTATAGCGAGGAGCGGGACGCGCTCCTTCTCGGGATGCTCGGCCAGGAGTACGAGATCAGGCACGACGGCATTTTTGTCCGCAGTCAGAAGGCGCCGGAGAATCATGGGACCGTGATCATGGACTACCTTTTCTCAAGGGGGACGGCCAGCACCATCATGCCCTGGCGGACCCTGTGCGATTTCGGGGACGCCATGGTTCCCGGATTCCGGAAAAAAGTGGAAGAACCGATCTCCTCTTTTACCACGGACATCCTCGCGCGTGCGAACAATCTCCTGCCCATGCTGGACGCCAAGCCGGTGCCCAGCCTCATCGGCAGCGACCTTGCTGTTACGGTTCGCGCACTTCCCAAGGTATTTATCCACATTGAGCTATCACAGGAGACACAGGACTTCCCCGCCGAGGCCTGGATGCTTTTTTCGAACAATGCTAACGAGTTCTTGACAGTGTCGAACCTTCACGTACTCGCAGAGCTCTTCAAAGACAGGCTCCTGAGCCTGATCAGGATCTATTGACACCACGCATGCGGATTGCGGAATGCGGAATGCTATGTTGACAGCTGCAGAGAGGCTTGTCCTGGCCCTTGATGTTGAGAGCGACCAGGATGCCCTGGGCATCGTCACTGAACTCAAGGAGTCGGTGGGGATGTTCAAGGTTGGTCACCAGCTCTTTACTGCGTACGGCCCGGATATCGTACGCAGGATCATCGGCATGGGCGGCCGCGTCTTTCTCGACCTCAAATATCACGACATCCCGAACACGGTTGCAAAAGCATCGTCGGAGGCGGTCAGGCTCGGGGTGAGTGTATTCAATGTTCATGCGCTCGGCGGGCTGGACATGATGAAGGCCTCCGCTGAATCGGTGAAAGAAGCGGCGGCCAAGTATGGGCTGCCATCGCCGATCGTCCTGGCGGTCACGATTCTAACGAGCATGGATGAAAAAAACATGCGCAGGGAGCTGAAGATAACACGGTCGCTCCAGCGGGAAGTGTCGCACCTGGCGAGACTCGCGCAGCGCGCGGGCATGCACGGCGTGGTTGCCTCGCCCCAGGAAATAAAAATACTGCGCAGGGCAGTACGCGGACAGTTCGTCATTCTCACGCCCGGCGTGCGGCCTGACTGGGCCGGCAAGGACGATCAGAAAAGAACCATGACGCCGGGAGAGGCTGTTGCCGCAGGCGCAGACTACATCGTCGTCGGGAGGCCGGTGCTCAAGGCGGCAGACCGGCAGGCGGCGGTGGGAATGGTCGTGGAAGAGATAAATAAATTTCTGAGCTCAGGGAAGGGCTGAAAATCCTGAGTACGCGGTGGCAGCAAGATCATACCTCACGGCCACGAACACCAACCTCGGTTCATTCCGGGGAATCGGCGTTTCCCCCAGAGAAGGAGTCACGAAAATCATGACATCGGACCAGGTGCTGGACATCTACAAGAAAACAGGCGCATTGCTCACGGGGCATTTTCTTCTTTCCTCGGGCCTGCACAGCGAACAATATCTTCAGTCTGCGCTGGTACTTCAGCAGCCGGATCTCGCAACCAGGCTCTGCGCAGACCTTGCTGCGCCGTTCAAGAGTTCCCATATCGAGGTCGTCATCGCTCCGGCACTCGGCGGAGTATTTGTCTCCCACGAAACGGCGCGGGCGCTTGGCGTCCGGGCGCTCTTTGCTGAGCGCGTGAACGGGGAGCTGACGCTTCGGCGCGGGTTTACGATAAAAGCGGGTGAGCGCGTGCTTGTCGTGGAGGACGTCATCACGACCGGCAAGTCCACCAGGGAGACCATCGAAGTCGTGAAGCAGGCAGGCGGGGTTGTCGTGGGTGCCGCGTCTCTCGTGGACCGTTCTGGCGGAAAAGCCGACCTCGGCGTTCCCTATAAAGCTCTCGTGACGCTCTCCGTTCCGACCTATTCGCCGGATGCCTGTCCGTTGTGCAAATCAGGGAGCGTTCCGATCAAGCCTGGCAGCAGGGGGTTGAAGTAATTCCAGCAGGGTCAGTGGCTGTATTCCCGTGAATCATGACCAGCCCAGTACGACGACGTGCGGTCTTACCGTAGGATGAATTCAAGAATATACTTGAACGCCAGGGACACGATCATGACCCCTAGCATGAGCTTGATGAACTTCTGGGGGACATACTTCTGGAGCCTGGCGCCGATATACATGCCGGCAAAGCCGCCGGCGCCGAACAGCGATCCGAGGAACCAATCTGGTGATACGGAGACACCGCCCGGTCCGGGCAGGAGGCTGTAGAAAAAAACCCCCGCGATCGAGGTGAGGAACGTTCCCAAGAGAGCTGCGCCGGCCACTGAATAGATCGGCAGATTGAACACCGCGACGCAGAACGGTGCGATGATCGCGCCCCCCCCGATGCCGTAGGTCCCGCCGACAATTCCCACGGTGAATGCAAGCAGGAGCATGGCCGGTACGCTGAACCGGAATCGTTCGCCCCAGAATTCGTATTCGATCGTCCTGAGATCAAAGGTGATCGTCTTTACCACTGCGTCGGGCGGGAGTCCGGCAGCTGCCTGTACATGCCGCTGCTCCCTGATTAGCTTTGCCCGATTGGAGAACTTGCTGTCCAACTCCAAAAGCGTCGAACTGCTCGCCCGTGATTTCCCGGTCATCTCATAGAAGAGCCTGACGCCGAGGTACAGGAGCACGATACTGACAAAGAGCTTGAAGGTGTGTGGGTCGGGGAGATAAAGGATTCGCAGGTAGTATCCGATGAAGACGCCCGGCAGCGTGCCGGCAATAATCACCCATGCGAGCGGCCACGCCATGCGCCCTTCCTTGAAGTATCGGTATACACCGCTGGGGATCGCTACGAGGTTATAGACAAAATTCGTGGAGCTGACTGCGGGGCTGGTAAAACCGAGGGCGCTCATTTGGTACGGCAGCAGGATGAAGGCGCCGGACACACCGCCCATGGCCGTAAATGTCGATACCAGGAGCGCTACAAGCGGCGGAAGAAAAATCCAGGTCTTCACCCCCGACAGGGGGAACAGTACGTACATGCCGTCCATGGCGGCCACTATAGCATAAAATAACCTTGAAGAAAATAAGCAACGACCCTCCTCCTTCTCTGTATCATCAATGTCCTGCGGAAGGACACAGGGCCGCTGAATTTTTCCTCTCACGATCCGGTACCTGTCGTCGTCTGATGAATCTCGAAATGCGTGAAAGGTTTGGTCCGTGTCTACCCGGGAGCCTTGTCATCGTGGCACAATGTTGAGCGGAAAAGGGCCTGACGGTGCCCTCCATTTAAATATTGTAGCACAAAAAAAATATGTTTGACTTGAATTTTAATTTTGATATAATTGTTACTAGGAGAGGGGAAAGATAGGAAGATAGGAACTATGACGAAAGTGGCGATGAGAGAAGAAAAGCAAGAGTACCCGGACAGCGGCGTGCCTGAAGATGTATTAGAAGATCTTGCCGATGAACTCGCGGAGGAAGAAGAAGAGGAGGAAGAACCTTCTCCGGTCGAGATCGCAGAGGCCGCAGAGGAAGTGGGCGGAGGAGCGGATCTCGTCGATACCTACCTCAAGTCCGTCGGCCGGTTTCCGATGCTCAAGATTGAAGAGGAGCAGCACTACGTACGCATGCTCGAAGAAGGAAAGGCTGCGCTCAAATTCATTGCGCTGAGCTCACCGCTCGCGATTCCGAGGATCCTTGCGCTGGGCGCTAACATCAAGCAGGGGTTTGTAAAGTCCGAAGATGTTCTGCGTTATCCCGGCGAGTGGAAGGATGCTCACGAGGTTGAGTTTATGCGTCTCTACAACCGGCTGAAGAGACAGGTTGCGAGACGCGACATGGAGCGTGCGACTGATACCCTCAACGAAATGAGCCTCTCCTTCCGGGAAATCGAGAAGATGCTAAAAAAACTTTCTGGGCTTGCAAAACAGGCCGAGCGCGGCAATACGGCGGAACTCGAAAAGCTCGGACTTGATGAGCCGACGCTACGAGACATGGTCAGGCGTATCGAGCAGGAAGACGTGAGGGTAAAATATGCCAAGGATGAACTGATCAAAGCCAACCTGAGGCTGGTCGTCTCGATCGCGAAGAAATATGTGAACCGCGGGCTGACCCTCCTCGATCTCGTTCAGGAGGGCAATATAGGGCTCATGAAGGCGGCGGACCGGTACGAATCCGGCAAAGGGACCAAGTTCAGCACCTATTCCACATGGTGGATCAGGCAGCGCATCACGCGTGCCATCCTGGACCAGGCCCGCACGATCCGGCTTCCTGTGCATCTGATCGAAGAAAGCACGCGCATTAGTCGTATTTATACGAAGTTCATGCGTGAAAAAGGGAGGGAACCCACACCGGAAGAAGTGTCCAAGATAATGGGTCTGTCCGTGGTGAGGGTGAATGAGATACTCCGCGCGATCCAGGAGCCGGTGTCCCTTGAAACGCCGATCCTGTCGGAAGAGAAGGAACTCAAGGACGTCATTATAGACGAAAAGTCGGTGTCTCCTTTCAAGACGCTGGAGAACAATGAAGCGTCCAGCCGGATCGAGCAAGTGCTTTCGTCCCTCACCGAGCGGGAGGAAAAGATCATCAGGATGCGGTTTGGGATTGGGGTGGGTAGCGAGCACACCCTCGAAGAGGTCGGTAAATACTTCAATCTGACCCGTGAACGGATCCGGCAGATCGAGATAAAGGCGTTGAAAAAACTTCGCCATCCCGCCCGCAGCAAGCTGCTGAGGGAATATGTATAGACTTCTCTCGTAATCCCGAAAGAAAAAAGGAAAGAAGAGATCGTGTCATTTCCGGACGGTGTCCGGTGTGACACGATTTTTTTTGTTTTTAAACGGCGACGAGAACCTTTGAGAAGCGCGGGTAAACCTGGAATCGGCATGTGAACGCTCATGAATCGGACCATCAGGTGATCAACGCGGATGAAGATCCTGAGAAAAGCCTTCACACGTTAGAACGCTTTTGGGCGGGCTCATCGCTTGTCTCTCAATCGTTCGTGAGCGGTATGAATTCGATATCGTCGATGATGTGCGTGGCCTGATCAAGGTAGGGAATATCGTGATCGGGGCTACTGATATAGGCGGCCATAAGAGCATGGGTATTGTCAACGACGAACCAAATACGCCAGTGCGTAAGTTCATCCTTTTCCTTAAACGTATAATCAAGCGTGGCGCTGCCCCTGTCACCCTGGCTTTCCACCTTCACTGCTTCCCGGGGGAAAGGGATGTCCCGCTCCTCAAGGGTGTCTTCAAGCAATGCTCTGGCCGCTTCTCCGAGAGGTAATTTCGTGTCTTCCCGCTCCATGAACGAGAGTTGAACCATCCCGGGCCAGCCTTCTTTTTCAATTAAAATAAAACCCATTTCCTCCCGCTCGTTCCACCCGTCGGGAAGATAAAGATTGATCCAGCGCTCGTATGTAACTTTTTTCCCCATGGGGGCCATTGTAGCGGAGGAGGGAGGGGGCAGTCAAATGAGTTTCACAAATAGGGATAAAAAAACTGTTTATATGTATTTGAACTGTCTTAGAGTAGCTATGATTGCGCTGGCATTTGCCTCGGCAGAATCCCGGCAGTCGAGGACAAGCTCGGCTTGTTCCGGCGGTTCGTAAGCACTTTGCAGACCGGGAACGGTTGAGGCTTTACCGACCGCGGCTTTGCGGTAAATACCCTTGGGATCGCGTCCGATACAGACATCCAGCGGGCACTCTATATAGACTTCGATGAAGCGGGGAATGAGCGCACGGGCATGCTCTCGATAACTCCTTCTATTGGCGGTGGCGTCAAATATTACGTTGACGCCGCTTTGCGTAATGACCGCTCCAATCGATGCCAGCGCCTCATAGAACCAATCGCGCTCCGAATTTTCATATGTCGCATGGGGGGTCAGAATCCCGCGCATGACATCGGACTCCAGGACGACAAGCGGCAGCCGATGGCTCGACAGCATGCTCACCAGCTCTCTCGTGACTGAGCTCTTGCCTGAGGCCGGCATACCTGTTATCCAGATTGCGAAGCCGCTTTGCCTGATCATCGGAGGTACCTGTTCACCTCGTTGGGATCAAATCGTTCTGCAGCCAGAACGTTTTCTGCGAAGTTGAATATCGACTTTCTCACTGCTGATGAAAGATGGGGATACCACACCGGGCTGGCGATCACCAATCCCCGCCAGGCAAGGAAGGGCGCTATCACTTCGAGCATTTCGTGGTCCGCCGTTCTAGCCAGGTAGTGCTCCCAGAAGAGACGGAACATTCCTTCGAAGTCACCATCCAGTTTATTGGAGCGCTGGAGAGAGAAGAACAGGTAGTTGATGGTCATGGTGGCGGTATCATCTGCAGGCTCTCCCCACTCCCCCCGCGAGCGGTCAAGCACCGTGAAGTCTGTTGCCTCCCGAAACAGGATGTTCCAGGGGTGGAAATCTCCATGGACGCGGCAGAGGCGGTGGGAACGGTCCTTGATGCGCCAGCGCCACGCTACGCAGTTCATCTCCATCCTCCGCAAATATGCGTCGTCGATGCCCTCGACCGTTCTTGGATAATTATCGATCAGTCCCATGATGCATTCCCCATGGCCAAGGAGGTCCCGGATGCGGCGGGTGTAGAGGGATGGCGCATCTTTTTTTTGTGCATGGACCTCGACGAGGTAGTCCGCGAGTGCCCGCACCCTGTCTGTGTCGATCACGGTCATTGAGCCTTGGTCCCGGATTTTCTCCAGGTCCTTGAAATATCCTGCGCCGTCCACAAATTCAGTGAGCAGGAAAAATTCTTCGGTCCTGCCCGTTGAAATCATCGCGCCCGAATCAAGGAACGCGCCGCTGTCGAGCGAGTGAACATGGCGGGGAAGATTGTTGAAGGCCCGGTGCTCCCAGAGGATGGTTTGGGCCCGGTCCGAATAGTGTTCGTGACCGAACGTCGACGGCGCCATGGTCTCGAGCACTGCCTTTTTTCGCTCTCCATCCATCTCGTATTCAAGAAATAGGGGAGAACCGTAGCCGAATCCCTTGAGGTCGTCTCCTTCTTCCTGGAGACCATGGCTTGTCATGGAAATCAGACGGACCCGTTTCCCGTAAAGGGCTTCGAGGTAATCCTTGACGGCTTGCATGGATATGGTGGGCATAGATTCCTCGTCGTCGGGAATGATGAAAGGCTTGTTTTATTCTATCACGAAATTGGAAGCGAGGGAGGGACGAATCATAGGCCTGTGCAAGACGCTCGCTCAAGGGGGATTCCGGCGTCGTAAAGGCGGACGACGCAGGGAGCCTCCGGGAAAAGCCCCTTGCCTAAGCCCTGGGGAGGGCTCAGCTGTCAGCTCCGACTTGCCTCAGTCGAGTGTCCTGGATGGGGAGCGGTTCGCCCGGATCAAAGACTTCATTGTCGTACTTGATGCGGTAAGAGCGGCCGGGAACGTGTTTGCTATAGGTTATGATGAGGCGCCCGATGGTCTGCTTGATGTCCTGCGTGGGGTATCCGCTCAAGAGCGCCACGGGACCGGGGAAACCGTGGGGAACAAAGAGTCGATAGCCGTTGGGCGCCATCGACAGGAGCATGGTGTTTTCTTTATTATTGCGGCCCAGGATTATCTTTACGCCTGCATCCATCCGGTAGTGGCGGCCTATGGTGAGCAGCCGTACCTCATCGGGAGTAACCCCCTGCGTTTCCTCGAACAGGTCGCGCAGCTTTTCCGCAAAGTTCTTGTCCGTAAGCAGGCACCCGCCGGCCGGCGTGGAGTATCCCCGAATGCCGAATCGTTCCGCGAGCTGGAGCTGGACCGCTCGCGATCTGCCGCTGATGCCTAAAAGTTTATCGCGCTGGACCAGTCCCTGCAGCTCGGCTTTTGTGGGTTTTAAAAGCTTGGCCGAGAGCGGACGGAGGATCATGCCGCTCATGCCGGCGCCGCGTTCGATCACGTCCAACGCGTCGCGCCGCTGCGACATGGGACGTTGACCCAGGACCTCGCCGGTGATCACGAAGGAGGCATTCAGTTCCTGCATAAGGGTCTTGGCCTTTTTCAGCATGAATATTTTGCAGTCGATGCAGGGGTTGACGTGCTTGCCGTAACCGTGGGATGGTTTGCGGACCAGATCGATATAATCCCGTCCCATATCCAGTACGCGAAGGTCGATCCCGAGGGTTTTCGACACACGGGCGGCATGGGTTTGTCCCTCATTCCCGAAACTCTTGGAAAACGCCGACGTACAATAGAGCCCGATGACATCGAAGCCCTGCTCCATCACTAATTTTGCCGCCAGGATGCTGTCTAACCCGCCTGAAATAAGAGAGACTGCACGTTTGTTCTCCACTGGTCCTCCCCGTACCCGAAATGAACGCGGTATTATAAATCTCTGCCCGCCGTATTTGCAAGAGGGAAGACCATCTCATAAGCATTAATCAAATACGAGTTTTAGCGGCGCAAGCGGCAGGAAAAAGAGTATAATTGATACAAAAGATGAGAAGCAGGAGGGCAGCATATGGCTAAATGGATCATCGACCAGGATCACTCCTGTGCAGCGTTTGCGATCAGGCACATGGCCCTCGCGCATGTGCGCGGCCAGTTCAGCAGCATGAGGGGGACGATTCACTTTGATCCCGCAGAGAGGTCGCGAGTGTCTGTGGATGTTGAGATTGATGTTGGAAGCGTCAATACGGGAATAAAAAAACGGGACGAGCATCTACTCACCGGAGATTTTTTCGACGAGGGGAAGTACCCGACCATCGGGTTCACGAGCAGTTCCGTTGTTTTTCTCGGTTCTAACCGCTGCCGCATAAGCGGCAGCCTGACAATGCATGGGGTAACGAAGCAGGTCACATTCGAGGGAGAATATGCGGGTCCGCGAAAAAATCCCTACGGCGACGAGACTACGGTAGGTTTTTCCGGCACCACTACGGTGAACCGTGAGGATTTCGGGATCATGTGGGGAAGCGAGCTCATGGAGGGCGGCGGATTGGTAGCAGGAAGGGAAGTACAGATCTTTCTCGACGTGGAGGCCGATCTGGCCGAGTGATCCTCTGCGGCTTGACCAGCGGTTTGCGCCCGGTGTACTGTTGGAACACAAGAGGGAGGCCACCTGTCTCAGCGTGGCCTTTTTGTCGACCGTCGAGGAGGAACCATCCATGCGCCAGGCAAAGAAAGAGATAGGGGACAGGGCCATCGTCATCAGCCTTCTCAAGACGTGTCCTGTCGGCAGGCTCGGGACCGTCGGCAAGGATGGCTATCCCCGAGTGAAACCGCTCAACTTCTCCTATCACGACGGTAAAATCTATATTCACAGCGCCCGGGAGGGAGAGAAGATAGACGACATCAAACGCGACAACCGCATCTGCTTCGAGGTCGACCAGCCTATCGCGCTTGTGAAGAGCAGGGGGGTTCCCTGTAAGGCCGAATACCTGTACCGAAGTGTAATGGTGAAAGGCAGGGCGCACATCGTTGATGATCAAGCGGAGCAGCTCGCGGCGCTACGTTTGCTCATGGAAAAATACCAGCCCGAGGGCGGCTACGGAGAGTTCCCGGAAGAAAAAAGAGCGATAACGGGTATAATCAGGATCGATGTTGAGGAGATGACCGGCAAGGAGGAACTGGGCCGCGAAGGTTTGAAGGACGCGGTGATGAAGGCGCTCGAGGAAAAAGCACACCTGCCGATCGTTCTTGAGCGGACGTGAAGAGGGATGCATCACAGACACATCTCGGAGATTAAGCTTACCTCGTGATAAGACCGTTCCCCTCCTGTCTGCGATGTCTTGCAGGTAATGGTAAGAACTGCATTTTTGCCGATGCGGTGCGGCCTTTCATCACATCGATGACGCATTGCGAGAATCGCCAGCGGATCGGGTTGTCGCTTCTCTGCCTGGCTTGCACATCCTCGAATAAGCGTACCTGTCATGATCGCAATGGCAACAGTCCCACCTCATGAAATGACCGGCAGAGAACACTATGGATATGTCCGTATACACGATCCTGGGCATTATTTTTGGCCTATCCCTTCCAGCAATGTCTTTTGAATGAAGTCCCTGATTCGCTCACGCACCGATGACTCGATCTTCAGGAATTTTACTCCTATCCCCGGCTGTTTTTTACGATCACCAGTTCCATGGATATAGATGATCTCTCCCTCTGTCCTGAAGAGCCAGCCCGGCGAAGTGGGAAGAAAGAACGTGAAGGTATGCACGCTTCCGAGGGGGAGGGGACTGCTCGTGTTCACGAACATTCCCTTTTCTGAGATTGCGGTTATGGAGTCGCGCCTGCCACTAGTGACGTCTGGCAGGCTGTCCCCGATAACAACATCGAGATGCGTTGTGAGCCGGACAAATTGCCGGGGCCTCTTCTCTGTTGCTCGCTGGATTTCCACATACAACTCGTCCAGCGGTGCTGCATGGCTGAGGTACGCAGCGCATCCGGCCTCCTCGCAGCGTTGCTTGACGTTTGGGTCTATGTTCGAAGTGTACATGATGAACGGGATGTCCCGGGTACGCCGGTCCTGTTTAACTTTTTCCAGAAAGTCCACGCCGCTCATCTTTGGCAGATCGTTATTGGCTATGATGGCCAAGGGAAGGGATATGGTCAGGAACATCAGAGCGTCTTCCGCAGTGTTCGTCGTGATAACGTGATAGCTAAGCCGCTGCAGAAAGATGCTTGTGTAAAATTGCCGCATCGGTTTGGCGTCGACGGCGAGAATGAGCTGCTTGGCTGTCTCGACCCGCTCCTTTTTTTCATCTCTCGCTCGCATCGCCATGAGCCAGGAGGAGATTTCCCGGTAATTTTTCTGGGGAAGATTTGCCGCACCGTTCTGTGATTTCGTATCCATGGCAATCAATCCTCCTCTGTAACACCATACGCGTTCGTGCGTGGTTTGAAAGTTGTTCTCTGTGAACAACTTCTGTCCGTTTTATGAATGCTCTCAAACGCTCTAGAAGGAATATACCACAGTAAATATTGGTGTCAACAATAAAATATAGTTTTACTAAAAAATATGCTTCCGCAAGCTTTCATCAGGATTATTCGCTGCCTTGTTCCTCTAAGATGTTGAAGAAGGGCAACGCAGCTGTTGAAGCCATAGAAGAGACAGAATGGTGCAGGCTATCCCTTTTTGATGATCTTCGAATATATGTCCGCGCAGCGAATCGGCTCGGGAATGCGGTAATTGCCGAGGCACGAAAGGGCGAGACGGATAGCAGACTTCACATCGGTCCTGTGGCCAGGGGAGATAAAAAGCGGCCGCACGTTATCCCTTGTTCGTACCACTGCACCGACGGTTTTACCTCCCAGGCCAAGCGGCGACCAGCTGCCTTTTTTATTTCCTGGCTCCTCATAGTCGCCGACCAGTCTGGATTTGGCGCAGCCTATCGCAGGTATGTCGAGCAGCACGCCGACGTATGACGCTATGCCGAACCGTCGCGGATGAGCGATGCCTTGCCCATCCACGAGGATGAGGTCGGGCGTGTGCAGCAACGATTGAAGAGCAGCGACGATGGCAGGCCCTTCCCGAAAGGCAAGGAAGCCGGGTACGTAGGGGAATCGGAGTTTCCGCACCGCCGACCGGCGCTCGATGAGCGTAAGGTCGGGCAAGCTATAGAGGCAAGCCGCGGCGAAGACACGGTCGCTCGAAAAAGCCGCGTCCGCGCCTGCGACGAAGCGGGGTTCCTGCGTGAAGGGTGAGAGAAGCACTTTCCTCTTCAGCTGTTCCTGCTCTGTCCGCGCTTCCTGTATGGTGATTGCCCTTGGCCACTTCATGGTTGGCGCCACCCGTCATGCGATATAATTATAGTATACTCGAGCAAACCGAGAAGCGGTTGCTCTGTGCGGTAAAGGCGATGCATGGTATGCGAGGTGATTTTCATGCTTCTCTATCTTGTTCGGCATGGCGAAGCAAAGAGAGAGAATGAGGACCCGGCGCAGGGGCTTACGCAAAAGGGAAGAGCGGACGTGCTTCGGGCGGCTCAATTTTTACAAAACAAGAACTTTTCACTCAGCCGGGTACTTCACAGCAGCAAGACCCGTGCCAGAGAGACTGCCGTAATATTTGCCGATCATCTAAAACCGGTTTTCGGAGTTTCCGAGGCCGAGAATCTCGCTCCCCTGGACAATCCGGAGATGTGGGCTAACCGTATCGCGGGAATGAATGAAGACACCATGCTGGTTGGCCATCTCCCCTTCATGGCAAGGCTTGCGGGACTCCTCTTATGCGGTGACAAAGAGAAGTCGCCTATCGATATAAAGCCGGGTGGCATTGTTTGTCTCACACGGTCCGACGACCGGCGGTGGTCCCTGGAGTGGATGATCGCGCCTGAGATAACCGAATGAGAGGCCGGGGAAAAAGTATGGTTGCCCACGGATGGCGAGGGGGAATATGCGGCGCGGAGCGGGAAAAACGCAAGAAATCTGCCGTGATGGCCCTTGTCTAATCAGCCAGCGTCATGGATGCGTCCTTGCGAGGAAAGCATGATCCTCCGGAGAAGACTTGTGCAGCACTCAGGAGAGCTGACCTTTTTGTTGCAGGGACCCTCATGCCTGATGCTTTGCGGTTCCTGCACAATGCATACAGCTTCGAGACGGCGGCAATCCATGAAGCCTTTCTCCAATTGTGCAGGTTGTCCAATGTCATATCCCAAACCCACACCGAATGCAGAGATCAGTTCCGTACTACGCTGATGGCATGGATGCAGCGGCGTTATTCAGAGAGCGGCTAGGCAGGCGTATGAAATGGTTTTCCGCTGTCGAGCGCAAGCTTATCCGTAAGACGGAAAGACTGGGCCACTGCACGGTAAGGG
>Ga0187771_10000456_pt1 | contig 25267 bp, 19 predicted proteins | sample 0116_SJ02_MP15_1_FD_133139 | JGI IMG/M metagenome (GOLD analysis project Ga0187771, IMG submission 133139) | Tropical peat soil microbial communities from peatlands in Department of Meta, Colombia - 0116_SJ02_MP15_10_MG | ecosystem: Environmental > Terrestrial > Soil > Wetlands > Peat | place... | reverse complement strand
CGGCACGCGCAAATGGTGCGCCTGCACGATGGCCTGGTCGACCTGCTCGATCAGCAGCTTGCGCCGGACTTCCTTCCTCAACGCCGATTGATTTTCCTTCAGAAAACAGCCCCGCCCCGGCTGGGTCTCGATCACGCCCAGGCTTTCGAGCTCGGAATAGGCTTTGGCGACCGTGTTGCGGTTCACACGCAGCTCCTCGGACAGCGGGCGGATGGAAGGCAGCGGCTCGCCAGGCCGCAGCGCCCCCGAAGCCGCGGCGGCCTTGATCTGATCCACGATCTGGAGATAGATGGGGAGGCCGGACTTGAAATTGATTTGCAGGATCATGGCTGGCCACCTGTCATATGACAGTATGACAGATGGCCGGCCGTTGTCAAGAGAAATTTTCGGGTGGTCGGGAGGCGACCCTACCGGCTGGCTCGCAGGCGGCGCCAGGCGAAGCGCCCGGGCAAGTAAAGGATTGCCCCCCAGAAGAGCAGCACCGGCCCGTAGCTGAGCAGGAAGACCAGCAGCCCCAGCGCGCTCTCGACCAGGCTGCGGTAGCCGTCCACGACGGCATTCCGCAACCGCGAGACGGCGGATGGCGGCGCAAACTCCGTCTGCGCCTTGTACTCCTCGCGCAGTTGCACTTGCAGGCTCGCGAATTGCACGCGGTTGTCGAGGTTCTTAAGCTGCGCCTCCATGCGCTCGATCTCTTCCCGCACGCGGGCGATTTCCCGCTCCACCGCGAGGACATCGGGGATCCTTCCCGTGCGCTGCTCGAGAACCTGGCCCAAGCGCTGCTCGGTGCGGCGAGCATTCGCGAGGCGGGCGCTTAGGTCCACATACTGGTCCGTGACTACTTCGCTGGCTTGCGATTCCTGCTCCATGTGGCCCAACTTCTTTATTTCCAGCAGGACGGCGTCAAGTTGATCGGCGGAAACGTGATAGGTCGCCGTAAGCGACTGCCCGGCGCCGGCCTGCCCACTCACGTTGAGCTGAGCGGTGTAGCCCTGGTGCCGGCGCACGACGGCTTCGATGGCCGCGCGCGTCTGGTCAAAGTCCTTGCTCACCAGCGACAGCGATGCTGTGCGAACAATCATCGGACCAGAGGGTTGCTGCGGGACGTACGAAGCCCCGCCCCCTTCCCTGCCACCTTGTCTGTCCGACCTGAAAGGCACGACCTGGACCTCCGCAGGCACCCTAGGTACCGGGAGACCTTGGTTTGAGGCCACGCGCGAGCGCAACAAGTTCGGGATGGAGATGGCGACGACAAAAAGCAGGAACACGAACGTTCCCGCCACCGCCCACACCCAGCGCGGAATGAGCGGACGGGAAGAAGGTTCGGGGGCGAATTTCGGGCTTCGGCTCTCGCGGGCCTTGCCGTGTTCGAAGTGCTGTTGAGCTGCGGCGTTCACGCGCTCGGCCAAAGCAGCGGCGGCAGGCGCCACCTGCCATGCCGCGAGTCGGTCGCTAACCAAGCGGAAGTCCGCGGCCAGCACGCGGCACTCCGCGCAATGCTCGAGGTGCGCGGCGACCGTGCTGGCCCGATCCGCCGGCAATTCACCGTCGAAGTACGCCATCACTTCGTCTTGCTCAATAGGATGCGTGGAGCTACTCATCATCGTCCTCTGTGGCTCGCCTCTTGCTCGCCACTTGTTACTTGTCACTCGTCACTGTTTTTGGCGGCGCGAGCAGCGCCCTCAGGTCCAGGCGCGCGCGGAACAGCCGCGACCGCACGGTATTGACCGGCACATGCAGCAAGCCGGCGATGTCCTCATAGCTGAGCTGCTCGTATTCCCGCAGCATCAAGATTTCGCGCGCGCTGTCTTCCAGCCTGTTCAGCGCTTGCCGCATCCAGAGCGCGGCATCGAGGTTGCCGCCCCCGGCCGGATCGGGGATTTCCTCGGTGCGGTTCTCGCCCGGGGGCTTCTTTCTCCGGTGCGCAGCCAATAAATTGAAGGCGACCCCGAAGAGATAACTCCGGAAGGGGGCGCGAGGCTCGTAACGCGTCACGCCGCGCAGCACGCCCAGGAAGACCTCCTGCGCCAGATCCTCGGCAGCCCCGGCATCATTCACCCGGCGCCGGAAGAACGCGAAAATGCGCTCGTGGTAGCGGCGGAAAAGTTCCGTGAAGGCTTCGGACGAGCCTCGCTGGAAATCCTGCACCAATTGTTCATCCGTCGTCATCGTTCGCTCGACTGCACAGGGCCTCAGAGTCTGATCCCCTCACTCTGTGTAATGTCGCCGTGGGAGAAAAAGTTCCCAGACCGACCGATGGTCAGGAAGCACGTCCTAGGCCAGGTCGGCAGAAATTTGTAGGCTACCGAGGGTCAAGGCTTGTATTGTCATGTTACGTGTGGTAATGTGCGCATTCGAAAGGGGTTCGGAAGTGGGCGAGGCCCCGTGAATCCAGGACGCGGGGCGGAGTCCGGAGCCCGTCATCCGACGAGTAAAGGGCAAGGCCGCAGGGGCAGGGGGGATCCCGCCGGCAGGCACCCACATTAGTTTCCGCCCCAAACGGTTTACGCAACAATGGTAGTCCGGTTTCCGGGAGACGAACGCCCTCCGGCTTGGAGGATCACTCTCCTTCAGTACGTCATCGCGGCGACCTTCCTGAGCCTGCTCGCCGGGTACTGGCGGCTGCAAATCGGTCAGCACCGCTCCTACCTCGAACAAGCTGAACGCAACCGCATTCGCAACTTGCCGGTGATTGCCCCACGCGGCCGCATTCTGGATCGCGACGGCCGGGTTTTGGCTGACAGTTTCCCTGCCTTTAGCGTGTTACTGATGCGCGAGAGCTCGGTTCCGCTCGCCAGAGACCGGTTAGAGGGCATTGGCCGCGGGCTGGGACTTGACCCCGCGGACCTCCAGCAAATCCTGGACCGGTCGGCGCGGCTGCCGCGCTTCCAACCCCTGCTTCTAAAGCCCTCAGCCACCCTGGAAGACATTTCCTTCGTGGAATCGCATCGCGTGGAATATCCAGAGCTTGACTTGATTCAGGTCCAGCAACGCTCCTATCCAAAGCACGCCATCGCTTCGGCCCCGCTCGGCTACGTCGGGGAAGTCTCGGAGGATATGATCGCCAAGCCTGGCTCGGGTTACCGGCCGGGAGATGTGGTCGGCAAGTTTGGCATTGAGAGGGAGTACGACCAGATCCTTTCCGGTCGGGACGGCATGCGGCGGGTGGTGGTCAATAGCCGCGGGCAAGAAGTAGGGTCGTTGACCACGATCAACGCCCTGGCTGGGAACGACCTGCGGCTAACCCTTGACTTGGACCTCCAGATGGCCGGAGAAGCCTCTTTGGGCGAGCGGGCGGGTGCCGTGGTGGCCATGGATCCGCGCACGGGTGAAGTGCTGGCGATGGTCAGTCATCCCGCCTTCGATCCCAATGACTTCGCCAAGCGCATTGACCGCCAAGAATGGGAGGCGCTGACCAACGATCCCTTGAAACCTTTGATGAACAAGACCATCCAGGCCCAGCTTGCGCCCGGTTCCGTATTTAAGCTCGTCACCGCCACGGCGGCGCTGGAGACCGGTACCATCAAGTCCGACTACTCTCTGTTTTGCCCCGGCACCGTGAACATCTACGGGCACACCTACCACGACTGGGTTTGGGAAAAGCATCAAGGTCACGGTAGTGTGGACTTGCACCGCGCCCTCATCGTCTCCTGTGACGTCTACTTCTATACGCTTGGCAAGCTGTTGGGCATCGACAAGATCGACTATTTTGCCCAGCACCTGGGCCTCGGCGCCCGCACCGGAATCGACTTGCCTGGTGAGGTGACAGGCCTCGTTCCCTCCCCGGCCTGGGTGCAGCGGGCGTTCAAGCGAAAATGGTGGGCTGGCGAGACAATATCCGTGGCTATTGGCCAAGGCGCTGTCCAGGTGACCCCTATACAACTGGCTTATGCTGTGGGGGGCATCGCCATGAGCGGAGTTTTCCGCCGCCCCCATATAGTGTTTCTCGACCAGTTGCAGGCCTTAGGCGCCGATCCCCCTCAAGACACGGAGCGTAGCTTCCCACTGAGCGGGGCGACGCTTGAAGCCCTTACCCAGGGCATGTGGGGCGTCGTGAACGAGGGAGGCGGAACCGGCGCCGGGGCGCGGTGCCCCGGGATCGAAATCGCCGGCAAGACAGGCACCGCACAAGTGGTCAGCGTGGCCCTCCAGGAGGCGGACCGCAAGACGGAATTCAAGAACAATGCCTGGTTCGTCGGCTACGCGCCCTACGGCCAACCTGAGATCGTGGTGGCAGCATTGGTGCTGCAAGGCGAGCACTCAACTGTGGCCGTGCCCGTCGTCCGGGATGTCATCAAGGCTTATTTCGATAAAAAGGCAACCCGTACCCCTGCACCGGGGCAGAAACAGGCTCAGGAGAAACTGCTATCCCAGGTCGGCGAGAGCAACGCAATTACTGTGAAAGGTCCAGCCAGGGGAAATGAGTCGAGACGGTAGACAATGAAGAAGCCCTTTAATTTCCGTGACTTGGACTGGTTCCTGCTTGGACTGGCTCTGGCCATCGCGGTGGTCGGAGTGGTGGAGATCTACAGTACCACGATCCATTCCCCTTTGGCTGGCCAGTACAAGCGCCAGATCTATTGGATCGCCTTAGGCTTCTTCCTGGCCGTTCTGCTTAGTCGCGTGGACTATCACTTGGTCTTGGAACAGACACCCTGGTTGTTCGTTGTGTCCATAATTGCCCTGGCAGCCCTGCTCAAGGCTGGCCATTCAGTAGCCGGGGCGAAGAGGTGGCTCCGCCTGGGAGGAGGCTTAACTTTCCAGGTGTCGGAAATCGTCAAATTGGTTATAATAATGGCTGTGGCGGCATATTTTGCCGAGAGGCGGGCAAAATCCGTCACCTGGGCGGACTTGATCAAACTGGGAATGCTGACAGGATTGCCGGCGCTCCTGGTGGCCCTGGAACCCGATTTGGGCACAGCACTGACATTCTTTCCGATTGCGGCTGCGGGCGTGTTGCTCGCCGGAATTCGATGGCAGCACGTCGCCGCAATGGTATTGCTGGGAGCGCTGGCGGTGCCTGTAGGGTGGCACTTCCTGCGACCTTACCAGCGCGAAAGATTGATGACCTTCGTCCATCCTACCCAGAACATCCAAGGTTCCAGTTATCAAGTCACCCAAACAAAGATTGCGATTGGGTCGGGCGGTATGTGGGGAAAGGGCATCGGGAACGGGACCCAAAGTCAGTTAGGGTTTATCCCCGTTTCTCATGCCGATTCGATCTTTTCTGCTTTCGCTGAAGAACAAGGTTTTGTGGGCACGCTGTTTGTTCTGCTGCTTTACTTTGCCTTGCTGTTGCGCCTGCTCGATGGCGCGCAGATGGCACCAGACCGTGCTGGCGCCTTCTTGGTTGTAGGTCTTGCGTCGGTTCTGTTCTTCCAGGTTGCCATCAACACCGGAATGATGATTGGTGTGTTTCCGGTCACCGGGATACCTTTGCCTCTCATGAGTCAGGGTGGGTCTTCCCTCCTATTTACTTTCTTGGGCTTAGGTATGGCGATGAGCGTCTGGAACCGGCGATTCGTCAACTGAGCAAAGCCCCCGTATCGCAGGTAGGGGGCAACCCGACGATGGCAAGTCTTGAACCCCCGCGTTTCGGGGGCGATCGGGATTTCTAGAGGACGAGGTGAGTCCTGGCGGCTGAGCGGCGAGAGGTGCCGCCGAAACCACCTGAAATTGAATTGGCTCGTCATACTCCCGGGTGCGTTTGCCCGACGGGTTGCGACGTAGCCGGAAGTGCTCGAGGTTGATCCCCACCGAGACCCGCCCGCCGCGGGCAGGTCAGGGTTGATCCCCAGGCACTTCCCGAAAAGGAGTTTCCATGGCTAAGGAGATGTTCGTTTCTTCGTCTCCTCACGAGACGAAGGTGGCAGTGTTTGAAGACGACCAACTGGTCGAGGTCTACTACGAACGGGACACCGACGCCGGCTTAGTGGGCGGCATTTACAAGGGCCGGGTCAACCGAGTGCTTCCCGGGATGCAATCCGCCTTTGTCGACATTGGGCTGGAAAGAGACGCTTTTCTATACGTGTCCGACTATTTCTTCGAGGACCAGGAAGAGTACGATAAGGTCTTCGAGGAGGCGGAGGCCCGCGCCACCCGCTACTCCACTGAGACGGCCACCGCAGCCGTGGCCACAGCCCCCGAGCCGCTTGGTGTAGAGGCAAAGCCTCCAGAAGTTGCCGCTGTTCCTTCCGCCGGCGGAGAAATCGGGGAAGCGCCAGTTTCCCGGCCGGAGCCCGTAGAGCCGCCTCCAGCCGTCGCCCCTCCCCCTCCCCACGCGACGCCCGCGAGCACTCCGCCCGCACCCTCGCAGGTGGGGCCACAGGGTAGCGAGAGCGGTGAACACCGCCGCTTCGATCCACGCGGCCGGCGCCGGCGCCACCGGGGCCGGGGCGGTTTTGGCGAACATCGGCACAGCGAGCACCGGTTCACGCCCCGAATGGATACGGGCCATCCTCACACCTTCGAGATTTTGCCCGGAGAGTCTTTGGCCAAGTACAGCCATACGACTCCCGAGGCGCCATCGCAAGAAGGGGCCACGCCACCTTCCAGCGTTTCGAGTGTGGAAGCTCCTGAAGCCGGTGCGGCAGGAGTTTCAGAGTCATCCCTTGCGGGGATGCCTGAGCCAAGTGGGGCAGCTCCGACTTTTTCCCAGACGGCAGAAGAGGCTGCCCTCAGCCCCACTCCTAAAACCGATATTGAATCGCCCCCTCAGGCCTCCGCAGCCGAGACACCATCGGCGGTCGGCGAGACTCCTGCACAAACCGCAAGCGAAGCATCACCTGCCGCAGCCGGCCCGGTGGAACTCCCAAGCATTTCGCCGCCTGCCGAGCCTGCACCTCCTATCGAGACCGCGCCGCCTGGACCTTCAATCACCGGGCGTGTGTTTGCTGTCGAGCCCGAACCAGGCCAGGCTCCCGAACATGCAACCGTAGAAGCGCTGCCGCCGAGCAGCCCGGCCCCCCAGGCAGGCTCAGAACGTAAGTTGAATGCACCAATTGAGGTTGAACCGCTTCTGGGAGGCGAGCCACCCGATACCGCCCAACACAATCTTGACGAAGTAGGGCCAGTTGCACCAACAAACTCTGCATCTGCAATTCCCTCGGACGCCGTCCCTGCGGCGGAGACGCTTCCGGTTGCCGAGTCAGTCGCGGCACCTTCGAGCACACCCCCTGCGGCGGAAACAGAAACTACAGGACCCGAAGGGGACAGGACTTACACCTTGCGCGAGCCGCACCAGCGGCCGCGCTTTGCGCCGCGCCGAGGCCGTAGGGGACGCCGAGGCGGTGCCAACCGCGGACGTCCGGCGCCTCGCGAGGGCGGCTGGCGCCCCGCCCCCGCGGCACCCCGCCCGGGCGGCAATCATCAGTTGCCGCAAATCGCCGAACTCCTCAAAGAGGGTCAGGAAATCCTGGTCCAGATCGCCAAGGAGCCTCTGGGAACGAAGGGCGCGCGCATCACCTCTCACATAGCCTTGCCGGGACGCTATTTGGTTTACATGCCCACCATTGACCATATCGGTGTCTCGCGCAAAATCGCTTCCGAGGAGGAGCGGCTCCGACTGCGGAACATTATCCTGGAGAATAAGGGCGCGCTGACTGGAGGCTTCATCGTGCGCACCGCCGGCCAGGGCCGCTCGGAGGAAGAGCTCAAGGCGGACCTGAGGTTCCTTTCCGCGCTCTGGAACGACATCAGGGCCAAGGCTGATAAAGCCAAGGCTCCGGCGCTCCTCCACCGCGACCTCGACCTGGTCCAGCGCCTGCTCCGCGACGTTCTCACCTCGGACTTCAAATCCGTCCGCGTGGACAGCGAAATCGAGTATGAGCGCGTCTTGGACTTCGTCAACCGCAGCCAGCCTTCCTTGCTAGGCAAGGTCAAACTTTACACACGCGATGAGCCCCTGTTCGAGGAGTTCGGAGTCCAGGCCGAAATCGAGAAGGCGCTGAAGCCCAAAGTCTGGCTGAAATCGGGCGGGTACATCGTTATCAACCAGACAGAGGCGCTGGTTGCCGTGGACGTCAACACCGGCAAGTACGTCGGCAAGACCAACCGCCTGGAAGACACCATCCTGAAGACCAATATCGACGCCGTGAACGAAATCGTGCGCCAAGTCCGCTTGCGCGACCTGGGCGGAATCATCGTCATCGATTTCATTGACATGGACGAGCGCAAGAATCGCATCCGCGTGGTGCAGGCGCTCGAGGAGGCCCTGCGGCACGACCGCGCCCCCACCAAGGTGATTTCCTTCCATGACTTCGGCCTGGTGGCCATCACCCGCAAGCGCGTGAAACAGTCGTTGGAGCGGACGCTCTGCGAGCCGTGCAGCTACTGTGCCGGCTCCGGCTGGATCAAGTCGGTGACCTCGGTGTGCTACGAAATACTGGCCGAAGCCAAGAAGATGGCGCGCCAAGTCGAGGGCGATGTCCTCACCTTGCGCGTGAACCCGGAAGTCGCCAAGGCGCTCAAGTCGCGCGAGGGCATCTTGATCTCCGACCTCGAAGCGATGACCCATAAGGACATCATCATCAAGAGCGACCCGGCCGTCCCGCAGGAACGGTTCGACATATTTTAGATTTGGGATTTTCGATTTTGGATTGACCGCGTATTGCCGACCCGGTTTGTGGGTCCGCGCGTGGTGCTTATTCTCTCCCGAAAGAAGCTCCGGGCCTGGAACAAAGCAGGCCCGCACTGAGCGCAGTCATTCCCGAACTCCAGCCGATCGACGCCGCGCTGTCACAAATGGGCGCACACCAGTTGTCGCGCCGCTCCGGAGGACTTATAATAGACAGGTTTCGTCTGAGACCCGGGGGTAAGTGTGTATCGATTCTTTAAGAAAAACCGCGAGGCTGTAAAGAAGTACCTGCTCATCTTTTTCCTGAGCATTGTTTCGATCGGCATGGTCATCACCCTGGCGCCCATTCCCGGCGGGGACACCATTCGCGCGGACTCCAACGTGCTCGCCTCGCTGGGCGGGTACAGCGTCACGACCCAGGACCTCCAGCAAAGTATTCGCATGAGGTACCAGAACTCACCTCTCAGTAACGACCCGCGGCTGATCCCGATGGTCGCCCGGAATGTTCTGGATCAAATGGTGCTCCAGCGCGCGCTGTTCAATCAGGCTGGGAAGATGGGCCTAGAGGTTTCCGACGCGGAGCTTCGCCAGTCGCTCTCCGCCATCCCCTGGCTCGCTCCCAATGGGGCCTTCGTGGGGATCGAGCAGTACCAAAACGTGGTTTACCAGCAGACGGGAATGAATATCGCGAAATTCGAGGAACAATTTCGAGCCAGCCTGTTGATGGATAAGCTTCGCGATGTGGTCACGGACGGCGTCCAGGTCACCCCCCAGGAAGTGCTGGAGGAATTCCGCCACCGGAATGCCAAAGCGAAGATCGCCTACGTTCTGTTCGACCCCAGCCAGTTCCTGAAAGATGTGAAGATAACTTCGGAGGCGTTGGAGGCCTATTTCAAAAAGAACCCCAATCGCTACCAGCTCCCGGAGCAGCGCAAGGTGCGCTATGTGTTGATTGACCCTGACCAGGTTCGCTCTCAGGTGAAAATCACTGACCAGGAGATTCGCCCCTACTACGTCCAGCATCTCTCGGACTACCGTGTGTCCGAGCGGGTAAAGGTCGCGCACATCCTGTTCAAAACCACGGGCAAGACGCCCGCCGAGATCGCCACGCTGGAGAAGACCGCGCGCGACGTGCTGGCCCAAATCAAAGCGGGTGGGGATTTCGGAGATCTGGCCAAGAAGTACTCCGAGGACTCCACGGCCTCGAGTGGCGGCGAGCTGGGCTGGATCGTGCGCGGCCAGACGGTGAAGGAATTCGAGGATGCGGCCTTTTCCATGAAGCCGGGTCAAGTGAGCGAACTGATCAAGACCGCCTACGGCATCCACATCCTCAAGGTCGAGGACAAACAAAGCGCGCACCTCCAGACGTTCGATGAGGTCAAAGATTCCATTCGGACGGATCTCGAAAAGCAGCAGGTGGCCGACCTGCAGGACAAGCTCTCGAACGATTTAGCGCAGCAGCTTCGGGCCAACCCCCAGCAGTTTGACGCATTGGCGAGGAAAGCAGGCTTGGAACCCAAGGAGTCACCGCTCTTCCGCTTCGGCGCGCCGGTCCCCGACTTGGGTAATGGCGAGGCGTTCGAATCGCTGGCCTTCCAGCTCAAGCAAGGCGCCGTGGGGATTCCGGTCTCCGTCCCGAAGGGACAGGCCATCATCCAGGTGGTGGAAATCGTGCCGGAACACGTGCCCACGCTGGAGGAAGTTCGGGCGCGCGTGGAAGAGGATTACCGCGCGGATCAATCGAAAACCCTGGCCGAAGTAAAGGCCCGCGAATTCGCGCAGCAGGCCAGATCTGGTGATTTCAAGAAGGTGGCCAAGTCGATGGGCCTGACGGTGAAAGAGAGTAAGGACTTTGCCGAGGAGGAATTCGTCGAGGGCGTCGGGTCGGGCTCGCAACTCTCCGCAGCCTTCAGATTGGAGCCGGGGCAGACCAGCGCCGTGGTGTCCCTGGGAGCAAATGGCGTGGTCTTCCAGGTCTTGTCTCACACCCCCGCCAACGAAGCGGATTTCGCATCGCAACGGGACCGCCTCTCGGAAGAACTCCTCGACCGGAAGCGAAGCCTGATGTTTGAGCTGTACGGCCAAAACCTGAAACGACAACTGCTCCGCTCCGGGGATCTAAAGATGCGCGAGGACGCGATGAACACGTTCCTCGCAGCCTTCCAGAAGCAGTGACGAGCTCGCTGTCGACTGCGGAAAGCCGAATGTCAAAGGTTTGGCCTCCTCTCTTCAGACTTTTGACCTTCGACTTTTGACTTTTCCCAACATGCCCCGTCTTTCCAAGCTCCCCGCCGACCAAGGCGATGCGACCACGCGAGAAATCTTCGACGGCTTTCTGCTAGAGCGCGGCAACGTGCCCAACATGTTTCGCACCGTGGCCCGGCGGCCGGAACTTCTGAAAACGATGGTGGCTCATTTCCGCGCCGTGATGAACACCGGCACCGTGGAAAAGAAGTTGAAGGAGATGGTTGCGGTGCGGGTTTCCCACCTCAACGCCTGCGAGTATTGACTGAACTCGCATACCGCCTTGGCAAGGCGGCTGGGGGCGACGGAAGCTGAGATGTCAGCCCTCGCGACCGGCGACCTGAGTGCGTTTGGCGCGCGCGAGCGGCGGGCGCTGGAATTTGCTGAGATGCTGACGCGCGATTCCAACCACGTTCCCGACGAATTGTTTTCCGGCCTCCGCCAGCACTTCGATGAAGGCCAGATCGTAGAGCTCGCGGCGGTCGCCGGACTCTTCAACTACTTCAACCGCTTCAACAACGCCTTGCAGATGGAGCCCACTCGCTAAGGCGGCCATGCTCGATGAATCCAAGTCTGCGGCCGCTGGCCAAAGTCCTCGCGCCGACTGGACAATCCTCATTTGCCTGGCCGCCGCCACCTTCCTGCTGCATCTTGTCGCTATCAACCGCTATGGCTACTTCCGCGATGAGTTCTACTACATGGCTTGCGGCGAACACCTCGACTGGGGCTACGTGGACCAGCCCCCCTTCGCGGCCTTCATAATTCACGTCGTGCGCCGGGTGCTAGGTGATTCGCTCTTCGCCATCAGGCTGCTGCCCGCCTTGTGCGGCGCGCTCGTGGTTTTGCTTACCGGCATCATTACGCGCGAGCTGGGTGGCGACCGGTTCGCTCAGCTCTTGGCTGCGCTGGCCGTGATGGTAGGGCCGGTCTACCTCACCGTCAGTCATTTCTATTCCATGAACTGTTTCGACCACTTGTTCTGGGCGTTGACTGTTTACACGCTCGTCAAGATCATCAAACGCGATTGGGAAAAGGGGTGGGTTTGGTTTGGGCTCCTGGCAGGCGCGGGCTTAATGAATAAGTACTCCATGGGGTTCCTTGGCCTAGGGCTCATTGCCGGCCTCGCGCTCACACCTGCGAGGAAGTATTTCAAGAGCCCTTGGCTCTGGCTGGGTGGCCTGCTCTCCACAGTTATCTTCCTGCCCCACGTCATCTGGGAAGTGCGCCACGCGTATCCCACTGCCGAATTCATCCACAACGTCACCCTCTATAAAAACATGCCCCTTTCGCCGCTGGGATTTCTGGCGCAGGTTGCTCTGCAGACTCTTCCCCTCAGCATCCCCATTTGGCTGGCTGGCTTGTATTTCTATTTTTTCACGAAAGTGGGAAAACCCTACCGGACTTTGGGCTGGGTCTTCGTCGTCGTGCTCGGAATATTTTTCATGACCAACGCCAAAGCATATTATCTGGCTCCAACGATTTTCATGCTTTTCGCTGGCGGAGCATGCGCCATCGAGGCATTCGTGGAGCGGCACGGATGGCATTGGCTGAAATCGGCATCGGTGGCGCTGCTCGTGCTGGGTGGGCTGATCACATTGCCGTATGCAGTGCCTGTCCTACCCGTCGAAACCTTCGTCCGATACGAGGATTTCCTGGGCTTCCACCCTGGCAGCGGCGAGCGCGACGAGCCGACCGATCTCCCCCAAGTCTACTCCGACCAGTTCGGCTGGGAGAACCAAGTGGCTGCCGTCGCCAGGGTTTACAACAGCCTCCCACCGGAGGAAAAAACGCGTACGCTCATTTTTTGCGACAACTACGGCGAGGCCGGCGCCATCGATTTCTTCGGCAAAAAGTATGGCCTCCCCAAGGCGTCGAGCGGCCACAACAATTACTGGCTTTGGGGCCCGCAGAACCCCCAGGCCGACATGGTCATCACCGTGGGAGAGAAACCGCGGGACATCGAGCATACCTTCAATCAGGTTCAACTCGCCGCGGTTGTCGTGAGCCCCCATGCCCGATCCTTCGAAAATAACCTGCCCATTTGCGTGGGACGAGACCTGAAGATGCCTCTCAAGGAAGCTTGGCCGCACACCAAGAAGTTCATCTGACGCGACATTCCCTTACTTACCTTGCCGCCTCCCTTTTCCCGGAAGGCGTCGGGCAACTCGTCAATTCTCTTCTGCCCTCGGACAAAAAATCCTCTTGAATAACTTATGAAATCGTGGTATAATATAGTAGTTACAGTAAGACATTTTGTACATTCTAATGGCGCGTTTATTCTCCTGTTCAAGGAATGGAACTCGACCACGACACGCGCAGACGCCGGGGCGAATGAGCCAAGAAGCGGGGTGTCCTCAGTCGCCAGCAGGATCCTGCGGGACGAAAAAATCGCGGGGGGGGAAGAAATACAAAAGAACCCACTAGGTGGTTGCGAATCAATAAGGTAGTGGGTTCGGGGTGCAAATTTCGGGCAGAAAAAGCCATCTTTTCGAGCTGAAAAAGCCATCTTTTGAGCAGAATTTGGGCTGATTTTGGGGTGCTCTTGGTGGTGCCTCGGCCAATAGCACCATCCTGGAGGAAGGCGAGGTTTCTTACCTCTTGTCACTACCTTTCCGCTCCTCCATAATGGCACCGGATTCCACTTGCATCAACCTGGGGGCTGATTGTGCGCGACATCCGAAAAGTGGCGGTGCTTGGCGCGGGGACCATGGGGGCTCGCATTGCGGCTCACCTCGCCAACGCGGGCATTCCTTCCTTCCTATTGGACATCGTTCCAAAAGTCTTAACACCTGAAGATCAATCCAAGGGCCTGACCTCTCATGACCCGCGGGTCCGCAACCGTTTCGCCCGGGCCGGCCTCGACGCGGCTCTGAAATCCCGCCCGGCGTCATTTTTTGTGCCCGAATTTGCGCGGATGATAACCGCCGGGAATTTCGAAGACAACCTCGCCTGGGTGAAGGACTGCGAGTGGATCATTGAGGCTGTCACCGAGGACCTGGCCATCAAGCGCGCGCTGTTCGAGAAGGTGCAGGGTTTGCGTTCGCCCGGCTCGATTGTCAGCTCCAACACTTCTGGAATCTCCATCGCCAGCATCGGTGAGAGCTTCTGCGCGGAATTTCGGCAGCACTTCCTGGGGACGCACTTCTTCAATCCGCCACGTTACATGAAGCTGCTGGAAATTATCCCCACGCCGGAGACGCTGCCGGAGGTCACACAGGCGATTTCCAATTTTGGCGACGTGGTCCTGGGCAAAGGGATTGTGACGGCCAAGGACACGCCGAATTTCATCGCCAACCGGATCGGCACCTTCACCACGATGAACGCCCTGCGCATCATGCGGGAGGACGGGTATTCGCTCGAAGAAATCGACGCGCTCACCGGGCCCGTCATGGGCCTGCCGAAGTCCGCCACTTTTCGGACCCTCGACCTGGTGGGGCTCGACGTTCTGGTGCACGTCGTGGAGAATCTTGCCGCGACGCTCCCCAACGACGAACGCCGCGAACTGTTCCAGCTTCCCGATTTCATTCAACAGATGATGCAGCGGAACCTTCTGGGCGATAAAACCAAGCAGGGCTTTTACAAGAAAGTGGGGAGCAAAGCGGAAGGCGAGGAGAGCGAGATTCTCTCGCTCGACTTCAAGACCTTCGAATACCGCAAGCGCCAGAAAGCGAGCTTCCCTTCCCTGGAGATGGCGCGCAACATCGAAGACCCGCGCGAACGCGTGAAGACGCTCATCCAGTCGCCGGACCGCGCGGGGCAGTTTTACCGCAAAGTCCTGGGCGATACATTCCACTATGCCGCATTGCGGGTGCCCGAAATCGCCAACGATATCGTGGCTATCGATAACGCCATGAAGTGGGGCTTCAACTGGGAAGCGGGCGTATTCGAACTCTGGGACGCGATTGGCGTGGAAGGGACGGCGGCCAAGTGGAAACAGGAACAGCGAGCTATCCCGCCCTTGGTTGAGAAGCTTCTCGCGTCAGGGAAGAAGACTTTTTACGCGGCCTCCGAAGGCACGACAAGCTATTTTGACTTGGGCAGCGGCGACTACCGCGTCATCGAAGACAAGCCCGGAGTCCTCCTGCTGGCTTCGCTCAGAGCGCGAGAAAAGGAAGTGAAGAGAAACGCAGGAGCCAGCTTGATCGATTTGGGTGACGGCGTGGTGTGCCTGGAGTTTCACTCCAAGATGAACATTATTGGCGCGGACACCGTGCAGATGATGCACGCGGGCCTGAAAGCGCTCAACGAGGGCTTTGACGCCATGGTCATCGGCAACCAGGCCGCCAACTTCTGCGTGGGCGCCAATCTGATGATGGTGCTCATGGCCGTGCTGGAGGGCGAGTGGGAAGACCTGCACATGATGCTGCGGGCTTTCCAGAACGCGAACATGGCTTTGAAATACGCGCCCAAGCCCGTGGTGGCGGCGCCCTTCGGCCTGACGCTCGGCGGGGGGACCGAAATCTGCTTGCACGCCACGCGCCTGCGCGCGGCGGCGGAAACCTATATGGGGCTGGTGGAAGTCGGCGTGGGAGTGATTCCGGCGGGCGGCGGCGCCAAGGAAATGCTCGTGCGCGCTTTGGACGCCGTACCAGACGATCCCGAGGCCGACCCGTTCACATTCCTTAAAGAGGTCTTCCTCAACATCGGCATGGGCAAGGTGGGAACGAGCGCCGAAGAGTCCCGGCGGCTGGGCTACCTCTCGGCGCGCGATTCCATCAGCGTGAACCGCGACCGGCAAATCGCCGACGCGAAGCAATTGGCGCTGGATCTGGCGCGCCTGGGATACCGCCCGGGCAAGCCGCGCGAGGACATCAAGGCCCTTGGCCAGCCCGCCTTCACCAAGATGAAGCTCGGCCTGCACCTGATGCGCCGCGGGGAATATATCTCCGATTACGACGTGGTAGTGGGCACGCACCTGGCTAAAATCCTTTGCGGGGGCGGAGAATTCACTTCCCCGCAGCTCGTCTCCGAACAATACGTATTGGACCTGGAGAGCGAAGCGTTCCTGAGCTTGTGCGGCAATCAGAAGACCGTAGAACGCATCCAATATATGTTGAAGAAGGGGAAGCCGTTGAGGAATTAAGAAGGCGGTTGACAGGGCCTGCTCGGGCCGGGGAATGTCGAGTGTCTTTGGGGGGAGGTTATGCGGGAAGCTGTTATCGTTTCCATAGCGCGAACGGCGGTGGGCAAGGCTCCGCGCGGCACGCTGCGCAACACGCGGCCGGACGACATGGCGGCGGCGGTAATTCAAGAAGTCCTGCGCCGCGTCCCGGCGCTCGATCCTCAGGAAGTCGAGGATGTGATTCTCGGCTGCGCGATGCCGGAGGCCGAGCAAGGCAACAATGTGGCGCGTGTCGCGGCGCTGCGCGCGGGTCTGCCGGTGACTTGTGCCGCCATGACCATTAACCGCTTCTGCTCCTCCGGCCTCCAGGCCATCACGCTGGCCTCGGAGCGCATCATGGCGGGCTTCGCGCAGGTCATGATTGCCGGCGGCACCGAGACCATGAGCATGATCCCCATGGGGGGGTTCCACTTCTCGCCCAACCCGTTCTTGCTGGAGACCTACCCGGATTCTTACCTCTCCATGGGGCTCACCGCGGAAAACCTGGCCAGGAAATATGAAATCACCCGGGAGCAGCAGGACCAATTCTCGTTCCGGAGCCACCAGCGAGCGCTGGCGGCCATCGAAGGCGGCAGGTTCCGGGCCGAAATAGTGCCCCTGGAGGTCGTGGAAGTCAGCCTGAATGGGAAGGACAAGCCGCAGAAACGTAAGGTGGTTTTCGAGACTGACGAAGGCCCGCGGCGCGATACCTCGCTGGAAGCCCTGGCGAAGCTTAAGCCGGCCTTTCACGCCCACGGGACCATTACCGCCGGTAACGCCTCCCAAATGAGCGACGGCGCCGCGGCGGCGATCGTGATGTCCGGGGAGAGAGCGCAGGCGCTGGGGCTTAAGCCGCTCGCGCGCTTTGTGGCATTCGCCCCGGCAGGCTGCCCTCCGGAGGAAATGGGCATTGGACCGGTCTTCGCCATTCCTAAGGCTTTGAAGCTGGCGGGCCTGAAGCTGGCCGATATCGACTTGATCGAGTTAAACGAAGCCTTCGCGGCTCAGGCGCTCTCCGTCATTAAGCTTGCGGAACTCGACCCCGAGAAGACGAACGTCAATGGCGGCGCGGTTGCGTTAGGCCATCCCCTGGGGTGCACCGGAGCCAAACTGACGGCCACCTTGCTCGACGAGATGAAGCGGCGCAAGTCCCACTACGGCATGGTTACCATGTGCGTGGGCGGGGGCATGGGCGCGGCAGGGATCTTCGAGAATCTGCAGTAGCGTTAGCAGAAGCTGGAAATTGGAAACTGGAAACTCGAAACTGGCAACAAATACAAACGCACGAAGTCGGGCGACATCCGCTGTAGCGGCGATCTATGATCGCCGTCCGGCGAACGCAGTTCGCCGCTACAGCCACGAGCCTTCGGGGTGGTCAGCCCGGAAGCAGTTCCCTTCACCAGTTTCCAGTTTCTAGTTTTTAGTTTCCAGTTGCCAGTTCCGCCAGATAGGAGATCACCCATGGCGACAGCACCCACCGCAGCGAAGGCCCGCATCAAGGGCGGCAGTTTTCTGATTGAGGCGCGCAATCCGGAAGAGGTCTTCACGCCGGAGGACTTCACCGATCAGCACCGGCTGATTGCCCGCACGGCGGAGAAGTTCGCCCAAAAGGAAATCGTGCCGCATCTCAAGGAGATCGAGGAAAAGAAGCCTGGGCTGCTGCGCGAGCTGCTCGGGAAGGCGGCGGAGCTGGGCCTCTGTGCCACTGACGTACCGGAAAAGTACGGCGGCCTGCAGCTCGATAAAATTTCCAGCATTATCGTCACGGAGAAGATGGCGCGCGATGGATCGTGGGCCGCCACGGTGGGCGCGCAAGCGGGCATTGGCATTCTGCCCATCGCTTTCTTCGGGACCGAGGCCCAAAAGGCCCACTATCTTCCCAAGCTCGCCAGCGCCGAATGGGTCGGGGCATACTGCCTGAGCGAAGCGACTTCCGCCTCCGACGCCATGAATGCCAAGGCCAAGGCTACGCTCAGTCCCGACGGGAAGCACTACCTCCTGAACGGGACGAAGATGTGGGTGACAAACGGGGGCATCGCGGACGTATTCGTGGTGTTTGCCAAGGTGGACGGCGAAAAGTTCACGGCTTTCATCGTGGAGCGCGGCTTTCCGGGCGTTACTCCCGGTGCGGAAGAACACAAGATGGGCATTCGAGGTTCTTCGACGACCCCACTCACCCTCGAGAACGCGCCCGTGCCGGTTGAAAACGTGCTGGGCGAAATCGGCAGAGGCCACCTGATCGCCTTCAACATTCTGAACATGGGCCGGTTGAAACTAGGCGCGGGATGCGCCGGCGGCTGTAAATACCTGCTCGTCGCGGCCCTGAAATGGGCCAAGGAGCGCGAAGCCTTTGGCCGCAAAATCGCCGACTTCGGGATGATCAAGGAGAAACTCGGGGAGATGATCGTGCGCACTTACGCACTAGAGAGCGTGTCCTACCGCACGGCGGGCTTGATCGAGGTGCTCTTGGAGGGAATTGACCAGGGAGCGCCAACCGCACCCAAACAGATCCTGGAAGCTCTCCAGGAATACGCCGTGGAGTGCTCAATCCTCAAGGTCTTGGGCACGGAGTACCTGGATTTCGCTTCCGATGAGACGGTGCAGATTTTTGGCGGCTACGGTTTTTCCAGCGACTACGACGTGGAGCGGACCTATCGCGACCAGCGCGTTAACCGGATCTTCGAAGGGACCAACGAAATCAACCGCCTGCTCATTACGGACATGTTGATGAAGCGCTCGATGAAAGGCCAACTGGCGCTCATCCCCGCCGCCACCCGGCTCCTCGATGAGGTCCTGGGCATGGCGCCCGCTGAAGAAACCTTCGACGACCGGCCGCTGACCGAGGAGACGAAGCTGGTGGAGGGCGCGAAGAAAGCAGCCCTCCTGGTGGCCGGCAGCGCGGTGCAGCGTTACCTGCAGGCGCTCGAGCACGAGCAGGAGGTCATCGGCGTCCTGAGCAACCTGGTGATGGATGTTTACGCCATGGAGAGCGCCTTGCTCCGCACGCTGAAGAAGCTGGGGAAGAACGATCCGGAACACTGTGCCGTGGAAGCGGCGGCCACACGCGCGTTCATCTACGATGCCGCGGACCACATGGAAATCGAAGCGCGGCGGGCGCTGGCGCGCATCGCCGAGGGTGATACGCTGCGCACACAACTCGCCGTCTTAAGGCGCTTCCTGCGGCGCACGCCACCCGACCTCATCGGGTTGAAGCGTCAGGTCGCGGACCGCGCCCTGGAGCTGAACCGCTATCCGTTCGGGTAGAGGCGAGGGGACACGGCCCGCCGTGTCCCCTCGACCTGCGCAATTACAATCCCCGCAGAGCCTTTGCGGCCCCCGCCAAGTCCGACACAGACAGCACTACATCCGCCTTCTTGCCGCCCTTCCCCACACTAGCGTAGCCGTAGTCCACGTTGATGTTGGCGGTTCCCAGGCGCGCGCCGACTTCCCCGAGGCCTCCGGGTTTGTCAGGCAAGGTCACACGCAGGACCTCTTCCTCTGTGACGCGCAGCCCGAGGTCCTGAAGAACCTTTTTTGCCTTAGCTGGACTGCTTACCTGCAGGTGGATAGGACTCTCCCCACCGGTGCTCCAGCAGGTGAAGGCAGTGATGTTCACCTTGGCCGTGCCCAAAGCCAGGGCGATGCGGCCCAGCTCTCCCGGCTTGCTCTCAACCCATGCCGTGATCTGTTTCACCTTGGCCATAATCAAATCCTCCCTGGTCAGATGGTGGCTCGACCTTCAGCCGGCGCGCATACACTCGTCGCTCCTCGCGGGATCAAGCCGCCCCGCCGCAAAATGGCGTCGGCGGGAACGCGCGCCTCCTCCGTGAGGCGCGCCAGCCAGCGGATCGCGCACCTCCATCCTGACCATAACTCGGAAATTTCAAGTGCAGCTAAAATACGCCTGCGATTTCGAGAAGTAAAGCCGCCGCGGTAAGGCGGGTTGACAAATGCTCCGGAAACCGCGACCCTTGAGCGCGCACGGGCGGGAAGGGGGTACTGTGGCGCGGCGCTTTGAAGACATACACGTCGTTGTGGTGGGGAGCATGAATTTCGACCTGGTGGCTAACGCCGATCGGCTGCCCAAGGAAGGCGAAAGCATGCTCGTCCACAATCTCAAGTTCTTTCACGGCGGCAAAGGCGCGAACCAGGCCGTCGCCGTTGCACGCCTGGGAGCGCGTACTTCTTTTATCGGCGCGGTGGGCCGGGACATGATCGGAGATTTCCTCATCCAGGGGCTGCGCGATAATCTGATCGACACTGCCGGGATCCACCGCGATTCGGAGCGCACCACGGGCTGCGCTTTCATCATGCTCTTTCCCAACGGGAACAACTGTATCACCGTGGATCCGGCCGCCAACTTCACGCTTACACCCGCCGACATCGAACGGGCGCGGCCGGTGATTGAGCAAGCGGACGCGTTGGCCACAGTGCTGGAAATTCCCCTGGAGGTCGTGGAGACGGCGCTGCGCGTGGCGCGGCGCGCCGGCAAGCTCACCGTGCTCGACGCAGGGCCGCCGCGCCGCTGCCCCCCGGAAATGCTGAAGCTGGCCGACATCGTTTCCCCGAACGAGACGGAACTCGAGGCGTTGAGCGGCGTGAAAGTCACGGGGCGCGAAGAAGCGCGAGAGGGCGCCGAGAAGCTCCTCGCGCAGGGCGTCGAAACGCTGGTCCTGAAGCTGGGAAGCGACGGGGCGATGCTCGTGACAGCGGAAGGCGCCAAACATTTTCCCGCCTGCACAGTCAAGCCCGTCGATCCCACGGCGGCAGGGGACGCCTTCACGGCGGCCCTCACGGTCAAGCTGGCGGCGGGAATGAACGTGGAAGAGGCGATCCGCTACGCGAACTGTGCGGGCGCCCTGGCCACCACCAAATTGGGCGCCCAGCCCTCCATGCCGACGCGCCAAGAGGTGGAAGCTTTCCAGGCGGGCCAGACCCAGCCTTAGACGCGAGCGGCGCTAGTGCCGCTCCAACATGTCGCGCCAAATCAAATGGCAGGCGGTCCCGGGCCGAACTCCGTTCTGCGTACCGGTAGAGCTCGGGCCAAGAAGTTGGAACGACACTAGCGCGGCTTGAGGATGACGTTGCCGAGGAACCCGCGATTCTCGCCCTCGACATCACGCACCAACACGCTGACGCGAAAGGCGTCCGAGGGCAAGGCGACGGCCTTATCGAGGCGGACCACCTCGCGCGGGTCCACAGGCTCGAGCGTTTCGTGTTTCAGTTCTTCGCCCATGACGCTATAGAACACCGCCTCCAGGGTTCCTGGCGTGAACACACCAAAAACGCCTTTCAGTACGATGCTCCCGCCCTGCACCTTGGCTGAAAGTGGCTCGCTGATGGCTCCCGCGGAGGAGGGTTCACCAACGAGTGGATTCGGAAGGCGTGTCGGAGCCCAATAAACAGTAAAGGAACACTCTTCCCCCGGCTCAAGGGTCGCGTAGGGGCTGAGCACCTCGGACTCCAGGAAGTAGGGAGTTTTTTGGGGATCGTCCGAGAGCGTTTGATCGAAGGGGCCGCGGGAAATTGTTCCCGGCCCATCGTTCCAGGTCTCGACCGACGCCCCGTCAGGATACTCCATGTCCGGGAAATGCTTGAAAGTCTCGACCAGGCCAAGGTCCTTCTGCCCGTTGACCACCGCGTACCAGCCCGCGCTCGAATCGGCGGCGGCCTTGCCGACGCGATACAAATAGTGGACGCGAAGCACGCGCCCGCCCTCGATAACTTCGTAGCTCGGGTGGCGAGGGTCGCCATAAGGGTTGTAATACCCTTGGGGGTATCTACTTCGCGGGTTGAGAGGAATGTACATATACAGGTCCGGGTTGGGCTGCGAGGGGTTGGCCGCGTCTGCGGCGTCATTTTGGATCAAGTGCCAGACGCCCCAACGGATCTGACGATGGCTGATATTCCGCATCACCTGCTCGACTTTAACCCGTGTCGTGCCGGCGTACACGTGGAAGGTGCGCACAAACTGCACGCCCGTGCGCGGGTCCTTGGGGCTGGTGACTCGCACGGCGACCTCCGAGGAATTGTTGGCCGTGACCTCGGCGTTGAACTTACTCCCGTCGAGAACATAATAAGGGATGCTCGGCCACTCCTTGTCGCTCATCCAGCCCTCCGGCCCGGGCCAGACCTTGTCGCCACCGTAGTTCGCCCAGCCCGCTTTGAGGTTGTTTTGATCCTCGGGCAGGACTTTGCCGGCCAGGTCTTTGTTCACGAAAAAGTACTCGTGGTCTCCCAACTGAAGCTGTATGGCCCTCCCGCCGATATCCGGGGCAACATACAGGCTGACCAGGCCATTCGTCAGGCGGTAGGCGTTCCAGCCGTGGTACTGCGTTTTTTCCAAGCGCGCGGAGAATGCGGTTGCGGGGGCTGCCATGACTAACCTCGTGGAGAAGAGTGATGTGAGAGGCAGAGCGACACTCCGGCCTCGAACTTCCAAAAAGCCATCCGACGCCGGGAAGATAACAAGTGTTAGGAGAATCCGGAGGAGGACGGCAGGTCTTGTTTTCATCACCAGTCAGACCTTCCAGTGAAATAACACCATTCAAAATCCTGTTGGGATTATCCAAAAACTTGCCTTGAAAGCTTTCTCTGCCTCAAGAACCTTGAGGTCCGGATACTTTCCCTCGTGGTGCAGGTTGAAACAGTTGGTGGGGCCCGTCTGCGGCTCGATGCAGATAAGTTCCCGGTCAAGGGGCGCGTAGATGACGGCAATATCGAATCCCTGGCCATAGACGACTTCGACTTTTTGGGTTTGTCCCTTTATCGAGATGCGTCCCAGACCGCGCGCGTCGCGCTCGAGGTCTGAGAACTCGTCGTCGAGGAACGTCTCGCCGAGCGTGAAGCTGCGGGCGTTCGGCAGAAACTTCCGGGTCGGCTCGGTTTCGCCCGTCGCCACCAATTGCGGGTTGAGCAGCCAATGGGTGCCGGCATCGAGGCTGAGCGTCCATGCCTTGCGGGGCCCATCGGGGCGAAAATAGGGATGATAAGCCAGCATGAGCGGCAGCGCGAAGCGGCCGAGGTTTGTGACTTTGGTCGCGACCTCCAGTTTGCCATCCTTCAGGCGATGAGTAACTTCATAAGTGAGCGCAAAGGGGAACTGGGCGGCGAGGTCAGGGTATTTGTAGAAGTCCAGCCGCGAGGTGATGAACGCGCCCCCGGCTGGGGATGCGCCTTTCTTCACCACTTCCCAGCGTGGCTCGAAGCAGAGCAAACCATGGATGACCTGCTTGAACTGGTCGCGCCGCAGATTTCCAAGGTCTTCGTTGAGCAGAAACTTTTTCCCTTGAAAGAAGTACCAGTCCTTGTCGATGCGATTGGCCCAGGGGGCGAGAAAAGGGTTGCCACAAGAAGTGCGCCGGGTCTTGAGATACTCCGGAAAGGGAGGGGCTGGGATCAAGACCTCCTTACCGTTGACCTTAAACTCGTACCCGAAGTTGCCGATGTCAGGCACAATTCCGAAATCCATTTTTCGGCTAACGTCCAGGAGGTGGTAAGTGACGTGGCCTTCCACCAACTTCCTCGTCACCCGATATCTGGCCATGCCTAGCCTCCTGATGTGCGCCGTGCTATGTGGCGCGGGTCTTCCGCCTGCGTGAACGAGCCGGACATTTGCCCCAACGCGCCGGGCGATGCCATCTCTAGAATCCCGTGGGAACGATCCAGTACGTAGCCTGGAAGGTCTTCCCCGGTTCGAGAACGATCAAACCTTTGAACTTCCCCTCGTGATCCAGGTTGAAGGCATTGGTGGGTCCGGTCTGCGGCTCGATGCAAACCAGCGTATTGTCGAGCGGCGCGTATACGATAGCGTAATCAAACTGCGGGCCGTAAATAACTTCGATCTTCTGCGTTTGGCCCTTGGCCCAGATATGGCCGAGGCCCTTTGCGTCACGTTGCAACTCGGAGAAGCCGTCGTCGATGAATTGCTTGCCGAGGGTGAGGGCCTGCGTAGCGCCGGGCAGGTAGCTGTCCGTGGGTTCCGTTTCGCCGGATGGAATCAAGCGCTTATCCGCGATCCAATGTTTGCGCACCCCAATGCCCAGCGTCCACGCCTCGCGCGGGCCGTCCGGACGAAAATAAGGGTGATAGCCGAAATGCACGGGCAGGGCTGACTTGCCCACATTGGTGACTTGCGTCGTGCACTCCAGTTGACCGCCTTTCAACCGGTATGTGATCTCGTAGACCTGCGCGAACGGGAACTGCGCCATCAGGTCGGAATATTTATAGAACTCCAGCCGCGAGGTGATGAATGCTCCCTGCGCTTCCGAGCCACCGCTCTTTACCACTTCCCAGCGCGGGTCGAAGACGAGCAGGCCATGGATAGGCAAGTTGCTGGGAGGAACACGCAGGAGATTTCCCAGCGCGTCGTTCAGCAGATATTTCTTGCCTTGGAACCAATAATAGTCCTGATCGATACGGTTCGCATAAGGCGCCAGGAAGGGAATACCCCACCCGAACCAGTGTTTTTCCATGTAGGCTCGCAAGGACTCCGGAGTAATCAGCACGTCCTTGCCGTTCACCTTGAACTCGTAGACAAAGTTGCCAATGTCCGGGACGATCCCGAAGTCCATTTTCCGCTGGGCGTCCAACAAGTGGTAAGTGGTGTGCCCTTCGACGAGCTTTTTGGTTACGGAGTAGTTTCCCACGGCAAGACCTCCGACCGGCAGACCTATGAGCAAGGTAACAAGTAAAAGAACATCGCAGCGAAGTCTCATGGATGATTCCTCAAGCAGAAATGTAGCAGCCACATTCGCCTCGCGACGCCCGCTGATTACGAGTCGGCGGCCATCCTTTCCGCCCCCAGCCGGGCGAGTGTGTGAGCCATTTCACGGACGGCGGGATAGAGGCGGCGATAGACCTGGTAGTACTGGTCGTAGACGCGCACGTTGTCCGCACACGGCGCCATCCGCTCCTTGACCTCGATGGCGTATCGCGCCGATTCCTCCACACTGGCATAAATTCTCGCCCCGACCCCTGCCAGCAGCGCCGCCCCCAGCGCCGAGCCTTCGGAGGTCCGCAGGGTTACGAGTTCTTTGCCAAAGATGTCCGCCTGAATCTGCCTCCAGAGGAAGCTGCGCGAGCCGCCGCCCGAGGCTCGGATTTGCTCGACGGGAATTTCGATCTCCTTGAAGATTTCCAACGAATCGCGCAGGCTGAAGGCCACGCCTTCGAGGATGGAACGAATCAGGTGGGCGCGAGTGTGGGCAGCCGTCAGGCCGAACCACATGCCGCGCGCTTGCGCGTCCAGGTGCGGGGTGCGCTCACCCATCAAGTAAGGCAGCCACAAGAGGCCATCACAGCCCGCAGGCACCCTTTCCGCCTGACGGATGAGAAGTTCGTACGGG
>Ga0187771_10000455_pt1 | contig 25286 bp, 18 predicted proteins | sample 0116_SJ02_MP15_1_FD_133139 | JGI IMG/M metagenome (GOLD analysis project Ga0187771, IMG submission 133139) | Tropical peat soil microbial communities from peatlands in Department of Meta, Colombia - 0116_SJ02_MP15_10_MG | ecosystem: Environmental > Terrestrial > Soil > Wetlands > Peat | place... | reverse complement strand
GCTGTAAGTTGGACGGCCTCCACCGGCGCAACGTCGTATGATGTCTACTATTCAACGTCGGCCGCTGTGTCTACCTCAAGTTACCTCGGTTTGATCACAACAGCCACGAATTCCGCTCTTGTGTCAGGACTCACTAACAGTACAACGTATTATTTCATCGTCACTGCTGTTGACGGCGCCGGACAGAGCGCAGCATCCAGTCCAGCGGCATCAGCAGCACCGTCGGCGGTCATAACGATACCGTCTGCTCCTACAGGCGTAACCGCCATAGCAGGAAATGCCCAGGCGACCTTAAGTTGGACGGCCTCCACCGGCGCAACGTCGTATGATATCTACTATTCAACGTCGGCCGCCGTATCCACGTCAAGTTACATCGGTTCGTTCTCAACAACGTCGACCTCAGACATTATCTCAGGACTTACTAACAGTACGACGTATTATTTCATCGTCACTGCCGTCAACAGCGCAGGTCAAAGCACAGCGTCCACTCCAACAGTCTCTGCTATGCCATCAGCAAGTATCCTATATCAGTTCAGCTCCATAGATGTGCCCAATGCGGTCAATACGTATGCCACCGCAATCAACAGCACCGGCCAGGTAGTTGGATACTACTGGGACTCAAGCAATATACAACACGGCTATTTACTTACTTCAGGAACATTCTCTACCATTGATTATCCGGGAGCCACGGTGGAGTGGGGGACCGAGTTGTGGGGAATTAACGATTCCGGAGCTATTGTCGGAGCACATGGTCCAGTCTACATTGGTGTTGCTTATGGTTTCGTTTTGTCCGGCGGGGTTTTCACTTCAATTAATTTCTCCACTGCCCCCGGCAGCGCTCTCGGAGCAAATGCCATGGGAATCAACAATGCCGGCCAGGTCGTGGGAGAGTATGAGGCCGGGTCTGCTCCCACTTCTTTTTGTCCGTCCTGCGTATTTCCATCAAATCCCGCTATTGGCTATTTGGATACTGCAGGGAGTTACACTGCATTTATCCCCGCAGGGTCTGGGAGTAGCACTGCCAACGGCATCAATACAGCCGGCAAGATTGTAGGCGGATACTATGACTCAAGCCTCGCGGGACACGGTTATACGTATTCTGGAGGAGTCTTTACTACTATTGATTTCCCCGGAGGGGGTGGCTCCAATTCGAGCAATAACAAACTTTTTAAAATCAATGATAACGGACAGATGGTGGGAGAATACGTGGACTCAACGGGCAAATGGCATGGCTATCTGTATAACGGAACTACCTTTACAACTATTGATGTGCCCAATGCCACCGGTACGTTTACTCTTGGCATCAACAATTCTGGGCAGATCGTGGGATATTGGACCGATTCCAGCAGCAAAGCGCATGGTTTTATAGCAACGCCATGACGGAACCGTCCAGGCAGTCGGTGGGTTGAACAGCAGTCGTACACTGCGTTCAGCAACAAAAAAAGGCAGGCCATGTTGGCCTGCCTTTTTTTATCGAGAGCCCTAACCCATCTTCCGCAGTTAAAAATTCAAAGTTCCAATAAATCAGTTTCTTAGCTCGCACAATTGGCAAAAGTCGGCACTACACGCGGTTTTTAAAAATCACCAGTAAAAAAATCAATATGTTGTTTGCTCAAATCGGCTCAAAATAGTTTAAAAGATGATCAATCTGCGGAAGATGGGCTAGCGTTACATTTGGGGCTTCCTTACATCCGTTTTTCTTGATATGCATCCGTCTGATTCGGGTCTTGCAGAGGGATTGGAAATCTGCAACATCCCCTCCACAAATTAGACGAATCATCTGCCAGCACGACGTTGTTACTCTCTCACCTCATACCCCACCGTACTTTCCGCCCACAGCGAGGGATCGAGGTCTGACAGCTCTTTCATCAGATCAGTAATTGTGGGGTTTTCCAGGGATTTGTCGGCAAGGAGCGATGTTTTTTCTTTCGTGGCGATCACGAGTACAGATTCGATAGATTGTTTTACTCCCTTGGGTGTCTTCACCTTAAGCCGGAGCCCCCGGTCCCTGGTAGTGTTATCGGGGAATATGAACTCTGTTTCCCCGGCCAGAGCAGCCTTCTGCTGCTTAACGTAAGAATTCGGATAGAGTTTGCTTACGTTCCCGTACTGGTCCACGCTGAAAAGCTGGAGGAATGCGTCTTCATTGGTAGTGATCCGAATCTGAATCTCGTCATTATTCTGGAAGACTGGGCTCTTTGCCGCAAGATCCATGTCCGGCCTCTGTACCGAAGCCGATGTGATCGAGAAATTCCCTTTTCTTTCGATATTGAGCGGCTTTATGGATGCCTTAATCTTGGCAACGCACAGAAAACGCCCATCCGCAATTTTACAGGAGTTATCCAGAAGTTGTTCCTGGACGATAATCCCCTTGGTCGCCGTCCTTACCAGATCGTTGATAAGGATATTATTGTACACGACCGATGAACCACGCACCTCTATCCCCGTCGCTTTTTCAAGTGCATCCCTGCGAGCGTTGTTCAAGGCCGTGACCTTGCCTTGGGACATGGTAGCGTCCTCTCCCAGATTCGCCTGTCCTTCGCCTTCTACCACTTTTAACTCGTCAGCGGCAAAGAGCGGTGATAAGATCATGAAAAATACTACTATGAGGAACAGCAGTCTGAGAATTATAGTCTTCGTCATATTATGCTCCCTTGGTCATGAATGATACACAAGATTTCCAATCTAAACAAACCGTTAATGATTGTATATCACGTTCAGCCGTTCAAAAGCCTGACCACGGCCATCTCGTCGTCAAAGTAGTCGATAACGTTCATCGCACCAAATGCCTGGTCTATCCGGAACAGGTTTCTCATGTCCAAGCCAAGTGCATCCGCCAGGATCACGCGGTTCACGCCGCCGTGGAGCAGCATGGCGATTTCCTGGCCAGGATGTGATGAGAGCAAGTTCCTGAAAACAGGCAAGATCCGGTTCTTGACATCCAGCAGACACTCTCCTCCCGGCGGCCGGTAGTTCAAGAGATCAGCACGCCAGAGAAGGTATTCATAGGGAAAACGGGCCTTGATCTCTTCACCAGTCAATCCTTCCCATGCGCCTACGCTCCGCTCCCGCAGTTCACGCAGCGGTAGGTACGGTTTTCCGATTCGCCGGGAAATAATATCTGCGCCTTTTTGCGAGCGTAGGAGATCGCTGGAATAGACCGCCGAAATATTCTTACTCTCAAGCAATCCCGCAAGCCGGTGCATTTGCTGGACGCCATTTTCTGTTATATCAACATCGATGTGGCCGTTGTATCGTTTCTCGCCATCGTTTGCCACTTCTCCGTGGCGCATTAGGTAGACCTTCGTCTGCATGGTGTTAGCTTCCGTTCGAAAAAATCACGAAGATAAAAAATACCAATACTTCGTTCAGTTCGCTTATGGCGCCGATTGCATCACCTGTAATTCCGCCGAGCTTTCGAACCAGATACCATCTTCCAAGGTAGCTTGTCAGCACGACACTGATAATCAGGCTAAAGAAAAGCACTACGGACCTGACATCCTCACGTACGACAACGAATGCTGTCAGGCTGGTGGCTATCGCGGAAACCACGGCAAAACTGTTGGCTCTCAGGTGTCCGACAAATGCCTTACCCATCCCGTGGTCGCGTCCGTATTTCGTGCCAAACACCATGAATGTCTGCGCCCAGCGGGCGAGCGCTGGTGCTGTAAGCAGCGCCGCTATCTTTTCGCTGGCATAGAGGTTGTTGAGACATAGATATTTCAGGGAGAGGACACAGAGTATGCCGAGGACGCCGGCTGTCCCAAGCCTGCTATCCTTCATGATCGAAAGCCGGGTCGTGTGGTCATGGCCTCCCATGAGACCGTCGAGCGTGTCCGCCAGACCGTCGATATGAAGGGCGCGCGTTACCAGGACAGAGATCACGAGGAGCAACAAGTTCGCGATGTTTTGAGGCAGGACGATGATGGCGAACGCTTTATCCGCGTAAACCAGAATAACACCGATAAGGAAACCAACCAGCGGGAAATAGACCATGGATTTCGCCAAGTTCCCTTCCTCGATACGGTGGTCCTTCTTTATGGTAACTGCAGTGAGAAACTGCAATGCGGTAATAAAATTTTTGATCATCGCTCGGTCAACCTGGGGAAATCAATCCTAATAGAAGAACGACTAACAAAGCTTCGTATGCCGAAGCCCGTGACTTTGTTGTGCACACAGCTGATCAGTCCCGACCTGGCAGAAACCTGCAGTAATGCAGGTTAGGCCCTGGCGTGTCCGGCGCTGTATGGATGTTCTCTATTTTCTTACCGCCCCTTCGCTCTTCTCAGCCACGCCGGCACCGGCAAAGGTCGCCATCTCGCCGAGAATTTTCACACCGGCTTCCACAATCGACATCCCCAGCGCGGCGCCCGTGCCTTCACCGAGTCTGAGGTTCAGATCGAGGAGCGGCACCTGCTCCAGGTGATCAAGCATTTTGCGGTGGCCGATCTCGACGGACCGGTGTGCAGCGATGATATAGCCTTTCACCAGCGGGTTCAGCTCCGCAGCAATGAGAGCGCCAGCCGTGGAGATAAACCCATCGACGACAACCGGGACCTTGTACAACGCGGCGCCAAGCACAAGACCCGCGATGCCTCCAATTTCGTAACCGCCGACTTTGGCCAGCACGTCGAGTGCGTCATTGGGATCGGGGTTGTTCACGGTTATCGCCTTTTTGATAACTGCGACCTTGTTTCGCAGCGATTGATCGCTGATGCCGGTGCCGCGGCCGGTCACCTTATCCGGCTCAGTTCCGGTGAGGACGGACACGATTGCCGACGACGGCGTCGTGTTACCGATGCCCATGTCCCCGGTACCGAGCAGGTCAAGACCGTCCTTATATTTTTCGACCAGCTCGATTCCGGCGAGCACAGCACGCTCTGCCTCTTCACGCGTCATGGCCGGTCCCTTGGCCATGTTCCTCGTCCCGCGGCCGATCTTCCTGATCTCGAGCCCTTCTCTGGGCTCGAAGTCGAAGTCGACGCCCATGTCGACAACAATCACCCGCGCTCCTACGTGCTTTGCAAGCACGTTCACGCCTGCGCCGCCACGGAGGAAATTCAAAACCATCTGGGGTGTCACTTCCTTCGGATAAGCACTCACATTCTCTTCGGTCACCCCGTGGTCGCCGGCAAACGTAAAAATGATTTTATTCTTGATATGCGGTTTGTCCCTGCCGGTTATTAAACAGTATTTCTTAGCAAGCTCTTCGAGCCTGCCAAGGCTTCCCTGCGGTTTCGTCAAGTCGTCAAGCTGCGCTTGGATGGCAGTGGATCGTGAAGTATCAACGGGTTGGATTTTTTTTAATATGTCCTGCAGTTTTCCCACGTTTGTTGCCTCCTTATTTTTTTCTCCGTATTGACCTTATTGTTGAGCGTGCCGCTTGATCCGAAGATTCGACTGGCCAGCCGACGATCACACCAACGCAATCTGAGACCTGCGACTGCCGTAACGGTTCCTACTCGTATTCCACAAACGCATCACTTTATCTTCAACGGAATCCCCGACGCAATAAAATAAACTTCATCCGACGCTTGCGCTACCTTCTGGTTCAGGATACCTGCAAAATCGCGATATTTCCGCGCAAGCGGATTATCAGGAACGATCCCGAGACCGACTTCGTTCGATACGACAATGCACACGCCACTGAAGCCCTTTGCCGCTTCAACCAACTCGTCCGATCGTGTAACAACAGCTCCGTCCCCCTCGGAGTGGGCCATGACATTGCTCAGCCAGAGCGTGAGACAATCGAGGAGCACTATCTGGTACCGATTCGCAAACTTTCGCAGAAGTTCAGCCACAGCCAGCGGTTCCTCGAATGTGTCCCAGGCATTGCCACGTTTTATCCTGTGGTTCTCAATCCTGGCTAACATCTCCGCGTCAAGGGCTTGTGCTGTGGCGATGTAGGCCCGTTTGCCGGTCATATCGAGAGCCACCTTCTCTGCAAAGGAGGACTTTCCCGATCGGGCCCCCCCGGTTATGAAATATAGTTTATGTGCCATAATAACGTATCAGTCATAGACAAAAAAACCCTACCTTTTATATCAGGCAGGGGTCATTCGTGCGTGAAAAATAGTAATGCAAAAATGGAGCGGGCGACGGGTCTCGAACCCGCGACCCCAAGCTTGGGAAGCTTGTACTCTACCAGCTGAGCTACGCCCGCTTTCGGAAATTATTATAGCGGCAGGCCCTCGTGTTGTCAATCAAAAAACCCAGCATTATGACGCTACAGGATGGCTTTAATGTCTCTCTCCACGTCTTGATCGCTTCCGAACCCGAGATAGCGTTTTACGACTTTCCCTTCTTTATCAATCACCACAAGCATCGGGATCGAACGCACCTGATATTTTTCCGCAACATCATCGTTACCTTTGAGTACCGTGTACTTAATACCGTTTTCCTTGACAAAAGACTGAACTGCATCCCATCCGCTGTCATCCATTGATACGGTAAGCACAACAACGCCCTTATCTTTATACTTTTCATAGAGTCTTTCAATACCCGGGATCGATGCACGACATGGCGGACACCACGTGGCCCAAAACTCAAGCAGGACGACTCTTCCTTTCATATCCGAGAGCGCCACGTTTTTCCCTCCGTTCAGATCCTGAAGGGTAAAGTCGGTGGCCATGGTTCCCCTCGATTTCGGCACCTTATCCGTGCAGCTGAACAGCAGCACAAGGAAGGCTGATACTGCTAATATTTTTCCGGCCATCGTCAGGATCTCCTTCACCTTTCCACGTAAAAAATAAAAACAAAAAAAGCCCGCCGGAAACGGGCAACCGAAGGTCATCACGCACCCTGCTCATAGTGCGGTGAAAACGAGTGTCACTTTGCCAGCAGTGTGTCTACTTTGGTTTTAAGCTGCGCTTTCGGTACCGCGCCCACTACTTGGTCAACGGTCTGGCCGTTTTTAAAGAACATGAGGGTCGGAATGCCCATGATGCGGTACTTACCGGCCACATCGGGGTTCTCATCAGTGTTCAACTTCAACACTTTGAGCTGGCCTTCGTACTCTTTGGAGATTTCGTCCACGATTGGCGCTACCATCCTGCAGGGACCGCACCAGACCGCCCAAAAATCCACCAGCACAAGGCCGGGCGCTTGCAATACCTCCTGTTCCCATGTCGTACTCGTTACCGCTTCAGCCATTCCTACCTCCTTCTAACTGTTTCAGAAAGAATTTTGGACAGTTGTGGTGAGCACCTGCGTTATCGCGCCTTCGGAGCAGACCCGCGGACAGGCGCCGCAACCAATGCATTCTATCGTTATCACTGCATGCCCGTCTTGCATCTTGATTGCCGCACTAGGACACACATCACGACAGCTCCCGCATCCCGAACATCTATTTTCTGCAATACGATACGGCATATAACAAACGGTTGTAATATAAACTAAGCACTTATCATTGTCAATAATTTTTACTTATGGCATAATCACCCTATATGAAATTGCTCGTCGTACCGCAGCAAAATGCCGGATGGAAAGAAAAGCGACGCTTATTGGAGGAGATCATCTCTTCTCACCCAAAGCCGCCGTATATCTATAACGATGTTCTGATCATCGTCCCCACATCACGCATGAAGCGTGCTTACGGGAGGATGCTTTTGGACATTGTGCAGAGGAAATTTGGCGTTGCTGCACTTGTCCTACCCGAGATCCAGACGCTCCACCAGCTCTTCGAACACCTGTATGCTTCTTTGCAGGGTCCCCGCCTCATCGACGAAAACAGCAGAATCATCCTGCTCGAAGGCATTGTCAAGGGGCACCTCACCAGGGGCCATATCTTCGGCCAGAAACCCGACCTGCTTGCACCTGCGCTCTCCACCGAACTCGCAAAAATGATTGAACAATTGTCCGCGGCCGGTGTAAGCGCCGATGATCTTGCCCGCAGGATCACGGCTGAGGATTTTTCAGATAAACAGCAGGTAACGCTGCTCATTGCCGCTTACCGTGACTATGAAAGAGAGCTTCAGCGCAGGAACATAACAGACCCCGCCGGCATGCGTGCGCACATACGAGACCATGTCGAATCGGGAGCCCTCGCCGGCTATACGCGTATCATTCTCGACGGCATTCACGATGCCGGGAGAATCGAAACCGAAATCCTCAGAAAGACGGTTGTTGGGGAGAACTGCACGTGTATCGTGCAGGCTACCTCCGCGGAGCTTATAACAAAAGCATCGGCATGTCATCCGCTCAGTTTGACGAGAGATTTCCTCTCGCTGCTGGGGACATCTCCTGAGGCGGGCGGTGATGCACCCGGAACGAGCGAGCTGTTCCTCTCCTCGGTATTGTTCTCGGACAAAGCGTTCAAAACATCAGCCGCGGAGGCGCCCGACCCTCTATCATTTTCGAAAGACATCAGGTTGCTCTCCGCCGTCAACGCCCGAGAAGAAGTATCGCTCATTGCCTCCAGCGTGAAGCAGTCGCTTAAACAAGGCACACCTCCCGACTCGATCCTTGTTGCCTTTCCCGGACTCGAAGCGTACGGACCCCTCGTTGAAGAGATTTTTACCGATTACGGTATCCCCTACAACCGCGCCCTCGGCAGGCAGCTCAGCTCTTCTCCCGTGGCAGCCGCGGTCGTCTCTCTGCTTCAAGCGTGCCAGGAAGACTTCTCCGGCCCGTCATTAGTACGCATATTCAGCTCAGCATTCCTGAAATTCGGCGAGACCCCGGAGCTTGCCCCTGCGCTTGACAGGCTCATCCGACACTGTCGTATAACGGGCGGCAAGCACAAACTGCTGTCTGCGCTGAACTATCAGATGCCGGAGGAACAGGGGAATGACATAATCAGCGGGCCGATCAAGGACCTCTTCGACTGCCTCGAACCATTCTCCCGGAATGATACGGCCCCGCTTTCGTTATGGATGGAGCGCTTTTCGGATCTCATGACGTGGTCCGGACTCGGCGCACGGGTGGCGCTCATCAAAGGCCCCCTGAGCATCAATCTTCAAGCATATAAAAAAATGAAGGACACGCTCTCTTCGCTTGCTCAGGCTGGAAAGTTGTTTCCGGATTATCGATACACGTTCAATGAATGGTATTTCCTCCTCAAGAAGACGTTTATGCATACCCGCTATCAGGTTCCGCCCGAGGACGAGGGCGGTGTGCAAATCCTAGGGCTCGAAGAAAGCATGGGCTATGCATGGAGTGAAATCTATTTCGGCGGTCTGGCCGATGGTGCGTTTCCCCAGCGCCTCCCCCAAAATATATTTTTGCCCGAGCTCATATTGGAAGCCATGGGCGTGCGGACACTGGAAAAAGCGCGCCTGAACGCGGCCGGTCATTTCTATCGGCTCTTGCTCTCGGCGGACAAGATTACGTTGACTTATCCCGAGAATGAAGGGGACCGGCCTGTGGTGCCGTCGCCGTTCCTCGAGGAGCTAACGCCTCTCAAGCAGAGCGGTTTAATAAACCGTGGAATCGAGAAGACCTCCGGCATCCAGAGCAGCTTGATGATCGAGAAGAGTCACAGTATTCCCGAGCTTGCCAAGGCCATCGGTCTTGTAAAAAACGATCAGGGGCTGACGGACCTCCTGAATTCTAGCATCAGGGGTATGGCCGGTATCGCAGCGGCAATAGCCCATGAGCCACTGGCATCCGCACCTGATGTCCTGCCGAAGCAAAAGCGTTCTTTCTCGGTCACCGAACTTGATCTCTATCTCCGCTGTCCTTATGATTACCTGGTCACACAGGTCTTAGGCCTTGAACCTCTGGAAGAAGCGACTGAAGATATTTCTCCACTTGACCGAGGCAGTAAGGTACACACAATCCTCAAGAATTTTTATCTTACCTGGAGCAAGCCGGTAACGCAAGCGGGCAGAGTTGAGGCACGGATGCTCTTAAAAAAATTGGCAGACGATGCCTTTGCTGAGGAGGCTGACACCTTTCGCAATCGTCGCGAGAAGGAATTGTTCCTGACCGTCATGGCCGAACGGTTCCTCGATGGAGAGGAAGAATTCTGGAAACAGGGGATGAACCCTGCGTATCTGGAACAAAAGATCGATCGCTTCCCCCTCGTCCTTTCGAACGGTGAAGAAGTCGAACTCTCTGCCAAAATTGACCGCATTGATGTGGACAATAACGGCAACTTCATTATCGTAGACTACAAAACCGGCAAATACCCTCTGCCGAAAATGACCACCGACCAGGACATCTTCCAGCTGCCGGTCTATGCAGTCATGGCTCAGTCAGCGTTAAAAGGCTCCGGTCCGGAGCTTACTAAACCCATTGGACTTGCGTACTATGATCTCGCGGGCAAAACCGATGCAGGCGCACGCGATGTAGTTCTCTATAATAAAGAGGAACGCGACGATCATCCGTCGTCAAAGCCGAAAGCAAGCTCCAAGCGCGCTGAAGAGTTCGATGCAATTTTGAAGCAGAGCATGGTTAAAACGCGGAAGGCAATAGAGGGAATCCTCGCAGGAGAGTTTAGTTCAAACCCACAAGACGAAAATAGGTGTCGATACTGCCCTCTTGGAATGATGTGTGAGAAAGGTGAAACGCCCTGAGGGGTTGTGCAACGACTATCCGTGACAAGAACATGACAACCAACTCCAAATATCAGGCCACGTCTAAAACATCCGACACATCCAAATCCGTTCACCTTTCGGCCTCCGCCGGTTCGGGCAAGACACGCGCGCTCAAGGACCGGTACCTCTCACTCCTGGACGAGTTGGATCACCGCGGTCTCAACATCGATCAGGCCGTGGCAATCACGTTCACAGACAAAGCAGCAGCAGAGATTAAAGAACGCGTGATGCAAGACCTGCCCGAGGCCATGCTCAAAAAAATCATCCGTGGCAGACAAGACCTCCGCATATCCACAATCCACTCTTTCTGCATGAATCTGCTCAAACGTTATCCGCTTGAAGCGAGGCTTCCGCCCGACTTCGGCGTGCTTGATGCCCGGGACCAGACCCACAAAATTCAAAATGCCATCGAAGAAGCGCTTGAAGAATCGGGCCGCGATCCCTCGACCAGGGACCCGCTCGGTCAATTCACCGCCGACGAGCTAGTTACGGCACTCGTGTTTTTGATCTCCATCAGAAGCAAGCTGAAACGGATGGAAATCGATGCCGGCGGGCCCGCGGGATTAATCCGCTCCGTCCGTGCCGGCATGAGCATAGACCAGGCAGAATCAGAGCTGCAGGAGTTCATTGAAAGCGCGGAATGGCGGAAGGTACTTCAGCACATGGAGCAAGTCCTTCAATCACAGCCTGACTTTTATAATGAATGTCTGGGGGAAAAGCATCTCCTGCTGGCCAAAGCGGAAACCATTGAGGACGCCGAAAGGATTTCCAAATCTCTTGTCGCAATCTATTTCAAGAAGGATGGTACGCCAAGCAAAAAAGCCTATATCGCGAAAATCAACTATCTGGGCAACAAGCGGGAAGAATATGAAAACGCTTTCTTCTCCGTTCAGGAGATACTCGCAAGGCTGCGGACGCTTTCTACAAGAAGGCAGGCAGGCTACGAGTCCTTAAGCCTGTTACGCTTGTACCAGCATGCAGAGAGCAACTACCAGGAATCGAAGCTCAGGGAAGGTCTACTAGACTTCGATGACCTCGAGATCTATGCCTACCGCCTTCTCCAGGGGCAGGACTCTCCCGATATCCTTTACTGGCTTGACCGAAAGATACTCCACATCCTCGTGGACGAGTTCCAGGACACGAGCGATATCCAATGGGCCATCGTAAACAAACTGACGGAGGAGATCTTCGCGGGTCAGGGAGCGGATAAGCCCATGCGGCCAACGCTCTTCGTGGTAGGCGATGAAAAACAGTCCATCTACCGTTTCCGTGAGGCTAACTACCGCTTACTAGAAGACGTCAGAAATAAAATGGAAAGGAATATTCCTGCAGAATGGCGCGAGATCCTTACTCTGGACAAAAATTTTCGGTCGACTCCGGAAATCATCGAGATCGTAAACGAGGTTTTTAGCACACTCTGGGGTGAGTCGTACAAACCTTCTGAAGTGGAACGTAAAAACCAAAGAGGGAGCGTAAGGCTCATAGAACTTTCCCCGAAGGGGACAGGGGAAACGACCGATGTCCTGAGTGAAGCGGAAATACTTGCACGAGAAATAAAGGCGGTAATCGAGGCGAAGACGGCGATTTTCGTGCAAACGGCCGGTTCCCTTTTGCACGGAAGAACGGTCATCGAAGACAGCAGCTTGTATGCACGCCCTGCCGGCTACGGCGATTGCGCAGTACTGATCCAATCGCGCACAAAGCTCAAGGAATATGAAGCTGCTCTGGAGTCCGCCGGTATCCCCTTCCGCGTTGTCGGCGGCATCGGGTTCTACGATGAGGACGAAATTCAGGCATTGATCAACGTTCTTTTTTTCTTGTGGAACCGCGCCGACATGCTCGCGCTCGCAGCTGCGCTCAAATCCCCCCTCTTCGGCTTCACGGAAAAGGACCTCTTCGATCTCTTCCAGGAAAAAGGCACCGTGGCCGACGCACTGAAGAAGCACAGGCCGTCTACCGCTGAACTTCTGCAGAATTGGATGAACATCGCCGGCCTCGCCTCTCTTTCTGGGCTCGTCCACAAGATAGTCGAGGATACTGGTGCATATGTCCGTTTCGGCAGACGCAACCCCCAGGCGATTTTCAATATCGATAAACTCCTCGACACTGCTCGGGAATTCGACCGCAGAGGCTATACTACGCTCCAGGACTTCGTCGAATGGGTCAAGAACATCCGCGAGGCTGAACAGCGTGAAGCCACTGCAGATATGAACCTGCCTGGTTTCCAGGGTGCGGTTAGCATCATGACCGTCCATAAGGCAAAGGGGCTCGAATATCCCATCGTGTTCCTTCCTGGCATGAATCAGGCGCCGCGGTCCGTTACCCGCGGGCCGGACGTGATCATCAGTGAAAGAGGCCACGAAACACGCATGGCTGTCAAGGACGCGGCGAACCCGCTCTACAAAGAACTATGGGCTCAGGAAATGGAGGAGCTTAAGCGGGAGCATCAAAGGCTTCTCTACGTAGCCATGACACGTGCCCGTGACCATCTGATCATGATTGGCGTGAGAAAAGACGACAAAAAACAGTTCAAGCAATCTACCTGGTTGGACTATCTTCATATGGCAGTTCCGAAGCCGCTCTTCGATTCGGAAAACAAATCAAGACCGGGAATTACTACCTATGCATATTCAACAGGAACTGTATTGCAGGCTAAGGGCATGACCATGGACACCCCCCTGACCAGCAGTCCCGATCAATCCCCGCCGACTCACATAGATACTCAAACCATCATCGACAACATCGCCCCGATTCCACCTTCGCGATCGCTGGAATGGAAAAGAGCAACTGATTTCATCGAACATCCGACAGCGCTTGATTCGGTGTCAGTCGAGACCACAGCCGGCGCCGTTTCTCCCCTTACCCGCGGGAGCGTGCTTCACCGCTGTCTTGAGGATTATGCGAAGTTCGGCTTCTACCAGCTCGAGCAAATCATCACCGGGTATTTTGACATCGTATCCCTCGACACAACAAATCTTCGGCGGTTCATCGCTGATACCAAGTCCCTGCTAGGTGCTATTCTGTCAAACAAAGAGCTCGCATGGATATTTGAGCGCGAGGCTTCCGTTTACTCCGAACTCCCCTTCCTGTACAAAAAAGGGGATTCGCTCGTAAGCGGGATCATTGATCGCGCGATAATCAAGGGCAGCAAAGGATATATCATCGATTACAAGGGAATTTTCGCCGAAAATGAAGAGGCGCTCAAGACGTGGACCGACCATTACCGGCCGCAGATTCAGATCTACTGCGAAGCTATAAAAGAAATTTTCAACCTGGCATCAGTGGATGGGTACCTTCTCTTTCTTGGTAGTGCCAGGCTCGAACTAGCGAATGAAATATAATCATTTCCTTCGTCCTCGCCAATAATCTAAAAAATATTGTATATTAATTGTCAAAGACGTCGTTCATCTTCACGATATCTAGCAATTAAGCTTTTCTCGGTCTGTGGTGTCAAATCCTGTGATTCTTCCCGAATTTAAAAAAACCGACAGGTTGTGGAGTGTTCATCTTTTATTGTGAGCTAAAACAAGGAGGCCATACTAATGACGCGATCGTTCATAAAGCAAGAGGTAGGATACAAAAGGTTATGTGTAATGATTCTCGCAGCGGTACTGGTAAGTGGATTGCCATCTTCAGGCATCGCCAGCGCGAAGGACGGTACGGTTTCCCGGGAATCCTCACAACTTCTCGGCAGCCTGAGCGACGCGCTAGCCGAAGTCGCCGAAGCCGCCAGGCCTGCGGTCGTAAATATTTCTACAACATCTACCGTTACCATGGAAGAAAGTCCCTTTGGCGACATGTTTAACGATCCTTTCTTCCGGCGCTTCTTCGGCGACCAGTTTGACCATCCTGGGCAGAAACGCAAATACAAATCATCGGCCCTCGGTTCGGGTGTTATCGTTGCAGAAAACGGCTATATCCTCACCAATAACCATGTAATCAAAGGTGCAGATGAAATTAAGATAATACTGTATGACAAGCGTGAATTCATGGGAAAGGTCGTGGGCACCGATCCACGAACGGACCTCGCGGTCGTCAAGATCAATGCAAAGGATCTTCCATTGCTCAAGTTCGGTGACTCCAACAAACTTAAAACAGGTGATATAGTCCTAGCAATCGGCAATCCATTCGGCCTGAACCAAACCATTACGATGGGAATCGTCAGTGCCGTAGGGAGGTCAAATATAGGGCTCTCTGATTTCGAAGACTTTATCCAGACCGATGCGGCAATCAATCCCGGCAACTCTGGAGGGGCACTGGTGAATTCAAACGCAGAACTCATCGGCATCAACACGGCCATCTTTTCTACCAGTGGCGGATACATGGGCATCGGGTTCGCCATTCCGTCTGAGATGGTGAAAACCGTGATGAACAGCATCATCAAGCACGGCAAGGTGATCCGTGGCTGGATGGGCGTGAGCATACAAAACCTCACGCCGGAACTCGCAAAATCGCTTGGCATTAAAGAAACTGAAGGCGCACTCATTTCAGGAGTGGAAAAGGACAGCCCTGCTGATAAAGCAGGCCTTAAGCGGGGAGATCTCGTCGTTGCATTAAACGGGAAAAAGGTCATCGATGCAACGGGCCTTCGGAACATGGTTGCCGCAATGGCCCCGGGGACGAAGATCGACGTCAAGATCGTCAGAGAAGGCAAGGATCAAACTGTGCCGATGACGCTGGGTGAATATAAAGAAAGAAAGGTCGTCAAGAAAACGGAATACAGCAATGTCTTAAGGGGGATTACTGTCCAGGAACTTACACCCACGTTGCGTGATAAGCTGAACCTGCCGGACAATTTAAACGGCGTTGTGATCACCGACATCAGCCCGGACAGTCCTTCCCAGGGGTTGTTGCAGGTGAATGACTTGATCCAAGAGGTTAACCGTGAAGCAATCCAGAGTGCGGAGGAGTATGACCAGGCGGTATCGAAGCTCGGGGAAAAGGACATTGTCCTCTTGCTCATCTACCGAGACGGAGGCTCGGTGTATCTCACGATCAAACCGTGAACCGAATCGTGGCTCCCGCTTGATCCCCCTGATTTGAGAAAGCCACATACCATGTCATTAAGGGCAAGAAATACGCGTAGTAACACTTCAGGGGAATCAGGCTAGAGGGGAGGCAAGTCATCCGGTTGCGGAAATCAGCGGAAAAGGACTTTTTCCTAGAAATGGAACTCCACGGAGCCACGGAGCGTACCAAGGACTACAATTTCTGCACAACGAAAAGATCATATGCGAAGAGTTCGTCGAGAGCAAATATGGCGTTCTCGGAGGGAGGTTTCAAGACCTACAGGTATGAGTTTAATTGAGCACGAACATCAATGCCTGAGGCAGCTTGAAAAAATACAATGCAGAGTTCTTAAACAATTAACAGGGGAACCTCACTGCATTCGGGATGAGCGTATGTCAATCCCGAGTCAGCACGAGGAAAGGAATTGAGTACACGGAATGTCGAGCTCTGATCGTTACCTGTTATTTTTTGAAAAAGCACTGAGGAGACTTCCTGGGTACCGGTCTCTCCGGTACTTCATGTTTCGGGGGGACAGCCCCTCAGTCTGACAAACTGGTTACGCTACCTCTACCCGGTTCCGCCCTTTTGCCTTGGCCCTGTAGAGAGCATTGTCCACCCTTCGCGTAAAGCGGTCGTCATTATCATCTGCTTCCATCTGGGCCACCCCGAAACTGCAGGTAACATGCCCGACACCCGGAAATTTCCGGCTGTCGATCATGTGCCGCAGTTTCTCCGCAAATACTCGTGCCTTATCCACGGATGTGTTAAGGATGAGGATCATGAACTCCTCTCCACCCCACCTCGCGAAAAGGTCAGACGCCCTGATGCTGTGGGCGACTAGGCTGGTCAAGGTACGCAGGACTTTGTCTCCTGCTTGGTGACCATAGGTGTCATTGATATCCTTGAAATGGTCGACATCAAACATGATGAGTGTAAGCTCCGAACCGAATCGTCCTGCTCGGCGGATCTCCATATTAAGGGCGTCGGTAAATTTCACCCGATTGGAAATTCCCGTAAGAGGATCTGTGGTTGCCTGGCGTACCAGGAACTCATTGAGCATTTCCAGCTCCGCTTCCATCCGCTTGCGGTCGGTTATGTCTTGAAAAACAACCACGGTCCCTCCAATCTGTCCATGTTTCCTGAGGGGAGTCGCGACGATGGAAACAGGAAACAATGCCCCGTCCCTACGCATGAAGAGGTTGTCCTCACTGCGATACGTCCCCCCGGTGCCGATGGTCTTCAATATGGAGCACTGTGATGTCGTCACACTTGTTCCATCGGCCTTCTCACAGTGAATCACCTCATAAAACTCCTTTCCCAAGAGTTCCGATTCACTCCAGCCCAAGAGTTTTTCCGCCTCAGGGTTTATAAATTGTATGCGGCCCTCTTCGTCCAGAACATAGAGTCCCTCGCCGATCATGTCCGTAATATTGCTCAATCTGGCTTCACTTTCCCTCAGGGCCTCTTCCATCCGTTTGCGTTCTGTGATGTCTCGAAGGGCACCCTCTATTCCGGAGGGCTGTCCCGACGCGTCATACAAAAAATGGGCGTTAAGAGAAGCATAGAGGGCCGGATTGTCTTTCGTTTTAAGAACAAGCTCGTAATCGACGACCTTGCCCGTTTTCTGCAACGCAGTAAGGAGCTTCATCCTGTCGTCGGGATCGGCATAGAAATTCGACACGGGTTTGCCGATGAGTTCTTCCCGGGAAAATCCAGAATAGTGAAAGACTGAGGGACTGACATCGATAAAGTTGCCGTTCACATCGGTCTGGAAGAATACGTCTTGAACATTTTCAAAAATCAACCGATATTTTTTTTCACTTATCCGTAAAGCGTCTTCTGCCTTGTTGCGTTCCCCAACTAATCTCTTGAGCTCTCTGTTCAACCGGAGCAGGGATAAATATCTCCATCCGGCCATCATGCCGATGCTGATCAACAGGACAATGGCACCGACGGCTAAGATCCAGCTCGATGCCATATGATCGGCAGAAGGTTGGGCATCCGGCAGATCACTGAAACCAACGATCAATACTGCCGCCGGGAAAATAAAAGCTTGTGTACGTAGAGAGCGCAAAATGGTTTTCATATCGCGTCGCACCATGCGCAAATATTTCCGGATCTCGTTCCTCTTGAGACGTTCATATTGGATCGCACCTGAGCAGTATCTCCTTTTTAAGTGTAACAAGTATACCACAATAACTGAAGAATATTTAAGCAAAATTGTCGATTCCCGGTGAAGCCCACTCTTTTTGCATAATGTAATTCCTTGTCTTCGTCAAGGAACCCCAAATTGACTCCTCCCGAAAAACTGCTACAATTCTAAAGAGGTGTCCTATGAAGGAATACGATGTCATCATAATCGGGTCAGGCAGCGGAGCCAACCTTATTGAAGACGCACTGTCGCACAACAAAACCGTGGCCCTGGCTGACAAAGGTCCCGTGGGCGGGACTTGTCTCAATGTCGGCTGCATCCCAACGAAGATGATTGTTTACCCCGCCGACCGCATCATGGAAATTCGCGAAGCCGGAAAACTCGGCATCACTGCAGATATAAAAGGGGTTGACTTCACCGCCATTATGGAACGAATGCGCAAAACCGTTCAGAAGAGCCATGATCACATTCGGGAAGCATTGGAAAAATCCGATGACATCGATTTTTATTTCGGCGAAGCGCACTTCACCAGCGACTACACCCTCGAGGTGAACGACAAGATCATAAAAGGCAAAACGATCTTTATCGTTTCCGGAGCTCGGCCGCTCATACCGCCTATTAAGGGCATCGAGAGCATCGAGTACCTGACCAATGAAACAGCACTGCGGCTCACGGAAAAACCCGAAAGTATGGTCATCATTGGCGGGGGATACATTGCTGCGGAGTTCGCCCACTTTTTCGAAGCCGTAGGAACAAAAATCACGATCATCCAGCGGAATAACCGACTCGTGCCCGATGAAGAACCGGAGGTATCGGAAACGCTCAAGAAGGCCCTTTCCCGCCGCATGGCGATACATACCGATACTGAGGCAATCGAGGTCCGCCAGACAGGAAAGGTCACGACGGTCGTGGTAAAAGAACGGGGAAGTGGCAAACAAACTGAGATCATTGCACAGCACGTCCTGATTGCGGCGGGCAGAAAGTCGAACGCCGATGTCCTCATGGTCGCAAACACGGCTGTTAAAACGAACGAGCAGGGATATATCGTCGTTGACGATTTTTTGGAAACCACGAAAAGGAACATCTGGTCCTTTGGAGACGCTATCGGGAAAAAAATGTTTCGTCATACCGCCAACCATGAGGCTGAGCTCGCATGGCAAAACGCGGTTCATGGCAAAAAAACTCGGATGAATTACCTGACGATCCCCCATGCTGTTTTCTCCTGGCCCGAGATTGCATCGGTTGGCTTGACAGAAGAAGAGGCCATCAAGCTCATCGGCAAAGAGGAGCTGCTCGTGGGGAAGGGGATGTACAGCGAAGTTGCGCGCGGCGAGGCTATGATGGAGACCGAGGGTTTTGCCAAAGCCATTGTGCACAGAAAATCAGGCAAGATCCTAGGCTACCATATCATCGGTTCCCAAGCTTCCGTCCTGATTCAGGAGGTAGTGAACTCCATGGCGGCAGACGGCAACCTCTGGACAGTGGCAAAAGGTATACACATTCACCCTGCTCTCTCCGAAATTGTCCTGAAGAGTTTCGGAAAGCTGCACGAGGTCGATTAAAAAGAGGCCCCGAGTTTCACACCTAGCATATCGGCAGAAGAACTCGGCTGGTATACTAAACCTATCGATGTGTTAACGTTATGGGATTGCGCGAACCGCAGGCTGTCATAGAACACTGGCGCCTTGAAATGATACATCTTCATACCTGCCTCGGCGAACCATGATGATTGAAGGCCCGGATACAAGGTAAAGTCCGGGCTGTTGTTCCCGCTGTTCAAATATACGCTGTTCTCATTGTAAATGGCAGTTTAACTCCCCCCTCAGCGTATAGCCGTACCCTTCGGATATGGATATTTCGCCTCGTACTCCGAGCCGGCTGAACGCGGTCAACCATTCTTCTGTGTATCCTGATGCAACGGAACCGGATAAGGTAGTGCTATCATGGAGGTCTCTGGACCAAGAACTGATACCTAATCCTCCAAATGGCTCGAGGAAGGATTTTTCGCCAACGCGGAACGCTCTACCAGCATCGCACTGGATATTCGCTCCGACATACCTCACCGTGGTCTTAACCGGACTCCCCCCTGAGTAGTTCCATCATATCCCACCGTGCCCGCGAAGAGCTCGGCGAGGGGCTTTACCGTCATATGGTTCGAAAATTCATTCCAATACGAGAGCCCTGGGCCGGCAAGGATTCCTGACTCACGGAGCGGACGAACGCCATTTTGGTATTCGCTGCAGGTATAGTCATCGACCTTAAGATAGACATCCATCTCACCTGCAAATGCGCCGGCGGTGACTTGTTGATCGAATACCACAGGAGCATGAAAATCGCAAAGGATCGCCGATAAAGTTTAAGAACATACAGCTTCGTCACGCAAACGCTCCCTCAAAAAAACGAAGAGATACTGCCTCACGTTTCAACTTACGATCTCGTATCGGGAACGCTCTACCTCCCTTGGCTGAAGACGAGTTAGGGAGTATGCAGAGATCCCCATCTCGTTTCTGCGCCGGTTGAATGGTGGTCAGCGGAAGCTTAGTAGGATTCTTACTTTTCCAATTTTGGTGCATGTATCGCCATGCCGTGCACGTCCTCCGCCGCTTCCATGATCCCCTCTGCTAGCGTGGGGTGCGCATGGATCATCTGCCCCAGTTGAGCCGCCGTCGCGCCCATCTGGATGGCAAGCGCACCTTCGTGGATGATGTCCGTCGCATGAGCACCGCAGATGTGGACGCCCAGCACTCTGTCAGTGGACTCCTCGGCGAGAATCTTGATCATACCAGTGATTTCTCCCATCGCGTGCGCTTTGCCAAGCGTACGGTAGTGGAACCGCCCTACACGGTATTTCATGCCCTTCTCTACGGCAGTTTTCTCTCGGATGCCGACACTCCCGATCTCAGGCATGGTAAAAATGCACGAAGGAACTACAGAGTAATCCATCTTCACCTTACCGCCGAGGGCGTTTTCTACGGCTACAAGCCCCTGATGAGACGCAACGTGGGCGAGCATGATCTTGCCTGTTACGTCGCCGATGGCGTAAACGCCCTGGACGCTGGTCTCCATTCTTTCGTCGACGACGATCTCGCCGCGATTCCCTCTGATCACACCGATGTCTTCGAGGAGGAGGCCGTCTGAGTTCATGCTGCGGCCAATGGACACAAGTATCATATCAACACCGAGTTCCTGCCCGTTCGAAAGCTTTACCCCGAGAATGCCATTAATGTTTTTTTCGATATTCTCTACTTTTGTGTTGGGAATAAGCTTGATCTTCGCTTTTTTCAATTCCCGTTCCAGGAGCTCGGACAATTCCTCGTCCTCGGTAGAAATCGCGTAAGGCATCATTTCAACCATCGTTACTTCCGCGCCGAACGCGCGGTAGATGAAAGCGAATTCCGACCCGATCACGCCTGCGCCGACGATGAGCAACCTCGCCGGAATACTCTTGAGCAGGACCGCATCATCACTGGTGACGACGCTCTCGCCATCGAACGGGAAGCCGGGCAGTTTTGCAGGACGCGAACCTGTAGCGATGATGATTTTATCAGATTTAATGTCCATCGTCGTGCCGTCTTCCTGCACCACGCGAACAACGTCGGGTGAGAGCAGCGAGCCGCGGCCCTGGATGAGGCTGACGCCCCAGCTCTTGAGCAGACCCCGGATGCCCTTCACCTGCGTTGATACCACCTTGTCTTTGCGTTCGCGGACCTTCGCGAGGTTGTAGCCGATAGCGCCGGGAACTTCTATGCCGAAATCGTCGGCGTGTCGCACCCGTTCAAGCGTTTCAGCCGAGGCAATGAGGGTCTTTGTGGGAATGCAGCCCCAGTTCAGACAAGTGCCGCCCACTTCCGCAAATTCGATCAACGTCACCTGGGCGCCTTTCTGCGCCGCGTGAATCGCGGCTACATAGCCTCCCGGGCCCGCACCGATTATTGTAACTTTTATAGGCATTACACACTCCTTGGGCAAGGTGGTTAAAAAATATGTTTCACACAGCAGTGACCAGAAAAACCGACCAGGCGTTCTAGGCGCAGATGAGCTGGAATAGGCCGATAGCATAATCACAAAATCGATTTGCATTAGTAGAAGCTCTTTCGATTCGTCATCTGTGAAAATCTGTGTTCCAACGAATCTAGAAGTAATTTCCTCTATATCCTCCGTAGTACCGCGCTCATGTGGTCAAGATCTTAAAGCGAAAAAAAGGGAGAGTATGTACTCTCCCTTTCGGTTGATGACAAGAACTATGGTGGCCGGTTCCTCCGAAGTCTACTTCCCCTCTTCTTCTTTCAGGAACTTTTCGTACTCCGACTTGCTCATCAAGTCGTTCAATTCGGAAGTATCGCTCATTTCAAGCACAACGAGCCAGCCATTTCCGTAGGGGTCTTCGTTTATGATCTCTGGCGAGTCGGCGAGGTCCTCGTTCACCTCCACCACTGTGCCCGACACCGGACTAACGACAGGCGAAGTCGCTTTCGTAGACTCGACTTCGGAAAGCTCAGAGTCTGCATCGATTTCCGTGTCTGTTTCTGGAAGATCGATATAAACAATATCACCCATCTGCTGTTGGGCATAGTCGGTAATGCCGATTGTTGCCCGCTTTCCTTCCGCCCGAACCCAAGCATGCTCTCTGTGATATTTTATATCATCGGGATTCATGGATACCTACCTCCAAATTGGAACGTGAAGAGAATGAGTCTGTTTTTAGCCCATGCGCGCTATTTTGTCAAGCAAAAAAATGTCGTCATTCATCGGCTTGCTGCAGAGAAGAACTTTCACGAGGGAAGATTAAAATATTATAACACAGCAACAGGCAAGAGAGAACGCTCAGGGATGTCATAGCTCATGTTGACGTACTCCCAACGCTAAAGAACGTAGGGCTACCCACGCCATTTCCCTAAACGTAAATCGGGATAGGGGGGAGCCTCTCGGCTCCTCCCCTCCCACACCGTGCGTACGGCTGCGTACACGGCAGTTCGGCTGGTTAAGCGAACGCTTCTCGCCTCGCTTTGGGTAGGCAGTGTTTCGCAAGCGTTTCGGTCCTTGTCGGTGTCCCTCGGGGCTTCACCCCTACCTTCACCGTGAACAGCTATACTGGATTTTCTGCCGCATTACGTTGGCAGTTTCATCCTACATGCAACTCCAACCGTTTGGGCCTTCGCCCCGCCACGGGACTATGATGCCCTCTGCGGACTTCTGCGCCACGGTCAGGAAACCTCACGGCTCCCTCAGTCTCGATTCCGGGACATGACGCAGATCTCCCGAGGTAAATTCGACCGCCTTCCGCGCACAACCGCTGGATTTACGCCCTGCGCCTTTGATGGATGTCGACATCGCGATCATTTGCCCGCTCGTGGGGCACTCACGCCTCATAGCCGGTTTTTGTTCATCGGCTCGCGCGTTTGCTCCACGCTTCTTTCAGACCCCGCGTCTCGATGAAGCCCTTGCGCTTCGCTAACCCTTCGCCTCCATCAGGCTGGGTAGCGGACTCGCACCTCCAAACTGTCGAACATGCTCGGCACACAAAAAAAGGGATGCGTTTCTTCGCATCCCCTTCACTTCACAAATGTCATTACGATAGTGCTATACTGCAACCGATTCCTCTGTTTTTGATTTTTTCTGCACGGTTGCGGAAGCAGCTTCCACCATGGTTATCGCTTTTTTCGGGCAGCGGGACTCGCACATCCTGCAGCCAATGCACTTCTCCTGGTTGACGACATGCAACGAACGGATTTCGCCGGAGATAGCGTTAACGGGGCAGACCTTCTCACACACATCGATGCCTACGCACTTCGCAGGATCGATATATGCTTTCGGCCGGGGGATATAATCGAAGATCGCATGCGTGGGACATTTCTTGACGCAAAGACCGCAGCTGATGCACTTGCTCTGGTCGATGCGCGCAAGATTGTTGTCGATCTTAATGGCATCCACCGGGCAGGTCCTGACGCAGATTCCGCAGGCGATGCAGCCGACCTGGCACTTTTTCTTGACGTCAACACCCTTGTCCCTGCTGTGGCAGCTGATGATCACAGCCTTAGAGGTCTGGGCAAGTTCGATGACCTGCTTAGGGCAGGCGGCTACGCACTTTCCGCAGGCCGTACACTTATCGGGATTTATAATCGGCAGGTTGTCGGCACTCATCGTGATCGCATCAAAAGGACAAGCCCGCATGCAGGTCCCGAATCCCAGGCATCCGTACTCACAGGATTTATCTCCACCAGCAGCCAGTACTGCCGCAGTGCAGTCCTGCACGCCGGTATAGATAAACCTCCTCTGGCTGAGCGACGCTCCACCCTGGCAGAAGACACGGGCAATCTTAGGCTCGAATTTTTCCGCTTTTTTACCCGTGATTTCGGCGATCTTTTCGGCGACTGCTGATTTACCAGGAGCGCACATGCTCACTGCTACGTCGGGATTGCCCACGACTGCCTCGGCGTATCCCATGCAGCCCGCGAACCCACAGGCCCCGCAGTTTGCGCCGGGCAGGACCTCGCGGACCTGCTCTACTTTTGGATCTACTTTCACCACGAAGCGGGCAGCGACCAGGGCAAGAGCCACGCCAAACACGATGCCGAGCCCCGCTAGTACGATTAGTGTCACATACACAGTGGACGTAGGGACGGCTCCTGTTGCCTCCGATGAAGCGCCAGCGTCGATGAGTGGCACAAGCTTGTTCGTAATCGTAAATAGTGAGTGGGAGAAGACCTGCATCAGAATATGCATAAATTGTTCATACATGGTATTATACCTTTAGTATAGTAGTTTTGAAGCCAAGGATTATTGGAAGACTCGATTTGATCGGTTTCATTCGCATCCCGCAACCCTTCTTGCACAGTGCATTACAGCGTGATCATGCCTGAAAATCCCAGGAAAGCCAGGGCGATCAACCCGGTCAGCACGAACGAGATGGGAAGTCCCTGAAAAGACCTGGGGACATCGGCAAGTTCCAATTTTTCCCGAATGCTCGCCATGATGACGAGAGCCATGCTGAAACCAAGACCAGATCCCAACGCGAGCGCCATACTCTCGAATAGGCTGTAATTTTCATCGGCATTAAGGAGGGGAACGGCCAGGATGATGCAGTTCGTCACGATCAGGGCGAGGTATATGCCCAGTTTATAATACAATGCGGGGGCGACTTTTTTCATCATCGTGTCCGCTGCCTGCACAAAAGCAGCAACTGTTCCAATGAAGATCACGATCTTCAGAAAACCCAGATTATAGGGTATCATCACATAGTTATAGATGAGCCAGTTCAGTACCGCCTCGACCAGCATAACGGCCGTAAAGGTGAAACTCATTCCTATGGCCGTCTCCATCCTTTTCGTAACGCCAAAGAAAATGCAGAGACCGAGATAGCGTGAAAACACGAAATTGTTAATGAGTGCAGATGCAATGAATATGGTTAGAACATGCTGCCACATGATACCCTCCGCATGATGTCATTTCGGATTGCGAATTGCAAGTTTGTGATTTTTCATGACGCGTCTAACATTCAGTTTTGGCTAGTGCCCGCCGCTGCTTGCTCCCGCGCCGCCGAAGAACTTCCGGTCTATCCAGTTGAGCCACCCCATCATGAGACCCAT
>Ga0187771_10000454_pt1 | contig 25294 bp, 28 predicted proteins | sample 0116_SJ02_MP15_1_FD_133139 | JGI IMG/M metagenome (GOLD analysis project Ga0187771, IMG submission 133139) | Tropical peat soil microbial communities from peatlands in Department of Meta, Colombia - 0116_SJ02_MP15_10_MG | ecosystem: Environmental > Terrestrial > Soil > Wetlands > Peat | place... | reverse complement strand
GCCGGGCCGAGCCGGTCCACGACGTGCCGGGCGAGCTTGCGGAGCGCCTCGACCGACTCTCCGACCTGAGGGACGATGAGGTCAGTGATCTCGACATGGACCCCTCGTTCCTTGAGGCCGACCGACGTCTCAAAGATCGGCTCGGGTCCTTTCGCACTGATGTACTTGCGCATGAAAGCGGGCTCGCCGCTCCCTTTGAAGTCGATGCTGACCGCGTCCAGGTGCGGACCGATCAGGGCCACGGCCTCCGGAGTCATGTAGCCGTTCGTCACGAAGTTCGCGTAGAGGCCGGCGTCCCGGGCGGACCGCATGATGTCCAGGGCGTACTCAGCGAAGATTGTCGGCTCGTTGTAGGTGAACGTCATCCCGGCGCAGCCGAGCCGCACGGCTTGGCGGACGGCGACCGCGGGCGGGAGGTCCCGGCCGACGATCTCGCGCTCCTGGGAGATGTCGGCGTTCTGGCAGTACTCGCACCGCCAGTTGCAGCCGACCGTGCCGATCGAGTAGACCCGCGTACCGGGCCGGAAGTGGGAGAGGGGCTTCTTCTCGACCGGGTCGACCTGGACCGCCGAAGCGATGCCGTAGCTCAAGAGGACGAGCCGACCGCCCTCGTTCTTCCGCACGAAGCAGAACCCGTGCGAGCCCTCGGGGATGACACAGTAGCGCGCACAGGCCGTGCATCGGACCTTGCCGCCGTCCGCCGTGGTGTAGAGGGTCGCCAAGTGGTGCGCCCGCGCCTCGACGGCCATGCCTCCGCCTCCCAGGTCCTGATATCGGCCAGCCCGCGATAACCCTCACCCTGGGCCGCCTCCGCAGCCCAAGGTTCATCTTTCCGCAACGCCCCGTCCCCCACGATGGCAGACCAGGTCGGCCCGACCGATGCCGAGGCGGATCGCGTGGAGGCGTCCGTGGCCGTGTCGTTGGCGCCCTCCCCGGACCTGTTGAGCCGGCTCGGGCGCGCCCGTGCGCACCTGGTGGAAACGGCTGTCGCCGCGTCGTCCCGACGGGGCAGCCCGCTCGTACGCGCCGTCGTCGCCGGAAGCGCGGCGCGCGCGACGTTCCTCGCCGACCGGCTCGACATCGATCTGTTCCTCCTGTTCCCCGTCGACCTTTCCGACGACCGCCTCCGGGAGGAAGGCCTGGCGCTCGGGCGGGAGTTCCTTGGGTCCCCGACGACCCGGTATGCCGAGCATCCGTACCTGCGCGGAACGTTCGACGGGTTCACGGTCGATGCTGTGCCGGGGTTCGCGGTAGCGGACCCTTCCCGACCGCGCTCCCCCGTCGATCGGACCCCTTTCCACCAGGAGTACCTGGCCGCGCGCGAGACCCCGACGCTCGCCTCCGAGATCCGACTGGCCAAGCAGTTCCTGCGGGCCCTCGGGGTCTACGGGTCCGAAGCCCGGACGGAGGGGTTCTCGGGATACCTCCTCGAGCTCCTCGTGCTCCAGTTCGGCTCGTTCCGGGGTCTGCTCCGGGCGGCTCGAAAGTGGACCGTTCCGGTCCGCCTCGTTCCTCCCGAGCGGGAACCCCCCCGGCTCCCGGACGACGTGGCGCTCGTCCTTCCCGACCCGGTCGACCCGAACCGCAACGTGGCGAGCGCGCTCTCCCGCCGGAACCTGGGAATCGTCATCGTTTCGGCCCGGGCCTACCTCGACCGGCCTGAGCGGGCCTGGTTCGAGCTCCGCCCGACCCTGACGTTCCCGAAGGCCGACGCGCAGCGCCGGGTCCGCGAGCGCGGCAGCCATGTCACGGTCGTTCGTCTCCCCCGACCGGAGCTCGTCGACGACACCCTGTTCCCTCAGCTGCGCAAGGCCGAACGAGCGCTCACCGAGGAGCTCGTCCGCTCCGGCTTTACGGTGATCGGCAGCGCGAGCGCGGCCGGCCCGCAGAGCCTGGTCGTGGCGATCGAGCTCGCCTATCCCTCCCGCCCGGTGGTGCGCGTCCATGGGGGTCCCCCGGCCGGTCTCGACCGGGCCGGCGACTTCCTCGCCACCTGGCCCAGCGGCCGGGAGGAGGTCCTCCAGGGTCCCTACGTCCGGGCCGATGGGCGGCTGGAGGTGGAGACGCGTCAGGCCGAGTGCGACGTCGAGCCGTTCCTCCGCGACCGTCTTCCCCGCTTGTCCCTCGGAAAGCACCTCCTTCCCTCCCGAGGGGCGATGGTCGGCCCCTTGGACGAGGCGGACGATTCGCCGGCCCTGGCCGAGGCGATGCGGGTCTTGCTCGGCAAGGGCCTCCCGTGGCCCGGCGCCGCCCTCGGCGTCCCTAGATCACGTTGACCAGGACGAACCAAACGGCGAGGAAGCCGAAGAACTCGGTGAAGACCAGCCCGGCCCAGTCGCCCCGGGTGAACGTCTTGGACCCTCGAAGGAGACGCTCGAGGTACCAGGGGCTCGCGAGGACGAGGAGAAAGGAGACCGGGAACGGAACGTACCACGGCAGCTGGGCGTTCGTGCACGCCCACGAGAACACCCCCAAGAGGGCCGCGACCGCCGTGGCGAGGGCGACCGCGCTCGTGAGCTGGAACTCCTTCGCGACGAAAGACGCTTCGTCGAAGACGGGGAAGTCGAACGCCTTCTCCTCGGCCTCCTCGTCGGGCCGGCGCCGGACCTTCTTCGCCATACCTACCCTCCGCGAGCGGCGATCGCGCGCCGGTAGAGCTCCTCGGCGCGGTAGGAGCTGCGGACGAGGGGCCCGCTCGCCACCCCGCGGAACCCGATCCGTTCCGCCTCCTCGGCCCAGGCCGCGAACTCCTCCGGGGGGACGAACCGCGCGACCGGAAGGTGCTGGGCCGAAGGCCGGAGGTACTGGCCGAGCGTCAGGAGATCGACACCGGCGTCGCGAAGGTCCCGGAGCGCCTGCTCCAGCGAAGCCGGTGTCTCGCCGAGGCCGAGCATGAGGGAGCTCTTGGTCACGAGCCGGGGCCCCCCGAGCTCACGGGCCTTCCGGAGGACCGCCAGGGAGCGGTCGTAGCCGGCGCGCCGGTCCCGGACCCGTTCCGAGATCTCGCGCGTCGTCTCGAGGTTGTGGCCCAGCACGTCCGGCCGGGCCCGGACCACGGACCGGAGCGCCTCCGGGTTCCCCCCGAGGTCCCCGATCAAGAGCTCGACCAGGGTGGTCGGGCTCGCCGCGCGGATCGCGCCGACCGTCTCCGCGAGGAGGCTCGCTCCGCCGTCCGCAAGGTCGTCGCGGCAGACCTGGGTCAGGACGACGTAGCGCAGGCCCCATCCCCGGACGGCGGCGGCGACGCGGTCGGGCTCGCCCCGGTCGACGACCCCCCGCGGCCATCGGGTCGAGACGGCGCAGAACCCGCACCGTCGCGTGCAGTCGGTCCCGAGCAGCATGAGCGTCGCGGCGCCGGCCGACCAGCACTCGGGAAGGTTCGGGCACCGGGCCTCCCGGCAGACGGTCCCGAGGCGCAGCTCGGAGAGCCGGCTGCGGACCTCCGGGTACGCCGACCCCTCCGGGGGTCGCCGCCGGATCCACGCCGGCAGCCGCCGCTCGGGCCCGGGGTCGGCGACGCCCGGCTCGGCGGTGAGCATCGAGGCGGCCGACCGAAGGGCTCGTTTTAGGCTTTTGTACCCCGGCCGCGACCGAGCCGCTCCTCGAGAAGCGTTGCGAGCAGGCTCGCCGGGAGCTCGTCCATCGCGACCTGGCTCGATTCGCCCGAGGCCCCCGTCTCCAGCGTCACCAGACCGTCGCGCTCCAGCTCCTTGAGCGTCCTCCAGAACGTCGTGCGGCTCATCGGGGACCCGCCGAGCTCCTCGAGGAGCACGGCATGCCCGCGGCGGAGCTTCTGGCTCGGGACGCTCGTTCCCTTTCCCCGGAGCGCTCGGGAGAGGGCCAGAAGGACCCCCAGCTGGTTCGTGGAGAGCTCGTCCAGGTGGCTCTCCGAGACGCTCGGGACGATCGACCCCTTCGCCCGGCGTACGTGCTCCGCGGTGAGCTCCCTCGCCCCCTCGTCCTCGGCGGCGCGCGCGGCGTTCGTGAGGATCTCGAGGGCGAACCGGGCGTCCCCGTTCGGCGCGGCGATGCGGGCGATCTGCTCCAAGAGGTCGCGGTCGAAGCTTCCCCCTCGCAGGGCCAACTCGGCCCGCGCGGCGAGAATGTCGGTAAGGGCGTCCCGATCGTACGGGGCGAGCGCCACCCGATGCGTCACGCCGAAGCTGGACCGGCTCGCAGGGTCCAGGTACGGCAGGAGGTCCTCGGTCGCGATGAGCATCAAGGAGATGGATCCCAGCCCGACCTCGCGTCCCCGCGAGAGCAGGTAGGCGAGCTTGGTCCCCTGCTTGACGAGGGCGGACGCCTCGTCCAGCAGCACCAAGTGGTTCGCCGGCGCGCGCCGTATCCCCTGCTCGAAGACGTCGAGCATCTCCGAGAGGCTGTATCCGCGGTCCGGCAGCGAGACGCCGACGCTCCGCAGGAGGTCCAGCATCACCGTACGGTCGCTCGCCCGACGCCAGCAGTTGATGTACGTCGTGTGGACCGGCCACTCCCCGAGCCGACCCGCGCGGGCGAGGTCGGCCGAGAGCCGCCGAGCGAGGGCGGTCTTCCCGCTCCCGACACCCCCCGTGAGGAGCAGGTGGAACGGAAGCCCCTTCGAAAGCGACTCGCGGTACCGGCGGCCGAGAAGGGCCAGTTCTTCCTCCCGGTGCGGAAGCTTGGGGGGAACGAACGACGGGTCGAGGGTCTCCTCACGCAGAAGGATCGAAGCGCCTGGGCTCATCGAACGCTTCCCGGGCCACGGGACGCCCTTAGCCTCTTCCCCCGTCCCGCCCCCGCTCCCCGGGTCGTCGTCGACCCCAGCGCCCGGACCGCCTCGCGGAGCAACACCCTCCGAGGGAGCCTCGCGTCGAGGACGGCCCATCCCTCGCGGCGGGCCAGGCGACGGTACGCGAGCGCGACGCGGGCGAGGAGCTGGGCGCGCTCGAGGGGGCCACGGGCGGCTCCCCGCCCGGTCAGGCGGCGCCGGAGCCACTCGGGCGGGAGGTCGAGGAGAAGGACCCGGTCGGGAGCGACCGTCGCTTTCCGCTGGAGCTCCTCCAGCCGGGCTCGGTCGCGCGGGGCGAGCCGGCTCCCCTGGTAGGCGACCGTGGAGTAGAAGGACCGGTCGGAGAGCACGAGGTCGAACCTCTCTAGGTCGGCCCTCAGGCGAGGAGCGGCGAGGTGCCGATCGACGGTGAAGTAGACCGCTCCGGTCCAAGGGTCCCGGGCCCCCGCCTCCTGAGCGAGGCGGCCGATAAGGGGGTCGACGGGCTCTCGTCGCAGCCGGACGGAGCGTCCCCGACGGCGCATCGCGCGGCCCAGGGCCCCCAGCAGGGTCGACTTGCCCGCGCCGTCGATCCCTTCCAGGGCCACGTAGAGGCCCCTCCGGAGCCGGCGTGCTCGGCCTGCGGTCATACGGCAGGAAGCTCCGGCGTGATCCCGTAGACCTCCTTCACGGACCGGACGAACGGGACCGTCAACGTCTCGGCCCCCGACGGGGAGCGCCCGGCGATCGCTGCGGCGCGCCGGGGAACGGTCGTCAGGTCCAGGACCGCCCCGGGCCGAGCCGGGTCGTCCAAGAAGTCGGTCTCCAGGAACCACGGTCCGGGATCGGCGACCACCGAGTTGACGAGATCGCGTCGGGCCAGGTACGACGGCACGACCCCTCCGCCGAGCGTCGGGTCGCGTCGGGTCCGGGCGTAATGCTTGACGACCCGATGCTCGGGGAGGTCGGCCTCCCGGGCGGCCTCGTCCAACGCGCGCCATCCCACCTCGTCGAGGTCCGCGGAATGGACGACCACCGGGCAGCCGACGTCCCGCGCCACCCCGAGGGCGTGGCGGAACGCCGAGCGCGTGGCTTCGCCGACGGCGGCATCGACCGGGAAGTGCGGCCACCCGACCTCGCCCAGGGCCACGGCGCGCCGCTCCCGGACCCACTGGCCCGCCAGGTCGAGTGCCCGAGTGTGCAGGGTCAGGGCCGCCTCGATCCCCAGGCTCTCGGAGGCCCGGAGCAGGTCGATCGGGTACGGCGCCACCACGACATACGCGACGACCCCCGAGGATTCTCGGACGTCACGGGCCAGCCGCTCGGTCGTCTCGAACTGTCGCCGGTAATCGTCCAGGTCCATCGGGGTCTTTCCCTCGTAGTTCTGCGTCGCAAGGAAGAGATGCGTCCCGCCCACGGCTCGGAACCGGGCGGCCGCCCGCGCGCCTTCGCCGACGATTGACAGGTGGCAGTGGTGATCGACGACGGGTAGGCCGGCGATTCCCGCCACGGGGCCGGGCGCGAGAGAACGGCTACCGGAGGAGCCCCGCGCCCTGGAGCTCCTTCGTGATCTTCTTGACGGCAACCTCGACGTCGCCGGGCTTCCGGGCCCCGGTGCAGACGAGCTTGCCGCTGCCGAAGAGGAGGACGACGACCCTCGGCTCGTCGATCCGACAGACGAGCCCCGGGAACTGCTCAGGCTCGTACTCGACCCGGTCGAGGCCGAGCGTGACGGCGATCGCGTTGAGGTTGATCTCGCTCTCGAGGTCCGAGCTCGCGACGATGTTCTGGACCTCGATCTTGGGGTGCATGTTGATCTTCTGGCCCCCCTTCTTGATCTGCTGGGCGACCGAGTGGATCGACTCCTCGACCTCATGCATGCTCTTCGCGCCCGTGCAGACGACCTTGCCGGACCGGAAGAGGAGGATCGCGGTCTTGGGCTGCTTCAATCGATAGATCAGCCCGGGGAACTGCTCCGGCTCGTACTCCGCGCCGTCCAGTCCGAGCGCGATCGACTGGAGGTCGAGCTCATCTCCGAGGGAGGTCGAGGCGACGACGTTCTCGATCCGGATCTTCAACAGCAACTACCCCCGGCGGGGCGGACTATATAAAGAGGTATTTAAACCATCGGGCACCGCCGGACGTATAACCGGTAGCCTCGGAGGCCCCTGGCCCGACCGCCCCCCGGCTGTTCCCTCTATCCCCCGGCAGGGCCCGGCCACGCTCCGCCCGCCGTCCCAGGCACGTGCCCCCGCCGGTCAGAGGGCGGGCCGATCGGTCCCGTACCCGGGTAACGCGCCCTTCATCTCTCTCGGTCTCCAGAGCGCAGCGGCGGTCAGTGCGCCCGCGGGAACTGCGACAAGGTAGAGCCAAAGATCGGCGTACGTCCCTGACATCACCGCCGGGGCGACGGTCCGGGCCGGGTTCAGCGAGCTTCCCGTCCAGGGTCCGATCAAGTAGGTCGCCGCTCCGACCACCGCCGGCGGGAGGAGGATCCGCCACCCAGCACCACCGGGCCGCCGGTCCGCGATGCCGAAGACCGAGCCGACCAGGAGCCCCGTGAAGACGGCCTCGGCCGCGAACGCGCCCAGGAGGTCTCCGTTCGCGGGGAGCGTCGCCCCCAGGTGGCTTCCGTTCCCGAGCGTCGCAAGGACCAGGAGGCTGGCGCAGAGCGCGCCGCCGAACTGGGCGAGCCAGTAGCCGGGGACGTCTCGCCACGGGAAGCGGCGGCTGGACGCCAGAGCGAGGGTGACCGCGGGGTTGAGATGCGCTCCGGAGACGTCGATCACCAGGACGATGGGTGTCAGGACCGCGAAGAACCAGGCCGAGGCCATCGCCCATCCCGGAACGCCTCCGATGCGGCCGGCCGCAACGACCGCTCCTGTCCCCGCCCCGACCAGGAACGCGGTGCCGACGAACTCTGCCGCCCAGCGCCCGGTCGTTGCTCGGTTCACCTCGACCTGCCCCGGAGCCGGGCCGCGTTCGACCGTTCAGCCCGCATCAGCTCGTCCCGGAGGCTCCGGACGAGGGACACCAGTCGGTCGCGGACCTCTCGGAAGCCGGCGTCATCGAGCGGACTAGGGTCGGGGAGGGCCCAGTCCCTCACGTCGGACCCTCCGAGCTGGACCGGACAGCTCGCCGGGTCGAGGCACCCCATGAGGATGCGGACCTGGGACGCCCCCAGCATCTCCGTCGTGACTGCCTGAGGCGGATGGGACGGAGGCGAAAGGCCCAGCTCGGCGAGCATCGGTCCCGTCCGAGGGTTCGGTCGGGGCGAAGGCCGTGTTCCCGCGGAGATCGCCCTCCAGCCGGGAGGCGGGTCCGCGTTGAAGATCGATTCGGCCATCAGAGAACGGCACGCGTTCTCCACGCAGAGGAACAGGATCGTCTTCGCGCTCACGGGGTCTCAACCCGGTCCCTTCGTGGCCAAGATGAACGCCGGCACGACCCCCAGGGAGGCTTGGCTCTCCAGCGTCCTCGGCGTCCCGCCCTGGGGTATCCGGTCGACCCTGACCTGGGAGAACCCGGCCCTTCGGAGCAGAGCCTTGACCTGGGCCGCCTCGATCGCCCCCGAGGAGCAAGAGGACCAGAGGACCGGGTCGGCGCGCTGGCGGGCCGAGATCGGGCGGGTCGCCACCACGTCCGAAACGGCCAGCCGGCCCCCGGGCCTCAGCACCCGGAACGCCTCTCGGTAGACGGCGCCCTTGTCGGGAGCGAGATTGATCACGCAGTTGGAGATCACCACGTCCACGGAGCGGTCCGGCAGGGGCAGATGTTCGATCTCTCCGAGCCGGAACTCGACGTTGCGGTAGTGGCCCGCCCGGGCGTTCGCCCGCGCCTTGGCGACCATCTCTGGGGTCATGTCGACGCCGATGACCCGGCCCTTGGAGCCGACCTTCTTGGCCGCTAGGAAGCAGTCGATCCCGGCCCCGCTCCCCAGGTCGAGCACTACCTCGCCGGGTCGGAGCGAGGAGAGCGCGGTCGGGTTCCCGCACCCTAGGCCAAGGTCCGCGCCCGCCGGAAGGCTGCTGAGCTCTCCCTCGGAGTAGCCGAGCTGGCCCGAGCCCGGGGCCTCTCGGCAGGCGGTCGCGTCCGGCGAGACCGAACAGCAACTTCCTTCCGAGGCGATTCGGCCGTAGCGATTGCGGACCTGGACCCGCAGGGCGTCGGCCCGGCTGGGTCCGGTGCCCCGGGGCGTCACGGGATCCCCGCCTCCGGGGCTCCTCGGAGCCGATAGTACGTCCACTTGCCATCGTGACGGGAGTTCACGATTCCGGCCTCGGCGAGGATCGACATGTGGTGGCTGACCGTGGCATGGCTGAGTCCGGCGGCCGCCTGGATCTCGCAGGCGCAGAGCTCTCCGTGCCGCTTCAGGAGCGACACGGCGAGGAGCCGGTTCTCGTCCGCGAGGGCCTTGGCCCGGCGAAGGGCGGTAGGGAAACCTCGGGACCGCCGTATCTCTTCGGCCAGGCCGCGGTACTCCGGTACGCAGCCCACGGCCTCTTCGCCCGTGAGCCTCTCCAGCCGCCTCTCCAAGGCGGCATCGTTCCCTGCGGCGGCCATCAGGTTGACTGATATCGACATGAGTATATGTCGATGACGGTCGACACAAGATCCGCCCTCCCGGCGGCCGAGCGAGGGGGGACCCGATGGCGGGGCCTAAGGAGGTTCCCGATCCGGAACGTGCCCCGGGAGGACCGGTCCGTCCGGCCGGTCCTCGAGGGGAAGGCCGTAGAACTCCCGAAGGACCCGACGGGTGAACCCCCAGACCATGTGACCGTCGTGCACCGTCCCCAGGACGCGCACGGCGCCCCGTTCCGTCTCTCGGGTCAGGAGCCGGCTCTCGGTGAGGGCGCGTCGCGGGAGCCAGAAGACGTGGGCGACCTCGGCCGGATCGCCGATGGTCGGAGGGCCCGCGGTGGCGGACAGGCCGACCGCGAAGACCCCGACCTGGATGCCGAATCGGGGGGCGGGGCTGGCCCCCACGAACCGCAGTGGGCCGGTGAGGTCGATCGGTCCCAGACCGACCTCCTCCCGCAGCTCTCGGAGCGCGGTGTTCGAAAGGGAACCGTCGCCGTCCTCCACGCGGCCGCCCGGGAGGGCGACCTCGCCGGAGGCGGGGTCGTCCGGGTTGGTCGCCCTCTCGATGAGCAGCGCCTCCACCTCCTCGGTGCCATCCCTTACCACGATCGTGACCGCTGCGCCCGCGGTCGAGACGGGGGGACGCAGCACGGGGAACCGCGCGAGCGCGTCAGCGGCCGAGACCCGAGGGGCTCCCGACGGCGGACCTGCGGCGGGCCTCATCCCTGCCAATCGTAGACCGCCTTCTCGCGGACCACGGCCTTGTCGGTAGTGTGCTCCCCGGCGTTGCCGACCAGGCGCTCGAGCGCCGCGACGCGGGCTCGGAGTTGCCGGACCTCCCGCTCGAGGTCGTCGAGACGCGCTAGGAGCTGAGGGTCTGGTTCGCTGGCCACCGAACCTCCATCCGCTCCGACCGAGATAACGGTGCCGAGGATCATCCGCTCAGGCGATCCTCGACCGCTCGTACGAAGGTGGCGATCGCCTCGGCGGTCTCCTCCGGCCGCTCGATCGGGACCATATGGCCGGTCTCGGCGAGGATCCGGATCTTCGAGCCGGGGATCGATTGCCGCAGGATCCGGCCATGGGAGGCGTCCACGACCTCGTCGTCCATCCCCTGGATCATCAGGGCGGGGGGCCGGAGCGTGGCGATCCGGGCGCGCTCGTCGAACGACGCGACCGCCCGACCGAATCGGAGCGCGGCTCGGAAGTCGTGCCGGGGGACCTCCTCCCGCACCCGGTCGGCGAACTCCATGTGGGCCTCGATCCAGTCGGGGTAGTAGAGGTCCTTGAGGAGCCGGATGGCGAGCGCGTCGGGCCCGTCCTTCTCGTAGGTCTCGGCCCACCGTTCTCCGATTGCCCGCATCCGGCCGTCCGTGTAGACCGACCCGCCTACCAGGGAGAGGCTTCGGACCCGGGACGGCGTGTCGAGCCCGAGCCTCAGGGCCAGCTGGGCCCCGGCGCTCATCCCTACGAAATGGGCCGAGTCGATCCTCTTCTCGTCCAAGAGCCCGACGAGGTCGGCCTCGAGGTCCTCGAGACCGTAGTCGGCTCCCTCCGAAGCGACCGACCGCCCGTGACCCCGGAGGTCGGGGGCTAGGAGGCGGAAACGGTCGCCGAGGAGAGGGATGACCGCATTCCACATCGTGTGGTCGGCCCCTATCCCATGGACGAGAACGATCGCCGGCCCGCTTCCCTGGTCCCTGCAGTGCAGCGACACGGCCGGCGCGGCCGGCATGTTCATGGACGGGCGGACCTCCCTGGGGATTTCAGCTCTAGGGCGAGGTGCCGGCGTTCGGTGAGCATCCGTATATAGCGCTCCGAAGCTGGTCACGGCGATGGCGCGCGGGGCCATGCTGATGAGCGGGGGCATCGACTCGCCCGTCGCGCTCCACTACCTGCTGCGTCAGGGGCACGATATGCTCGCGGTCCACCTGGACAACCGTCCGTTCACGGACGACTCTCCCCTCGAGAAGATCGTCGACCACCTTCGGCTGTTGAGGGAATGGTACGGGCGGCCGATCCCGCTCTTCGTCCTACCCCACGGCCCGACCCAGGTGACCTTGATGCGGTCGACCGACCGCCACGTCGGATGCATTCTCTGCCGACGCTTCATGTGGCGGGGAGCGGAGCGGATCGCGGAACGCGAGGGGGCGACGTTCCTAGCGACGGGCGAGGCCCTAGGCCAGGTGGCGTCCCAGACCCTCTCGAACATGCGGTCCGCCACGGCCTCAGTCCGCCTCCCTATCGTTCGTCCGCTGATCGGCTTCGACAAGGCCGAGATCGAGACGGTCGCGAAGGAGATCGGCACCTACGGGATCTCCACCCGCCCGGGGGTCTGCTGCCAGGCGGTTCCGGACCGGCCGGCAACGCGCTCGGACCTGGTCCAGATCCTGAAGGAAGAGGAGAAGGTCGATGTCGAAGGGATCCTGGACGCCTGCGTCCGCAAGGCCATGGTGCTCTAGGTCTCCCCACCCTGGCCCGAGTGCGGGGCGTCGATCCGAGAACGTGCCGTGGTCCTCCCAAAGATCGGCGGAGGCGCTCGTGGGCACGGGCACCCGCGTCCCCCCTGGGGCCGACGACGGCCGCCCGCGGGGTTATCCTCCCGAGAAAGTGTGCGAGGCCGAGGTCCCGTGTACCGCGCGTTGCGTTTGTGCTCCCAGGGAGGCGCCTTCGAAGCGATCCCGGACCTCCCACGGATCGTGGACCTGGCCCAGCTGCGCGCGAGCCTGGAGACGGCGGGCATCCCCGTCCTTGACGCTCGCGTGCTGCTCATCGCCTCGCTGCCGCCGGAGGTGACCGTCACGCGGGCCGGCCGACTGCTGTTCAAGACCGGGGACGAGCAGGTGGCGCGCCGGGCGTTCGAACGTCTGATGGAGTTCCGCGCGATCGCGGAGGCCCCGGCGGCTCCGTCCCCGCGCACGACACGTTAAGCTCCCCTTCAGGCCATCCTGACGGCGGTTCCGAGGGGGGTGAAGTCCATCGTCTCCGCGGGCGAGGACGGGAGGCCGACGCCACGGTTCTCAATGGGAGCGACCCGCTCCGCGCTTACCGGGACCGGACCCGGCTCCTCGAACGCACTGGGGCACGGACCCGTGACGTCTCGCTGGATCACGGCGGAGGGCGGCCTCCGGTGAGCGACCCGTCCGCTTCCGACCCCGACCGGCCGTGGCTGCGGAAGTATCCGGCCCGCGTTCCGCCTCATCTCGTGTACCCCGATCGTCTCCTCTCGGAGGTCTTTCAGGAAGCGGTCGGGCGCTGGGGGGAACGAACCGCGCTGATCTTCTACCGTGCCCACTGGAGCTACCGCCATCTCGAGGACGAGGTCGAACGGTTCGCGGCGGCTCTCTCGCACGAGGGGGTCGGGCCCGGCGATCGTGTCGCGCTGATCCTCCCGAACTGCCCGGCGTTCCCGATCGCGTTCCTCGCCACGCTGCGGTTGGGCGCCACCGTCGTACCGGTGAGCCCGCTGTGGGTCGGGGACGACCTTGAGCGGTTGCTCCACGACGCCGAGCCCCGCGCGGCGGTGACCCTGGATACCCTCTACCCTCACCTGTCCCGTGGCCAGAGCGGCCGCTCGATCCCCGTGGTCTTCGTCGCCCGCGTGCGGGATTTCTACCCAGCGCTCCTGCGGCCGTTCGCCGGGCTCCTCGGACCTCGGGGCGGACGGGCAGCGTTCCCTCGCGAGCCTCGGGTCCGTCCGTGGCGGCGGGCCGTGCGCGCGAAAGGTCCCGTGCCCCGCGTCCGGACCGACCCCAGGACGACCGTCGCACTGCTGCAGTACACCGGCGGCACCACCGGGACGCCGAAGGCGGCGATGCTCACGCATCGGAACCTGGTCGCGAACGTCCTTCAGGCGGCGTCGTGGGACACGACGCGCGAGCCCGGTCACGAGGTCATCATGGCCTCGATCCCGCTCTTCCACATCTACGGGCTAACGTTCGCGTTCCTCCTCGGTCTGGTCGAGGGGGGAGCGATCGTTCTGCAGCTCCGTCCGGAGCCGGCCGAGCTCCTCCGCCTGATCCATCGGTACCGCCCGACTCAGCTCCCCACCCTCCCCGCGCTGTACGCGGGGCTGCTGGCGCAACCGACCCTACCGCGCTATCGCGTAGGGTCGATCCGTTACTGCGTGAGCGGCTCGGCGGCCCTCCCGCAGGAGCTCCAGCGGAGGTTCGAGACGGCGACCGGGGGCTCGCTCGTCGAAGGCTACGGGCTCACCGAGGCATCCCCGGTGACGCACGTGAACCCAGTCGAAGGGGAGCGCCGACCCGGCTCCATCGGTCTCCCGCTCCCCGATACCGACCAGAGGATCGTCGATCCGGCCAGCGACCGACCTCTGGGCGTGGGCGAGGTCGGGGAGCTCGAGGTCCGCGGGCCCCAGGTGATGCTGGGCTACTATCGCCAGCCTGAGGAGACCCGTGCCGTCCTGAGCGACGGCTGGCTAAGGACCGGCGACCTCGCCTACCTGGACGCCGACGGCTATGCCTACGTCGTCGACCGGAAGAAGGATCTCATCAACGTAGGCGGACTGAAGGTCTACCCCCGCGAAGTGGAGGAGCTCCTGCGGGAACACCCGGGGGTCGCGGACGTCGCGGTCGTCGCCTCACCCGACCCGATCCTCGGCGAGGTACCCCGCGCCTACGTCGTGAGGTCGCCCGGGGCCGACGTGGGTGCCGAAGAGCTGATCGCCCTCGTGCGGAGCCGGCTGGCCCATTACAAGACCCCCAGAACGGTCGAGTTCCGGGCGACCCTCCCGAAGAGCGGGATCCAGAAGACCCTCCGTCGAGAGCTGAGGGCCGAGGCGTTCCGCGCTGCGGGGGTCCCCCTCACCGCGTCGGTCCCGGGATCCCGTAGGGTTCCCGGCACGACGGCCCGGTGAGCCGCACGGGCCCCGCGTCGTGGCCGCCCGCCCCCGGGCGGCCGGGCTCGGTCCCTTTTTTAGTTCCTCACGCCGACCCCCTTCCCGTGGCCCGACGTGAGCTGCTCGCCCTCTCCCTCTACTCCCTCCTGGCGAGCAACCGCGGGGGCCTGTTCATCGTCTTCCTGCCGCTCTACCTGGTCGAGGTCAAGGGCGCGAGCTTGCCGGCCGCGCTGGTCATCCTCTCGCTCGCCTACATTCCGGCGAGCCTGATCGGGCCGTGGGTCGGCCGGCTCTCCGACCGCGCTCGGCGTCGGAGACCGTTCCTCATCGCGGGCGAGGCGACGGCGTTCCCGCTGTTCCTCTCGATCGTTTTCGCCCCCGGCTACCTTCTCGCGGGCGGTCTGTTCATCGCCGCCGAGCTCGCCCTGGCGATCGGCTCCCCCGCCTACAACGCCTACATCGCCGATGTCACGCGCACGGAAGAGCGGGGGTTCGGCTACGGTCTCTTGAACGCCACCTCCAACGCGGGCGGCGTCGTCGGCTTCCTCCTCGCGGGGTGGCTCACCCTCGAGTTCGGTCTGGGCGCGTTGTTCCCGCTCGTCGTGGCGGTCATGGTCGGGACGATCTCGGTCGTGATCCTCGTCGTACCGGAGGCCCCGGTCGCCCCGAGGCCCGCCGCCCCCTCCCCGACGGACGGGCCTCGCCCGGTCTCCCTCTTCCCCCGGGGGGTCCTTCGCCCGGTGTACGTCTTCTCGTTCGCCGTCTCGATCCGAGCGATCGGCGCCGGAGCGCTCGGGACGTACTACGGCTATCTTGCCGCGCACCTGGGGGCCAACAACTTCGACGTCAGCCTCGTGGCGGTCGCCGGTCTCCTCACGGGAGCCGCGGTCTCCATTCCCCTCGGCCGGTGGATCGACCGGCGGGGGGAGATCCGGGCGATCTGGTACGGAACCGTCCTCGGGATCGTCGCGACCCTGATCTTCGCCTTTTCGACGACGTGGCTGGGGACGCTGCCCGCTCAGTCCGTGCGCATGGCCGGGCTCGCCCTCCTCGGTCCGGGGATGCAGGCGTGGGTCGCCCGGACTGCTCCCGCGCATCACCGCGCCGAGGCCCAGGGGGCGTTCGCCCTCGTCAACTCCACGTTGTGGAGCACGGGGCCCATGGTCGGGGCGCTGATGATCGCGCTCTGGGGGAGCCTCGGCCTCTACCTGATGATCCTCGGGACGACGATCCTCTCGCTCGCGCTGATGGAGATCCTGTACGGCGAGATGGGACTGCGGGCCCGTCTGGGCGGCCGCCCCGAGCGGCTCTCCTCCGGTTGACCGGCGACCGAGCAGGCGTCTTATAGCGCGGCCCGCGTGACGGCGCGTGGCGCGCCTGACGACGTTCGCGGACGCGACCTCCCATCTCGAGGATGCCGAGTTCGTCGTCCTCGGGGTGCCGTTCGACCGGACGACGTCGTTCCGTCCGGGCGCCCGCTTCGGTCCGGACTCGATCCGCCGGCATTCCTGGAACTTCGAGTCGTACGACCTGGAGACGGGGGTCGATCTCGTGGAAGCGAAGATCCACGACCTCGGCAATACCGAGGAGTTCGGGAGCGCCGAGGAGATGGTCCGCGGCGTGCGGGACGAGCTCCGACCTGTCTATCGCGCCGGCAAGTTCCCGGTAGTCCTCGGCGGCGACCATGCTTGCGCGCCGCCCTCGGTAGAGGCGTACCCGGACGACGCCCCGAGCCTCGGCGTGCTCTACTTGGACGGGCATCTCGATTTCCGGGCGAGCTACCTCGGAGACAGCCGGAGCCACGCCTGCTCGTCCCGGCGGATCGTCGACAAGGTCGGTGCCCGCAACGTCGTCGTCCTGGGGGTCCGGTCCGTCTCCCGGGAGGAGATCGAGGACAACCGATCGGTCGGGATGCCGTTCGTCAGCGCGCACGAGGTCGCCCGCGAGGGGATCCAGGCCTCGGTCCAGCGGGCGCTGAACATGCTCAAGACCGAGCGCCTCTACATCTCGCTCGACATCGACGTCATCGACCCGGCGTACGCGGCGGCGACGGGAACACCGGAGCCGTTCGGGCTCACTCCCCGCGATGTGAAGCACGTCCTCGACCAGGCGGCCCCGCGCCTCGTCGGCCTGGACATCATGGAGGTCTCGCCTCCGTACGACCAGGGGAACACCAGCCTGCTCGCGGCGCGTCTTGCCCGAGAGGCGATCGTCCGCGTGGTCGCCTCGCGACGGGGGCGCTGAGCGCGCCGGAGGAGCCATGGCGGGTGCCCCCGAGGAGGCGGGCCGGCGGGTCTCCGAGGGCGCCGAGGCGGTGATCCGGGCGGTCGACTGGTGGGGATTCCCCGCCCTGCTGAAGGCGCGGGGCGCGAAGAAGTACCGGCCGAAGGCCCTGGACGAACGTCTGCGCCGGGAGCGAACGCGGACCGAGGCCCGTCTCCTCGTGGAGGCGCGCCGCCTCGGGGTCCGGACGCCGATCATCTACGACCTCGATGTCGATCGCTGCCAGCTCGTCCTGGAGGAGCTCCCGGGCCCGACGCTCAAGGCGGTCCTCCAGGACCCGAACGTCCCCCCGGCGATCCTCCTACAGGCGGCGAGGACGTTCGGGGAGGCGCTTGGGCACCTCCACGCGGGCCGGATCGCCCACGGGGACCTCACAAGCTCGAACGTCCTCTTTCCGGAAGGCCCCACCGGGCCGATCGCGTTCCTCGACCTGTCGATGGGTTCTCGGAACGCCGGCGTCGAGGAGCTGGGGATCGACCTGCACCTCGTCGAGGAGGACCTCAAGGCGCTCAGCGCTCGGGCCCCGAGCCTCCTCCGCGCCTTCCACGCCGGCTATCTCGCGGGGAACCCGGACAGGGCCAAGGAGGTCCGGACCCGCGCGAAGGTGATCCGCGGTCGGGTCCGGTACGCCTGACCTTCGCCCGGTCAGCCGCTCCGGTGCACCCGGGCGAGGCCCGTCGCGAGCACCCCCGGGAGCTCCTCGATCACGTCCGTGGCCGTCAGGCCGAAGCTCCGTCGCGACGCGGCGACGATGCCGGCCTCCCCGACCCAGTACGTCGCGAGGCGCCCCGCCGGTAGCGGGTCGACCCCGCTGCCCAGGAGGCTGGCGACGACCCCGGCGAGGACATCCCCGACCCCCCCGACCGTCATCGCGGGGTGGTGGTGATGGTTCTCGGCCCACGACGTACCGTCCGAGAGGATGTCCGGCTGCCCCTTCGCGACGAGGACGAACCGGCGGGTCGAGGCCACGCGGACCACGGCGGCGCGACGGGCCTCGGCCCCCTCTTCAGCTCCCGGTGCGAACAGGCGAGCGAACTCGCCCGCGTTGGGGGTGGCGACCACGACCGGCGTCGGCCGTCCTTCGAGCTCGCCCGCTTCGGGAAGGGCGGCCAGCCCGTCGGCGTCGACCACGAGCGGGACGACGCCCGCCAGCTCCCGCTCGAGCTCGTGCAGCGCCTCGAGGGTCTCGGGTGCCGCTCCCGCCCCCATGCCGACCGCGACCGCGGCCGGCGGAGCCGAGCGAAGGGCGTTCAGAAGGTCCGGGACATCGGCCGGACCGAACCGTCCCGTCCCGAACGGCCGAACGATGAGGTTCGGTGAGAACCCCTGGACCAGCTCGGCGGCGCCCCGGGGAGCGAAGACGGTCGCCCGCTCGGCGCCGGAGCGCAGCGCGGCCAGCGCCGCCAACGCCGGGGCGCCGGCATAGGGGCCTCCTCCGACGATGACGATCCGCGCGGACCGGCCCCGGTCGGCGGTTCCCGTAGGAGACCGGAAGAAAGCGAACTCGCCGGGCCCGGTCCTGCGCCAGGCGTCCTCCGGGATGCCGATGTCGCGCACGACGACCTCGCCCGCGGTGGCCGGGTCCATCTCCTGCTTGATCGCCGTCAGGGCGACCGTCCAGTGTGCGCGTACCCCGTCCGCGGCCCGAGTGCCGGTCGGCAGGTCGATGGAAAGGACCGGCGCACCGCACGTGCGAAGCGCCGCAGCCGCCTCCCGGATCGGCGAGCGGAGGACGCCGGATTGACCGGTGCCGAGCAGGGCATCGACCACGAGGGGCATCGACGCGAGCTCCTCGGGACGCGGCACGCCGAGGTGGACCGGAACGTGGCGCTCGATCCGTTCGAAGCAGCGCCGGGCCGACCGCGAGCGGATCTCGATGGGCGGGCGCAGCAGCCAGAGCTCGGGCGAGTACCCCCACTGGTGGAGGTAGTGCGCGGCACAGGTGCCGTCGCCGCCGTTGTTGCCCGTCGACGCGACGATGGCGAGCCGGGCGGGGGGCGGGGGAAGGTGGTGGGTCGCCTCCTCTGCGACCACCCTCCCGGCGTTCTCCATGAGGGCGTCCAAGGAAACGCCGAGGGCGACCGCGTTGAGCTCGACCGCGAGCGCCTCCCCGGCCGTGAGCGGGCGGGGAGAAGCGGCCCACATGTCGGGCCTACGTCGGGGCAGCGCCCTCGGCCGTCGCCTCCGTGGCGAGGAACGTGCTCATCGACCCCGGGAGGAGGTTCCGCCGCTGAAGGTACTGCGACTGGGTCCGGCTGTAGCGGAACAGGATGTCCGCCTTTCCTTCCTGGAACCCCCACGGACGCAGGATCAAGAGGTCCCCTTCGCGGATCCACATCTTCTTCTTCATCTTGCCCGTGATCCGACCCATCCGCGAGACGTTGTCCTCGCACATGACCCGGATCCGGGCCGCCCCGAGGAGCTGGCTCGCGATCCCGAACACCTCCCCTCGGGCTCGGCGAGGCAGGGGGAGGCGGCCGACCTCCTCGCCCCCCTCGACGACCTCGACCGTCGGCGCCACCTCCTCGGACTCTGGGGCCGGGCGGGGGGTCTCCTCGGGGTCGGGCACGCCGGACGACACAGGCGCCGCGACTTAACGTGAGCCTCAGGTGGGAAAGACCTTCCGGGGATTCGTCTCGAGGACCCGGCGCTTCACCTCCGCCGGGAGCGGCAGGCCGCGGAACGCCTCGAGGTTCGCACGGAGTTCCGGCACCGCCGGGCCCGGCCAGTCGGTGCCGAAGAGGACCTTGTCGGCGATCTTCTCCAGCGTCGGGAAGTACTGCAGGAGGTGCGCCGGGGGGACGCTCGAGACGTCCAGCCAAACGTGGGGGAACCTCCGCGCCAGGAACACCGCGGTCGGCATCCACAGCGGACGCCCTCCGTGGGCCAGCACGATCGTGAGCTTCGGGTAGTCGAGGGCGACGTCCTCGACGAGGAGCGGGTCGCCGAACCGGTTGCGCGCCCGGGGGAAGACCGAGGTGCCCGTATGGAAGATCACCGGCAGGTCCTCGCGCTCGCATGCTCCGTAGAGCTCGGCGAGCCGGGGGAGCGTCCCGTCCACGTAGGCGTTCGGGCGGAACAGCTGATGCGGCGGATGCAGCTTGATTGCGCGCAGCCGGAGGTCGCGGGCGAGATGGCGGACCTCGGTCGCCGGGTCCGGATGATCGGCCCGAATCCCTCCGGTCGGGAGGAGCCGCGCAGGGTCGGTCTTCGCGAAATCGCTCGCGAAGACGTTCGCGGTCTCCGTGTAGCCGATCACCTCCGGGGCGACGTAGTTGATCAGCACCGCCCGCTCGATACCCGAGTGGTCGAGGTACTCGAGGAACGCCCGCGGGTCGCGGGCGTAGCGCGCGGTCGCCGGGTCACGGTGGCCGACGAGCTGGAGGGCGTCCGGCCGCATCTCCCAGAACGGGCTGATGTGCACGTGGCAGTCGGTGACCCCCATCGGGTCCCGGGGAGAGAGCTCGGGTATAAGTCGAGAGGACGCCGCGGGCTCCAAGGCAGGGTTTATCTCCCGAGGCGCGGCTCGACCGGCGATGACGACCCCGTGGGCATCGAAGAAGATGCCCAAGATGCTGAAGGCGACGTACCTCGCCGACCAAGAGTACCTCCTCGAGGAGACGCGCGCCTCCAAGATCCTCTACTTCCCGGGACCGGTCCTGTGGAGCGTCGTCTTCGCCGTCCTCGCCTACCTCTCCCTGGCGATCCGGTATGGCCTGAGGACCGTCGCCCCCTACGCTCAGGCGATCGGCTGGCTCGCGGGCGAGATCGGCCCCTCGAAGGGAACGATCGCCCTGTACCTCGGGATCGTCTTCGTCCTGCTACTCCTGGTCGGCCTCGTCTGGACCGCGGTCCGCTATGTGCGCTGGGTCCGGACGGTCTACGCGGTCACCTCGCGACGGGTGATCATCCAACGCGGGATCCTTGGCCGGAACTTCGACGAGATCCCGGTGACGCAGGTCCGCGGGGTCGACGTACACCAGACGATTGGCCAGCGGATCCTCGGCTACGGGACGATCCGCGTCAGCTCCGAGGGCGGCGCCCGGGTCGGCAACGAGGACTGGGAGGGGATACCGAAGCCGTTCCGCTTCCAGAAGCTCGTGGAGAACGCCACCGAAGCGGTCGAGACCCCCTCGGCCGCTCCGGCGCCGACCCCGCCGCGCTAGGCGCCGGCTCGTTCGGTCCTCCGCGCATCGTTAAATCGGCCCGGACGCGTCCGCTCGCCGTTCGATGACCGACGATTTCGACGTCATCGTGGTCGGCGCCGGGATGGCGGGGAGCGCCGCGGCGATCCGGCTCGCCCAGGCGGGGGCGAACGTCCTGTTGCTCGAGCGGGGCGCCGAGCCTGGGGTGAAGAACCTCTCGGGCGGGGTCCTGTGGGGCAACGACCTGGCGAGGATCCTGCCCCGCTGGGCCGAGGAGATGCCGCTGGAGCGGCACGTCGTCCGCAAGCGGCTGGGCCTCCTGACGCCAGAGCGCGCGTTCTCCCTGGACTACGAAGATTCGGCGTGGCGGCGGAGCCCGTACGTCGCGCACTCCGTCCTGCGCGCGCGGACGGATGCATGGCTCGCCAAGAAGGCCGAGGAGGCGGGGGCGACCGTGGTGGCCGGGGTTCCCGTGGAGCGACTGGCCTGGGAAGGGACGACGGTCCGTGGGGTCGTCCAGGGCGGCGAGGCGATGCACGCGCCCGTCACGATCGTTGCCGACGGGGCGAACTCCCGCGTGGCGCTCGGCACCCCGATACGACCCCAGCCGCGCCTGGACGAGGGGATCGCCGAGCTCGGGATCAAGGAGGTCTACCGCCTCGATTCGGCGCGCATCGAGGAGCGGTTCCAGCTCGGGCCCGGGGAGGGCCATGCGGAAGAGTGGGTCCTCGGGATCTATCCGCCCGGCGTGATGGCCGGGGGCTTCCTCTACACGAACCGCGACACGATCTCGCTCGGTGTGATCGTCCGCGTAGCGTCCCTCTACGGCGGGCAGGCGTACGCCCATGACCTGGTCGAGACGTTCAAGCAGCATCCGACGATCCGCCGCGGGATCGAGGGCGGGGAGCTCGTCGAGTACGGCGCCAAGCCGATCGCTCCCGGCTGGGCGGGTCGGCCGGCGGCGTTCCACGGCGAGGGCTGGCTCGTGGCCGGCGACGCCGCCGGCTTCGTCTTCTCCAACGGCCTCGTGATCCAGGGGATGAACTACGCGATCCGCAGCGGGCTCGAGGCGGCGGAGACGGCCCTCCTCGCACGAGCCTCCCACGACGCCTCCGCGGCCCGCCTGGCGGAGTACGACCGGCGCTTGGAGGCGTCCGGGATCCTCGCCGACTTCCGCGGCTTCGAGGCGGCCGACCGGGTCAAGTGGAACCCTCGCATCTACACCTTCTACCCGCGCTTCGTCACCGACCTGTTCCACCGGATGTACACGGAGGACGGGAGCCGAAAGGAGCACCTCTGGCGGACGATGCTCCGGGCCCAGAGGGCCTCCGGCCTCCGGCCGGACCGGCTCCTCAGGGATGGCTGGGACGCTATCCGGGGGCTGTAGCCGAGGCCCCGTCTAGATCCCACGGACCCGACGTATCTCGGCGGTCAGCGCCGGGACGATCTGGAACAGGTCGGCGGCGATCCCGTAATCGGCGACGCGGAAGATCGGTGCCGTCGGGTCGTTGTTGACGGCGACGATGACGCGGGAGCTGACCATCCCGATCAGGTGCTGGACCGCTCCCGAGATCCCGACCGCGATGTACAGCTGAGGCGAGACCGTCTTGCCGGTCTGACCGACCTGCATCGACGCCGGCCTCCAGCCCGCGTCGGTCACGGCGCGCGACGCGCCGACCGCGGCCCCGAGCGATGCGGCGAGCTCATCGACGAGGTGGAAGTTCTCCGGGGCGCGGACCCCCCGCCCTCCGGAGACGACGATCGCCGCGTCGGTGAGGCTGGGGCCGATTCCCTGGGCCACCGCCGCGATCCCGGTCCGGGTCGGGGCGAGCAGCACCGCCGGGACGTCGTTCGCGGGGAGCGGTTCGGCCACCAACGGCACCCCGGGTCCATGGGCCGCAGGGAACGCATGGGGTCGGACGGAAAGGACGACCCTTCCCCCCTCGAGACGTCGCTCTTCGGTGGCGCGTCCTCCGAAGACCGGCCGTCGGACCTTCACGCCCTCCGGGACCCTCTCAGCCTCCGTCACTCCGTTCGCCGCGCTCGCCCGGAAGGCGATGGCCAAGCTCCCCGCGAGGTCGCGGCCGAACGTCGTCCCGCCGAGAACGATGACGGACGCGCCCACCCCCTCCGCCGCGGCCGCGGCCGGGCGCGCGAGCGTCGCCGGAGGGGCCCGGTCGAGCCGAGCATCGCTGGCGAGGACGATCCGGCCCACGCCCGCCGAGGCGAACGCCGGTGCCCGGGAGGCTGCGTCGCTCCCCCCCACGAACCCGACGACGACGCCGCCCGGGCCGGCGACCTTCTGGGCCACGCCGACCGCTTCGAGGGTAGCCTCCGCGAGACCGGCCCCGTCCGGCTCACCGATCACGAGGACGGTGTCGGTCATGGGAAGACCTTCGCCTCCTCGCGAAGGAGACGGACGAGCTTCTCCGCCGCGTCCTGGGGGGACTTGAACTCGATCATCTTCGCCCCTTGCCGGGGCGGCGGAAGGGCGAACCGGATCGGCACGCTCCGCACCGTGGGAGCGGCCGCGGAGGCGGAAGGGTGTCGGGCGATGGGCGCCTTGCGGGAGCGCAGGATCGCCGGCAAGGTGGCGGTCCGAGGATCGTTCCACGCCTGCTGGAGCCCGACCGCGAGGGGGAGCGGCGACTCCCAGCTCTCCTGTCCCCGTTCGACCGACCGCCCGAAGCGCAGGCGGGACGTGCCGGCGTCGAAGTGCAGGTCGACCACGAACCCGACGAACGGGATGCCCAGCGCCTCCGCCGCGGCCCCTCCCACCAGGCCTTCCTCGTCGTCACCGGCCTGCTTGCCGAAGAGGACCAGGTCGCGAGCGCCACGGGCGGCGATCGCCTCGGCGAGCCCCCTCCCGGCGGCGACGGGGTCGTCCTGGGACGCGGGGTTCCCCTCGACCGCCATCGCCGTGTCACATCCGAGGGCGAGCGAGGCGCGCAGCACCTCGTCGGTGCGGGACGCCGGCCCGAGGGCGACGACATGGACCTTGGAGCCCGCCGCCTCCTGCTTCAGGAGCAGCGCCTGCTCGACCGCCGACTCGTCGTAGCCGGTAAGGACGAACTTCACCCCTTCCGGGTCGAGGGCGGTGCCGTCCGGTCGGGCTCGAAGGCGGCTCTCGGCCTCGGGAACGGGCTTGACGCAGACGACGATCTCCATCGGCGCGCTCGCCCTAGGTGTAGCCGCGAAGGAGCTCGCGCGCGATGACCGTCCGCTGGATCTCGTTCGCGCCCTCGTAGATCTGGGTGAGCTTCGCGTCGCGGAGCAGCTTCTCGACCGGGTACTCCTTCATGTAGCCGTACCCGCCGAACGTTTGGATCGCTTCGTCGGCCGCGTGGACCGCGGCGTCCGAGGCGAAGCACTTCGCGATCGCGGATTCCAGGGAACCCTTCCCGCCGTGGTCGATCGTCCACGCCGCGAACCAGGTGAGGAGCCGGGCGGCCCGGATCTCCTGGACCATGTCGGCGAGCTTGATCTGGATCGCCTGGTGCTCGGCGATCGGCTTGCCGAAGGTTTCGCGTTGAAGGGCGTACCGGGCCGCGTGATCGAGCGCCGCCTGTCCGATCCCCGTCGCCAGGGCCCCGATCGGGGTCCGGGTGTGGTCGAGGGTCCGCATCGCGAGGGAGAACCCGTCCCCCTCGCCGAGCAGGCGGTCGGAGACCGGTACCCGCACCTTCTCGAAGTGGACGGTGCTGGTCGCCGAGGCCCGGTGGCCCATCTTCTCCTCGTCCTTGCCCGGGGTCACCCCTTCGGCGGACCGCGGCACGACGAACGCCGTGACCCCCCGGTGCCGAAGCTCGGGGTCGACGGTGGCGAAGACCGTGTACAAGGAGGCGTGCGGGGCGTTCGAGATGAACGCCTTCTCCCCGTCCAGGACGTAGAACTCCCCGTCGCGCCGCGCGCGCGTCCGGACCGCCCCGGCGTCGCTGCCCGTGCTGGGCTCGGTCAAGCAGAAGGAGGCGATCTGGTACGTCGCGCAGAACGGGGGCAGGATCCTCTGTTTCTGCTCGGGCGAGCCGCCGAGCAGGACCGGCTGGAGCGCGAGACAGTTGGCGATGACCGTGGTCGCCATCCCCCCGCAGGCGTATGCGAGCTCCTCCACGATGAGGCACTCCTCGAAGAGGCCGAGGCCGCTGCCGCCGTACTCGGACGGGACGTTCAGGTTCATCAGGCCGAGCGCGTGCGCCTTGCGGTAGATCTCCTCGGGGAACCTCGAAGTGCGGTCGCATTCCGCGGCGTGCGGGGCCATCTCGGTCCGGGCGAACTTCCGGGCCATGTCGCGGAGGCTCTCCGCGTCCGAGGAAAGGGAGAAATCGACCATCGGCCGAGAATCCGCGGTCCACCGGAACGCGCTATATCACGGCTTGGGTCCGAGCGACCGTGCCCGGCGGAATCCGCGTAGCGAGCCGGCGTCGCGTGGACCGGGTGCGTCGTGTCGGGACCTATGCCCGGCTCGACCGGGATCGCGCTCGACGCATCGGCGTCCCCGAGGTGATCCTGGGGGAGGGCAAGACCGTCGAACATCTGGTCGGGATTGTCCGGGCGCTGCTCGACGATGGCCGGGGAGGGTTCATCTCCCGTCCCACGGCCGCCCAGCGGCGCGCGCTCGCGGGGATCTCGGCCCCCCAGGGACCCCTTCGGTCCCTGGCCCGGGGCCGGCTGGTCCGTGTG
>Ga0187771_10000453_pt1 | contig 25354 bp, 19 predicted proteins | sample 0116_SJ02_MP15_1_FD_133139 | JGI IMG/M metagenome (GOLD analysis project Ga0187771, IMG submission 133139) | Tropical peat soil microbial communities from peatlands in Department of Meta, Colombia - 0116_SJ02_MP15_10_MG | ecosystem: Environmental > Terrestrial > Soil > Wetlands > Peat | place... | reverse complement strand
TGTCCTCGGCATCGATGGCATCTCGTTCCTGCTGGTCATGCTGACCACGTTGTTGGGTTGGGTCTCGATCCTCTCCTCGTGGACCGCTATCGAGACCCGCGTGAAGGAGTACTACATCTGGTTTCTCGTGCTGCAGACGGGCATGCTCGGCGTCTTCATGGCGCTGGACTTCTTCCTCTTCTTTGTTTTCTGGGAAGCCATGCTCGTGCCCATGTACCTGCTGATCGGCATCTGGGGAGGCCCGCGCAAACTCTACGCCGCCATCAAGTTCTTCCTCTACACACTGGCCGGTTCGGTGCTGATGCTGCTGGGCATCCTGTTCCTATATTTCCATCACCACGGCGTGACCCAAGCGTACACGTTCTATATCCCAGAGCTATACAAAACCGCGCCGCAAATTTACTCTGACTACGGCCCCTACGCGGCCACGCTGCTCTTCCTGAGCTTCTTCTTTGCCTTCGCCATCAAAGTCCCGATGTTCCCCTTCCACACCTGGCTGCCCGACGCCCACGTCGAAGCGCCCACCGCTGGATCGGTCATCCTGGCTGGCGTTCTGCTGAAGATGGGGACCTACGGCTTCATCCGCTTCTCGCTGCCGTTTTTCCCTCGCGTGCTAAATGATCCGCACAGTCACGTCCGCCTCTGGGTGATGACGCTCTCGATCATCGCCATCATCTATGGCGCGCTCGTCTCTCTCATGCAGAAGGATATGAAAAAGCTGGTGGCCTACTCGTCCGTTAGCCACCTAGGCTTCTGCACGCTGGGAATTTTTGCGCTGTCGCCGCTCGGGCTGAGCGGTTCGGTCATCCAGCAGTTTAACCACGGCATTTCGACCGGCGCTCTGTTCTTGATCGTCGGTATCCTCTACGAACGCCGCCACACGCGCGAGATCGCCGAATACGGCGGCATCTCCAACGTGATGCCGGTCTACGCCACCATCACCATGATCATGTTCCTTTCCTCGATGGGACTGCCGCTGCTGAACGGGTTTGTCGGCGAGTTCACCATCCTGCAGGGAACTTTCATGCAGAGAGAAATCGCTGGGCACTCCGGCTGGTTCTGGACGGCTTGGGCCGTCCCTGGCGTCGTGCTCGCCGCATCGTATCTGCTCTGGCTCTACCAGCGCGTTTTCTTCGGCACGGTGACCAATCCCAAGAATGAAAAGCTGCACGATCTGACGCCGCGCGAAGTCGCAACCTTCGTACCGCTCATTATCATGGCTTTCTGGATCGGCCTCTATCCCAAGCCGTTTTTCCGGATTCTCGAACAGCCCGTGAACAACCTCATCAGCACGATGCAAAACGCTCAGGAGCCGGGCACAGTGAATGTCGCGGTGCAGCCTGTTACGCTGACGGCGCCGGTCGCGCAGGCTCCGCCGCCTGCGCCATCTAGACCGCCGGCCATGGGCAGCAAGGCCACAACCGCGCTGCCGAAGGGGAGGAACTAGTGGGCCCGCAGCAATTCACGCCGACCGACTACGTGCTGGCCCTGCCTGTCACTTTACTCACGCTGTTCGCGCTTGGAATTCTGCTGATTGACCTCATGCTCCCGAAGGAGCAGAAGTGGCTCAACGCCATCACCGCACTTATCGGTTTGGCGTTCTCTGCGAAGGCTGTCTACAACATCCCGCAGCATGTTCTCGGCAGCGCGTCCGGCTACGTCGGCATGATGCGCACGATGCTCGTGGACCGGTTTGCCATTTACTTCTTCTATTTATTTCTTGCCGCAACCGCCATCGCCATCCTGATGTCGGTTCGCTATCTCGAAATCGAAAACGAGCACCACGGCGAATACTACGCCCTCATGCTGCTTTCCGTGGTCGGCATGATGTGCATGGCCGCCGGCTACGACATCGTGCTGATCTTCATCGGCCTTGAGCTGATGGCCATCTCCACCTACGTGCTGGTGGGATTCCTGCGCCGCGACCGCCGCTCGAACGAAGCAGCATTGAAATATCTACTTCTGGGTGCGTTCTCGTCCGGCATTTTTGCCTACGGACTGTCGCTCTTTTATGGCCTGGCAGGAAGCACGAACCTCGCCGTCATAGGCGCCTGGTTGTCCGACTTGATGCAAAGAAGCCAATTCAAGCCGCTTATAGTCGTTGCGCTGCTAACCACCCTGACCGGCCTGCTGTTCAAGATCGCTGCCGTCCCCTTCCATCAATGGGCGCCTGACGCTTATGAAGGTGCGCCTACCAGTATCACCGGGTTCATGTCCGTCGCCGTAAAAGCCGCGGGCTGGGCCATGCTGTTGCGCGTGCTGGGATGCACGTTCCCCACCCACCCCGGTATGCTCATTGGTTTGGCAGTGCTGCGGCCGCTCTACGTCCCAGTCATAATCTTCGTCTCCATCGCCACCATGACCGGCGCGAATTTCGCCGCGCTCACCCAGACCAACACCAAGCGCCTGCTGGCCTACTCTTCCATCGCCCATGTCGGCTACATGCTGCTTGGCTTGGTCGCCGGCTCGGCTACCGAACTCAGCCCCGACGGCATCAGAGGCATCCTGATTTACCTGCTGGTCTACACCTTTATGAACCTCGGCGCTTTCGGCGTGATCACTTCGCTCCGCCACCGCAATGTGATCGGCGACGAACTCGACGATCTAGACGGCCTCTACTCGCGCGCTCCGGTCGAAGCCGTGCTCATGCTCGTCTTCATGCTTTCGCTCGCCGGCATTCCGCCGCTCGCCGGATTCTGGGGAAAGTACTTCATCTTCCTCAGCCTGGTCTCCACAGGGCACTATGTGCTGGCCGCGCTGGGCGTGCTTTATTCTGTTTTCGGCCTTTACTACTACCTGAAGATCGCCAACGCGATGTTTATGCGCCAGCCGGAAAAAGGCGAAGAGAAGCTGCCGGTCAGCTACTCCATGCGCGCCGCCCTCGGCCTGACTGGATTCGCCACCCTCTTCATCGGCATCTTGCCCAACCGGTTCATCGAGATGGTGAATTGGGCGCTGGGCATTGCGCAGAGTGCGCCGGTGGCGCGGCTGATGCATTGAAGGCCTTATTTTCCCGCTGTTTTCCTGAGCGAGGATCTGTACTTTGCGAATGCAACGCACTAACGCAGTGGAAGCATCCCTACCCGAGGAAGCTTGTCGATACCCGAAATGCAGCGACGGGTGGGCCTATGCGTAAACTAATTATCATTGCAATCGCGTGCTTGTGGTGTGGTGCCCTCTCACCTTGGAATGCCATAGCTGCCGACAAAAACATGGTCGTGGGCGTTAACGCTTGGTATCGTCCTCCTGGAATGTCGGAGGAAGACATGGCCAGGCAATTGGCCGAGAACGGCGTGAAGACTATCCGCATTTCTCTCTCGCCGGGTTCGGTTGAATTTATAACTCGGGTGTGGCAGCACGGCGTCAAAACCCTCGCCCTCGTCGGTCCGAGTTCCGGCACGAAGGCTCACAAAAAGAACCAGTTTTGGGCAAGCTTCGCCTTGTCGGAGGCCGATCCCCAGGAATTCACCGCTGCGATAAAGCCGATGCTCGACCGGTTGGAGGCGGCGGGCGTGCAGCTTGCGGGCCTGGAACTGGGCAACGAAATCAACACCTCAGGTTATAACGGCGACATCGCCGCGCCGGGAAGCGGGCGCCTTCTGGAACTCGCTGACCTCGGCAATCCAAAGGACGCGGAGGCTCTTCCCATTGCTGCGAGTTTTAGAAACTACATGAAAATCGCGGCAGCACTGAAGGATTTGCGCGACCATTCCAAACTTAACCAGCACACGCCCATCATCGCGGCTGGGATTGCGAATATCAGCAAACGGGGAGAAAAGGCCTTCAACGGCATGCTTGCGGTTAGGCTTCCCGATACGATCAGGTTTTTGCGTCAAAACGGTTTGGACAAGTTCATGGACGGTTATGGCGTGCATGTCTATCCCGGCCTCGATCCAAGCCGTTCAGTGGCAACGCGCATCGCTTCGCTTGGCCAGGATATATTCTCGGAGTGCGGGGCCGACAAGCCATGCTGGCTCACGGAATACGGGATTCCCAACGCTTCGCAAAAGGGCCGGCCTGATCATTGCCCAATCGACGAAACCAAGAGGCTGCAGGTGATTAAGGAACTGCGTGGAGCTTTTCAGCATTTTGTCAGCGAGGGAAGGCTGGCCGCGATCATTTATTACGACTGGTCGGACAAACCCGGCAAAGAGGCGGGTATTTTCCGCTGCGGCGCGCTCACCGAAGCAGGTAAACTGGCCATAAGCCCGATGTGATCAGCGCCCCTAACGGCGGTGGAGCGTCGCATGAGGAAATCTTTAAACTTTGCATCCTTCATGGCTCCCTTCGGCTGGCCTTTGATGCCGAACTTGGTACTAGTCGTTGGTGTGAACATCGCGAACAACGACGGGTATCTCTCTGAGGCTGCACGGCACCCTCGGTTTGCAGGAGCGCCTAGCTCCACCAGCCACGTCCGGGCGTAGAATTTCCTTGCGCCGAAATTTGACGCAAATCTATGTCCGATCCCCCCCCTCCCGACAATCAGAATTCCGACCAGAAGAAGAACTTCTGGCTGCAATTCGCCCGCTACAGCCAACTGGCGTTTGCCTTGCCGGCGGCGGTAGTTGTTGGGTGGCTCATCGGTGCGGCGCTCGATCGCTGGCTGCACACGACTTGGCTGTATCTGGCAGGGATTCTTGTCGGGATCGCCGCCGGTTTTGTCGAATTGATACGCACGGCCCTGCGCGACACTAAGTGAGCGGGCCGCTAGCCCAGAATCGCTACAGGACGCTAAGCTTCCAGTTCGCGTAGCATAGGAAGCTGCCCACGCTGATGCCTGACCATTCCCAGACCGACGCCGGCCAGCCAGTTGCCGCCGACCAGTTTTACTCCGGCGCTTTGGATCGCATCCGCCATGTCATGGTCGTGCTGGCACTTGTACTAACCGCGGCTGCCTGGTGGAGGCTCGGCCTGCGCCCCGCTGTAGGCTTCGCCTTCGGCTGCATCATCGCTTATGTGAATTTCTACTGGCTGAAACGGGTCGTCAGCGGCTTTGCGGATCGCGCAACGGGCGCCACAGCGTCAAGGTCCGGAATGGGAATCGTCTCTCGTTTTCTTCTCCGCTACGCTTTAATGGCCCTCGGAGCCTATGTTATATTGACTGTTTCTCCGGCGAGCCTGAACGGCCTTCTTGCGGGTCTATTCCTGCCCGTTGCAGCTATCGCCTGTGAAGCAGCTTACGAACTCTACGCAGCACTGAGCCGCGGAATCTAGCAGAAACGATGAAAGCACCACGGCGGAGCCAACAGCCAACAGCCAAGAGCTAAGAGCTGGAAGCCGTCTTATGCCTGAACAACTCTGGTTCACCGAAATCCTGAACCGCTTGTTCGCCGCCCCGGTTACGGCGCTGCTGCACCTCCTCAGAATCCAGCCGAAGTCGGCTGCTGCGCCCATCACAAACTCTTTCGCGATGGAGTTGCTGGTTTTTTCTTTCCTGCTGCTTCTGTTTTTGTTGGTGCGTTCCCGCTTCTCCGTAGAGGATCCCGGAGCTCTGCAGCATGTTTTCGAGAGCGTCGAGGGTTTCATTCAGAACCAGAGCCGGGAGATCATTGGCCACCATAGCGAAGGCTACACGCCGTTTCTGGCCACGCTTTTGTTCTTCATTCTCTTTTGTAATCTGATCGGAATCATTCCCGGCTTCGAGTCGCCAACGGCGGTGCCGATCGTTCCGCTGGGTTGCGCAATTTGCGCCTTTGTCTACTATCAGACTCAGGGATTCAAACACGCGGGTCCGGCCTACCTGAAACACTTTCTGGGTCCCTCGGATCCCACCATGTCGATTTTCATTCGCATCCCTCTGGCGTTGTTGATGCTGCCCATCGAACTGATCAGCCACTTCGCCCGGATGCTCTCATTGACCATTCGTCTTTTCGCCAACATGTTCGCCGGCGATATGGTCACGCTCGTTTTCTTCTCGCTTGTGCCGTTGGGCGTTCCCATCTTGTTCCTAGGGCTCCACATCGGGGTATCACTGTTGCAGACTTATATTTTTGTGCTGCTGACTACCGTGTATTTGTCGGGTGCAGTTGCGGAGGAACATTAGGAGAAGTAGCCAGTTGCCAGTTGTCGATTTGAGGACGTTTTCTAAAGGCCCGTGTATGCGACTAACACCTAAGAGCCGCAAACGGACAACTGGGAACTGACCACTGCGCTGCGAGCGTGAGGGCGTCTGCTCGGGATGACGTCAACCACCCACTGGCAGCAATTTCGTAAGAGGAGAAACGCATGAACAAACTAAGCAAGCTGTTTATGATTCTATCCGTGATGTCGTTTGCCGTCCCGGCGTTTGCGCAGGGTGGAACCTCGAGCGCTCCAGTCAACTGGGTGGCTATCGCCGCCGGATTCTCCATGGCGTTCGCGTCCGGCATTTGCGCTCTGGCGCAGGGCAAGGCAACTGCCGCAGCAGCGGAAGGGCTGGCGCGCAATCCCGCCGCCCGGCCGGGCATTCAACTCGCGTTGATTCTTGGTTTGGCGCTGATCGAGTCGCTCGCCCTGTACACGCTGGTCATCATCTTCGCCAAGGTGAAGTAGGTTTGGCCCTGTTCGAAACTCGAAAGCCTCTGCCTGCGGGCAGAGGCTTTTCTTCTACTGTCTGATCGTCATTCCGAGGAGCGTAACGACGAGGAACCTGCTGTGTCGCCGAGGCTGCCTATCCTACACCTTCCTGTCGCCGCTCCAGTCCTGATTCTTGTTCTGCGGCCCACTGCTCATAGCATCCACCAGCAGCCGTCGCAACCGGTAGCGGCTTTCGAGGTCGGCATCCACAATCTCAAATCCCACTTCATTCACGCGCGCCCGGCGCAGCAGGACGTGGGCGCGAATCTTCGAGCGCAGGCCCAGCGAAATCTCCAGATCAGCTTCGCTGCCAATGCGGAGGTTGTCCTCCTTAGTGGCCATGCCCCCGCCCAGGCTCAATTCGCGGATCATGATCTTCGATTTTCCCCACGAACTGCCAATAGTGGCAGACACAGTCTTCGACAGCACCATGCGCTCGTAGCGCCGCTGCCGTACCCACGGGCAGGCCGGCGCCATGTCCAGCGCCGCGATGGCCAACTCCGCCGGTTCCAGGCCGCTGTCGGAGCACCTGCGAGCTGTAGCGCGGATCAGTCTTTGACAACGCCTGGGCTGCCGCAATGCGCAACTCGCGGTGATGCACCCAGCCAAAAGTCTTTCTCGTTTCCACGATTTCCCGAAGCATCGGCACAGCCTCAGGGTCCCTCAGTCGTCCCAATGACTCGATCGCTTTGAGTTGTACGAAAGGAGAGCGAGAAGCCGTGTTTCCTGGCCGGGCCATGACGATCAATGGCGGAGCCGCGGTAACATCACCGCTCATGCCGATCTCGTCGATCGCCTCCGGTAGCACCAGAGGATCCAGGACCTCCGCCAGTTCGAGCAGCGTGCGCCCGCGGTCCGCGGCGTTGCCGTATGCCACCTGCCGCACGACGATGTCGTGATAGAAGCGGTTCCACTCCGGCAAGCGAACAGGCAACAATTCCAGCAAGGTGCGCACGTCCAACCGGCTTATCAGACCCACGGCACTCGAGGCCTGGCGCGGCTGACCGGTGCGTAAGATTTCCCGCAATTGCGTCAGCGCCGGCGACCCCAATTGGGTCACCAATTCGATCATGTGGTCGCACTCATCGCGGCGCATGCAGCGGAAGAAACGGTCCGCCAGATGCTCGGCGCCCGCCTGAGCGGTCCGTCGTAGGACAGCCAGCAAATCCTGCGGCACCGAGTCCAGCCGCAGTGCTTCCTCGACGAACTCCGGCAGCCGGTTCTCCACGCCCACACGGGGGCGCAGATCACCCATCAGCACGGGACGATGCACTCCGATCTGCTCCATGGCGGTGCAGACTTCGTTCACTGCAGCGAAGTTCTTTGCGGCGCTCGATTCCTGGCTGAGCCGCACGAATGCGGCGCTCAACAGGGTTTGCGATTCCGGCTCCTTGTCGGCGATGAGCTGCTCGCTGAGCCGGCGGATGGCCAGTCCCAGCGCTGGTCCTCCCAGCCGCGAGTAGAGGTCCGCCAACTGGCTCAGACCGGTCGCAGTTTTGCGCCGCGATTCCGCGTCTTTGACGTCCAGGCACTTGGAATAGTTGTTCAGGATTTCGGCTGCCGTCTGGTTGTCCCCGCGGTCCAGCAGCAACTCGACGAATTGCCGGACGTTGCGCGGCGGCACACAAGGTGCTTCGTGCGAAAGCAGCACGCTCTTTTTCCCTGCTTCCGGGACTTCAGCCCAAAACATGCGGTCCAGGATGTCGGCATGCGACTCCACCAGAATCCCGGCCTTGCTCATCTTCTCTTCCTGCATCTTCAGAATCTGGCGCAACGAGTCCATCTGCCGGCTCATGTGCTCCATCATCTGGTGCACGGCGTTGACCTTGATCTCGCCCTTCTGGTAACGCTCCAGGGCGAAGCGGATGGCCATATGCTCCGCCGCTTTCATCAGCAGCGGCGTGTCTTCCTGCTCCTGCGTGGCTTTCTCGGCCAAGCTGGCCAGCAACTGCTGCAGATTGAGACGCGTATTGGGGTCGGTCTGGGTCAGTTCCTTCTGCAGATCTTCTTCTTTGATGGTGGGATCACGCTGTACTTGCCCGAACCGCGTCAGCAGCCGAATCGCTTGAATGACCTCTTGCTCTTGGAGGGGAACCACCATGCCGCCCCAGGCCGGAGCAACTCCCGCACCTACGCCCGTTCCAGTTCCTGACCTTCCACCGCCTCCCGCACCACCACCGCCCCAGCCACCTCCACCTCCGGTACCAGCACCGCCGCTGCCCGCACCACCACCTCCGCCCCAACCACCTCCACCTCCGGCACCGCCACTGCCCCAGCCGCCAACTCCTCCTCCGCCTCCAGTTCCGGTTCCACCGCTGCCCCCTCCGCCCAGTGGGATGTTGGGCACGCTGCCCAAAGGAACCATAGGCACGCCATTGGCGTTGGTTTGGCCTCCTCCGCCTGAACTTGCTCCCTCAGCGGCAGCGATCAGTTGCAACAGTTTTTGCGGATCATTCAGCCATTGCTTGAACTCGGGTCCCAGGCTCTGCGCCGCGATCTGCGCCGCAATACTCACGTCTCCGGTAAGCGGATCGGCGGCCACGAACTTTACTTCATTGATCTTGATCGTGCTGCCTTCCTTGCCGCCGCCCAGCGCTTCTTTGATCTGCTTGGCTACGTCGGTAGCCTTCGACCCCGCTACCGTGAAAGCGCGCACCAGGCGCGTAAAGTCCTCTACCGTTACGCCCTTAGAAAAGTTCAGGCTGGCCAGCCCGGCGGTGTTCAGCAGTTGCGCGAAACTCTTCTCGGCTTGACCGGTTTCCAGAGGAATGCCATCCAAAAGCAGCTTGTTGTCGGAAACGCCCAGGAGAAAGCCGCTCTCCGCGTTCGCCGGCAGGGCATTCTGCAGCTCGTTCCAAGCAGTTTCAAACTGCGCTTCCGTGCGCTTGTGATCGTAGCCGTACATGCGCGCATACTTGATCAGGATGTTCAGGCTGTGAACAAACGCGCGCGCCGAGGCGGTACGTGCGCCCTGTGATGTGTTGGCAACAGAGATGAGAAACTCCTTTAGAATGCTTGTCTAAGGTTAGAGCGAAAAGGTAAGAGCTGAAACGTTACCGAGGTAATGGAGGCTCTGTGCGCAGGCTCACAAGGTCATGGCCTCAATCACGGCTCTCCAGCGACGGCAGGCGGCCCAACATCTCTTACCGCGAACGGGCGAGAGTCGTCTGCGTCACGCCCGGCCCGGCGCCGAACTTCCCGGCTGATACGGGCAAAACGGGTCCGTGCCCAGCACGTCGCCCGTGTGTGCGTAAGCCCGGGCGCGTGATCCGCCGCAGATGTGGCTGTATTCGCACGCGCCGCAATTTCCGTGAAACTGGTCGGGCGAATGCAGAGCCCGGAAGATGTCGGAGCTGCGGTACACTTCCACCAGCGAGCCGGTTTTCACGTTTCCGCAGTGCAGCGGCAGAAATCCAGAGGGATAAATGTCTCCCAGGTGCGAGACAAAGACGATGCCGTGTCCGTCCCGGATCTGAAAGCCCTTGTAGACTGAAGTCGTCTTCATTGCCGGCGCAGCCACGCCCGACGAGCGCATCTTTTCGATGGCGATGCGGCGATAGGACGGGGCCTCGGTCGTCTTCACGGCAAACGGCGCGCGCATCGAGAGATCGAACACCCAGCGCATAATGGCTTCGCCTTCTTCCGGTGTGACTTCGTTCAGGGCTTTGCCGCGTCCTACCGCTATCAGGAAAAACAGGCTCCATCGCATCACCGGGAAACTGGTGCGCAGCAGTTTGTAAATCGCCGGCAGATCGTCGGCGGTTTCTTCCGCCACCAGCGTGTTGACTTGGATGGGAAGCCCCAGCCGTCCGCAGTGACGAGCTGCTTCCATCGTTCGCTCAAATGTGCCGGGTACGGCGCGGATGGCGTCGTGCTTCTCTGCGCAGGAGCCGTCGAGGCTGAGTCCCATGCTCTGAATGCCGTGCTCTTTCAGCTTTGTGATGGCGTCGTTCGTCAGTTCCGGCGTCGCGCTTGGCGTGATGGAAACTTCCAGCCCAAGGCCGTTGGCGTAGTCAATCAGTGGGTAAATATCTTTGCGGCTGAGTGGGTCGCCGCCGGTTAGAATCAGGTGCGGCAGAGGATCGCTGAAATCCACCAGTTGTCTTAGAAAGCGCTTGCTCTCTTCGGTGTTGAGTTCCTGGGGATGCGGGTTCGGCATGGCCTCGGCGCGGCAGTGCTTGCACGCTAGCCCGCAAGCCTGGGTCATTTCCCAGTAGACCAGCATGGGATTTCTGGAAAAGTCACGAGCCCCGCGGCTCATGTTTGGAGTAGTGCTGGCTACCACCATGTTGTCCCCTTTCCGGCGAGTACTGCTCGAAGGCCCCACAAGCAAGTGTAAGCCTATTTTTGGACATCGAGAAAGGCTGTGATTAGAATCACACCGCGGCGTGACCCCTTTCGCAAAAAGCAGTTTTTCGACGTTTTCAAAGTTCCAGATCTCAGGGGTCTTACCGTGTTGACGTCCGGGAAGCTGGACAACCCCGGAGCTTTTTCCCAGCGAGAGCGGCAGCCCTGCCACCTTGAGGCCTAGAAACCTTGAAGCCTCTATCCAAACAAACACCCGGGTCTGGGGGTGAGCACCGAGACCCGGGCTGGCTGTTCCCTGATGTGGCGCTTGGAAGGATATCCGCCGCCTGACCTGAAGGCCAGAGGCACGCCGGCGGTGGATCACCTGCCCAACCCGGGGGCCGCGGTTTGCAGCGGCTTCGCGGGTCCGCCCCTGTCGGAACAGCGGTCTTGCTGAAATCTCTCTTGCTCTGCTCTGTTACTTACTTCTGCGCGCTACGAATATAGGCGATCAGCATCTTGATCTGATCTGGAGTCACACTTTTATTGGCAAACGCGTGCATCGCTTTCTTGGTCTTGCCGCCATTAGCGATCATGTCGGTCAGATCGTCGTCCGACACCTTCTTGGCATCGTCAGAGACCAGACTTGGAACTTTGGCTGTCGGCTTGCCAGCGAGGTCGGCGCCATGGCATGCCGCGCACTTGGCCTTGTATAGCGTTGCGCCGTCGTCTGCGGCCCAGGACAGGTTGGGCAGTATCAGGAATAATGCGAGAGCGATCGCCACGATCAAAATGACCAACTGCATGATTTTCATGATTGCTTTTCCTCTCTCCAGAGCCGTTGCCCCGGCCAGTTCGCTCGTCGAATCGAAAACGCACGAACAGAGCTCGGGACCTCACGAATACCAACAAACCGTCTCGCAGTTTCAATGCTGGTTGCAGAAATGGCTGTGATTGTGGTCACGTCCAATAGTGATGGGAATCGGCTCCCGGAACCCGATACAGGAACTAGCGTCGCGCAAAGCCCCACGTAATCCGCGTGATATGCCGCAGTGATGCAACTTGCGACCGGTTGTTGTCTTTTTCATCGCGCGCAAGCTCTTGATAAATAAACCCATTGATTCTGGGGTGTGCCGCCTTCCCTTTGGTTAGAAGCGTGCCCTCCGAACAACTGCAACTTGCTTCGAGGTGTTTTTCATGGAACCTACCCTCATGGTGGTCGGGCTCAACCATTGCGTTGCGGCGATCGCCATGAGAGAGCGATTCTGGATCAGTGAGAGCCGGCGCTACGAAGCTCTACACCAGCTCAAGAGCGCTGAAGGCGTCGAGGAAGTGCTGGTCCTTTCCACCCGCTGCCGCACCGAATTCGTCTTCTGGGCAGAGGATGCGATCTTGGCTGCCAATTCGCTGGTTCACTACCTGAGCGCGGAACACGGCCTGAAACTGAGCGAGTGGGAACACTTCTACCGGCGCCTGGATGAGGCTGCTCTCACCCACATTTTCCGCACCGCTTGCAGCCTCGATTGCTCGAAATTGTGTGGCTATGACGCGTTTTCAAACCTGACGGCGGCCTGGGAACAGGCGCGAACTGTGGGCAGTGTGGGTGCTCATCTGAATGTGGTGCTGGAGAAGGCCCTCGCCGTGTCCGAGCGCGTGCGCAGAGAAACTGCGATCGGAAAGATCGCAATCTCCCTTCCCAAGGCCGTGCTCGACCTGGTGCGATCGATCTTTGGATCGCTTGATGGGAGGAAACTCCTGTTGTTGAACGCCGGAGCTACCAGCGAGGCTTCCGCCCGCTTGCTGGCTGACGACGGCGTGCGGCAGGTGGTCATCATCGATCAGTCGGCAGCGTACGCCCTGGAAGTGGCGCAGAGGATGGGCGGCGCCGCGGCCACACAGGCGGACCGCTGGGGCTGCCTGTTGGATGCCGACATCGTTATTACCGCCGGCGCGTGCCAGCATGTCGTCCTCACCCGCGAGGAAGCGGAGCGAATCGCCAGAGAACGCAACCGCGTGCCGCTGGTGATCATTGACGTCGGTTTGCCTCGCGATGTAGATCCAGAGGTGCGTCACGTAGACGGAATCCTTCTCTATGACCTGGATGGCCTGGAGAGTGCTATCCAATTCAACGCTCGAGAACACGCAGCGGCGGCCGCCGAGGCGGAGAAAATCGTGGCGGCCGAGGTGCGGGCCTTCCGCTGGCCGATCCAGGCCGGGAGCGGCGCGCCGACCGCCGCAGCCCTGCGCCGCCGTCTGGACGAGATTTGCCGTCATGAGGTTGCGTCCTTCGCCAAGGGGCGGGGACCGTTCACTCGCGAACAGGATCAGTTGCTTCACGCTCTCATGGCGCAGATCACACAAGGGATCGCCACCTATCTGGCGCGTGAGCTACGGGAACTGCCGGAAAGAGAGGGAAGAGAGCGAATCGCCGCTGCTGTGACCCGCCTGTTCCGCTTGAATTCACCCCTGCAGGGATCCTCGGACAGCAGGCTGCCGAAGGGGAAAGACGAACCAAGGCAACGAACGGCAATCAACTACTAGCTTCGGCAAGGCGAGTTCGTATTCTCCGCAACGCCAGCGGGCAGGCCAGCACGCCGCAAAGGCCAAAGAACACGTGGCACGCGGAGCGGCACCAGCCTGCCGCAAGTCGCCATGGTGAAGGTCACGATTCGTTAGCCTGCTGATAGGCCGGGCGCTTTCGAAGCCACGGACTCGGTTGGCCTCATCGTCGCAGTGAGAACGAGGCCCAGTTGCGCGGAGAGCCCTAGTATAGAGCCCTACTATATGGTTCCGTTTTGAACACCGCGCCAAGCTGGGAAACGGCTTCACCAACCCGGCAGAACTGCATTGCTCCCACTGAAGTTTCGCCGGCTCCTGCCGAGATAGCAGCAATATGGAATCCCAACCACCAGCAGCATCTGCCTGCCGCAGAAGCGATCGCGTCTCGATTGCCTTTGCGCTTCAGGTTGCAGGCATCGACCACCGGGGAAAGCGATTCTCTGATACGACGACGACGACTACTGTCAGTCGCTACGGTTGTTGTCTCGCCTTGCCCCGGTTGCTGAAGGCCGATCAGATAATTCGTTTGCGAAGAATCGGCACTGCAGAAACTATGCTTGCCCGCGTCGTTGCCCCGATGGGCCCGCAACCCGGCGGCCACCTCTATGGAATCGGAACCCGTGAGTCGTGCGAAAGCCTGTGGGGGATTCGCTTCTCGTCTTCGTTCTACCAGAAGCTTCTGGACAACCTGCATGACGGTGTCTATTTCGTGGACAGGGAGCGCAAGGTCACATACTGGAACGACGGTGCGCATCGCCTGAGTGGCTACCCTGCGGCCGAAGCGATCGGGAAGAGCTGCTTCGACAACTTTCTAGGCCACGTCGACGAGGCTGGCAAGCCGCTCTGTGGGAGCGGCTGTCCGCTTCGCGAGGTTCTCGTGGACGGGCGGCCCCGCGAGGCCGAGCTCTATCTGCGCCACAGGGAGGGGTATCGGGTTCCAATCCGCGTCCGTGCGCTGCCGATGCGAAACCGGGCAGGCACGATTGTCGGGGCAGTGGAGGTCTTCAGCGACTCCACCACCGCGAAGAAAGTCGAAAAGCGAGTCGGCGAGCTGGAGCAGTTGGCTTTTCGCGACCCTCTGACCGGCTTGCCCAACCGCCGCTATCTCCAACTCAAAGTGGAGCAGGCGCTGGACGAACATCGGCTTTTTGATCGGCAATACGGGCTGCTGCTGTTCGATGTCGATCGCTTCAAGCAGGTCAACGACTCCCAGGGTCACGATGTGGGCGACGCGTTGCTCAAGGCCATAGCGATGACCCTGGTGCAAGGCTTGAGACCTGTGGACATTGTGGGGCGCTGGGGTGGGGAAGAGTTCCTTGTCCTGATGCCCGATCTGAATGCCGTCGGCCTAGGCGACCTCGCCGAGCGCTGCCGGGTCTTGATCGCGCAATCGTCCGTCAGCACGAACGGATCACGGGTGTCAGTAACCGCCTCCATCGGCGCAACCGTGCTCACCCACGCTGACTCGGCCGACTCGGCCATTCGCCGGGCGGACGAGTTGATGTACGAGAGCAAGCGCTCAGGCGGGGATCGAACCACAGCGGGGTAGGCGCCGAAACTGACCGTGGAACGGCGAGACTAGAATCACACTTGACCTTCGGTGGAAACTGACTCTGGAGTTTCTTCATCGCCAGCCGGCACCAGTTCGAATTTCTTCAGCTTGTAACGTAGCGCGTCGCGGCTGATGTCGAGCAGGCGGGCGGCGTGGGTCTGGTTGCCGTTGGCCTGGCGCATGGCCAGCTCCACCATAGCCCGCTCAACTTCTTCCAGAGAGGTTCCTTCGTCCGGAATGTAAAGCCGCGGAAGCACGCGCCCGTTGGCCAGGTGCTTGCCTCCACCGTTGGCCGATGAACTGGTGTGCTCGAACGCGGTCATGCCGCTGCGTGCTGCTTCTCCGACGGCGAACGGCATGTACATCGGGCGCAGGATCGGCTCATCCTCTAGAATCATCGCGCGCTCGATTGAATTCTTGAGCTCCCGCACATTGCCTGGCCAATTGTGGGCTAGCAGCAAACGCTTGGTCTCGGGACTGATGCCGGTCACGGACTTCTTAAATTTCCGGTTGTACCAGGCAATGAAAAACTCGACCAGCGGCAGAATATCCTCGCTGCGTTCGCGCAGAGGCGGGATGAAAACGGCAATAATCGCCAGCCGATAGTAAAGGTCCTGGCGAAAATGCCCTTCGCGCACGGCCTTCTCCAGGTCACGATTTGAAGCCGCCACCACACGCACGTCCACTTGCAGGTCGCGCACTCCACCCACCCGCCGGATGACCTGATCCTCGAGCACGCGCAGCAGCTTGGCCTGCAACAGGGGCGAGAGTTCGCCGATTTCATCCAGAAACAGCGTTCCTCCGTGGGCCGTTTCGAACAGGCCCTTCTTCATCTGTTTGGCGTCGGTGAAGGCGCCTTTCTCGTGGCCGAAAAGTTCGGCCTCCATCAGAGTTTCGGGAATGGCCGAGCAGTTGATGGCGACAAATGGGCCGTTCTGGCGAGAGCTTTCGTAGTGGATGGTCTTGGCGATCAGATCCTTGCCCGTGCCACTCTCGCCCTGAATCAGAATGGTGGTGGCTTCGCTGGCGGCGACTTTCTTCACGAAGCTCATCAACTCGGCCATCCTCGGCGAAACCGCCACCACTTCGTGATAACCCGTGCGCCGCCGCACTTCGCCGCGCAGGGACTGCACTTCGTTGCGCAGCCGGGTCGCCTCTAGCGCATTCTGAATGGTGACGTGCAGCTCGTCGAAGTCCAGCGGCTTGCCCACAAAATCGAAAGCCCCCAGCTTGAGCGCGCTCTTGACGTCGTCCAGCTGTGGGTCGGCCGTGATCATGATGACGGCCGGTGCCCCCGCGTTTTTCCTGAGTTGTTCCAGAACTTGCAGACCGTTGATGTCTGGCAGGCGCACATCCAGCAGAATCAAATCGGGGAACTCGTGTTGCGCCAGGCGCAAAGCGGGTTCGCCGGCGGCCGCTTCCACCACCTCGTATCCCCACTCTTCGCATTTTTGTTGCAGCGACCAGCGCACCAGGCGCTCGTCGTCCACTACCAGAATCTTCTCAGTAGCCATGCTTGACGTAGCTTATTCGGGGCGTTCCGGCGAGACTTGGGAACTCCCCGCAACCCGCACCAGTTTGCCTCTCGGCTAGGGGCGGCCGATTGGCGTTGAAATTAAGCCCACTTCTACACAGTATACTCGCACGGGCGTGCGATGGGCACTGGGCTATTGGAGAGACAGACTTACGTCTTAGCGGGCCGAAATCGTGCCGCGCTACGCACTTCTCTGCAGAGGCAGAACGACGGTGAACGTTGCGCCTTTTCCCACTGCGCTAGTCACGTCAATGCGCCCGTGATGGTCTTCCACGATGCGGCGGGCCAAGGACAAGCCCAGACCGGTGCCGTTCCCCTTCGTAGTGTAGAAAGGCCGAAAAATGTTGGGCAGGTGCTCGGGGGCGATGCCGCGTCCGTTGTCGGCCACCTCGACTGCGGCCATCTTTCCCAATTGCTTCACCGTGACCCGAATGTTTCCGTTCACGTCGACCGACTGCAAGGCGTTGAGCAACAGATTCAGAAGCACTTGGTGGAGCTGATCGCTGTCATGCTCAACCAGGGGCAGGGAAGGGGCTTTTTGCAGAACAATCTCGATGGACTTGGATAGCGCCTGCTGTCGGCCCAACATCACGGCGTGCTCGACCGTAGTATTGAGATCGCTTGGACGCACATGCGGCGGATGCGGCCGCGCCGTCTGCAACAGATCCGCCACGATCTGATTGATGCGTCCGATTTCCTGCCGCACTTCCTTGACGACTGACCGCGCCGGGCTGGACGAAGGAAGATCGCGGCCGATGATCTCGATGACGCCGGCGATTCCGGCCAGGGGATTGCGAATCTCATGCGCAAGGCCTGTGGCCAGTTCGCCGAGTGTCGCCAGGTGTTCGGCGCGTGACATCTGCGTGCGGTGCAGGCGTTCCAGTTCTTCCCGCGCATCGCGCAGTTGCTCCACCATGTGGTTGAAGTTGCGGCCCAGGTCGCCGATCTCATCATTTCGCTTAGCGAAGCTCACCGATACGCCGAGGTCGCCCGTGCCCAGTTGCGCGATCTTCTGTTGCAGTTCGACCATTGGCCGCTGCACGGTGTAGGTCAGAACTACCAGTAGTGCGCCGCAGATAGCGACCGCGCCCGCCCCGGCGACCAGCAGCACCGTATGGCGCTCCGGATCGCGCCAGGAAAGCGTGGCCAGCAGAAACAAGAGCATCCCACCCAGCAATACCAAAGCGATCGGAAGCAGAGCCTTGATCTCCCAATTGATGCGCAACCACGGAAGCTCGGGATCTTGTTCCACGGCGATTTCTGGCGCAAGTCCAGCCGAGGCGGAGTCAGCAAATGGCTCGGCGGTAGTCGGGTACTCGGTGCTGAAGAAACTGGCCGGCGCATCCACGGCGGCGGTTGCAGCGGGAGCCTCGCTCTCCACATCCAGCTTCGTTATGTCTCTGACTGGCTCAGGCATAGGCATGCAATCCGGGCAGCAAGTAGGTGACGCCGAAGAAGGTGAACATCACAACGGCAAAGCCTGCTACGGCGAAGTAGGCGGCGACGCGTCCGCGCATGCCCCGCGTGATACGCATGTGCAGATATGCCGCGTAGACCATCCAGGTAATCGCCGCCCACGTCTCCTTGGGGTCCCAATTCCAGTACGAACCCCAGGCCCGGTTGGCCCAATAGGCGCCGGCGGCGATCATCAGGGTGAGTAGGGGGAAGGCAATGCAGATTGTCTTATAGGTAATGCGGTCGAGCGCGTCGGCATCGGGCAAATGCCGCTCCAGGTCCGGCCGCCGCCACAGCAGCAGGAGATACAGAAGATTCGCAAAAATGCCTCCGACCAGCGCCGCCAAAATGAATGGACTCGCGGCTAGGCTCGTCGGAAAGAGGCCCTCGGCGTCAAGCGACGGATAACTTCCATCGCGCGCTCGCAGGAGAAAGAACACCAGCGCCAGCGCCTGCAGCAGAATGCTGATGAAAACCGCGCGATTGGCCACAGAGAGAAAGTCCTCGTTCTTTTTCACGCGGAACAGGATGTATAACACCAGCGGCGCTACCACCGCCGCGAAAACCAGCAGCATCATCCAACCCAAGTCTGGGATCGTGACGAACAATCGCACGTTGCGCGCGAGGAACACTTCAGTTTTGTTCTCGGGGTCCCACGCCACCACGTTCAGCCCGCCCCATCGCTCAAAGCGGGTGAGGATCGCGGCGTAAATTCCGACCGTGAATACGCTGGTCGCAGCCAGAAAACTTTCGGTTTTCATCTTGTCCTGAATCAGAAACATCATGGCCAGCGCAAAGCTCAGGGCGCACGCCGCATAAGCCAACATGGCGAGCGTCACATGCACATGCAGCCAGGTAGATTGCAGCGCTGGAACCAGCGGATGCACCTCGGTGCGCAGCAACTGCATTAGCACGACGCCCACAATCGCCACCGGCATGGTTACGGTCCCGATCACTTTCACGCCATAGCGTTTTTCCGCAATCAGCGTAAGCGCGGCCAGTGTCCACACGAAACTCAGGAGCATTTCGTAGACACTCGCAAATGGCGGGTGTCCGGCCTCGTACCAGCGATGCGCCACCGCCAGCGTGTTGGCTACGAGTCCAGCCCATGTGGCCAGGGATGCGAACTTGATGTACGACTCCGTCGCAGTCACGCCAAAGCCGAGGTACAACGCTCCCGCGCCCGCGTAGAAAATCAGCGCTGCATAGAGCATGTTGGATTCGTTGAAGATGTTCCCCGACTTCACGACATTCAAAAACGCCATGAACAGCAGAAAGGCAATGCTCAGCCCGACCAGAACGATCAGGGTCGTTCCGGTTGCGGGCTGCTGCTCTGCTCGTGCTCGCGCCATGTACCAATCCTCCGGGCCGGACTCACCTTCCGGCCGTACTAGTGGCCTGAGGTTCCGCCGTGGCCACTTCTTTGGTTTTCAATTCCTTCTGGATTCGTGTCACCAGATCCTTAAATCTCTGCTCGAAAGCGTCGCGGTTGCGGTTGGCCGTGCCGCCTACCCACAAGGCAAGTTGACCATTGCCATTGCGCACCGGGACCACCCACAACCGCACGTGGGGAACGTAGAACACCAGGGTCAGTCCGAAGGCCATCAGCACCACTCCGGCCCACACTGCCCACTGTCCCGGCTCATGCGAGACCTGCAGCCCGGTGTAAACGCCAGTCTTCAAGTCTTTCGGTTCGAAGACGTACGGAGACGACTCGTTTTCAGCTACGTCCGGAATCTCCGGCAGCCAATAGTTCACGCTGCGGCCGGTCTTCTTTGAAGTCACGATCAGATGGACTGCGGGGTTAACCACGTCGTTGCTGCGGGCGTAGACGCGGCTATCCTCCACTACGTAGTCGGGAATGAACTCGGCTAACTGCACGCTGGTGTCAGCATCGAGCGCAACAGTCTGATCTGGCGTCAGGGAAATCTCCTGCCGCGTACGAGTCACGCCGTTCGACGGAGCTGCTTCCAGAATCAGACGATCAAGCTTCCCCGTCCGGCCCCAGCTTGCCTGGTAGAAGCGCACACCCTCATAAACCAGCGGATCGTTGACTGCGATCTCTTTGCGCTCGACTTCGCGTCCATTCTCGACCACGGTCAGCTTGGACCACCAGCGCTTGGGAGTGCCGTCGGTATAGGTTTCCTCGCCGGTGCCGTCGCAGCGGATGGAGAAGGGAAGAGTCCGCTTGACGCCGTTGTGCACGTCAACCTGATTGCTCAGACCGCCCGGACTGAGCACCAGAAATCCTTTCCAGCCGTAGCCTGCATCCACGATGAAGTAGCCCACCAGGATCAGCAACAGGCTGGCGTGGACAATGTAAACCGCCAGCTCGGAGATGCGATTCCGCTCCGAGAACAGCGAGAAACTGTTGGTGCGGACAATCCTCTCCGAGCGGAATCCCAGGTGCCGTAGGGCACGTTCGGCCGCACTCAGTCCCTCCTCCTCACCAGTGACTGGAATGTGCGCCTGCGTCGGCAGCACCCGGCGAAAATTCTCGTCCGGACTCTTGTACGGCCGCGCGAAGAAACGCCAGGCATTGGGGAAACGCTCGATGGAGGCGGCGATGATGCTCAGGCTCACCAACACCACCAGGGCCAGAAACCAGTGTGCGTGGAACACGTCAGTGAGGCCGGTAACATCGAGGAAGCGCAGCATCGCAGGCGAATACGCGCGCTCCATATCGTCGGGATCGGTTATGGGACGCTGCAGAATAACCGTCCCAGCCACCGAAAAAATCACTACCAGAATGATCAGAATGACGCCGGTCTTGATCGAACTAAGAGTTTGCCAGGTCTTGCGGTATGCAGTACGAAGTGACAGGGCCATACCTTCCTCAAGCGGGTTACAGTGCACGTTCTACGCCAACCTGTGGAGTTTTAGCAACCCATTGCCTGTCAGTATCTTACGGCAGCCTCAGTAGGGTATTTGAAAGCCGCGCCGTGAGCCATAACGCCCAGCCGCCCAGAAGTTGCCTGCCATTTCACCCACCGCCGCCCCTGCCGATGCCAGTCGTAACCAGCTTGCGGCGTCTGTGTCCTGCTCGGCGCGTACGAAAAAGTGGACTTGCCGGGGCTACGTTAACCGCGAAGCGGCGTCAAAATGCAGCCCACGGCGTAAGCCGGCGTGTCCAGCGGAAGACGAGCCAGCCCCTAAGGGGCGAAAGGGGTGTTACTTCAAGTGCAGGTTGCGCCGAGCTTCGGCCCGGCCCTCTGCCAGACGCTCGCGAAACTCCGCGCCGTCTGGAGTTGCTTCATCCACGAAAGGGCTTTCCTGATCTGCTCGATCGAAGGAGATCAGTGCCTTATCCGGCATTCCGAGCGCCAGTTGCGCGTAGCCCAAGTCCAAATAAAGCAGCGCAGGAGATGGCGACAGTTCGATTGCATGGGCGAGTGTTCGCGCTTCATCCTCGTAGCGACCTTGTTGCTGGTAATACCTGGCCAAAGCCAAAGGAGCATCGGCCGACCCAAGTTCGGCAGACGCAAGACATTCCCGTTCAGCTTGATCCAGAGAACCTAGGTTCTGCAGCACGACTCCTTTGGCATAGTGCAGGAACGGGCTGTCTGGAAAAATTTCTTCCGCGCGCTGCAACACTTCCATGGCGTCACGCGGCCGATCGAGCATGATGAGAATGCCCGCAGCGTTCAGGTAGTACTGGAACCGTTCCGCCCTGCCGCGAATTCCAGACCGAATCGGGGGAGTGTCGAAGCGCACTGTGTCGCAATTGACTTCGAAACGGCTGATCAGGCCGGCAGTCTCAGGCCGAACACGCACGAATACTGCTGCCTGGCTGTCCAGGTAAACCGGGCGCCAGCGCTGGCTTCGACACGATGCTCCCAGGCTCGACAGCGCGTTGATACCCATCGTGTGATCGAGCGAAACAATCACCGTGTTGATGTCGCGTTGCTCAGCCTCCTGCTGCCACAGGCTTGAATCAAGCGGCGTGCGCAGCAGTTCTTCGGAATGAAAAAACAAGTCAGCGCCGAAGGGAACCGAGCGGCCATCAATGTAGTCCGCATATTCCGGCGGCAATGCCCAGGTGAGAAAACCGCCCGAGTTGTAGTCATTGAAAACGTTAGGAGGAAGGTGCTCACGCGCGAGGAACGCCGTCGCTTGCTCCGGAAACCAGGAAGACTCCCCCGCGCCGAAGATGGAAACGGTTGTTGGCTCCCGCAGGTAGTATCGGTTGCTGACCAGATCTTCAACCCTTATGGCCACGAGGCAACAGACGATCGCAAAAACTGCGACGGCCGCGGGTGAAGCAACCCGGCTAGAAAACTGGCGCAGCCAGCCAATCTCCGCGAAAGCTTCGGTAACGATGCCGCCGCCGATAATAACCGCAATGGCAGCGAATGGTCCCTCTAATCGAGAAGCGTGGATCACAAGATACATCGAGGTTCCAAGCAGAATGCCAGCCGCGAATCGTCGCAAATACAAAGCCAGTGCGACAGCGAGGAAGCTGGCTGCCAACAGCCACATCACTGCAACGTCAGGATCGCGCCATGCCAGTGCTCGTGAGAGACTGCTCGTCGTGAGGCGAATCGGCAACCATTCGGATATCCAGCGGCCGTGAATTCGGCTAAGGGCTTGTTGCCGTGCGAGAGCTAGGTAAATTCGCGGCCCCCACGGGTTGAGAAAGGTCGCCAGTCCGGTCGCCCCCAGCCATGGCGTCGCACGCCGCAGACGGTTGAAAGCAGCGGGCCGACGCGTGGTGATCAGCGCATCGCCTAGCTCTAGGGAAACATACGCGGCGCACATGCCCAGCCCGGCAACGAATCCCGGATGTAGGTTGACCCACAAACACATGAGCACGGGAAGCGTCCACAAGCGTCCACGCCCCGAGCGATGGTAATGCCACAGCACACTGACGAAGGCGGCGAACAGCACCTCGGTAAACATCTCCGCCCGAGGAGCGGTTCGATCTGCAATCATCGGGACGGCCAGCAAGGCCAGTACCGCTACGACAGCGTTGCCTCGCCGCAGAAGGATTGCGACCGTTCCAACGCACGCTGCTGCTCCCAACCACGACAGGAGAGAATAGCCGCCGAGGAGATAGGAAAAGTAGAGCAGGACCTGCGATAGCGCCGGATAGATCCACTCGTGGCCGCGAGCCGTATAGGACAGAACGTCGGTGGACGGTATGCTGCGGTGTTGGACAATCCAGCGCCCGGTGGCCAGGCACCATCCCACGTCGGAATCTCCAACCGTCCGCAGCCCCGCAAACAGCGCGTAGATCAGAGCAAGCGCTGCACTGGCTGGTGCTACGCACTTCTCTGCTATGCGGCGCATGTCGTGGCTCGTTCCAGTTCTTTGTGAATGCAATGCAGTCACCCGGCCATTATCCTCGCATCTTGCGTCAAGTCGCCGCGGCCATTAGCTCAGGGAAAACGTGAAGTTGTCAGTCTGGAGAATCGGTTGGCACCCGGCAGGCGTCTCGACAGCAGCGATGGGCCAAAAGTCACGCCGGTTGCGTCAAGTCGCGCAAGAGAGCGGACCCGAAGGTTGGATGAAAGGCAGCAATTCGGCTGTAAGTTGTTATAAAGTAATAACTTAAATGCGCTCGCTCGCTTTTTCATTTGGCAGAATTCCTGCAAGAACAGTAGAAGTACCTGTGGGTCAAGCAAACGGAAATCACAAGGGGTGGGCAAGCATGAGTAACGGCAAGGAAAGAGGTAGTGCGCCATCGGCTGGCGCCTGGACACCGGTGCAAGCGTACGTGATGGCGGTGGTATGTTTGCTCCTTGGCATTGTGGTGGGCTACCTGGTGCGGGGATCTGGCGCGGCAACGCCCGACAAGCCAGTCGAAGTCGCTGCCTCTGCACAGGTGCCCGGCGCCGCCGCAACAAGCGCGGGCGGGCAAATCACTCCGCAACAGTTGAAGCAGATGGCTGACAAGCAAGCCGAACCGCTTCTGCAACAACTCAATGCGAACCCAAACAGCCCCGAACTGCTAGCCAGTATCGGCAACGTCTACTACGACGCGCGTCAGTACAACGAAGCGATTGGTTATTACGACCGCGCGCTGAAACTTCAGCCCGCTAACAACGACGTCCGCACCGACATGGGCACCGCATATTGGTACTTGGGCGATGCCGACCGGGCCATTTCAGAATTTCAGGCAGTGCTGAGACTCGAACCCACCAAGCCAAACACGCTCTACAACCTGGCGGTTGTCCAATGGCAGGGCAAGATGGACGCAAACTCTGCCGTCGCGAGCTTGCAGAAGCTGCTCGATGCAAATCCGAACTACGAAAACAAAGCGCAGGTTCAAGAACTGCTGGCGCAGGTCAGGAAACATGCCAACCTTGGGCCCGGCAGCAAGACCGACAAGCCAGCGATGTGATAGGCGGGGGCTCTCAGAGGAGATGCTCGATGAGTGCGAGCGATGAGCAATTGAAGTTGTGGAACAGCACGCAGGCATACACGCTGTCCGTGATCTGCCTGGTGCTGGGTGTAATGGTCGGATACCTGATGCACGCGCCGCAACGGTCCGTACCGAATGTCGCGCAAGCGCCCCCTGCCGCGAGTGCGATGACCGGAGGCATGCCGAACCCGGATCAGCTCAAGCACATGGCGGACAAGCAGGCCGAACCGCTGCTGGCGGCTTTGCAGAAACAACCGAACGACGCCGATCTGCTAGCTAAGATCGCCGCGACCTACTTTGCCGCCCAGCAGTTTCAAACTGCCGCGAGCTACTACGAACGCGCTGCCGCTTCTCAGCCAGATGCGAAAACGCTCACGCAATTGGCGTCCACCTATTACTACGCCGGCGACGCCGACAAAGCTATTGCGACTCTCAACCGGGCTCTTCAAGTGGACCCCAAGTACGCCGACGCGCTGTTCAACCTGGGCATGATTCAGTGGCGTGCCAAGGGCGATCCCCAAGCCGCGATTGCGGCTTGGGAAACTCTGCTGAAGACCAATCCCCATCATCCCAAGCGCGCTCAAGTCGAACAGGCAATCGCACACGCGAAGCAGCACCTGAACATCCCTCCCGGCACCAAGACGGATAAGCCGGCCAGTTAGGCGAGTCTCCCAACGCTTCAATGTTTCGCTGCACCTTTCACCGCACCACTGGCTACGACTGTGCCGTCAGCGTTGTGATTGAAGTTGTGGCACTTGAGCGTGCAGGTATTCTTGCTCCGGTTGTAAGCGATGGGAGCATTCGCACTGTCGTTCGCGGCCACGACCGCCAAGTCGAAACTCACCATACGAATTCCCGAGGCATTGTCGGAAGATGAAGTCATGCCGTGCGCCGTATGACACACGGAGCACGAGAAGCCAGCATTGATGTGCACCGAGTGCTTGCTGAAGCTGGCATTCGACATAATGCTCGAAAGGTCGTGACACTTGGCGCATAGGGAATAAGGACCTGCGGCCGCCGCATCCACGACGGGTGGCTGCAGATTCCG
>Ga0187771_10000452_pt1 | contig 25356 bp, 22 predicted proteins | sample 0116_SJ02_MP15_1_FD_133139 | JGI IMG/M metagenome (GOLD analysis project Ga0187771, IMG submission 133139) | Tropical peat soil microbial communities from peatlands in Department of Meta, Colombia - 0116_SJ02_MP15_10_MG | ecosystem: Environmental > Terrestrial > Soil > Wetlands > Peat | place... | reverse complement strand
CCCAGGTTCTTGGTAGGGTAAAAACTAAAGGCGGAAATATCTCCCAGCGAACCGGCTTTTTTGCCTATGAGCGTTGCGCCCGCTGACTGCGCGCAATCCTCGACAACCCAGAGGCCGTACCGTTTAGCCACGCTCAAAATAGATTGCATATCAGCCGGATGTCCGTAAAGATGCACGGGGACTATTGCTTTCAGGCCGCGCCCCTGAAAGCGGTCCGCTGCTGTTGCGGCCATCGCGGGGTCCATCGTGAAATCATCCCCCCGAATATCGACAAAAACCGGATGAGCCCCGCACATCTCGATCGCCGCAACCGTAGCCACAGCAGTATGCGAAACGGTCACCACAAGGTCGCCGTCTCCAACCCCGCAGGCGCGAAGCGCCAGATAGAGCGCATCAGTCCCGCTGCCGACCCCGATTGCGTGCTTGACTTCGAGGTAGCGCGCCAGTTCATGTTCGAAGGCAGCCACTTCCTCGCCCAGGATATACCTGCCGCTCCGCAGGACCTTATCAATCGCGGCCTCGATCTCCTGTTTGCGGCTCAGATAGGATGCAAGCGGGCTCGACTGAGGAATGGAAAGCGGGGCGTCCCCCGATGGTTTCATAAATAATGTTCCAGGTTCATTCGATAAAACGACAGGGTTTTCGACAATCCTTCCCGCAGGTCTACGCTGGGTTTCCATCCGACCAGGTCCTGGAAAAGCCCTGAATCCGCATAATAATCGCCGATATCGATTGTTTTGCGGGATGCCGGGTAGGACATCACTTTGAAGTCCCCCCCTCCGTTTATCTCCAGCAGCAGGTCGGCCAGCCCGCTCAGGCTGATCACATCCTGACCGCCAAGGTTGCATACCTGACCGTTTACCGCATCGCTTTCTGCGGCAAGCAGAAGCGCATCCACAGCGTCGTCAACATAGCTAAAATCCCTTAGCTGGTCGCCGCCCCAGACTTCGAACGGCTTGCCTTCCACCAGCAGCTTGATCCAGATCCCCAGAAACGTCTGGCGCGCATCCTTTACGCGCATTCTGGGGCCGTAAGTGTTGGTGAAACGAAGGGCGCAGGATCGGATTCCATAAACATTATTGTAGAGAATATGGTAGCATTCGCCCGCCATCTTGTTTATTCCGTTAACGTCCACGGGCCTGACAAGATGTTTTTCATCTACCGGAAGATAATCGGGCTTCCCATAAACCTGGCGCGTGCTCGCAAAAACGATTTTGATCTCCGGATTCTGTTTGCGGCAGGCTTCCAAAATCGATAACTGGGCCCTGCAGTTGATTTCCAGGTCGGTGTAAGGGTCCGCCATTGAATCCATGTGGCTTGTCTGGCCTGCAAGGTTGAACAGGTAGTGCTTTCCCTTCACCAGATACTGCATGCTGTGCTCGTCACGCACATCGGAGATATTTACAACGACCTCCCGGCGTATGCTGTCGATATTGAACGGGTTGCCGCCATATTCGGGAATGAGGCTGTCGATCAGAGTGACGCATGCGCCCAGCTTGACAAGTTTGGCGGCAAGATTGGACCCCATGAAACCGAGTCCTCCAGTGATGAGCACCTCTTTGTCCCTGAACGCCTGTAGGAAATTAACTTCAGGATTCAATGCCGGATTCCTTCTCACCTTGCAGGGGCGCATTTGGGCACCCTCTCGACAATATCGAGCAGCTCACGCATCCCGTGAAAATATGTACATTTGCTGAGCGTCCGCTCCTGTCCCGCCCGCGCGATGGCCATTATGCGTCGGCCTTCTTCTCATCGCTTTCAACCCGCGCACTGACGCTGCATGGCGGAAGTATATACTCACAGCAGCGCCTGTACAATGGTTTCATCTTTCAGAAAAGATCAGGCGCTGACGGCTATCATCGAAAGGATCGAAGCCAGTGGAGATTCTGCCGATCAAATGGTGCAGAAAATCGTTGCCAAAGAGTCCGTTCCGTATACGATTGCCCAACAGATAATCGACACGTAATATATTGTTCTTGCGGCGGAGTTTCCGTAGAACTCGATGCACCACGAAGGGTGTCGATGCTAAGGTCTGCTGTTGCCTGGTTGATCTGAGCCCGCTTGAACGGTCGTTGCAGGGATAATATCGGGGGCAAATTTCTCTTGGACAGGCTCAGTGATTTTCGGTTATGTTGCGCTGGTAGCCCGGCTCCTCCCAATCAGGCAATCTTGTTGGTTTAAGAAAGGCCCACAGATCAAGAGCCTTAAGCCAACAGAACTGTCCCGATGCGGGGTTTGAGATGCAACCATGTTATTGACTCCATGGGTCCCGGGCCTCTTGCGGCGGCTGAGCAGTCTCCATGAGGTTCTCCATGCGATATGCCGACTGAACGGACGTGATTGAAGATATTATTATCTTCAGAAATTCTTTATGAAACATTTATTCCTGAAAATCATGGATTCGCTGGTTCGACCGTTTGACGCAAGGGTCGTCAGAAGTGATTCGGACGATTTCCAGATGAAATCGGCCCTTGCAAGAATTATCGAACATGGGGTAGAGATCAATACTGTCATAGACATCGGGGCTTCGGACGGCAAATGGAGCCTCGAAGCAATGGAGTTTTTCCCCGGGAAGCGCTTTTTCGCCCTTGAGCCTCTGAGTGAAAGGGAGACGGCGCTTGAAAATCTCAAGCGGACCCGATCCAACTTTGACTATGAATTGTGCGCGGCGGGGGAAGTTGACGGCAGCCGGGCAATACTCTATGTCTCTGCCGACCTGGACGGAAGCACAGTGGGCGGAACGGGAGGAGTCGCCCGCGTAGTGCCCGTTCGAACCGTCGACGCCATCGTGTTGAAAAAGGGGCTGAAGGCCCCTTATTTGCTGAAGTTCGATACTCATGGCTACGAACTTCCGATCCTCAGCGGCGCTAAAGATACCTTGCTTCGGACCAATCTAATCATAATGGAGACATATAACTTCAACATCACCGACAGTTCACTCCGATTTCACGATACATGTTTTTATATGGAAAAGCTGGGATTCCGATGCTACGACATAGCCTGCCCCATGCTTCGCGTCTATGACAGGGCGTTCTGGCAGGTCGATATGTTCTTTTGCCGGAGTGACGCGCAAATTTTTGCCTATTCCCAATACGTTTGACAGGTGCCGAACAGGCCTTTGTCGCATGGCAATTCTGGAGTAGGGAAAATCCATGAGGATATCCATTCTCACCGCATGTCTCAACGCGGAGCAATATATCGAGCAAACGCTTATGAGCGTTCTCGGTCAAAGGGGCGATTTCGAGATCGAATATATTGTGATCGATGGAGGATCGGGGGATCGAACCGTCGAAATTGTGACAGATCTGTTCTCAGTTTACGAATCCGGCGGTGCGACGAGCCCATGCCGTAAGATCATCACCAGGTTCTTTTCCGAAAAAGACGAAGGGCTCTACGACGCTCTTTCCAAAGGTTTTGCCAGACTTACCGGCGATGTGACAGCGTACATCAATGCGGACGATTTTTATCTCCCAGGGGCCTTTTCGACGGTGGCTTCCATCTTCGACAGATACCCCGAGGTAAAGTGGCTAACCGGCATGCCGGTATGTTACAACGCAGAGGGTCAGATCACAGATACGTTTCTCCCAATTGGCTACCCGGGGCGGTTAATCCGAAAGGGCGTATTCGGCAGGATGCTTCCTCACATTCAGCAGGAATCGACTTTCTGGAGATCTGAGCTTTTGCGCCGGGTAAATATGGATGCCTTTAATAAATTCAGGCTCGCCGGCGACTTCTTCCTGTGGCGGTCTTTTTCCCAGCAAACGGTTTTATATGTTGCACACAGTTGTCTAGCCGGGTATCGCACGAGGCCGGGCCAGCTCACCGAACAGATGCGCGCGTATGAGCGGGAGTTTGATCAAATCGCCGAAAACTCGTCCTGGCTGGATACCCTGGAAGGCAAAATCCTTAAAGCGGCAAATGACTTGCTGCCTAATAAATACAAACGGAAGTTAAACAGGCGGTTGATCCTCTTCAAAGATGGGTCATGGCGTAAGAGAGGATAAGGGGTATAAGAAACTGAAATTCCGCACCCGCTTCTTGTGCCGTGCGATGACGTCAAGGACGATTTCCTGATAGGCCCCGGCAAACTGTCGCAAACGTTGAGGCAGAACGGCTGCGGCACGTTCCAGTTCGGCGCGCTCATGATCCGGGTTTGAGGTTTCAAGTACATCGAGCATCTGCTCGGCAAGAGCCGAGGGATCATGCGGATCAAAATAGGCCGATCTCTCCGGAGCTTGTTCTTTGTGCACTGCGATATCGGAAAGCAGGATACGTTTGCCAAAGCTTTTTGCCTCCTCGACGGGAGTGCTCCAACCTTCGAAAAGCGATGGGTTTATAACAGCGAGCGAACTTCGCATGAGCACTGCCATATCGGCATAGGGAACCACACCGAGGAATCGTAAGCGGTCGGCAAGATATGTGTCTTCGAGCCGTTTGCAAATCGACTTGAAATAGCCGGGGTTGCGGTAGTCTTCAGTCAAGCCGGTGCTTATTACCAGCGGCCGCCGGTTCCGGGAGGCCAGAACACCCAACGCTTCGGCGACAACCCTGTGATTCTTGTGAGCCCACAGTTGGTTCGGAAGATGAAAGAAAGGCTCGCCAATACCGTACTTCTCTAGCACCGTATCGGAGGGGGGCAGGGCGGAGGCATCCGGCACATGGGCGACAAAATTCAGCACGTAAGCTTTTTCAGCCGCTTCCGGATGAAAAAGGCAGAAGTCGCGGCGGGCATCCTTGCTGCTAAGGAGAATCCCCTGCGCGTTGCCAGCCATAGCTGAATGGATAGAGTTGCGGGAATGGATCTCCTGGGCGGAGAAAAACTGGGGAAGCCGACGATGTTGGAAATCAGGGATCCAGCACAATGCCGGAACGGGAGAATTGGGGCCCAGCCACTGAGCGTGGGACAAAAGCCGTACTTCATTTTCCACCAGTGACCTGGCGAAATAGCCTCCCCTATGCAGCATCTTCCGATCGATGTGGTCGCGTATCCTCGAGGGCCAGAAACGAGGGCGCGAGGGTCGAGGAATTGATGTGCACATGTTTAACGGCGAGGGCAGGCCTGCAGGAGATCCGATCACCACGGGTTCGATGAGTGGTTCGGGCAAGGAGATAAGGGCCTCCATCAGGTTCCGAAAATAATTGAGCCCCCCGATCCACAGGGGATCGTCAACGAGTATCCAGGCGACGCGTATCATCAGCAGAGATCTTTTCTGAACCAGCGCACATAAGCGGCAAGACCGGATGCGAGCTCGACTTTGGGAACAAATCCCATTGACTGCGCATGTCGGATGTCAGCGACCAGATGGCATGGGTCGCCGGGTTTGGAGACTTTGGAGAACTGGGGCACCATCCGTGGCAGCCACAACAGACCCATTTGAGTCAGAATATCCCGGACGCTATGGCCTTTACCCGTACCTCCGTTTACGATGGGGCATTGGGCTCCTGCGTTTTGACCTGCCAAATGAAACAGTTCGGCCGCATCTGATACGTGCAGCCAGTCACGGAGTTCGTCACCGGTGCCAAAAAATGTGAAAACCCCTTCACGGGCTTTGTTGCAAGCATCCCAGAGGAGTTGCTTGCGCAGCCCTTCACCGTACAGGGAGAAAAAACGGACTAGGGCCGTTGGGACGTTCCAACCGGTGGAGTACTCCAGGAAAAGGTCCTCAACGATCCGCTTATGCAAGCCATAGGGGGATATGGGAGCCAGAGGTGTGTCTTCGCTCAGAGGGAGGACATTTGCAGCCCCGTACACAGCTGCACTCGACGGGTACACAATTCTCACCGCCGGGGCTCGTCTGCGGGCAAATTCCAGGACATCTACGGCGGTTGAAACCGTTGAATGGAAGTCTTCATGAGGGTGTGACAGTGAGAACGCTACGCTTGCTCCCCCGGCGCAATGAGCTACCATTGCTGGCTCGCCCGCATCTTTAGCAAGTGTTTCGAGACTCTCCAAAGTAACGGGTGCTGTTTTCCAGAAATCCATACCCCAGTCAGCGGGCGAAAGGCCGCACCAATCGTCGTAGCCAATTCCCGCGACGCGAAAACCGCGCCCGGCCAGACATCGAGCTACGTGACGCCCAAGGAAGCCGGAAGCCCCGGTGACAAATGCAAGCTCCTTCATGGCCGCCTGCCTGCAAAAGTATAAAGCCTTCCAGGGGCTTTTAGCCGTCTGCTCGCCCAATGCACAAGCCGGGTGGGAATCAGCCGAGGGAACGGAAACCCTAAACGATGGGCCAGAGACGAGCGTATGTCATCGAGTGTAGCCGGGAACAAATTGATGTCGCTTTCCCATGGCGAGAGGATAGTGGTAATCTCGATCCCGGCGTCGCTGATCGCCCTCAAATAGCGCGACAGAGGGAATGCGTTCTCACCGCCGTAAAGATGATGAAGGGGATGCGCACCGAGAAACCTCGCCAGGTCCGATTCGTTGTCTACCACGTGTTCGCGTGTGGCAATGAATGTACCGCCGGGTTTGAGGACCCTGCAGCACTCACGGCAAAGAAAATCGAGGTCGCGGGCATGGTGGAGGAGTTGCCGCGCGTGCACCAACTCAAAGGAGGCATTCGGGAACGGCATTCGCTCGCCAAAGTCCGAAATGACGGTAATTGACAGCCCGCTTTCGGCGGCCAGGGTACGGATGGCCCCAGCACCGACAAGTAGGCTAAGATCGGGCTCCAGCGCGGTCACGGTCCAGCCGTCTGCGGCAAGTGCGTAGGATGCGATGCCGCGGCCTGCGCCCACGTCGAGGGCAGTTCCGGCCGATAGCGGAAGCAGTTTGCGGACCGCCGACCACTCAGGGCCGGCATGGTACCTTCGGGCTGCATCGAGCAGAGGATCGTCAAAAAAGCAGGCTCGGACAAGGAGCGCCTGATCGGGCTGTTTTCTGAGCCAATCGACGGCCTGCTCCCAAGTCATTTGATACCTCTGCGCAGGGGAAACGGTCATTTGGAAATGCCTATCTTACGGATCGTGCAGGCTGGATTGCCGGCAACCAGCGTATATGGGGCAACGTCTTTCGTTACTACCGAACCGGCTCCTACTACCGCGCCCTCCCCGATGGTGATGCCGGACAGGATGACGCTCTGACAGCAGATAAGAACATCGTTCTCAATTGTTACCGGTGCTTCGTTAAGGCAGATAGATCGTGGGTGACCGGTAGTTATGATCTCGACGAATTGCCGGTGTCGCGCGGCAGCGTCGTCAATGGGATGGGTATCGTTGTCGAAAATATTTACGTTGTGCGCGATAAGCACCCGGTCGCCGATATGAATAGACAGCGCGGACCAGATTCGCGTCCCCTCTCCAACGTAACAGTAATTGCCGATACTGATAGTCCCGCCGTGCCCGAATGTCAGCAATTCTCCGCGTACATGGGTATGCTCGCCCAGGGTGATAGCTTTCGGGTCACCAAATATATTGCTCACCCGTGCCGTAGGGTATAGGACGCTGCCAGTGCCCGAAATACACTGGCCGCAATCGCTGGCGGGCCTGGGCCTGTCCGGGTGATCCGCAGGCCCTATGAGCCGGTTGATGATCCTACTTATAGTGCGGCTCATCGAACAAGCTCCAGGCAGGCAACGGCACGTGAAAATGCAGCGAAGTCCGGATCGTAGGTTTTTTGTACGTTTATGTCAAAGCAAGCCGCATCCCGGGCCTCTTCACGGGAGGAGACATGCCATCGGTCCCGGCTGTACTGAAATATTTCTTCCGCATACCTTGAAGGCCGGAACCGCTGCACCAGCTCTGAGATCATCTCAGAGTCAAAAACCTGAAACCAGCCGTGGTTTTTAGCTTTGCCGAAAGGGAACGTAAGGTATAGCGATCCACCGGGTTTTAAGAGCGAATAGAGCACATCAACTAAGAGCAGGTAATCCTTAGGGGAATTTTCGTTCTTGCTTTGGTCCGTGGTATAGAGAAAAGAGTTATCGAGTCCGATATGTTCTATCGTTGAAATACATGCAACGCAGTCGAACAGCTTCTCTCGAAAACAAGTGTCCCGAAGGTCCTCGTAGACATAGGAAATGCCAAGATGCAAAAAAGCGACGCCTTCAGGGGCGAGAGTGCTGATAAACAATTTTTTATTCCTGATTTTTTCGTGATTGACTATTATGCGGTGGTTAAGCGCCGAGCCGGCATCGAGCATTGTGGCCGGTTCAGCCGTAAGTTTTGTGAAAAGCCACCCGTATTCTACAATCCGTTCGTCTATCCTGTAACCGAAGCCCTCTTTTCCCAGCCTGCCGTAAAATAAGCCGTCCGAAGAAATGACTTTCTCTATGTTGTCCCATTTATAAAATTCATATCCTTGCGTCCAGGGTTTAAACCCGCCATTCTTGAATGCCTTTATCATGCGCCTTGAGCGTATTCCAGCCATATAATCAGAAAAAAAGCCCATTTGCTTCCTAGCGGTGAAGGACCAGACCAGAAATACGTTTGACCAACCGCCGCAAAGAATTGCGCCGGTGCGAGTCTTTTCCGAATAGATGACTCAAAGACTGTTGCACACGACTGATCGCTTCCGGGTGCTCCTCGATCAGTTCAGGAAAAAACCGAATTGGGCCCACTGACGCTGGAGTCGTGCGATGAGAAACCTGCGAGCTTCCGCAGTTAGTGCCAGACCCGTCGTTTCCGATGTGTTCGACAAGGCTTGTGCGCGGATGCAAACACAGGCCGCCTTTCGAGAACACGCAGGCATACCAGAAAACGGCCCATGTCTTCATGGTTCCCTGGTAATTGGCCAGAAGCTGTGACCAGTAATCATAGGCGCCGTCCAGATTGAACCGGTGAATATCTACTGGAGTGAACCTGTTGATGTAGTCCGCGCCGTTGCGATGGAAGTGTTTCCAGGCCCGCTTCCAGGTCGCCCATCCCAAACAGGAAGACTGCCGCATGAAAAAAGTCTCAGGCAACCCTTTCCAGTCGATATCAAACATGTAGCCGGTAATATGCATCACTTTTTGTTCATTGGCGTACCGTTCAAGGGCATCGTTCATATAGCTCAGAAAAACGGGTGAAGTGAGAATGTCGTCTTCGAGCACAATTACCCGTTCATACAGTTCCATGGTAGAGGTCACGCCATCGACGATCGAATCTGCCAGCCCAAAATTTCGCGGGCGCTCGTGGACCGTTACTGACTCAAAGGAGCTGGCGCCCGCGAGATACTTGCGCACCTCGGCAACGGCCCTGGCATCCGCCTCGCTGCGATTCCCGTCCGAGAATACTATCAGTCTGGTCTCCGAGGCGAGGTCGTTTTTAGCAAGTGCCTCGACTGTCCTTCTTAGGTGATCGGGACGATTGTAGGCGAACAGTGCGACCGGCGCAGGTTTTGTGAATTTGCCCGTCATGGCGGCCCACCCGCTCCAAAGACGACCAGCCGAAGCCACTGTTCAAGAAGCACGAGCTTGTATGCGAAAAAAAGTGTAGGCCAGCCTTGCGAAGCAAAATTTGCCAGCAGGGCTTTTGTTCCCTTCCTGGAGACAATCCCCGCCGCCTCTAATTTACCTCCGCACAGATCTTGTCCGTATTTCGACACAACGGATGAAAGCCATTTCCACTCAGGGGGTTGGAAGCCGCGTTTAGGGCGGTTAAGCACCTCTTCAGGCAGCACGCCCTCTAGAACTTGCCGAAGCCCGGCCTTATGTCCAAGTTGATGGTCGGGAGTGCCCCTTCGCAATCGCATCACCAGTTCGATGAGGCGATGGTCGAGGAACGGAAGGCGTGTTTCAACGCCAACTGCCATACTTACTCGGTCGCTAAGTGTGAGGCAATTGGAAACCAACCAGGTTCGGAAAAGAAGGCGCAACACTGCCAAACCGGACTTATCCGGGAGATTCGGGACACCTTTGGTTGGCATAAATGGCGCATCGGCGGGGACTGCTGTCATCGCCTCTCCGTAGCAATCCGCCTTGAGCTGAAAAGCATCATCGAAGTCTCCGGTGTTCGTCATAAAAACGAGCTGATCCTCCGGGGTTTTGCTGAAGCATGAGGCCGAAAGTTTTCTCATAACATCGCGCCAGGAACGGGGCAAGAGTCTCCATTTAATAAAATGCTTAAGAATGGGAGAGAAGACGGGGGACCTTATGATTTCCATGAAAAAGGGGTAATCGGATAAAGAGGCCCGTAACAGGTTGATGCTGACTGCCTTAGCAACCCAGGGATATCCCCAGAAGAGTTCGTCGCCTCCCAGGCCGCTTAGCATGACTTTGATGCCAAGCTCAGAAGCAGCTTTTGGCACCGAATAATGCCCGAAGGCAGAGTAGTCGGCCAGAGGTTCATCCATAATCCGAACGAGTTGAGGAAAGAACTCCAGAAAATCATCAACCGGAAGCTCAACTTCGTGAAAGATCATCCCGAGCTCGTTAGCCAGCGCCTTGGCATCTTCGCGTTCATCATAGGCCGGCCGTCCAGGGTATCCGACACAAAAGGCATGCATTGGCTGCGGATAATGCCTTGAGGCCAGGGTGGCGACGCAGCCGGAATCGATCCCTCCCGAAAGAGCAACGCCTATCGGCACATCGGAACGCAACATCAGGGTGACCGACTTTTCGAGTTCCTCCCGGATATTTCCGATGGAATTATTTTCGCCGGGTTCCCATTCGAAGTCCCAGTAACACTTGGGCGAGGCATTCCAGTCTAGTGAGCAGACCGTCAGCGTGTGGGCGGCCGGCAGTTTATGCATGCCCGCGAGCGGCGTGAATGGCTCCGGCACGTATTGGAAGTGGAGGTACATATCTACAGGGGCTGGGTCCAAAGCAGGAATTGACGGCATGAGGGGCAGCAGCGCCTTGATTTCCGAGGCGAAGATCAAGGACTCTTCGTCGCGCCAATAGATCAGAGGGCGCTCCCCGCATCTGTCCCGGGCTAGAAAAAGCTTTTGTTCCGCACTGTCCCAGATCCCGAAGGCGAACATCCCGCGGAATCGTTCGACACAACCAGGCCCGTAAGCATGATAGGCGGCCAGTATTACTTCCGTGTCAGAACGGCTTGAAAACGTAAATCCTTCACAACTGAGGTCCTCTCTCAATTCCAGATAGTTATATATTTCGCCGTTGTACGTTATGACATAGCGCTTGTCTGCGTAGAACATCGGCTGCGCGCCGAGCTGAGAGAGATCGATTATTGAGAGCCGGGTGTGTCCAAGAGCGACCCTGTCGTCGGAGTAAATCCCCTGGCCGTCCGGACCACGGTGGCGGAGTAGCGCGAGGCGCTCTAAAGAAAAAGCGCGGCTTCCAGAAGGGTAACGCTGCAAAACGCCCAAAATGCCACACATATGTCATCATGCCTCGCAACTAGGTTAGGAAGCGTTCATAGCATCTTTTTCGGGAAAAATCTTGCATAATATGATAATTCAGCAAGTAGTTTTCAAACTTAAAAACAAGCATAAAACGGGACTACTAAAATAGACTATGTAAACTACATGGCTTACATGAATGCACATCATAAATATATGCTTGACAAGGAGAATCTTATCTTTATCTTGAAATCAAAGGGATTTAGGAATGTGCGCCTAAGGGAATTATAGCGAGCGTCAAAAGAAAGTTGACCCGATCTTACAGCCCGTGGGATGTTTTTCTCTGTTTTCCGACATCCGACCCCCGACTAGATACACTTCGGGGGCCGGCTTTCTGTCGTCCGTTATAGACCCCGGTATTGATCTCAAAGAGAGAGATTTTGAATCAATTTATGCGGAAGGCGAGAAGTAATGAAATTCGCCGCGCCGCCGCCGGCGCCTGAAACTTTATGGACGAGTTACTTTTTCATAAATAATGCAGCCTTCATCTTTCCGACGGAATAAGACCCACCGGCCGAAGCAGGATGATCTCCCGCTCTTGGTAAAAGGGCTCCCTGCCCTGCCACACGGCTTCATAACTTCCCTCCGGATCGATCCCGTATTCTCGGAGGACTCCCAGATCAAATCGCAAATACGGTGGGTCGCCTTTCAATCGCAGCATCCAGCAGCGCCGCCGGTCTTCGGGAGAAATGCGATCCAGGGCGAAGCGCAGGTATTCCGTGCTCATTTTGTAGCCGCCGAAGATCCAGTTGGATCCGGCCGGAGAAGCATCAATAAGAAGCATCAACCCGGGTACTCCGCCGCTAATGTCAAGAACGGGCATGCCGGGCCGGAAACCGGCGCTCTCGGCCTCGCCCCGTAGATGTTGAATCCAACTATGATTAAAAGGCGTCACATGCACCCGCTCAAAACCCGGCACATCTGTCAGTGCTTCTGTTTCCTCCCAGATGCGGGACCCGTGGCGATAAGGCGATGAAAATGCATGCCAGGCCCAGAACACCAGCCATAGGGCGCAGGCGGCGCAACAGAAGAAACTCAGCGCCCTTATGCGGGGCACGGGCCTCAGGCGTCCAAGGCAAAGCAGGACAGTAATCCACCAGAAAAATGAGGCATTCCCAAGGGTCATCGTGAACGGGACAGCGCTTCCGTGGAAATAGCAAATTGGAAAGGCAAAGCTTAGCAGGATGAGTTCAGAGGACGGTCCTTCCGGATCAATGTCCTGAGGCTGCCGCCTGCTTTGAACGGCGGTCAACAGAAGCAGGCCCAGGGCCAGGCTGGGGGCCAGTGCACCGAGGGCGACAGAGTTGCTGTGGCTCAACATGAAGGTTATGACGGCCGACGCCGTAAGGACTCCGGCAATCGCGAACCGTTTCGGACAAATTGTCACGAACGCGGAAAGGGAGCAAAAAGTGACCAAAGACCTCAACACGTATTTGCCTAGACCCTCAAAACGCATACTCTCGTAGACTTTATAGACGCGAAGAAGGAAATTAACGGGTTCCCAGACCAGGCGCCAAGTTTCAGATATGGGAAGATGCATGGCGATAACGGCCAAAACCGTCACCGCGCAAACAAATGCTGCGACAAGTACGGGCTTTCGTCCAGGGCGGACCCGCCATGCCCACAAAGCGAGCAGGACTAGGAGCGCCAGAAAGCAGTTCGGTTTGCCGAAAAGCACAAATGCGCAACCGAGGCCAACCAGTATCGATCCAACGAACGAGCGGGTTTGCCCTCTCGGGATAAGCGCTACGCCCCCCAGGGTAAGCGCAAGACCGCAGGCGTCAATGCTGTTATATCCCGGAGTCAGCATGACCGGCATATACAGTGTGGCGTATATTGAGCAGACTGTGAGCAGCGCAAAACCTCGATTGCAGTCTGCGGCCAGCAGGATGGGATATGCCCGCGACAGGCCCGCCAGGCATAGAATTGCGCAGGCAAACATCGTGGCATAGCCGCACAGGCGCAGCCCGAAAACGCTGCCCCCGGCCAGATCGTGCCAAAGACTTCCGACAAACTGAAACCAGCTCAGGTTGAACAGATGCCGCGCAGGCGCCGCATAGTAAAGCAGATAAAAGGATTCGTCTGTGAAATCGATTCCCTTGCCCGCCGCATAAATGAGCAGCGCTGCGCACAAAGCCAGAAAGACAAATCCAAGGGATGTCCATGGATTCAAAAACGGCGTGGAAAAGCGGGACCTTTTCAAACTCAACATTCAAACAAAACATTCCATGAAAAAGAAAGTATACCAAAAACGGTTTTTAACCTCGGTTTTAACCTCCACAAAATGAGGCGTAACCAGGGCGACGTATTCTTCCGGGCGTCGAACGTTCGCCCCGCGGTCTCTTTTCGTAAGGAAACGTGCTAAAGCCGTCTGTTCGCTGCAAAACGCTCCGTCAATGGTGACAAAGCGCCCTTGGGGTTTGAGGGATTTCCTTACGAGCTCACAAAGAGCTATGACCTGTTCGTCGTCCATGTGGTGCAGAACACCGGTGGCTAAAGCCAAATCGAACGGAGTGTGACTTGAAGCGGCAGCCTCGTCATAAAAGCCAACTGTAAATTCTGCCCGGCGCCCGAAATTCCGGCGCGCTCTCGCGATATATTCAGGTGAAGGATCATAGCCTACATATGTTATGTCCGAAGGCAAACAGGCCAGGATCTGAGCTGTGCCGCACCCAATATCCAGAAGCTTTGCTCCTTCGGTGGGACGAATGAAGTCTTTGACGAACTCCTGATGGAAGAGTTTTGCGCCCACCAGGCTTTGGAAGACGTCATAGATAACCGGGATTTCAAGAATCGAGCGGATACCGGAAGACGATTGAGCCATGTGAATCTGATTTCCTTTTCATACCCTTCTTTGAGATCTGGCCGACATTACCGTATGCCTGTGATACTCGGCATCCCTCAGTCCTTATGAGACTCGCTGAACTCAATGCGTGCATTTGCAAAATACTTCGGCCGAAACGGTTCACTTCCTTCCATATACCTGCCTAATGATGGTCATTGGCCGGTGTTTGGTCTCGGAAAAAACCTTTGAGAGATAAATTCCCACCACTCCAATGAACGCGATGGTCATGCCGCCGATCAACCATATCGAAATCACCGTCGAAGTCCAGCCAGTCACAGGCTCGGACAGAATCAGCCAGTTCAGGGTAAGGTATACGGCGCAGACCAATGCTATAGCGGATATAATAGCTCCAATATAGAAAATCCCCACAAGAGGCGCATTGCTGAATGATGTTATGGCATTTACGGCCATAGCAAATTTTAGCGCTAGCGTATAGGTGCTTTTGCTTGTGCTGTGTTTGCGCACGGCTTGCGGACGCTGATCGAAACCGGCAATATGCCAGATCCCCAACAGATACATTTCCGACTCTTCGAACCTGAGCAGCGCATCGACATAACGCCTGCTCATAAGGCGTGCCGTGACCATGTTTTCCGGCATGTCGAGCCTGGTTAAGAGACGAAACAGCCGATAAAATAAAAGTCCGCTCCAACGCTCAAAAAAGCCTCCCTTTCGCCTGGTTTGAACGCCATAGACCACGTCGCAACGGTCCCTGTGGATTTGCTCGGAAAAACTCAGCAACCATTCAGGCTCTTCCTCCAGATCGCTTTCGACAAGGAACACGTACTCGCCTCGTGTGTGGGCAAGGCCGGTCATTATAGCTTTGTGTTCTCCAAAGTTGCGCGCAAGATCAATTACGCAGACCTTTGGGTCTGTTTCACAAATCTTGATTGCGCGCTCCAGTGAATCGTCAGGTGAGCCATCATTTACAAGGATGATTTCGTAATCGTCTGTGAGCTTTGTCACGGTAAGCGTGGCTCGACGGTAGAACTCGTCCAGATACATCGATGAATGGTAGAGTGTAGCCACAACGGATATCAGCATAACTCAATTTCTCCTCTAAGATTTCAGCAGCGTCTCCACTCTCTTTACAACCGCCCTTTGGGCCTGATGCAATTGCAGGAGGATCAGATATCTTCGGCCCATCGAACCTCGAATGAGATCGGCTTTGTCCACTTCAAAAGTCTCATCGGACATCCGGGCGCTAATTCCGTCAAGACCGAAGTAAGCAATATCCATCTTTTTGTACTCTGGCGAGGTATTAGGGTCCCCGAAGCATTTCATGTTGAAAGCGTAGTCTGCCAGCAGGCCATATCGTATATCGAATCCGCCCCATTTTCCGAAAAGGTCCCTGTGGTAAAAAATCGCCTGCTGAGAGATATTTCTTCGGCAAAGCTTCAATTTCGAAAACCTGCCGTCATAGTGCTTTCCGGTGTTCCCCCAGATGACATTCCCGTAGATGAGCTTCCCCTTTGGCAGAGGTGTGAATACCCGCTCAAGGACGGTCTCGTCAACAAAAAAATCCCCCGCCCCGATAAAATAGAGCCAGTCGCCTTTTGCAAGGCCTATTCCCTTGTTGAAGGCATCGTAGGTCCCGCGGTCGGGCTCGCTCATCCAATAGTCGACGCTATCCTCCATCTCCCCAATTATATCGAGCGTCTCGTCCGACGAACCCCCGTCCACAATGAGCAGCTCCCTCTGAGAATATGTCTGGGAGCAGATGCTTTCGAGCGTCGTTCGAAGAGCGTCTTCGGCGTTAAAAACAGCAAGGACTATCGAAACGAGAGGTTTCCCGGCGGCAGAGGATTTTTCGATGCGGGCACAACGGAGCCCTCCTTCCCCTCGGGTTGTTAACTGAGGCATGGGTTTGTCCTTATGACACTTTCCTTATCACCAAAAACAGTGAACTGCCGAAGGGTTTTCTCGAAAACCATCGGTTCTCAAACAATGTCACACGGGCCAGGAGATTATTAAGCCTGGGATTTGGTAGCTCGATATCGGAGTAGGCCACGAAATCCGGCGCCATTCTCATCTTGATCCTTTGAAGTAAACGTTTCTGGAATATTATAGGCGACAAGAGAAACGGCCAGTATACTTCCTTCACAATCTGGTACTGTGCGGGATTGAACAATTTTTGAACATCACGTTTTGAAAAACGGTGTTTTATTCCTACGGCAATGTCATGTATTCCATGAAAAGCCTTCAGTGCAGGCACATTGCAAATCAGTATCCCTCCAGGTTTAAGCACCTGGAAGCATTGCCGGGTGAAATCAAAGCGTTCCTGCTCGTTGAGATAGTAAAGTGTATCATTGCTTATGATGATATCAGCCGAGGACCGCGCATACCGGCCTGCAATGTTTAGTAAGCTTTCTATATATACGTTAAGTGCCCTTCGGCGGCATATCGTCACGGCATCAGGCGATAAATCAAATCCTTCAAGGCGAGTATATCCATTTTTGTGCAAAAAAAGCAAGAGCCCTCCACTACCGCACCCGGCATCTATGATTTCTGCATCGTCTCCAGTGAAGTTTCGGCGTATAGAATCCAATACCAAGCTGTGCAGAGTTCTATACCACCAATGCTCCTGTTCGACTGCCGCCATTTTTTCATATTCATGACTTTGACCCAACATGTCCAACCTCGGACCTGATGAGAACCGCGAAGATTATCTCTATCATTGAGAATAAAAAGCCCGAAGAGTTGGCATGCTCTTGATAATCTCGCCGGATTTCCGCCCGGCCAAACGGATCTCGTAAATTTTTGCAGGTTCGGCCAAAACTCAGTGCTCGTTGCCAAGAAATGTCCGAAGCGCAAGTCAGTATCGCCGGTAACGGCTCATTCGGATCACAACATTATATTTGATGATATGTTAGGTCAAGCTATTCAGATACTCCTTGACACAGTCATCAGCTTCTCCGCCGCGTCTCGGACGGTGTACGGCGAATCTGCAAAATCCACCGAATCCTTGTCGCTTCTCCTCCATCGTTCCACAATTCGCACTATTTGTTCGTGGACATCGTAAGGTGAATCGCCGTTTGCCACGAAATGTCCCTGTTCGAGAAGTATTCTTCTCAGATGCGGATTGTGGAAAACCAGTCCCAAAATGGGTCTTTTCGCCTGGAGGTACTCGTAAACTTTCGACGGGATCGTCTCATAAGATATGTCGTCCAGGTTCTGTATCAGCACGAGAGCGTCGCTTTTTGTCATCTCCCTGAGTGCTTCGAGCCTGGAGACCTTTCCGAAATTGGAAACAATTTCGCGATACTTGAACTTGTCAATGATCTTAGCGGAGAAGCCGTCCATTGGGCCATAAAAGTCCAGGCGTACTTTATCGATCAGATCGGGATTTCGATCGAGCAGGATTTGGACGCCGGCCAGAAATTTTTCGGGATTGCGTGAGCCTGCAAGGGATCCGAAATGGGCGAAGCGGCAGAAACTTTCATTCCGCGGGATGGCTTGCAGTTGATCGTACGAGCGGGCCCCCGGATATATTACGCAGGCTTTTGGGGCATTACCGGCGCCCGCTCTTTGGACCGACCTTTCCCTTGCGCCCTCCGTCACAAAAACAACCGCCGAGGCATTCGCACAAATGAAGCGCTCGAGCCATGAATTGATCTTCAGGGCGGCTTTACTCCTTTTCCAGTCCTTGAATACGATGGGATCCTGGAGCTCGGCTATCCAGGGTATTTTGACCCTACGGGCAAGCAGACCCGCCGCCAGATGGGCGCTCGGGGGGCCGCCTGTCGAATAGATCAAATCGGGAGGGCGCTTTTTGCACAGCCGCATACCGCGAAGCAAAGCCAGCGCGAACCATGACCATTCACTTTCCAGGTCGATGACGGCTTTTTCGATGAAATAGAGTGGAAGGATTGAGATCAGTAGAGGAATGGCCGCGAATTTAAATACCTTGCTTCTCCTTTTAAGATACCTGAGTTCGAAACGAACCCCCGAAGGCGCAACGGAGGGGACCCTGTGGTGAGCGACCTCACCGCTTCGCCCGGAACAGATGCTGGAAACCACGGCTGGTTTTACCCCGAGCGATACGAGACAGGGAATCCTGTCATCTATGTGCTGTGAGCTCGCTTTCCCGTCTATGTTGAAAAAATAGGAAAAGACTATCCAAGCGGAGCGAGGAGCTTCACTTCCCCCCTCTTGTAAAGGTTTTTCCTGTTCACCGTTCACTGCTCACTGCCTACTGCTCACTGTTTGAGAGCAATTCCCCGGTCCTCTTTCGACAATTGTGCGAACTGCAATTGATATAGCCTGCGGTATTCGCTGTCGAAGGTCATCAACTCAGAGTGGCAGCCCTGTTCGACAATTTTGCCATCCGCCAGGGTTATTATGCTGTCGGCGTTCTGGATGGTCGAAAGGCGGTGAGCTATTACAAGCGTAGTTCTGCCTCTCATGAGGTTTTCGAGGGCTTTTTGAACTTCGAGCTCTGAATCGCTGTCAAGGGACGAGGTGGCTTCGTCGAGTATCAGGATCGGCGCATCCTTCAGAAGAGCGCGCGCAATACAGATTCGCTGGCGTTCTCCTCCTGAGAGCCTGATCCCCTGTTCACCGACGGTGGTTTCGAATTTATCGGGCAGTTTCATTATGAAATCGTATGCGTTGGCGGCCCTCGCCGCAGCAATTATTTCCTCATCGCTTTTGCGGATGTCTCCGTAGGCTATGTTGTTCCTAAAGCTGTCGTTGAAAAGAATGGACTGCTGGGTGACAACTGCGATCTGAGAACGCAGGGATGAAAGAGTCACCTCTCGGATATCGATGCCGTCGATGAGAACACTCCCTTCCGTAACATCATAGAACCTTGGGATCAGGTTTATCAGAGTAGTCTTGCCGGCCCCGCTCATGCCGACCAGCGCCACCACCTGGCCGACCTTCACTTTGAAACTGATATCCGACAGGACCTCTTTTTCCCCATAGCTGAAAGAGACCTTCCTGAATTCCAGATGCTTTCTGACGGGATCCAGGCGTCTGGCGCCCGGTTGATCGATTATCTCGGTGGGTTCATCCAGAAGTTCATAAATCCTGTCTGCGGCCGCCAGCCCCTGGTGAACGGAAGTGTAGATGTTGGCCAGGCGCTTGACAGGCTCATATAGGCTGATAAGAGCGGCCAGAAATGAGAAGAGGTTTCCTGCCGTCATTTTCTCGCCAATAATCTGGTGGCCGCCGTATAACATAATGGAGACTATGCCCAATCCGCCGAGGAATTCCATTCCGGCGCTGTTTACAGAACGAGCGACCACCGCTCTAAGCGTGTGCTTCAAAAGGTTTTCATTTTCACGGCGAAATCGGCCCTTTTCATATTGCTCCATACCGAAAGCCTTTACAATTCTGTTTCCGCTTATCGTCTCGTGCAATATTACCGAGAGGTCGGCAATAGACTGCTGAGCCTTGGCGGCGGTCCTTCGCAACAGTTTGCCGACTTTGAAAACGGGCAGAAAGGCTACGGGCACGATAAACATCGCGGCGATCGCAAGCTGCCAATCCATGTAAAACATGATGCCTACACAGCCGACCACGCTGAATGACTCTTTTATTATTCCCGTTACCGAATCGGACAGGGTGCTTTGGACTGCGCCCACATCACTCAGGATGCGGGACATCAGGTTTCCGGTTTCAACCTTGTCCAAATAGGGAACCGGCAGGCACTGTATGTGATTGTATACATCTTCCCTGAGCCTGGTTATAATCCTCTGACTGACGTAGCTCATAAGATAGGCGTTTCCGCACAAAGCGACGCCTTTGACGCCGAAGACGAAAAGCAGGGCCATGCATAAGAGGTTCAGCATCTCCTTGTTTTTATTTACGATCAGCTCATCGAACGCCGGCTTTATAAGATAGAGGCAGGCTGTACCGCAACCGGCCGCCAGAGCCATGCAGAGCATTCCGAGCGCGATCCTGCGACGGTAGGGTGCAACCAGTCTAAGTTGTCTTTCGTAGACACCCATCGGTTAGAGTCCTTTTTTGCCGTACTCAATCAGTTCAGGTAAAAATCCTGGTCGCGGGGGAGTATAAATTGAGATCAGGGTGGTGGGAAGTGAAAAAATTACTCCTGCACGGTGAAGTTATTCCGTCATAGTCTTCGACTTGAATCATCGGCTCAAGGTTAACTCCGAGGCGCACAGACCGGTAGACCCCAGAGCGAAGATCTGACACAGCCTCGAACCGAAACTCATCCTGCTACGTACAGGCTGCGCACTGCTGACGATAATAGTTGACTGATACCGGTTTTTTTTGTAAGTAAAATCAACTTTTGCTTTCGCCTGGATCTCACATGAGACCGGGACAAAGATATCCATTTCCCCAAAAGCGAGGGGGCGACCGGCTTTTCGACAGCGCGCCCGCTGAGCGCGGGGAGTGTGAGAAAAAAGGGAAAGATTATGCGCATCATCAATGGGTTTGGCGAGATGCAGCAGATACAGAATATCTTCGGGACGGACTCAACGGCGATCCTCACGGTGAGAGGCTCCAACGTGCTCTGTATCTGGCTTTGGTTCTGATTCTGCTTCTGAGTCTCCATCCGATCCAGTATACACTAAACGATCTCCGCCGGGAGGAAGGCCATGCAAAGGATCCTGCTGAAGTCGAAAGTCCATCGTGCCCGAATAACGGATGCCAATCTCAATTACGAAGGAAGTCTTACAATTGACGCCGACCTGATGGAGGCGGCCGATATTCTGCCTTATGAACAAGTAAAGGTTTACAATATCAACAATGGCGCGCGATTCGATACCTACGCGATCGCCGGTCCGGCAGGCAAAGGGCAGATCTGCCTTAATGGGGCAGCTGCTCGAATGGGGGCGCCGGGCGATCTGATTATTATCGCTGCTTATGCAAATTATGACCAAGCTGAAGCAGCGGGGCATAAGCCTGTTGTAGTGCTCGTGGACTCGCAGAATAGAAAATGCCTCGATAGGGCCACAGGTGAGTTGACTGTGGTTAGATAGTTTCGGACTTGAGAGAGGAGATTTTTTCTGATGTCAATGAGGAGTTATTTGTTCACGTCGGAGTCGGTGACGGAAGGCCATCCCGACAAAGTGGCCGACCAAATCTCTGATGCAGTTCTAGACGCGATCATAGCAGAAGACCAAACAGCGCGCGTGGCCTGTGAGACCCTTGTGACCACCGGGCTTGCTTTTGTTGCCGGCGAAATTACAACCTCCACTTACGTCGATATACCGCATATCGTCAGAGAGACCATAAGAGAAATCGGGTACAACGATTCCTCTATGGGTTTTGACTGGGAAACCTGCGCAGTCATTACCAGCATCGACAGACAGTCGCCGGATATCGCGATGGGCGTAAACGCAGGCGAGGGACTCTACGAAGAACAAGGCGCCGGAGACCAGGGATTGATGTTCGGCTATGCCTGTAACGAGACCCCGGTGCTTATGCCCATGCCGATCTATTATGCTCATCGGATTTCACGAAAACTTGCCGAGGTCCGCAAGAACGGAGTACTCGATTTCCTTCGGCCTGACGGGAAGAGCCAGGTAACGATCGAGTATTTGGAGCACAAACCAAGAAGAGTGGACACAGTGATTGTGGCCGCCCAGCACGCGCCGAATGTGCAGTACTCTGCATTGCGAGAGTCAATCATTGAAGAGGTCATAAAGAAAGTAATTCCGGAAGGACTGCTTGATTCGAAGACAAAATTCTACGTCAATACAACGGGGCGGTTTGTGGTAGGCGGCCCCTTGGGGGATTGTGGTCTCACAGGAAGAAAAATCATCGCCGATACATATGGAGGTCAGGGCAGCCATGGCGGAGGCGGTTTTTCGGGCAAAGACCCGACCAAGGTCGACCGAACGGCCTCCTACATGGCCCGGTATGTTGCCAAAAACATCGTTGCCGCCGACCTTGCGGACCGGGTGGAAGTTCAGGTTGCATACAGCATCGGAATGGCTGACCCTGTCTCGCTGATGATTGACACCTTCGGTACGGGACGCGTTCCGGATGAGCGGATCCAGGAAGTGGTCGTAGATCTGTTCAGCTTCAAACCGGCCGATATGATAAAGTACCTGAAGCTTGCCAGGCCCATATTCAGGAAGACTGCCTGCTGCGGCCATTTTGGAAGGATAGACCCAGACTTCACTTGGGAGAAAACTGACATGGCTGAGACCTTGAGAGATAAAGCGGGCCTCAATCAAGTCAGCGAGAAACGCACATGCTAGGGGGCATGAATGAATTTTGATATAAAGGATGAAAGGCTTGCCGACAAGGGACGTTTGAGGGTGGAATGGGCTGCACAATCCATGCCCGTGCTGCGGTCGATTCACAAAAGGTTCGCTTCTCAAAAACCTTTGTTGGGAATACGAATGGCTGCCTGTCTTCACGTAACGACTGAAACCGCCGCCCTGGCGCAAACACTCAAAGCAGGAGGGGCCGATTTGCGCATATGCGCCTCAAACCCTTTGAGCACTCAAGACGATGTGGCTGCATTTCTTTCCATTTCAGAGCAAATTCCTGTTTTCGCAATAAAAGGTGAAGACACGGAAACATACTATCGCCACATTCACAACGCGCTCGAACATGCCCCGCATCTTACGATGGATGACGGCGCCGACCTGGTGAGCATTGTTCATTCCGAGCGCAAAGAGCTTCTAGCCAACCTGATCGGCGGCACCGAAGAAACCACTACCGGCGTGATCCGGCTTCGCAGCATGGCTGAGAAAGGGGTCCTTTGCTACCCTATTGTGGCTGTAAACGATGCAGACAGTAAGCACCTGTTCGATAACCGCTATGGGACCGGCCAAAGCACGGTGGACGGAATTATCCGGGCCACCAACCGGTTGCTGGCCGGGGCAAATTTCGTGGTGAGCGGGTATGGGTGGTGCGGCAGGGGTGTCTCCATGCGCGCCTCTGGAATGGGGGCAAAGATAATCGTGACTGAAATAGACCCGCTCAGGGCGCTGGAAGCCGTGATGGACGGCTACCAGGTCATGTCGATGGAAAAGGCCGCTCCGATTGGCGACTTTTTCTGCACCCTGACCGGCGACATACACGTCTTGCGCAAAGAACACTTCGAGGTGATGAAAGATGGAGCTATCGTTTGCAACTCCGGTCACTTCAACGTCGAAATCAATCTGGACGATCTGAGTGAAATCTCCTCATCGGTACGGACCATACGTGATTTCGTTGAAGAGTTCATCCTCAAAAACGGCAAGAGGATATATGTGCTGGGTGAGGGCCGCCTTATCAATCTGGCTGCCGCCGAAGGGCATCCTTCGAGCGTTATGGACATGAGCTTTGCAAACCAGGCGCTGTGTTCCGAATATATCGTAAAAAACCATGCCACCCTGAAGAAACAGGTCTATCGGGTACCGATGGACATCGACCGTGAAATCGCGCGCCTCAAACTTGCAAGCATGGGAGTCGAGATCGACTCGCTCACTCCTGAGCAGGACGCCTACCTGCATTCGTGGGAGATGGGCACATAGCCGAAGAGTTCCGAGTTTTTAGTTTTGAGTTTTTAGTGCTGATCCCACACTCTGCAATCAGTCGGGCGTTGGAAAAAGGCCAGCCTCCTCTTCGGCAAAGCCTCGAAGCCTTCACGCGCCTCTGCAACCCGTTGAGGTGCCCTTCGTTGAGTCGAAGAGAAAATTGAAAAGTATATGCATCTCATCGAAAGCTCGGCAAAGCGCCACCATGGCGTGCAAGGCCGTTCGCCTTTCGCTTCCCTCAAATAATGCGGGCATCGAGAGTATAGCGACCTGCGCGGAGCGAAAGTGATCCACAGCATTTTCCGCAAGGGCCCTTAACTGAGGGGGGACGTTTTGTGGCTGGGTCTTTGAAATCAGTTTTTCCAAGTCTCTATATTTTTCATCGTATTCTCGGGCAAGTTGCCCTATAATTTGCAGGTGCGGGGAATCACTTTTCATTTCAGGCTCCTTTTGGGGGCAAAATTAAATGTTTACAACGGTTTTCACTCAGGTGTGGTATAATTAGTTATCGAACCTTGTTTGTAAATTGAGAGGCCTCAGATAACATTTATCCATAATACATTAACCGGTTCGCGGTGAATCGCCGATGAATAAGAGTAGGGGGTTTGCCTCGGGACGGCGGACCGTTGCGGCCATGGCAGGCGGCCCCCCGGTGTGGGGCAGTCGTTTTGGTCTGCACTCTATCGGCGGAGGATTTTGAAAATGTTCGTCCGCAATCTCAATATCCTGCTCTCCGATTACATCAAAGTTCCTGTTGACGGGTTGCCATCCATACTCGAGAAAAAACTACACGAGCGGCTCGTATTTACCAACCCGGACTATGAAGCGAGGCACAACCGCGGCGAATGGATCGGCAACATCCCACCGCAGATAAGTTGTTTGAAGCAAAAGGGCAGGCATTATCTCATCCCAAGGGGATTTCTTGACCAGTTCATTGAACTCTGCAAAAGATACCAGGTTCCATTCCGGCTGGTCGACAGGAGGCGGCACCTCGACGCGATCCCGATCGAATTCCATGGCGAATTGAAGAGCTACCAGCAGGAGGCGGCCGAAGCCGTACTTGAGCACGACTGTTCTACACTCGTCGGGGGCCACAAGAGCGGCAAAACAGTTATTGCCCTTTATACGATTGCACAGAGGCGTCAGCCCACTCTGGTTGTGGTTCCCAAAGTAGACCTCTTTGAAGGCTGGCTGAGGAAAATTGATAACTTCCTTCAGATCCCGGCCTCAGAAGTGGGTATTTTCTCAAGTGGGACTCATGAGGTCGGCAAGCAGATCACAATAGGCCATACCGGTGAAATATTACGTTATTGGCGGAAAATTTACGAAAAGATTGGATACATAATCTTCGATGAATCTCAGCGCTACCCATCAAAGATCCTTACCAACCTGATCCCTAATTTCGACTGCCGCTACTTGCTGGGACTAAGCAACACCGTTCAGCGGAAGGACCGCCTCTTAAAGCTGATTCATTTTTATTTGGGAGACGTTGTCTACACTATTGATGAAAAAGACGCGCGTGAAGGGCGCGGGGTTATTTCGGGGACTGTGATAGCGCGCCAGACAAATTTTAATTACTCCTACAATTCCAGAGCCGATTACCCCTCAATGATCAGGGACCTCATGGTTGACCCTGAAAGAAACAGCAAGATTGCAGACGATGTAGAGATAGAACTTCAAAAAGGGGAAGAACGGGTCCTTGTGCTTTCCGGAGGCAAGGACCAGGACGATGCATTGAGCGCCGAGTTAAGTCAACGCGGAATAAAAGCCTTTTCATT
>Ga0187771_10000450_pt1 | contig 25380 bp, 27 predicted proteins | sample 0116_SJ02_MP15_1_FD_133139 | JGI IMG/M metagenome (GOLD analysis project Ga0187771, IMG submission 133139) | Tropical peat soil microbial communities from peatlands in Department of Meta, Colombia - 0116_SJ02_MP15_10_MG | ecosystem: Environmental > Terrestrial > Soil > Wetlands > Peat | place... | reverse complement strand
TTCCAGGTCACCTCGGAATAATCGTGAATATTGACGTCTTCATCGCAGACAATCACAAATTTGGAGAGCATCAGCATCCCGGTCCCCCAAATCGTGTGGAGGACTTTTTTTCCATGACCTGGATAACGTTTTTTAATCTTTACGATGACGTTATTATGAAACACGCCCTCGATGGGCATATCTATGTCAAGGATATCCGGCGCCACCATCTGGAGAAGCGGCAGAAAGATCCGTTCTGTAGCTTTGCCGAGATAAGCGTCTTCCTGCGGAGGCCGTCCCACCAGCGTTGCCGGGTAAATTGCATCTTTTCGATGAGTGATTGCCGTAACATGAAATACCGGGTATTCGTCTGCCTCGGAATAGTAACCAGTGTGGTCGCCGAAAGGACCCTCCACTCTGCGTTCGTGGGGATCGACGAACCCCTCCAGAATGAATTCAGCTTCAGCAGGTACCCGAACATTAACGGTCTTGCACGGAACAACCTCAAGCTGCTTCCTCCTGAGGAACCCTGCAAAAAGATACTCACCGATCACCGGCGGCAAGGGGGCTGTTGCAGCATAAATAATCGAGGGATCTCCTCCTATGGCGACTGCAACTTCCATTCGTTTGCCTGAAATTTCGTAGTGCTGGTAATGGCGTGCACCATCCTTGTGTTTATGCCAATGCATACCGGTTGTCTGGTGATCATAGACCTGCATGCGGTACATGCCGACGTTGGTTATGCCCGTCACCGGGTCGACCGTACAAACCATAGGAAGGGTGATGAATTTTCCTCCATCCGCAGGCCAACACTTCAGCACGGGGATTTTGGAAAGATCTACTTGATCACCGCTCAGCACAACCTCCTGGCAGGGTGCCTTCTTCACCGTCTTCGGGAAGAATGAAGAGAGCTCTGTCAGCTTCGGAAGCATCTGGATCTTATCCATGATGCCAGCACCCGGGCCGGGGAACAGGTTTGTAGGATCAACAATTTCCTTGACCCGCCTGCCGATTTCATCAAGATCTTCAACGTCCAAGGCATGACACATGCGTTTCATCGATCCGAAGGCATTCGTCAAAACCGGGAAAGAACAGCCTTTTACTCGTTCGAACAGAAGAGCCTTGTTTGAAGTTCCTTTCTCTTTCGAGACACGGTCAGTGATTTCCGCGATCTCGAGCTCTGCGTCAACCTCTGCCTTGATTCTGACCAGTTCGCCCTCTTTCTCAAGGAGCGATATAAACTCTCGTATATTGTCGTATGTCATAAGGGTTGAATTGTAGCGAAATTATCGAGGATTTGCAATCAAAAACTCCCGAAAGCCTGGTCAGGATGCATCATATTTTTGAAGCCGGTGCCTAAAGGACCGGAAGGAGAGACCCAGCAGCTTCGCCGCCTCAGTTTTCACCCCTTCGGTTTTTTCGAGGGCCTTGTATAAGAGCGTTTTTTCAGCCTCTTCCAGTAAGTACTCTAGATTCAGGCCATCTTCGGGAATATCCAGTGCAACAAGTGCGGAGCTAGGATGTGTAGTGTGCACAGCATCGGGTATGTGCTCAAGACCGATCGTTTCTCCGGGAATCATGATCATGAGACGCTCAATCATATTTTCCAACTCCCGGACATTCCCCGGCCACTGATAGTTCATCAATATTTTCAAAGCGCTTGGATCGATCTTCTTTCGCGGAAATGATTCTCCCTCTCTTTTGGCATATTTTTCAAGAAAAAAATCGATGAGCGGTGGAATATCTTCCTTTCTTTCACGCAGAGGAGGTAGGTGAATAGGAATGACGTTGAGCCGATAATAGAGATCCTCCCGGAACAGACCCTTCGATACCTCAGTAAGAAGATCTTTATTACTGGCCGCAATGATGTGCACGTCGACTTTGATATCTGTCGTTCCTCCTACGCGCATGAATTCACGCTCCTGCAGAACGCGCAACAACTTGACCTGCAAAGCCGGCGGTGTTGTGCTGATCTCATCTAGAAAAATAGCTCCGCCATGAGCCGCCTCAAAAAGTCCCTGCTTGTTCGACGTAGCACCAGTAAAGGAGCCCTTCATATATCCGAACAGTTCGCTTTCGAGTAGCGTCTCTGGCAATGCCCCACAATTCACCGTCACAAAGGGACCGTTCCGTCGGGAGCTATTGTCGTGGATCGCCCTAGCAACGAGCTCTTTTCCAGTACCGCTCTCCCCCGTAATCAAAACGGTACTGCTCGTTTCAGCAACTTTTTGGATGAGAGCAAATACCCTCTGCATCGATTCACTCTTCCCGATAAAATTTATGAATCCTGCTCGGGATTCTATTTCTCGCTTCAGAAGAATATTCTCCTTCCGTAAGTGACGCTTCTCGAGCGAATTATTAATAATAAGCTTTAGCTCATCAACCTTGAAAGGTTTAATGATATAATCGTATGCTCCAAGCTTCATTGCCTCTATTGCTGTCTCAGTAGTAGCGAATGCGGTAATCATGATGACGATGGTTTCCGGAGAGACCTCTTTTGTTGTTTTAAGCACGTCAATGCCGTCCATACCCGACATTTTTATATCGCTGATCACGAGATCGAATATCTCTGACTGCACTGCTTTCAGTGCACTGGTGCCGTTCTCAGCAGTCACAACATCGTGGCCCTCTTTTTTCAGCATGATTGCAAGAAAATCCCTCATGCTTTGCTCGTCATCAACAACAAGAATCTTGCTCATATCTCTCCAGTTCGACAGGATCCTAATGGGAAGCTGCGGCGTAGCATCTAATGGGTAAGCAGCATCTCAATCATCGGTAGTTTAATCCTAAACTGCGCTCCCCTTCCGGGTTCGCTTTCGACCGTGATGCCCCCCCCGTGATCATCAATAATCCGATACGCAATCGCCAAGCCCAGCCCTGTTCCTCCTGCTTTTGTCGTAAAGAAAGGCTCAAATATTTTTCGAAGGTCCCTCTTGTCAATTCCCAGCCCGGTATCAGATATCAGAATCTGACACCAGCTGCTATCATTTTCCGAATCTGTATAAGGCGCGGCAGTAATCGATAACACGCCTCCACCCGGCATTGCCTGACAGGCATTGAGCAAGAGATTCCAAAAAACCTGGCGTAGTCGCCGGGAATCTCCTTTCAGGATAACGTGGGGGTCGATATCCCGCCTGACAGATATATTCTCCTGAAAATTTTTGCTGTTTTCTAAAAGTGTAATTGTTTCATCCAGCAGTGAGTTGAGCACGATATGATCAGCATGAACGCTCGGGGGACGAGCATATTCAAGGAATTCCGTAATAATGGTATTGAGCCTGTCGGTTTCATTCACCACAATATCCATGAGCCGCTTATTGTCATCCTTCAGCTTTAGTTCTCCCTGTAGGACTTGAATGGAACCGCTCAGGGCTGCAAGAGGATTCCGTATCTCATGTGCAATTCCGGCAGCAAGGCTTCCGATAGTTATCAATCGGTCCTGCCGCCTGATTTGCTCCTCCATTTCAAGAATTTTTGTAATATCCTGAAAAGTCAGGATGATGCCGTGAACATCATTCGCATCATCTTTAAGGAGTGAAGCTGTCATGCCGAGGCTTACAAAAGTGCCATCTTTCTTGACGAGCTTCCCATTGAAACGAAAGGGGTGCTCCTTGAGAGCATCTGTCTGGCCAAATAGTTCCTTAATGCTGCCCCCGAAGACATCCCGCCAGCTCTTTTTTATTGCGTCGTAGCTATATCCGGTTATGTGTTCCGCAGCCGGATTCCAAGACGTAATATTGCCGTTCAAATCCATCGTAAGAATACCATTGCCGACACTTTTCAAGATATGTTCCTGGAGGACACGAAGATCTTCAAAATCCATGCTCTTGACGCGGAGTTCCTGGTGCGTTTTGCGAAGTCGTTCGGTCAGGTAACCGCTTAAAAGCGCGACAATATAAAATGAGAGAATATTAATAAAAACTTGATACATGACCTGTGCTGCGCTAAAGCTCGGATTTCTCTTAAAAAAGAGGAGACTGTAGTATTGCATGTCCAGCATGCTCCCGTACAGAATGCTCGCAAAAGAAGCCGCTAGATACCCTCCGCGACGGTAGAGGATAATGCTTGCCGATACAATGGTCAGATGATAGAGAACTGAGAAGCCGCTGTCTATGCCGCCGGTAAGATAAACGAGGAATGTTACGAGAAGAATATCAATTGAAGTTTGAAGATATGCGAGAAAGGAGAGGTTTTTTACGGTACTGAGTAAGTAACGGTAGAGACTGGATAAGAAATAAACCGAAAAGAGAAAATAATATAAAACAGCAATTTGAAACGAATAAATTCCATAATGCTGCTGGAAGAAAATGAGCGTGCCAATCAGAAAGGTTGTAAGAACTACTCTGCTCCAGATGAGCCAAGTTATGCGTACAGAGTATTCTTCTCTTGAAAACTCTCGTTTCACGTAATGTTTTTATTTGCCAGCCATTGATCCCATCTGGAATATAGGCATATACATGGCAATGATAACAAAACCAACAGTTGTTCCCAAAAAAATCATGAGAATCGGTTCAAGCATCGACGTCAGCGTGGCTACGGCCGCGTCTACCTCATCGTCATAAAAATCAGCGATCTTATTCAGCATATTATCCAATGCGCCAGTCGCTTCTCCGACAGCAATCATTTGGACAACCATTTGGGGAAATACTTTGGCCTTGCCAAGCGGCTCAGCAAGCGTTTTCCCTTCACTCACGCTCTGTCGGGTAAACATGATAGCCTCTTCTACGACCTTGTTGCCGGCAGTTCGTGAAACAATCAATAATCCCTCGAGAATTGGCACTCCGCTTGTGAGCAGCGTCCCGAGTGTTCGCGTAAACTTGGCCACGGAAACCCTTTGTATCAAAGACCCAACTATCGGCAACTTCAAGGCGATTCCGTCAGTAACCCTCAGGCCCTTTTCCGTTTTTCTGAATTGTTTGAGCCCGATGAATAAAGCGACTATCACACTGACCATGATCAGTCCACCCCAGCCTTTAACGAAGTTGCTGATCGTGATTACTATGCGGGTCGGCAAAGGCAAGGCCTGTCCCATATCGGCAAACATACTCGCCAACATGGGTACTACGACAACCATCAACAGAGCGACCACCGAGACGGCCACAAAAAGGATTACCGAAGGATAAATCATCGCAGATTTAATTTGGCCCTTAATCTTTGCGAACTTTTCCATATACGTCGCGAGTCTCTGAAGAATCGTGTCAAGTATGCCGCCGGCCTCGCCTGCGGCAACCATATTCACGTACAGATTATCAAATACTTTTGTGTGTTTCTTGAGTGCATCGGCAAATGTTGAGCCGCTCTCCACATCAGACCTTACCTGCGCTACAATCTTTCCCAGAGATTTGTTTTCAGTCTGGCTTCCAAGAATATCAAGGCACTGTACGAGTGGCAAACCAGCGTCGATCATCGTTGCTAACTGTCTGGTAAGGATCACTATGTCCTTGTCAGTTATTCCTGGCCCTCCAAAGCTCAGTCTGATTTCTTTCGGCTTTGCAGAGACGTTGATCGGCAGGATATTCTGTTTCCTGAGCAGAGCGATAACTTCTTCTTTGCTGTTTGCCGCAAGCTCTCCCTTTTGAACTGCCCCCTGTCGTGTCTTCCCTTCCCACAAAAAAACGCTTGCTGCCATTTTTTGACTCCTTACTATTTCACAATCTCTGTCAATTTATTACTATCGAGCTGGTATCCCTTGCATCACCACCCAAAGAGGTACTGATGACTGAGCGTATCTCGATCATCGATACTCTTTCTGGACCACCTGTGAACCTGCAAGTCCTGATCGACTGAGCATCTGCAGGAGCTCATCAACAACTGATGACCTCCCGATGCAATCCTCATAAGAAATCAATTTTTTGACATAAAGTTCGTACAATGATTGATTCAGGGTCTGCATGCCGAATTTTGCCTGGCCTGTCTGCATTATTGAGTAGATCTGATGAACCTTATCCTCGCGAATAAGATTCCGGATTGCGGAGTTCGGCACCATGACTTCGAGTGCGAGAACGCGTCCACCTCCGATTTTTGGAATGAGCTGTTGAGATATCACTCCTTCCAGGACGAAAGACAATTGGGCCCTGACCTGTGACTGCTGGTAGGGCGGGAACACATCGATAATGCGGTTCATGGTCTGAACTGCGGAATTCGTATGGAGTGAAGCAAAGGTAAGATGTCCAGTTTCCGCGATGGTCAAGGCTGCCTCTATGGTTTCCAGGTCGCGCATTTCGCCCACGAGAACAACATCGGGATCCTGGCGAAGGATATATTTTAGTGCGTCTTTAAATGACTTCGTGTCGGCGTTGACTTCACGCTGGTTTACGAGACATTTTTTATGTGGATGCAGGTATTCAATCGGATCCTCGATCGTTATGATATGTTCCTGCCGCTCGCCGTTTATTTTATCGATCATCGAAGCGAGGGTAGTTGACTTGCCACTACCCGTAGGCCCGGTAACGAGAACAAGGCCCCGTGGCCTTTTACAGAGATCCGATGCCACTTCAGGAAGCCCGAGTTCAGTGAAAGTTTTGATTTTGAATGGAATAGTCCTGATTGCCGCGGCAACGGCGCCGCGCTGCATAAAGACATTCGCACGAAATCGTGACAGGTTTTTGATGCCAAAGGAAAGATCGAGCTCACTGTTTTCTTCGAACTTGTGTTTCTGGGCGTCAGTAAGAATACTATAACAGAGGTCCTTCGTTTGTGTTCCCGAAAGAGGTTCGAGGGAGGGTATCGGCTTCATCCTGCCATCGATGCGGATTGACGGAGCCGCTCCCGTTGTAATGTGAAGATCTGAAGCGCCCTTCTCAATCATGTACTTCAGCAGATCGTGCAGATTGGCCATGGAACTACCTCTTTCTGTTTGACATTTGACGTACTGCTACTGTGTGTCCGGGAATGTATTTTCCACGACCTCTTCCAAGGAAGTCAGACCGGCCTTCACTTTCAGTAGTCCACTCCTCCGAAGTGTTTTCATGCCCCCAGCAATAGCCTGTTTCTTGATATCGAACACTGAAGCGCCTTGGAGGATAAGCTCCTTGATTTCGTCTTTGATGGGCATCACTTCATAGAGCGCCACCCTGCCTTTATATCCTGTTTGGTTACAGATTTCGCACCCCGTCCCTTTATAACTGACGACGGACGCTGCCTCTTCTGCTGAGAAGCCAGCGTTGATGAAGACTTGAACTGGCAATTTTTCAGGTTTTTTGCAACTGGTGCACGACTTGCGTACCAGCCGCTGCGCAACAATCAGGATTACGGCCGATGAAACCAGGAAAGGCTCAACTCCCATATTGAGCATACGGTTGATCGTGCTCGGTGCGTCGTTGGTATGGAGGGTCGTAAGCACGAGATGGCCGGTAAGAGCTGCCTTTACTCCTATTTCAGCCGTTTCATAGTCGCGGGTTTCTCCCACCATGATAATGTCGGGGTCCTGTCGCAGAAAGGAACGAAGTGCGGCGGCAAAGTTAAGACCAATTTCATCCTTCATCTGGACCTGGTTGATCCCCATGAGGTTGAACTCAACCGGATCTTCCGCGGTCATCAGGTTTTCCGAATCCGTATTCAGTTCGCTCAGCGCTGAGTAGAGCGTCGTGGTTTTTCCACTCCCTGTCGGGCCAGTTACCAGGACCATACCGAAGGGTCTCCCCAGCGCTTCCTTAAATTCGACAAGTTGGTCATCATCGAATCCGAGTTTGGTCATATCGAGCTGCAGATTCGATTTATCGAGCAGTCGCATCACGATCTTTTCACCGAACAGACACGGGAGGACGGATACCCGAAAGTCCATTGTTTTGTTTTTCCCCATTTTGAGTTTTATTCTACCGTCCTGCGGAAGCCGTCTCTCGGCGATATCGAGGTTTGACATGATCTTGATACGGGAAATGATCGCATTCTTGATCTTCAGCGGTAACCCCATGACAGTCTTGAGAACGCCGTCGAGGCGGTATCGGACCCTGAATTTCTTTTCATACGGTTCGATATGGATATCGCTCACGCCAATCTTTGCCGCCCTCAGTAAAATACCATTAACGAGTTTAACGATAGGTGCTTCCACATCCGCGGACAGGTTATCAAGTTCCTGATCTTCAACGACTTCAAGTTCGTCCACGGCGCCATGTATTAAGCTGTCGAAGTCATCGACATCCACCTCACCGCCAGTATCTATGTCGTCTACAAAACTGTCGTCTGCTATCTCCTCATCAAAAGAATAGTCTTTGGCATCCAGGGAAAGTTTCTTGTCATCCTTAATCGTCGGCGCAGCTCCTGCTTTGGCTGTAACAAGAGATTTCGCACCACCATAATACTTCTTAATGGCCTCGACGATAGCTCCTTCAGTCGCAACTACCGCCTCGACATTGTAGCCTGTCATAAATTTTATGTCGTCGATCGCAAATATATTGGAGGGATCCACCATGGCAATCGTGATCGTGGCCCCCGCGCGATTGATAGGCATAATCCGGTATTTTTGTGCAACATCGGCGGGAATATGCTTGATGACAGTGGGGTTGATCTCGAACTTCCCTAGGTCGACATAGGGAACTCCATACTGTTTGCTCAGAAACGTCATGAGCTTATCTTCTTGCACAAACCCCAACTTGACCAGAATAGAACCGAGCCTGCCACCCTCGGACTTTTGTGTCGAGAGTGCTTTTTTTAGCTGATCATCCGTGATAAGACCCGACGAAACAAGCATGGAGCCGAGTCTGCCTGACATTGACATATTAACTCCTTAATTTTAGGAAGAAATCATTACAATATTACTTGAATGCGATGGGTATGTCAAGATGTGTCATCCTATTTGTCAACCTATTTCCGTGAATGGCTCCGTCGAGCGGCAATCTGCCTGACAAGTGCATCTTTCATGATAGTGATAGGAGCCTTCTGGCCGGTCCATATTTCGAAGGCAATAACACCCTGATACAGCAGCATCCCGATTCCAGACAGCACCTCCGCTCCCTTAGCTTTTGCTGCTTGTAGAAATCTGGTTTCCGCCGGGTTATAGACAAGATCGCAGATGAGATGTTTTTTTTGGATATTCTCCCTGGCAATCGGCAACGGATCTGTTCTCTTCAGCCCTAGAGGCGTGGCATTGATAATGCAATGAGCTTTAGCTGCAGCATCAGCAATCGATTCATGTTTTACATATTCTACTAAACGACCTGTTTTTTCCGTGATGTCAGTCACCAAGGCAACAGCCTTCAGTGCATCGAGATCGGTAAATATGATTTTTTTAGTTCCCGCTAGAGCAAGACTGAAACCCACGGCTCTCGCTGCACCACCCGACCCGATAATAAATATCTGTTTTCCTTTCGGATTAAATCCCGCATTGTCTCGAAGGGACCTAAGAAAACCACGGCCATCAGTATTGTGGCCAATCAGTTTCCCCTCCTTGATCTCGATGGTGTTGACTGCTCCGATTAGCCGCGCTTCCTCCGACAATCCATCTAGATGAGTTCTTATCATTTCTTTGTGCGGTATGGTTACATTTACCCCGCAGATGCCGAGAGGAATGAGTGATTTCGCCGCGTCACCCAGATTGTCCGGACTTACGGCAAAAGGAACATAGCATGCATCTAGGTGCAATTTTTGAAATGCAGCATTATGCATGCCTGGAGAAAACGTGTGTTCAACAGGATATCCAAAAATTCCATAAAGTTTCGTTTTGCCGGAGATCATGGTCAACCTCTTCCGCCGCTGCGTATCGCTTGCATCAGTTCGCTAAAAGTCGCTGCAGCTAGTATTTTGACTTCGAGTCGGTCTTCTAGTTGTTCGAGCGTCATATTGTCAAGAAAAATGTTATTGTCTTCTTTCAGCATACTGGCAGGAATAATAAGAACATCACCCAACCGCCGGTGGTTCAGGGCCTTCAGGACATCGCTACCCGTTAAGAGCCCTGCGACCGTTACTGACTGACCAAAATAAGAATTCCTCACTGCAACAAGATCAATCGTAAGCTCACGAATTGCCTGCAGGCGCGTTAAGCTATTTTTGAGAATGTTGCGAAAGGAGATGCCGGTCGCTATGGTAACGTGCAGGGGTGAAATATGTGAAGGCAACCTCGTACGTGACGCCTCTCGGAGAAACGTCGCTACCATGCCCACACCATTTTCGATCTGAGGGAAATCCTCGTAAAAAGCCGGTAAGGGAAAGGCCTCTCTTGCTCGAATATAAAATTCATCGGCAGCGAACACAAAACGTGAGCCGAACTGCTTTTTAAAGTCACTTCCGAACCTCATCGTGGTATCAAGCACTGCACGAGCTTCGCGCATGGTAAATGTTCGAATCGGATAGAGTGCTTTTCTGAACGCGGTGATGCCGACAGGGACGACTGCAATGGAAGCAACGGAAGGGAACAGACCCGATAAGTCATCCAACGTTCGCTCAAGATATGGTCCGTCATTGACGCCCGGGCATAAGACGACCTGCGTATGCATCTTGATGCCGCCTGCAGCTAGCCGCTTCAGGCTTGTCATAATATCCGGGGTTCTGTTATTTCCGATCATGAAGGAGCGTAACGCCGGGTCAGTCGTATGGACTGAAATATAGAGTGGAGATAGGCGCTGGTGAAATATCCGGTGGAAGTCTGCTTCGGAAAGAGAGGCGAGTGTAATATAGTTCCCATGGAGAAATGATGCACGGTAGTCATCGTCTTTGATGTACAGGCTCTTCCGGCAGCCTTTCGGCATCTGGTCAACGAAACAAAAAATACATTTATTTCTGCATCGTCGAATGTTAAGCGGGGGAAATACAAGCCCGAGGGTATCGTCAGCGCCTTTATCAACCGTGAATGTTTTGCGCCTGCCCTTTTTTGTCTGGAGAATAATGATAACGTGTTCGTCTGCGACAGAAAATTTATAGTCGATTTCGTCGTTAACAACTTCGCCGTTGATAGACACAATCCTGTCGCTCTGTTTGATTCCTAATTCAGCGCCAAGCCCCCCCGGCAGGACGGCACATATCTCAAGCAATCATGCACTCCTCTTGGAAGCGAACATAAAATCGACATAGCCGTCTATCTGCGTCCGCGCCTCATCAGACACTTGACGGTATTTTCTCAACATCATAATCTCGTCCACGCTCAGGATTTTCTCGAGATAATTGATCTGCTCTTCGGAAAGCGGATATTTGCGCTTTCCTCGCCTGAACTTTGCCTGGGACGGAGAGAGAAAAAAACCTTTCACTTCTGCAGGGACCTTTTCCTGATGTGCGGCAAGAATAAGGACGGATTTGTCAAGATTCAGCTTAGCCGCGATCATCATGAGGGTTGTGTCTTTTGGGATATGCCCCTTATTGATCGTAACACGCAAAAGTTCAGGACTGATTCCGAGCACTTTGGATGCATCCTTCAGATTTCTGAAGCCCTTCTTTTCCAGCGCCTGTCTGATCATGTCGGATATTTTCATAAACGACCTCCCTGTTAACAAGTCAAGAGATATCTTCTTCGACGATCTTCACACCCCGAGTAACATACTGGACACCCGAAGCCACTGTGAAGACCGCCGTGATCCCGTAGAAGAGGGACATGACTCCTACGCTAACCCCGTAGCTTTTCAGCAAGAGTGAAAGCGTCACTACGGCAAGCTGCAATACTGTCGTAGCCTTCCCTACAAGGGAGGGACGGGCTTTCAGATCATGCCCTGTAAAATAAATCACAGCACTACCTATTACAAGAATGATATCTCTGCTCACGACGATGATCACAAGCCAGATCGGCAGCATATGCAGCAGCACGAGCGTCACGAATGCGGATACAATGAGCAATTTGTCTGCCATTGGATCGAGAAATGCACCCAGATCAGTTTGCGAGTGGGTTATGCGGGCTATCATTCCATCGAGCGCGTCAGTCACACAGGCAATCACAAAAACTCCCAAAGCGCTTCGGTAATAACCATAAATCATCAGATTAATAAAAAACGGGATTAGAATGATACGTAAAAGCGTAATGTAATTCGGAATATTCATCAGTACCCCGCTCAACCTCAAGAGTTACCAATTAATATTAAACAGATTTATTTGTATTGTCAACCTTTTTCTTTTTGTAACCATTTGTTTTTGTTCTGGGCTGAGCACGATGTGACGAGGATAAGGATAAACGTGGGTGGGACCAGCGATTCGGGTTGAACGGATGACCTACTGATTACGAAACAGGAGATTCAGATCTGCATTCAATTTATTTCCTAAAGTATTTATTAAGCCCCAATAAACACCAGACTCCTGTCTGGTGATGAAGCGCCAGCCCGCAGGGCTCATGCAAGATTGTCGCATGTAACATTTAAAGAAGCCCCAGCTTCCGCTGGGGGAGTTTCGCTTGCTTTCCACGCAATTTTGCTACGTGATCACTGATGAATTTGGGTAATTAAGGTGGTTATTCCATCATTGGCAAAAAAAAAGGCGGATAAAATTACTGAGCTGCCTCATCGTGCCTGGTGCATGATAATCAGGTGCAGCTACTTCATGGTGCCGATGAGCTTCGGTTTTAGAACACCTTACCCGGATGTTTCCCTGCCAGTCTCCCCTCGCCGCATACACGCACCAATCGTAACACATGCAGATCCATGCTCACTGTCACCTTATTCGCCCATTCCGGGGACCGATGTCAGATGTTTCAACAGGAGACACCGTACTTCCTCTATGGTCAATGGTTTACCCTGACAAGAATGCTCACTCAGGATAATTACCTCCGATGCCACTCCCTAAAGATAGGAGCTTGTATACTTGACAACGCCGTCATCCCCTTAATTATAATCGCATTCGTCCTTAGCGGAAATGATGGCATCGGAAGATCCCTCAGAGCCATGAGCACAGGCTTAATGGAGGACATCCTAGCCACGCTGGTTGGGATCTTTCCATACCTATTACTAGGCAGCCGCACAGTACTCTTGGATAGGAGCTCAGGGGAGCCCTGGACGAAAGGAGGCGCCGGATGCAGCAAAGAAAGTATTCGACGGAGCAGATAGTAAATATACTGAAGGAGGCCAATACAGGGATATAGGTCACCGCTCTCTACGCAGGCACGGAGTCAACGACGCCACCTTATAAAACTAGAAAGCAAAATACGGTGGCATGGCGTCAACGAGATAAAGCGGCTTAGCGATTGTCAAAGGGGAGTTAGTCTCAAATTTCATTGATATTCCGCAAATCCTATTTATTGGCCGCCGTTGCAATCATAGAAACAGCCAGTGGATCGGTTATATTTCTTGATGGAGTGAAGAATTTTTGTCGTAACATCTTGTGGCGAATCTTTCTTAAATTTATGTCCTGTAGGAATACAGCGTGCGCTGCAAGTCACAAACTGAATTCGGTGATACTTGAAGCAATTGTTACAAGCAACCCGCCTTGTGCAGTTGAAATCCGATTGAAGATTAATTCCGAGCTGTCCATTGACACCAAAGGAGTGATTAGTGAGTTATTTTAATTCTCACTTGTTGGAGATCTGCCCGGCAGTATAGGTCTGAGCAACGTGTGTCTTCTTTCAATGTCCTAATCAACTGAAGAACATGTATTCTACTATCGTAGAATATCTTTCCGGACATTACAAAAACAATAAAAAAGAAAGCGATTTCCTTGTCATAATATCGTTACCTATGATATTCTTTAAAGAAGACTTTATGATTACAGGAAGGAGAAGATGAGACATGGTAGACCGTGACATCATGCAGGAGATCGAGGAGTTGAAAAAACAGCTAAAGGCACTCGAGGCAATCAAAGGTCAAGGAGGCGCGCAGGCGTCCTCGGAGGAGTCGGAACAGAGCCCACGGGAAGAGACCGGAGGAGAAGTGGCAACTTGGCTACGGGACTTGATCAAACAGGCTGAGGAACTGATTGGCGGTCTAGATATTCAGTTCAAGGACGTGCCGGCTAAGACCGCGCTCGTAATCTTCGCACTTGGAATCCTCATGGGTCGGCTGCTCAGCCGTAGGGGGTAAAAGTATGGATGTGTTACTGGTAAAGATGCGTCTCTTGCTGAAGGCAGAGATGATCCTGTTTCGCCTCCAACTGCGTCGCACCATCAAGCAGGCCGCGTTCTACATCGCCGCTGCCCTTCTGTCCGTTCTGGCTACGGGCATGCTGAATATCGCCCTCTATTTATATCTCGTATCGCATCTTGATAATGCCAGTGCTGCTCTCGCGGTTGCCATAGTCGATATCGTGCTGGCCGTGGTGGCCGTCGTTTTTGCCGGCCATCTGCAACTTGGCCCAGAAGTTGATGCCGTGAAGGCCCTACGCGAGGACGCGATGGCAAGTCTTGCTGCAGATGCAACAGCTGTTAAGACTCAGATCGCAGACCTACATGACGATATTAAGCGGATTCGTACCGCAGTGACTGGTTTTATGAGCTTCGGAGGCGTCAACATTGCCTCGTGGGTGCCGGAGCTTCTTCGCGTCGTGCTGCGACGAAAAAACCATTAGAGTGTGATGTACGATAGTACTGGTATTGTGAGTTTCCTGTACATCAGGCTCTATCGCACCTAGTAAGATACTTCGCATAATTTATTGTAGCCAAATGCTTCGTTCCAATATTATTAAACTGCGGTGGCTCGCTCCCTGGACTTCGAATTTTGGGAAGCCAGGCTGGCGGGCCACCGTTTTCTGCTTTTTGCACTTTTTTGCGACCGTTATTCAATATTAATCTTATTTTTCGCAATCCCATTGGATGGACACGAACACAGACGCGCAGTTATATCAGCTTCCTGTCTTGGTCATTTCGCTCTCAAGGTTCTTGTCGATCAGCATGATCTCGATCCTGCGATTTTTTTGGCGTCCTTCCGGCGTTTCGTTGGTAGCCACGGGATCGTACTCAGCCCGCCCTGACGCGATCATTCGCTCGGGTGGAACACCAACCTCCTGCAGGAAACGGACAACGTTAGTGGCACGGGCGACTGACAGCTCCCAGTTTGACGGGAAGGTGGCCTGCAGGGACTTGGCTACTGGCACATTATCCGTATGACCTACAACCCGAATGATCTTGTTCTCGTACCCCTTCAGGGCATCGCCGACCTTCTTCAATACCTCCTTGCCTTCCCTCTTTAGCGTCGCCTTGCCGGAATCAAAGAATATCTGCTCCGCCAGATCCACCGACAGCATGTTCTTATACTGCTTTACCTGAAGCTGGCCCTTTTCAACTTCCTTCGACAGGCCCTGCACTAGTTCCTCATACTGTTTTTGCCTTTGCTGATTGGACGCCATCAGTGAGGCCTTTTCCTGCTCCAGCGATCCGACCTGCTGCTGGGTAGCAGCTTTCTCCTGTTGTAGCGCAGCTTTCTCCTGATCTAGCACGACCTTCTGTTGCTCCAAAGACGACACCTGCTGTTTCAAATCAGCATTCTGCTTCTCAAGGTTAATCTTCTGCTGCCCCAATGCAGCTTTTTCCTGCTGCAGAGCGGCGATCTCATCATTTTTTGCCTTTTCCATCTTATTGAATGTGCCGGAACTGACACAACCGCTCACGATAAATCCGGCCGTGAGAACGGCAATGCTAATGCGAAGAAGCCTTATCATGTGCAAGTCCTCCTTGTCCTTTTAATCATTATCACGGTTTGATCCATGCCCCTCTCAGAAGCAGCAATTGAACCACAGATGAACGTAGATAAGAGCTCAAGACCAAAATCATAGACGTTTCCTGTCCTCCTCGCGCGAAGGGTTTGGCTATATTGAGCACTATTTAAATAAATCACAGATATGAAGATCTGTCAATGTATTCTGATAGTAACGTTAAGAGGATAACGCTGCAGAATTCTGCTTGTTAATTTAAGTATCGCTGTTAGTGGAAACCATAACGAATACAGGAGTGAATCCTACATCACAGACTTAGAGACGCATGGCGCACAAGAAGATAAATTGCAATGAATACAAAATGCCATTTCTATTTTAGCTTAACAGGGCAGGATGGTAACCTATCGAATGTATTTTGTGGTTAAACGCTGTATGGTGTATTTATTTTTATTTGATCTCTCAGTGCCAGCAGTTTTAGAGTTTCTTTGCATAGGTACCCTGAATCTTGCCACCGCACAAAGAGCCTGTAATGAGCCAGCATGTTCTTCCCGCTGCATTGCCACTATGAGCACCTTTCAATTCATGACTCACGGTAGCCGGGCATACTACCAAATCAGCGACCTTGGACCGACTCGGTTAACGACCACATTTATTAATTTCCCATCAATTTTGTATTCCCTTATATCTGATATCTGACCATCGCCTCATCTTCCTTTTTATCGGATACCATGTTGCCCCCCCCTTTAAAAAATGGTTGCCATAATGTACTTCAGAATAAAAAGATAACAATCGTCAACGGTAACGGTGTGTCTCGTGAATGGTGCCTCATTAACGCGATAGTTTTTATCCTTATCTGGATGAGTTTTTTAATCATACGGGCCGATATCATCCATCTTTCCTCCCATCCCTACCAGCAGAACATGTTGCTTCTCCTGCAGATGCTGATGCCAGTTCACTTGGACGGTGAAGGTGAAATTGTATAACTAATTATGATTTTTACGGCTTATTCGAGAAAGGACCAATTTGCTTAGATAGCTGCTTTAGTAATTACGGAATAGGAAGCAAGTCAACGTAAAACTAAAATTTAATAAATTCGTCGTTTCTCGCTGATTTCACATATAAAATCAGTCCGGTGCATCAGAGTGTTCCTCCCTGCAATTTCCTGATATAATCGGAGCTTACGAAAAAATAATCTTGACATGAACCGCCAAAGATGTTTATATAGGATATTAAATCTCCTATATATAATTAAGCGACCTTCATATATTGGAGATATTCAACGTTCTGCGCGTAGGCTAGAAGGTCCAGGATTTCAGACTCCATACCTTCGAGCCCCCCAAAAGGCGATTTCGTTGAAATCACCCCCCAATCCTTGAAAGCAGTCAAAAAATTGACTGTCTTATTTTGCTACCTCATAAATTTTTCCTTCTTTTGCTCCGCCGAGTTCGCGGCTTTGCAGAGCAGTATGAAGAACTCAGGAAGCTGCATGTTGAAGTGATTACCGTCAGCACCAATGTCAAGTTCGCATACCTTGCTTGGCAGCGGGATGATAAAATGCCGGAGATTGTCAATTATCCCATGGGGCCGGGGTCCTACGGGTAAAGTATCCCGGCTGTTCGGCGTGTATGATGATGTAACTAGCCTGGACCTTTGAGGAACCGTCATCATCAATCCCGAAGACACTCTCCTGAATAAGGAAGTCAATGTCTGCAACATGGGCAGAAATATTGATGAGCTCCTGTCGAACTTAAATACGAATATTCATCTATCGGCTAATCCCGCTGAAATATGCCCTGCGCAGTGGGAGGAGGAAGGCGACAAGACTTTAAAACCGTCCGCCGGATTGGTCGGCAAGGTCTTTGAGGCCATGAAAGAACCTATGCTAATTACGAGAGAAACAGATTACGCAATACGGTGTATCCTCTATTTGGCGCATTACCACGACCGGATCGCCAGCGTCAAGGAGATCGCGCGGGCCATGCACATCCCGAAGAGTTTCCTCGCCAAGATACTTCAACGCCTCGTGCGGAACGGTATCTTGGAATCCATCCGCGGCGCACAGGGTGGTTTCCGGCTAACAATGAAACCGTCAGAGATATCTCTTCTCACAATCATGGAAGCCATCCAGGGGCGTGCTGTGATCAATATCTGCGCCATAGACAGCAAACGGTGTCGGATGAGCTCGACTTGCGCCGTTCATCCGGTGTGGGTGGATATCCGAAAGGAGGTGGAAGCACGGTTGAAGAAACAGAGTATTGCAGGATTAGTAAGAAATTGATTAAATTGACCATTTATACTATGCAAAATGATGTTTGTCTATGGTACGGATGTCTTGGCCAAACATAGTAGATCGCGAACACGATATATACCGCAATGCCAATATAACTACGATGGTAGGTAGCAAAAACTTTAAATACCACAATGCCGAAATAACTACAAACAAGCGATGATGATTTAAGGGATGATTCTGACAGCGTTGCCCCGGATTAAAATTGTTTGATCCACCCTAATGATTGCATGACATTCCAAGGAGTTTTCTTGCTAAACTATTATAGTATAGCAGCTAATACGGAGCCACATCCTGACGTTATTGGGCGGCGCAAAAGGTAGTGTTTGCTTGGCAGGGAGCCCTTCGAACTAAGCGTCCTGTCAAACATTTAAGCCATACAAGGTCCAGCCGGCATCAATACCTGTGCCGGAGCGGCTGGATGTGGAAACTGATCCTGGCGTGCACGGCCCATCCTGCTATGGTGGAAATACGAAAGGAGGTTAAGAAACGGCTCAAGCAGGAAACGATAGAGAAGCTTATCGTAAGTGATCTGATTTCTTATCAAAAGGGGTTCGAGAAGACCCCGAGCAAGGAGGCTACAGTATGAGCGATTATCAGTATGATAATCAAACGGTGAAGGGATTTATCGTTTCGTCAATTTTCTGGGGTGTGGTCGGGATCGTCTTCGGACTTTGGATTTCCGTCCAAATGTGGATGCCGTCGCTGAACTTTCCGCCTTATTTTACCTTTGGACGAATGAGGGTCGTGCATTATGATGGGCTCGCCTACGGGCTCGGGATCGGCGCGATATTCGGGATCACTTATTACATAGTGATGCGGCTAACCAAGCGGCCGCTCTTGTTCCCGAAGCTTGCCCGATCCCATCTGTATTTGTTCAATGTGGGTATCCTGCTTGCGGTAATAAGTCTGCTAGCAGGCATGAACACGTCAAAATTTGTCGGAGAACTTGAATGGCCGCTCGTCATCGCAGTGGTCATCCTCTGGGTCATGTTTGCCGTCAATGTCATCGGCACGATAATCAAGCGAAAAGATGAGCAGATGTATATTTCACTCTGGTACATTCTCGCAACGGTGATTGCCGTGGCTGTTCTCTACATTGTCAACAACCTGTCGATCCCCGCTGGTTGGACGAAATCCTACCATTTATTCAGCGGCGTCAACAGTGCTAACGTGGAGTGGTGGTACGGTCATAACCTTGTCGGGTTCCTCTTAACGACGCCGATACTGGCGATGTTCTATTACTTTCTGCCGAAATCGACAGGCCTGCCGATCTACAGTCATCGGCTGTCCATTGTCGCGTTCTGGTCGCTTGTGTTCGCTTACCTCTGGACCGGCGCGCATCACTTGGTGTATACACCACTGCCTGATTGGATACAGACCGTCGCCATAGCATTCACCATTTTCCTGATTGCGCCGTCGTGGGGATCCGTGATGAACGGATACTACACGGTCGGCTCCGACTGGTCGAAGATGCAGACGAACTACCTCACCAAGTTTTTCATTCTTGGCATCACCTTCTACGGCCTGCAGACCGTGCAGGGGCCGACTCAGGGTTTGCGCGTCGTAAGCCAATTGATACACTATACCGACTGGGTCCCTGGTCATGTGCACATGGGGACGATGGGGTGGGTGACAATGACCGTCACTGCGTCGATCTACTATATCATCCCGAAGATCTATAACACCAAAATCTTCAGCGAAAAGGTCGCCAATATTCACTTCTGGCTAGTGCTGATTGGTCAGCTCATATTCTCGATCACCATGTGGATCACTGGCATTCAGCAGGGTGCTCTCTGGAAGGCCACGAACGCCGACGGGAGCTTGAAATACACATTTGTGGAAGTACTGGCGAAGAATTATCCCTACTGGCAGTTGCGGACGATCGGTGGTCTGATCTTCACCGTCGGCATGCTGTTTTTCATCTATAACATCTTTATGACGATGCGGCAGGGGAAACTGTCTCTCGCTGAGTCAAAGGCATAGGAGGTGTATTGATATGTCTGACGAAATCTATAAGAAACCGATTATCTTCGCGATAGTCTCGGTCGCAGTCATACTGATCGGGACCGTGGCGACCATGGTTATTCCGATGCTGACCGACGAGATGCATCCTAAACTTGCCAATCTGAAACCCTACACCGCGCTCCAACTTGCAGGAAAAGATATCTACCAGAGGGAGGGCTGTATCGCCTGTCATACTCAAACAGTGCGCCCGCTGAAGACCGAAGTGATGCGCTACGGTGAGTATTCGAAAGCTGGAGAATTCGCCTATGATCGCCCGTTCCTTTGGGGAGCTAAACGCACAGGGCCCGATTTGGCGCGTATAGGCGGCAAGTATCCCGATGAGTGGCACGAGATTCACTTTGATAATCCTCAGGCGATGTATCCAGAATCCAACATGCCGGTCTACGGATGGATGAAGCAAAACAAGCTCGATCCCACGGCTATTGAGGCCCACATGAAGGCGAATGATTTCCCGTATACGCAGGAGGAGCTAGCGCTGTTGAAGGACAAGACCGAGCTCGACGCGCTGATTGCCTATTTGCAGGTGATCGGCACGGCAGTAACCAAAGCGCAGTAACGAGGAGGAACTAGCTATGATCGAACAAATGGATGTTGATAATATCGAAGCCCTTGAATCCAAAGAAACAGGACGTCGAATGCCTCTCGGCTGGCAGCTGCTGTTCTGGGGGCTCATTCTCTTCGGCATTTATTATGTTGTTGCGTATACGCCAGCCATCAGCGGATGGTCGCAGGAAAGAGCTTATACGGAATCGGTGAAGCCGTAATCCCTCGGGGGCCCGGAGGACGGCGCCAACTCGATCATCATCTCTGAAGCCGTCCTCCGGTCCTAGTTGTTCTTTCTTATCACAATTTTTGCGGAGGCAGCCATATGGATATTTCGGTCTTTGCTACAATAGGCTTTACGACGGCGGCCGTCATCGGCATCGTTGTCCTCATTTTTGTCACGGGAAAGGGAAAAAGCGATGCCGGTGACTGAGGCGGGAGGGTGTCACATCATGGGAAAACAGGCATGGGCGTATTTTTTGTTCGGGTTTGCCCTGGTTGTGCTCTTCGTTGTCATTATCGTGCACTACTATTCAAAAAAACGGCACACCGACGTCGAAGAAATCAAGTATAAGATGCTGGATGATGATTAGGACGTTTCACGGGTTCAGGCGCCTTACCGACGCACTTCTTCTGATCATATTGATCGGTCTCCCATTTGTGCGGCTAAACGGGGAAAGCGCGCTGCGGTTTGATGTCCCGACGCTCAGGCTTCTATTCTTCGGAACCGGAATATGGATGCAGGATTTCTTTATCGTCCTGGTCGCCGTGATCTTCCTGACATTTTTCATCCTTTTCGTCACGACCATCCTCGGGAGGGTGTGGTGCGGCTGGCTCTGTCCCCAGACAGTCCTGATGGATGTTACGACCTTCATGGAAGCGTTCAAGAAGCAGGGGTACCCTGGCTTGATTGCCGCTGCATTTGCCGGCTTGGCTGCAAGCGCGGCCTTATCGGCAAGCTTCATCAGCTATTTCGTATCACCCTACGATCTTCCCTTGATTCTTAGGACCGGCGGGCCGTCTGCGACAATCGTTGTCTGGTCTTGGGCCGTCATTGCCGTGGTCCTGTATCTCGACCTGATAGCGTTACGTAGAGGATTTTGCGCAGCCGCCTGTCCTTACGCCAAGATGCAAGGTGTACTGTTCGACGACCGGACGCTCATGGTTGCGTTCGACAGCGCACGGACGGAAGAATGCAGGGAATGTCTCGCCTGTGTTAAGGTCTGCCCCCTAGGCATCGACATCAGGAAGGGCACTCAAATGGCCTGTATACACTGCGCCGAGTGCGTTGATGCCTGAACCGTGCAAATGGCCGGCCGTGGCCGGAAATCGCTAATCGACTATACCTTCGGTCTCCCCGACAAACGAGGGACAGGGATTCGCATCAATCCCCTGCTCACCGGAGCTCTGACGGCGAGCTCATTCGTGTTCCTCATGTATCTCGCGTTCACGCGCGTGCCGTTCGATATGAATGTCCGCTTGAACTACTCCGGCGGCCCCTCGGTCCAGACTGATGGCAGCGTGCTGAATCGTTACATTCTGTCGCTCAGAAATCTTGCCGCAACGGATCTTGATCTCGATTTGCATGTGTCTGCTTCGGCAGGTTCTGTCATTGTGACGCCTAATACCGTGAAGCTCAAACAGGGAACCGATATCACGACAGTGCCGGTCTTGGTTACCCTCCAACCATCATTAAGTACGGGACAACGTCCTGTTACGGTAATATTCACCCTCCAGGAGAAACGTCTTGACAAGCGTATTGTAAAGTCGGTGTTTTTTGTATTACCTAAGGAAAAGTAGGGGATCAAATGCGCTTTCTCATAGTTATTATCGTTCTCGTATGCGTTATAGCACTCGCAGCTACCATCGGGACAATTATCATCGGGACACGTAACTTTGAAGGCACCGTTGTAGGAAAACCATATGAAACCGGCCTAGCCTGGGATGAAACGCGAAAGGCAAAAGAAATGCTCGGGTGGACGGTTGACGTGGAGGGAGGACCCTTTAAAACTGGCAAGGACGAGGTAATCGTCAAAGTTCTCGATAAGGAGGGTTCAGCTCTTTTGGATGCAGTTGTTACTCTTACCGTAAGCAGGCCATCTACAAATGCGTACAACAGAAGCTATCAAACAATTGTCCTGGGGGCAGGCAGGTACTCCGCATCTATTGATTTGGCTCTCGTTGGGAACTGGGACATTATCATTGATGTCAGTCGCAAGAATGATCATGACAGTTTCAAAAAAACAATATTTGCCGGACAGGATGTAAAATGAAACAATCTGAAAAAGGCCGTTCGGTCGGATATTCTTCAGGGATATTTTTATTCTAGTTATGTTGATCATCTGATCGGTGACGGGATCAATGATGCACCAGCATTAGTCGATGCAGAGGTTAACATTTCATTGGGCAGGGCAACAGACATCGCGCTGGAAAGCTCTGACATGGTCATGATGAGGAGTGATCTGCTTCTTGTACCGCATGCCCTTAAACTCGCAAAAAAACATTCTTTATTATCAGCCAGAACCTGTTCTGGGCATTTTTTTACAATGTCGTGGCAATCCCCCTTTGCTGTTTGCCGGTTTACTTCGCCCTATCATGGCTGCCGGAGCGGTGGCGCTTAGTTCCGTACGTATTGTTGGTAATTCATTGCGAGCGAGGGTCCGCTAATGTCAAGTATATTCGTTCTAATTCTCATCTCGTTCTTCACCGGGCTTGCTGCGTGGTTTGCATTTCTCTGGGCCGTGAAGAGCGGCCACTTCGACGATATCGAAGGCCCGAAGTACCGGATGTTCGATGACGATAAAGACAAAGTTAAAGAGATGGACAAGGATGAGGATAGAGACGAGAAAAAAGAGAAGAACAAAGACAAAAAGAAGAATAAAAACAAGCACGAGAGTAATGACGAGGACAAAGAAGCCTGTGGCAGTTGACCCGCTGTCGTATCACCCCGCGCAGAAACACATAAACAACGACAGAGAATCTTTATTAATCACCATTTATTATTATGCACTTGATTCTAAAGATGGGAGGTAATTTTTATAACGAGAGAAGTACGCACTTCAAGTGAATAAAAGTACCAGACATAAAAATGCGTTATCGCAAGCTCCACAAGCTTGCAGGCTTGTTGACTAAAATTCAATGCCAAATACTGCATGGAAAATGCATCAGCGCATAAAGAGCTGCGCGAACTGCCTAAAAGCACACACTTGGTTGATATTATGGTTCCGGGTTAAGCCTGCTCGTCCTTATGTTGAATTTCCTACGCACTCTCTCTGCGATTCTACTTAACGTCTCCATGAATCTTCATGAAGCAACTCGCTATTGATCGAGCACTTCCCTAACCGCCCGCAATAGAGACTGTGGAGAAGACGGCTTCGAGAGAAAATGCAGTCCCCTTTCGAGCAAACCTTCTTTTTGAATAAGGTCCGCAGGATATCCACTTGTGAAGAGCACCTTAACATTCGGATTGCTTCGTCTCGCCTCCTCGAAAACCTCTCTGCCATTCTTCTTAGGCATGATGACGTCCAGAATGAGCAGGCTGATTCTGTTCCTCTGTGCCCTAAACTTCAGTAGTGCTTCTTTCCCGTCGACAGCCTCGATGACAGTATACCCGAACTCCCGAAGCACATCTCTATTCAGCAATCTAACGTTCTCATCATCCTCAGCGAGAAGGATGGTCTCCGTTCCTCCCCGAAGTGTCTGCTGTACCTCGAGATGCCGGACTTCTCCGGCTCGGGCCCCGACAAACGGGAGGTATATCTTGAACGTCGTTCCTTTGCCGACCTCGCTATATACGTTGATAAAGCAGTTGTTCTGTTTAACGATCCCATATACAATGGCAAGCCCGAGTCCTGTCCCTCTTCCGAGTTCCTTAGTCGTGAAGAATGGCTCAAATATTTTTTGCTGAGTCTGTTCATCCATGCCCTCACCGGTATCGCTTACCGTCAGTACAACGTAGTCGCCGGGTAATCCAAAACCCTGCGAGTGGACATATTCGACATCAAGCATGACCTTTCCTGTTTCGATCACCAGCTTTCCGCCCTTCGGCATTGCATCCCGTGCATTAGTTGCTAGGTTCATCAGCACCTGCTCGATCTGCGTGGGATCTATGAATATGGTCAGTGCCTCATCACTCAACGATGTCGATAGAACAATATCTTCACCAATGACCCGGGTAAGGAATTTTTCTACCTTGCGAATACTCTCGTTCAAGTCAATGTCCTTGGGGCTGATGACCTGTTTCCTGCTGAATGCAAGTAGACTTTGTGTCAAGCTGGCCGCGCGCTCTGAAGAGGCAAGAATCTGGTTTATATATGCTCTGAGGGGGTCATCTGCTTGCATTTTCATCTGCAGAATATTGCTGTATCCGACAATTGCTGCAAGAATGTTGTTGAAGTCATGGGCAATCCCGCCAGCGAGCTGGCCGATGGATTCCATCTTCTGGGATTGCAGTAACTGGTATTGGAGTTTCTGTCGCTCTTCTTGTGCATGTTTTCGTTCTGTTATGTCCATGATAACGATCTGCGTCGCAGGTTCTCCGCGATAGGTAATGGGAATGCCTGTTATTTCAACAGCAATCCTCAATCCGTCAAGGCGAAGTAAATCCTGCTCCATGAGTGATGTCTGCTTGCTCTGCTCCTGCGTCTGGCGCACGCGCTGCTGAACGTGTTCCCGGTTTTCAGGTGGAACAATATCCAGGATAGGCCTCCCGATGAGCTCCGCAGGACTCCCTGCACCAAGGAGGTTAGCTCCTGCCTGGTTGATATAGGTGAACCTGCCTTGGCTGTGGACGGCGATTGCCAGGGGCGAATAGTCCACCAGCCGTCGATAACGTTCCTCGCTCTCCCGCAACGCTTGTTCTGTCATCTTGCGCTCTGTGATGTCCTGCACGACCGCGAGAACGCGTCCTGCTCCGCCGATTTGCGTCGCTGACAGCACTACTTCAGTCCAGAAAAGTTCGCCATTCTTCCTTCTGGCCAGCCATTCAAAATGCTGGGGCCCTTCCACTAAGGTCTTGCGAATCCATTCAACGGCTTCCCGCAATGAGTAGGGAG
>Ga0187771_10000449_pt1 | contig 25384 bp, 28 predicted proteins | sample 0116_SJ02_MP15_1_FD_133139 | JGI IMG/M metagenome (GOLD analysis project Ga0187771, IMG submission 133139) | Tropical peat soil microbial communities from peatlands in Department of Meta, Colombia - 0116_SJ02_MP15_10_MG | ecosystem: Environmental > Terrestrial > Soil > Wetlands > Peat | place... | reverse complement strand
TTCAAAAAAGCAGATCGTGAAAGCAGTCGCCGGCGACCCTATCGCAGCACACCGAGAAGGGGCCAAAGTCGTAGATTCGATGTACATAATTCCCGTTACTGAACTTGCGGACGTTGTGTTAGTTTCCGCTGGCGGATCACCCAAGGACATAAACCTCTTTCAAGCGCAAAAAGCGCTTGACAATGCAAAATACGCGCTGAAACAACATGGCGCTATCGTGCTGGCGGCCGAGTGTCCAGAGGGGTTAGGCGAGAGCGTGTTTGAGCGATGGATTAACGAAGCTCACAATAAACAAGAGCTTATTGATAGACTCGACTACGCATTCGAAATCGGTGGCCACAAAGCTGGACTTCTTGCTAAACTTACGCAAGAAGCTGACGTTTACCTCATGTCCGAGCTCCAACAAGAAATTGTGGAGCGCGCATTCTTGTTCTGCGCTCAAGACCTGAACGCCGCTCTACAGGCCACTGAGCAAAAATTCGGACCAGGCGCCAGAGTTACCGTCATGCCGTATGGAGCGCTCACCCTTCCGCGGCTGCAACGAAACACGTCGGCACCTACTTGAATAAGAGCAAGACTCCCTTCTTATGTGGGTGACGAATTACTTCAACAGTTCACGAAAACCTTTAGAAGTATGGGATAGGTATCGGAGCGTTGAGCGCCCCCTTTTTATTTTAATCCTTTCTAATTCGGACGTCGCGACTGTTCCTGGCATATCGGGGGCAGGAAAAAGCACAGAGTATGTTCAATATACGCCGGCAGCTGACGCTGAAATTGTCTCCACCGGGAAACTCAAAACAATTGAAGTGATGCCGGATGCACCTTCAGGCGCCGTTACGCCCGCAGTGCTTGCGCGTGCTGGCCTGAACCTATCGCAAGCTGCCCATCTTTTGATAAATTCAGGTTTGAAGACTGTTCCAAATGTCCCGTACTATGACCTGCGGACGAAACCCGGGTGCGACATCCGATATGCCACTGCGGTCTCAGATGCAAACGCAATCCGCAAGGCTTCCACAAAGTTCGCGTCGTGCTGCGACTGTGACTTAGCTGTGATAGGCGAGACTATTCCTGGGGGAACAACCACTGCGTTGTGCGTATTAAGAGCGCTTGGGTTCACCGCAAGCGTGAGCAGCAGCTTCGCCATCAATCCCTTAGAGCTAAAAGAACAAGTCGTGAAAGACGCAATGCACCGCGCTTCCGTTGGTCCGGGCGACTTGCAAGACGATCCTATGCGAGCCATCGAACTATTCGGTGACCCGATGATGCCGTGCGCAATCGGACTTGCAGAGAGTTTCCTCCACTCTGGAAAGCAAGTTGTTTTGGCAGGCGGTACGCAAATGGGCGCAGTGGGAGCGGCATTACGCGCGCTGAACGTTTCGACCGAGCTGACGTTAGCCACGACAAGATATGTCTTTGATGATAAATCGGCAAGATTTATGGAGCTAATAAAAGCATTGGAAATCGATGCGTTTGGCGCTGATCCTGCTTTTTCGTTAAGCTCACTTAAAGCACTTCAAAAATATGAACAAGGTCAGGTGAAAGAGGGGGTGGGCGCCGGCGGGGCCATGATGTTAGCCTGCATGCGAGGTTACGATGAGGACGCTTATAGGCGAGAAGTTGAAGCTGTGATCAAACGCCTATGATGCGCTTGCAAATAAGCGCACCCTCAACAGGCCTCGGAAAGATTACAACACGCAAGCTACAGAAAGTCAACAAACTATAAAAGCTACATTTGACAATACTCAAAAGATGTTCAAGCAAAAACACATTGTTTCAATGCGAGATCTCACGCGTGACGATGTGGACTTTGTGCTGGACTACGCTGAAAAAATGATGCCGTGCGCAAAGGCCGGCGCACAGCTGCTCCAAGGCCGTATACTGGCGCTGCTTTTCTTCGAGCCTAGTACGAGAACGCAACTCTCCTTTGACACGGCGATGAAACGGCTCGGCGGCTCCACCTTGAATTTAACCACCGGAGAGAGCTCTGTTTTGAAGGGTGAAACCCTTTCTGACACAATAAGAGTCGCAGGCGAATACGCAGATGCAATCGTTCTTCGGCACCCGAGAGAAGGCGCAGCGCGTATGGCCAGTGAAGTATCAAGCGTACCTGTGATTAATGGGGGCGATGGAGCAGGACATCATCCCACTCAAACTCTTCTCGACCTGTTCACGATAAGAAAGGAGAGCCATTTGCACGATCTTGACATCGCTTTGCTTGGAGACCTCAAATACGGACGAACCGCCCATTCGCTAGTTTATGCCTTGAACATGTACGACGCGAATATCACGCTAGTGGCACCAGAAGGTCTTCAAATGCCCAAGCATATTGTAAGCACACTGAACTCCGTGAGATTAAGCGAAGACATTGACGAAGTAATTCGCGACGTAGATGTCCTGTATGTCACGCGAATACAAAAAGAACGATTTCCGGACCCAAATGAATATTTGCGTGTGGCTAAGAGTTACCGATTAGCGGTGCCAGTCTTAGAAGGTGTCCGCGACAATCTGATAATCATGCATCCGCTTCCACGCGTGGACGAAATAGCTCAAGAAGTCGATCAAACCAAGTACGCGAAGTACTTTAAGCAAGCTTTTTACGGCATACCCGTCAGAATGGCGCTGCTGGCGATTCTTTTGAACGGTGTGACATGATCCAAGACAAAGACAAAGAGGAGCTGAGAGTCCGATCGATTCGGAACGGTTCGGTCATAGATCACATCACCGCTGGAAATGCGCTTAACGTACTCAGAATACTAGGCATATCTGGAATCACGGCCGCAATCGTCAGCGTGGCCATGAATGTGCCAAGCAAGAAGCTAGCATTCGGACGAAAAGACATTGTCAAGATTGAAGACAGAGAGTTGGTGCCAGCCGAAGTCGACAAAATAGCATTGATAGCCCCTGAGGCGACGATCAATATCATAAGGGACTTTGAAGTGACGCAAAAAAAGTCCGTCATCTTGCCTGATCTGATAACTAACGTTGTCAGGTGCCCCAATCTAAACTGTATCTCAAACAGCCCCGAACCGATCTACTCTAAGTTCAAGGTTCTTGATTCGTTTGCCCTCCGGTGCGACTACTGCGAGACTATTATTGATAACGACATCGCGACGTACTTGATATGATTTTCTCGATTAAGTCGTGAAATCCAGCCACAGACCGCTATGTTGAGGCTGTAAGCCTAAAAATGTTCCAGACTGCCTAAAGGGCTCTCTGTTGCTTGGAAATATCAGAAAAACGCCAGTTAGTTACCAGCAGTATACTTTCTTAATCAAATAGCTATTGCGTTGGTCAACCCATTTTCCGTGCTGCGAGCTTGATAGCTTCGACCAGGCTATTTTGCGGCATGATAGATGCGACTGGAATCCGTAAGATTCTTTCCACAGTAGGACTCACAATAGGAGCGCAGACCAACGCGAGCGCGCCGTCGCGTTCAGCGTGAATCGCTGCAATCAACGCCTCTTCGATTGAAGTAGCTGGATATTCTCTGATCACAATTTCTTTCCCTTCTATGATCATGGATCTTTCCGTGATCTTGTCAAGCACCGGTCTTGCTGCGACAACCGCAATAAGGTCTCCTTTCTTAGAGGCTCCTTCGAGTCGTCTGACGGCTCGCACGATCTCCCTGAGTGTCTTGAGATTTGGTTCGCGTTCGCCTGAAATGATTTTGTAAAGTGTGCTTGAAGACACAGCTGATATTTCAGCAAACTTGGTAACTGTGTAACCAAGTTCTTTTATCGCATTTAAGAGCGTACTTTTGAGTTCCTCGTCAGATGAAAAAGTTGCTCGAATAAGGTCGTCTGCAAGCATTGAAATTTCCGGCTACAGATAGCCATGCCTCTTATTTAACGGTTATCATAGGACAATGAATTACACAAAAAAAGAACATACTTTGTTTTTTCAATAGAGGCGCTGACCAACGGTAATGCTTCGCGAAGTTTCCATTTTTGAAAGTCACAGCTGTTTTGCGAACGGTTCAGACATTAGCACGATTTACGACGTGATATGCTACCGTTAAGCTTGTAAACCTGAATTCTAAGTAAATAACATGGACCGGGCGTTTACCGAAAGGCTCACGATTTATTGGGATCGCGGCGTGATCATAGCAGTGGACCAAACGAAGCTTCCGACTACCTACAAACTCATCAAGATTGCAACCGTCAAGCAGCTCATCAACGCAATCGGTAAACTTAAAGTGCGCGGAGCGCCGGCCCTCGGTGCTGCTGGTGCCTACGGGATAGCTCTAGCGGCACAGAACTCCAAAGCGCGGACTACGGCCAGGTTGAAAGCTGACATCGTTGCAGCAGCAAAATCGATTCTAGAAACCCGACCGACGGCTGTAAATCTATTCTATGGCGTTGATCGCGTTTTGAAAACTATAGCGCCTTGCATCACACCTGACGAAATAAGAGAAATGACTTTGAACGAAGCTATAAAGATCGCAGAAGAGGACGTGATCACGAACAAAGCCTTAAGCGCGTTTGGCGCGTCTTTGCTTAAAGACGGCGACATCATAATGACCTACTGTAACGCGGGCAGTCTCGCAACGGTGGGCTGGGGGACTGCTCTAGGGGTCGTGCGCGCAGCAGTTCAAGAAGGAAAGCGGGTCTCAGTGTACGCGTGTGAGACAAGGCCGCTCAACCAGGGCAGCCGCATCACCGCGTTTGAGCTGCTTGAAGACGATATTCCGACGACGCTAATCGCGGACAACATGGCGGCTTGGATAATGCAACAAGGAAAAATCGATTGCGTAATAGTCGGAGCTGACAGGATTACGCGATCACACGTTTATAACAAGGTCGGAACGTATATGCTCGCGATCTGCGCCGAGAATCACGGCATTCCGTTTTACGTGGCTGCCCCATTATCAACCTTTGACTATGAGAACGCTGTTGTCGAGATCGAAGAACGTGACCCCAATGAACTAAGGTTTTGCGGTAAGAAACAAATAGCACCTAACGCTGTGCGTATTGAAAACCCAGCCTTTGACGCAACCCCTGTCAAATTGATCACAGGGATAATAACTGAGCAAGGCGTGATGCTCCCGCAAGACATTCTCAGGTCGGACACCTAGAGCTGATCGAAATGGACAAGTCGACAGCAATAAACGTAATCTGCCAAAACAAGCCCGGTGTTTTGAGGGACGTTGCTTCTGTGGTTGCAAGTCTAAATGGTAACATACGATTTACTCAGCAGTTTATCCTCACCAGAGGAAAGCACCAAGGCTTGGCTGCAATCTACATGGAGATCACAAACGTCAGAAGCGTTTTGAACTTGGCTAAAAAGCTCGAGACACTGCCTGATGTCGAAAGCGTTTCTTTTTACGAGCCATTCGAGAAGATTTGGGGCTCTAGAATTATCATCATTGGTGGTGGAGCTCAGGTCGCGCAGGTAGCTCTCGGAGCCATAACAGAAGCTGATCGACATAACATCCGAGGAGAGCGAATTAGCATAGACACGCTACCCATCGTAGACGAGCAAAACATAGCGCAGGCAGTAAACGCAGTTTCCCGGACGCATCGTGCAAGCATATTAGTGCTCGCTGGTTCTCTTATGGGCGGCAAAATCGCTCACGAGGTCAAAAAGCTACAAAAAGAGGGTTTTAAAGTGATTGCGCTCAATATGGCAGGATCTGTGCCGGAAATAGCAGATCTTGTTGTCACTGATCCCATACAGGCGGGAACGTTTGCTGTTATGGCGATTGCAAAAACAGCACGCTTCGACTTAGATCGAGTGTCGGGCAGGCGGTTCTAGCTTTTGTCGCTTACGGCTTATAAGGTAGCAGCCAACAAGATTGGCAGCGTGATGGTCGCGTCTGAGTACACCGTTACCGTTTCAGCTCGTTCTCCTATCTTGCCCCAGGATTTCGCCTCGTCCAAAGTGGCACCAGAGAGTCCACCGGTCTCCGGGGTGTCTGTACTGAGTTGAATTGCAAAGTCAAAGCCTTTGGGAATAAGAAGCATGGATTGCATGATGAAATTCTTTGGTACGCCCCCGCCAACAAAAAGAGCTCCAGCTCGCCGTGCTTTATAACAAATGTCCATTATTTGCCGTATATCCTTAAACGTGTCCACTTGAAGATCGCGTTTGTACCCAAACGCCCAGCTCTGAAGCCCGATCGAGGAGTCAGCGATAGCAGGACAGAACACGGGCACGTCGCTATCGACGGCTGTTCGGAGGATAGACGTTTTGTCTTCGATGCGTGACCCTATCTCGCGCAAGAAATCACTGATCGTAAACAGCTTTTTTGGGTACGAGTTGAGGATATCAGCAACTATCGCATCGAACTTCGCTTCAAACGTCGTGAAATGCTGGTCTTCTAAATAAACGTCGTATATCCTATCAATCTTGCATTTCTTTAGTTCGAGGTCATTTGCCGTACATTGCCCTTTGCAATGCTCGCCTCCGAAAGCCTCGATCATGTCGTGCACAAGGTTAGCGCCCGTCGTCACCAGCACGTCCACGTCGCCCTGCTTAATCATATCAGCAACAACCTGTCTCATACCCGCCGGGATCATAGCTCCGGCGAGGCCAAAAAAATTCGTGACATCGTCAGCCTGCATTTCCTTATATATCCTGACTGCTCTTGCTAGACGTCCGGCACCGAAAGCACAGTTCTCGTACTCTCTTATTAAGTCAGCGACAGTGATGTCTTTAGTGACTTTTGCGTGCGTAACCGGTTTCATCCGACAGTCCCCGCTTCGTGCAGCTTGTCATAGTCTAACATCAGACGCGCGAACAAGAAGTCTCTGACAAGCTTGGCCCCGACGAGAGCCGAGCTTCCCATATCGTAATCAGGGGTGATTTCTACAATGTCAAAACCCACCACGCGAGACGAAATGTCTCTTATAGCCGTTCGCAGTTCTAACGGTGTCAACCCATAGGGCTCAGGATTTCCGACTCCGGGCGCGTGCGCAGGATCAAGGACGTCCATGTCGATAGAGAGATACACCTCTCTGCTAGCAATCAGCGCCCGCACATCGCTCACCACTTTTTTGATGCCGACCTGTCTGATTTGATCCGCCGTGTAAACGGTGCTGGCGTCCAGCGCCCTCTCATATTCGTCGCGCGCTCCACTGCGGATTCCGATTTGAATCATCGAAACTGGCAGGCCTGATAAATTCCACGAGACGCAGGCGTGCCCATATTCATTTCCGAGATAATTTTTCTTGAAATCTAGATGCGCGTCAAATATCACCACGACTAAGTTCTCCTTGTTCTCAAGCGCTTTAACGCACGGAAAAGTGAGTGAGTGTTCCCCCCCGAGCGCTATCGGGACTTTTCCATCTCCTGCTATTCTAGATGTCGTTTCCTCCAAATCTGCAATCATGTCATCTAAGTTGCCATACTCCGTGTCACCTAGGTCATACACGAGTGATTCTGAAAGCTCGCAATCACACTCAAAGTCGTATGGCTCAAAACTGTGGGAGGCTTTCCGTACAGCTTCGGGGGCCCACCTTGAACCAGATCTAAAAGAAGATGTGCCGTCATACAAAACGCCGTGAATAACATATTTGCTGGCGCTGTAGTCGGAGCCTGAATCGGCAAATATCATGAGTTAAAAGTCAATCGCTGGTCGAATCTGTCATTTAATGTCTAATTTGCGCTTTCCCATCGATTTAAGGTACGTAACGTCGTTGCCTGCCTGCAATTTGTCCTTGTATTCTGGTGGAATCTCAATCTCAAAAGTAGAATAATCGTTAAGGTCCATAAGCTGCGCAACATTCCCCATCACGGAAAGAACTTGGGCTCCTTTTCTTTCGACGATTGGAACGTAGACTTTGGCGCTTACCGGCTGCACTATCGATCGTTTTTGACCATCAAAAACTCCTATCGCGTCTATTCGCGCTTTTGCTGATCCGTGCTTGCCTGGTTTGGATGTTGCGAAACTCACTATAGTCGAAGGTTCATCGTCAATTACTATGTAACGGCCAACTTTCAACGTTCTTATTTCCGTTTGCTCCTTCATACGGCTTAATAGACAAGCATTAAATATAAATGTATACGCATTAACGTTAAGGCTTAACGCCCAGCAGCGCGCGCTATTCTAAAAAGCAGCGATATTTGAGTCACTAGAAATGCGTGTCGGAATCGTCTCGAGGTGTGATATTAGTGAGGCAACTGACCTAGCTGAAAAAATCGGCAGCCACGTCAGAGGTCGTGCCTACGCAATTTATGACACTCAAACCGCAGCTGTTCTCGGGCACGCGGGCGTTGAACTCAAAAACTTTGACGTTGACGTAATTGTCACTGTCGGAGGTGACGGCACGATCCTCCGGGTTCTACAAGGCATCCCGCACCCGATCCCAGTCGTTGGTATAAACGTTGGGCAAGTAGGCTTCCTCGCAGAAGTCAGTCCGGAGAAAGCGCTCAGCGTCGTTGACAACGTGCTAGATGGCTTCCGCGTCACGGCACGCTCGAGGCTCGCAGTTTGGGTTAATGGCCGATCGCTACCGTCGGCCACGAACGAAGCAGTGATCATCACGTCAAGACCGGCAAAAATACTGGAATGCAGCATCAAAGTCGACGATCACGTTCTTGACGTGCTCCGCGCCGACGGCATTATCGTGGCCACGCCAACCGGATCCACTGCATACGCGATGAGCGCAGGTGGCCCTATCGTAGACCCACGAGTAGACGCCTACCTGCTCGTTCCTTTGGCGCCCTACAGGCTTTCTGTCCGCCCGTGGGTTGTGTACGGTGATAGCACCGTGGTCATCAAAATAAGGGATAAGGACGCTGCGATCGTAATTGACGGCCAATATAATGAAATCGTTCACAAAGACGATGAGATACACTTTCACAAAGACGACAAGAAATCACTATTTGTTCTCGTGGAAAAGAGTTTCTTTGAGAAAGTCTTAACTAAACTGAGATAAACGCAGCGCCGCGTTTAATTATTCCGTGAGTGCGTGCGGCCTTCGTGCGTTTCACCGGCAGCAGCACTTAGCAAATTCTGAGCCGTTTTCCACGAACGACGCGTTTCAGGTGGTAAATCCCCTCGAAAACTTACCCACTCTTTTAGAAAAGAAATTGTGGTCGCATCTGATGGATAACCACTGCCAACCTCCGTGCCGAGAGAGCACTCAAGAGCCTTTATGCTTGCATCTCTGCTGACTTTGGCGACAATCGAGGCAGCCGACACTACGGCATAGTTTGCATCGGCGTTATGTTCAGCAATTACCGTGCTTATTCCGCTTGCTTCGCTGACTCGCTCCGAAAAACGCGATGCATCCACGTCCGCGGCGTCGACAAATGCTATGTCGGGCTTTAAAAACCGCAGGGTTTGAGCGTGCCCTTTTACGAGGATGTCATTGATCGTCAGCACCGTCCGTAACTCGTCTATTTGTTGAGCGGTAATCTCTAGCAATTGGACGGCACATATCTTTTCTATCCGCTTCGATAGAAATTCTCTCCGCTTTGCACTCAGCGCTTTAGAGTCTTTAAGCCCCATCCTCTCTAGATGTTTGAGTCCTGAAGAATCAATGCAAACTCCAGCGACAAAAAGCGATCCCAGGACAGCGCCTTTGCCCGCTTCATCAACGCCAGCAAGCTTCATTCACGGACCTTAAAATAGATGGCGCACGCTTGCCAGTAATCGCGGATTCCGAGAGATGAGACGTCTCACTATTCCGGCTACGCTCATCTGTTCCATCGGCAGCCCTTCAAGAGAGCGGACAATTTTGTTCAACTCGTCATCCGACAGGTTCACAAAGATGTCTTTTATCTTGTAATTTCGTTCTAGCTTCTTTCCGAAAGACGCACGCCAAGCCGCTTCATATTTCTTCAAAACCATGGCAGAAGAATCTTTTCTTTTCACGGCCTCCTTCGCAATCTCGCCTGCGAGCCTGCCGCCTTCTAAAGCGTTGATTATGCCGCCGCCTGTTATGGGGTCAGTGTGATGCGCAGCGTCACCTATTAACATAATACCATCGCTCGCGGTTTTGCGGACGGCATCACTAACCGGTGCCGCGCCGAGATTTAGTTCAACGGGCTGGCCATTCGGATAATGTTTACCTACAAACTCGTCCAAGTACTTGATTGGACGCTTGGTGTCGAGTTTGCTCGCTAAGACCCCAAGCCCAATATTTGCCGCTTGCGGTCCTTTCGGAAAGACCCAAGCGTAGCCTCCTGGAGCTGCTGAACCAAGATAGAAATCACAGCAGTCGTCCGATACGTCAACGTTGGCAACAAGGTACTGGGCGCAGCTTTCGACGTCTTTTGGTCTAAGAGTCGTGTTAATGCCGGCCCAACGACCGACCTGCGACTCGATGCCATCTGCTGCGATAACAACAGTCGCTCGTATCTCAAGCGATTCTCCGAAATGATGAGCTTCGATGCCACGTACGAACCCATTCTCGATAATAACCCCAGTCGCGCGTGTCCGGACTACCACATCAGCCCCTGCTCGAGCTGCACGTTTCGCAAGATCTCGATCAAAGATCTTGCGCTCCAGAACATAACCCACTTCAGGACCAGCGAGTTCCTCTGAGACGTCCAATTTCGTTCCATCAGGTGCAAATATGCGGGCTTTTGTGACAGTGCTCGCGATCCACCGTTGTTCCGGTTGGAGAAACTTCGAGAGCCCCTCTTTTGAAACACCCTCTGCACAGCGCACAGGATCGCCGATTTCTTGTCGCTTTTCTATCAAGAGAACGTCGCATTCAGATGCGGCGGTCGCGGCCGCGAAAGATCCTGCAGGCCCGGCTCCCACGATTACAATGTCATATTCACTTCTCACCTTGACGCCCTCCTTTTCAGGCCACGTATAACGCGCCTACAGGGCATATTCTGACACATATTTCGCACACTGAACAACTCTCGGCAATCTCGAGGCACGACTCGACAAGCGTTATTGAATTAGACGGACAGACCGCAACACACGCGCCACAATGTCCACACTTTTCTATATTTACTTCAATCACAATTAGCCTCCTATACCTGAGTTGGCGAGCGAAGTGAACTACGGTGGGGGTTCTCAGTTCTCGAGGGATGATTACCGTATATAACGGAGATCTTCCTCGCTCGCCACTTCGTGCATCCCTGTTTGCTCCATTTCCCTAAGGCGAGCAACGATTTTTTCCATGTCTTTGGCGCGGTCTTCAAGCGCTCGCATATTAATGTCAATCTTCAACGCCTTGCACAGAACACTCAGCACTGCCTGTGCGCTTTTTGGATCAACTAAATAGCCAGAAGTCTCGCCCATCAAACAGATTCCGTCAATACCGATGAGGCCCCCAAGCCCAAGCAGCAACCCTGAAGCGCCTACGATACCCCCTCCTGGCTCATTCTCTTTAAAGACGACCCCATATTTTTTCATCTCTTCAACTAATGCCAAGTTGTTCACAGCGCCGAGCACGGCCGGTTTCTCTACTAGCTGTCCGAGGCCATAGCCGCCGAGCGTATAGATCCGCTCAACCCCATTCTTTTTGGCGAGCTGAAGGTACGCGCTAGTCAGCTCGTAGTGACCGTCATTTGTCGCGCTTTGGTGATCACCAATAAGGATTAACAGATCTTGCTTGCCGCTGTCCACTGCATATAGTTCGCTTCTGACCATTCTCACAGAGCCATCGGCTAGCACAATCACCTGCGGTGGAAAATGCGAAGAGTAAATTTCAACTATTTTGTTCGCATTGAGTTCATCAATCATATGCTCTGCCACAAGCTTTCCTACGTGGCCAATTCCTGGCAATCCTTCAACCAGAATCGGCCTTTTCAATTTTGCATCCGCAATTTGCTTGACTTCGATTCGCTCCATTTAGATCCCACTTGTCAAGAAATCTCTATTACGGGTTTCGCGCAGACTTTAGTCGCTCAATCCCATCGCGCTTGAGCATTCTTCGATACTTGCCATATCGATCCTCCGGTGAGAATCGTGCCGGGTGTGCTGGGCGAGTCGGTTGTCCGCAAGTTCTACATTGTTGGTCCAAGGTGTAACCGTGACATTTTCGAAGCTTCATCTTGGGTTGATTGTTTATGATGCCTGTAGTTCCCTATGGAACTTTCCAGTGCCACCAGCATTCGCTACTACGTCTATAGCCGCGTTAGCTGCCCTTTTCATCGCATTTTCTGCAGTTTTGTAATCGAGGGCGACTATCCGCAAGCGATAACGAGGTGCTCCAACATAGCTCACGTCGAAGCGAATATCATCATCGTCGGACTTCGCGGCAGCTTTTAGCGCGCGTTTGATAATGTCTATGCCGTTTGGTTCCGGACAGGTCAGATCCACGTAGCCCGTGATATAAACATATGGTATTTTCACGTTCTCCCTAGCGACCTGCGCAATTTGGGCCGCCACTTCGGGTGAAAGTCCCTTAAGAGCCTCCGGACCTCGCACGGCTGCGTCCTCAAAGGCATAATAGAGATTATCGAATTTGTCTATCAGTTGATCATACAGCGCATCCTTGTCCGCCCCAGTGGCCTCTGCTGCGAATTCAAGCCACTTTTCGGCTTTTTGTTCGCTTTTCCATTCCTGAATTTTCGAGCGTCTCTGATGTTCATTGACATCCTTAAACGAGAGGTCTATGTGGCTACGACTAGGATCGACGTTTAAGACTTTGCAAACTATCTTTTGGCCTTCCCTAACGTGGTCTCTTATGTATTTAACCCACCCAGATGCAACTTCGGAGATATGAATGAGCCCTTCTTTCTTGTCGTACTCGTCAAGCTGAACAAATGCCCCGAAGTCAACAACCTTAGCCACCGTGCAAACGACTAAGTCTCCGATCTCTGGCCAAGCTTTTCTCATAGGACCTCTAGTATTTGCGTCTTTATCTCTGCCCTGCCTCCGCGTGGCTCTACGAGGGTCCTGCCACAGACGATACAATTCACCACTGACGCTGCGTTGCCAAAGACGATCTGGATGTTTTCACAATCAGCGCACCGTACCCGCAAGAATTTACTCACTGCTCACACCTCAACTAGCTCGAACTTCGACACTCTGAATCCTTTTCGTGTGTGCGCTTTGTTGCATTCTGTGCAACGATAGCGAATGTTGACGCGCTTAGTAGGTTTATCTCCTCCTGGAACCTTGGAAAATTTGCCAAGATTGCCAATGCCGCTCCGCCGCTTCTTTTGACGCGCTATCCACGTCAAAGATGATGCGCGGCCTTTTCGCACCTTCTCAATTTCGTGAGTGGTGTGCTTTCGACATGCCGGGCATATCGACCTAATCTTCTTTGGCATCTTCAAGTTTATCACCGATTATTATGCCCCTGTGGCGATCGCACAATGCCCGAGCATTTTCTTCAGGCAGAAGAACAGAGTCGCCTTCTTTGAGCGTGTAGTTCTCCCCATCCAGTCCTATGAACGTAGGAACGTCTGACAACACCCGCACTTGGAGGTATCTCATATTCCCGTGTTCTGGTATTAAAGTGCTTTCGTCGCAGCCTGACTCATTCTTGTTTCGATTTGCCTCTGCTTCTTCACTAGATTCAATCAATGCTTGAAGCACCGTTCCTTTCTTAGGCTGCTTGATGCCCGCATCATCACTGTCGGCGGGACGGCTTTCTTGCTTTGGCAGACTGACTGCCGTCCCGCCGCTTCCGTTTGCATCCGTCTGTTCTTCCAAAGAAGCAACGATGTGCAATTCTTCTTTTCCGAGTACGCGATTCCTGTAATCGGTAAATACTTCATACACTGACTCATAGACCTCGGCTTCGGCGTCAGCTAGCAAGACTTCCTCTTTGTGACCCTTTGCCGCAAGCGCTGCCAACTTCACTATTTTTGCAGCGCGTTTGTCATAAATTGCGTCCGCGACCTGCAGGGCGTTCTCGAGCTCATCTTTTTTCTGCGGATCATCGCTTTCTTTTAGTGAATCCGTGTAGGCCTTAAAATCAGAATAGAAACTTTTCTTAAGTTGCGTCAACCGTCGCGAGCGCCGCTCTTCGTTTCTAATCACTTTTAAGTCGTCGAGATTCATATTCGGCAAGCCCTCGCGCCATAAGATAAATAGCCGTGTGCTCCGGTAGCTGTGTAGTACGTTGATCGACCTTAATAGTTTCACCCATAATCTCAGTCGTAGCTGGCTTGAGAATTTTGACAGGGATCAAATTGCGGCCGAAAACAACTGCATCGGTCAGAGGGTCAAAGCGTGCAAGATCGGCGAGTGATAAGGGCGTTACTTGTAGTCCAGAGCCACCGTGAAGCGACGTCGGCAGTCGAATTAGCCTCTTTACATCCGCTGTGACCGGCACGTCGATTCTAACCTTCAAGTCCGAGATAGCTTCTCTGATCAGATTTTTCCAGGCATTTAGCGGAATAAGCCGTGACTCCGCCAAAGGTCGAATCGACGCATCTGACGCCAGCACGTGGACCAGCTCCTCGGCACGCCGCTTGCCCACGCTCTTGATGGACGCAAGTTTATTTATTGCAGTTTCATCATCCAGCCCGCGCAATCGCCTAAAATAGTCATCAATCCACGTCCGTATCCTAATTTCCCAACACGTGGTGGCCTCAGTCACCTTAGCTTTGCTTGATTGTCCGAGCAGATATTCGGCTTCCAGACCCGTTCCAGTCAAGTAATTGACGATCTCTCGCCGTTCGTGGCTACCAAGGGTGGATAGCCTGTTGTCCCGTAAATGGACGTGGTATCCGCGGCCACCTGAAAATACGATACTGAAATTATTTTCATCCAAACCAAAATCGGACATCAAAAAATCCAGCAGCTTTGTAGTTTCATTTTTAACTTCTCGCAGCATGTTCGAGTACGACGTAGGCTTAGTTAAGAGCTTGTCCGCGTCGAGATCAAAGATTAAGTCTGCGCCTTCCCATTTCTTGTCTTGCATGCGCGTTGCGCTCGGGAACGCATAACACGCCGTGGAATGATAAACGTGAGCGGGTGCAACTGAGCTCAGATATGTGGGCAATTCCTTCTGCGAGCCAAAAGACTTGTGCCGCCGCATTACAAGTTTTGGGTAAGATGAGTCAAAAAGAACAAATGCCCACTCACGTTTTTGAAACCGTGGCGGAAGGCCGATTGCGGTTTCATTATAGTAGTTTCCGAATTTCTTCCGCAAAAATGCTTTAGTTTCCGCGTTCACGCATTCACACCTGACAACAAGAGGAGGAAAGGCACATAAGACTTTTCAGTCACCTGTGCGGCGCTCATGCCTGATTGGTGCCAGTTGTAGGGTTGCCGCCAGCCCCCAGACGCTTGACTCGCGCTCGGTAATAAGAGAGAGGGTGCGAGATGCGTTTGCACAGGCCCGAGGTCTCCGTGCAATTTCCGTACGTCTCCATTGTGGAGCATCCAGGAGGTACGTAGTCTTTGCCTGACGCACCCTGTATGTGCTCGACCTGATACCGCGTGAGTTCGTAGTCGAAATCGGGAGCGGTTTGATAAATGTGTATGATAGCATCAGTTTTCATACCTATGTTCGCCAGAAACGAAGTCAACGCGAATCGAGCGGGATGCGAAAGGTTTTGTCCCGCTTTCACCTGCGAGAGTAACGCTTTGATGCATGGAGGACTCGCGTCCAACGTCACAGGACCAGAATCGGTTTGACGTAGCGAGGCTTCGGCTATCGCTCTTTTCAAGGGCGCAGAATATGGCGTAAGCTCTTCGCATATTTTGGCGCTGAGCACAATCGGCAGCCCGCGAAGGACCTTCAATCTTACAGCTTCAGCTAAAATTTGGATTATCTCATTTTTTGCGAGACGCACGTGACCCCTGTTCAACAGGTTGACTAGGCGCCACTGCGGTCCTCGTAGCCGGCTCGTATATCTAACCAAGTCAGCGAAATGCAGCTCGAACGCGTTATTGGTTACCGTGGCTGAAATGCTAAAGTCCTCAAGTAGGTTCAAGATGTACTCATCTTGAACTCGCTCCTTTGCGTTCCACAATTTGCCAAATGCGTCGTGGGCTTCGGCGCTTGCATATCGTTGAACGAGAAGAGGTTCACGTATGCACGACACCAAAACCCGTCCCATAATGTATGAAAAGAGTTCAATCTCAAAATCCTCGTCTTCGATCGGCTTTGTACGGACGCCGCCTTCAATCGCTCGCGTGACTCGGTTGAAGCTTTCCCTAAGAACCCGCTCAGAAAATTCCCCAGCGGTAGTGAACGATTCGAAGCTCTTTTGTGACGCGTCTGCGAAATGCGCGGCAGCGGTTGTATATGGAAAGAGTGCTAAGTAGGCGTCCATGCTACTGGCATCAACTTGGCTGGACAGCGCTTGCGTTTCATTCTTGTTCGATGCGAGGCGCTAGCAGATACGCGACAGAACCGTTGCCGTCAGCAAAATCAAATCCAACCCGAAGCGGAATATTTTTGCCTATGTCCAAAGAGACTTCAGACGCTTTTCCGACTGCTTTTGACATTTCGAGCAAAAACTCAAGACTAAAAAGTGATTTCACTTCGTCTGTTTTGCCGTCGGTGCGCGACACATCGATCAGCTGATCTCTCGATAACTCAAGGCGCATCGTATCCGCATCGCCGAGAGCTTCCATAAAGAACCCCGTATCAGTACACCCAAGGGCGATATTGTCGCTGACCTTGCCTGCCGCCTTCACGGCCCACCTAAACTCTTTTCCCGTGATTACCACGTGCGCGGCAGATTCAATCTTCGGCACTTTTGGCTCCTTCTTTATCGAGTAAGGACTTAACAACGCGATACTATATTTGAGATCCCCAAACGCAAGGGCCATTCGATTTTCTTCCACTGCGATTTTGATGACATCGGTTCGATTGGCCAGCTCAAGAATGTCCTGCATCTTCTTGAGATCTATCGTTACGACCTCATCGTCAGTTTCATAGCTTTCAAAAGCTTTGGCCGACAATTCAAACTGCACCATTGCCACATACGAAGGATCGGCGTTTCTCGCGTACAAGCCATCTTTGCTTAAATGTACCCGTGCTTCATCAACGATGATGGTTAGCGCTTCAATGCCGTCTTTCAAAGTTTCTCCAAGAATGTCAGCTTTAAACATGATCCGCTCCCGTATAACCGTCTAAACACGTTATATCCTGTTTCTTTATATCTTTGCTGTTGGACATTGCGCTCGAATGATCGCGCGTCTGCAGAGGAAAAAAGGCAGAGTTTGACTAGGTTTACAGGAATTCTACGGGGCAGAAATGTGATGAGCGCAGCCAGCACCTTGCCCCAAACCTTCGTCCAAACGAACGCTCACTTCACTTATGTTACTAAGGTTAAGCCTGTTGCAAAGCTCGTTGAGAAGAAATGAGCATAGATGTTCCGCGCTCGCGGAGTTGATAGGAAGCAAAACTACGTCCTCTCTTGGGAAACAATAGCGCTTCCTCCCCGTCCCAACTGTGACCGCAATGTTTCCATCGGGCGTAGTCTCTATCTGAACATCTGAGTCTCTTGAAGCGATTAGGACCTTATGATCAAGTACGTCACAGATTTCGGCAACATCTTTTTTAAGGTCCTCGAAGTCCGTCACAAAATCGTCCATCTGGCGTCCAACGATCTTCGCACTCATCGCGTACGTGTGACCGTGCAAGCGGCCACATTTCGGGTGGTCCGGAATGAAATGGCACGCTGAAAATCGGAGTTTTGCCTGCCACCCGTCAAGCTCAACCCACAGGGATGGATCTGTCCCGCTTGCATCGCTGCTTTGGCGTTTCATGGTTCTTGTCTACGCACGTGTCTATTGACGGAATATATAAAAAAACCGGCCCGTAGCCCATAATGCTTTTTATTCTGAATGCGCCCTATCTTCTGGGATGAAAGGCCTTCAAAAACAACGTAAAGACTATTATTACAGGCGCGCAAAATCCGAAGGATATAGATCGCGAGCTGCCTTCAAACTGTTGGAAATTCAAGAACAGTACCGCATCATACGTCGCGGTGACGTAGTCGTCGATTTGGGGGCTGCCCCGGGCGGGTGGTTACAAGTGATTAGTCAGCTAGGAGGCGCGGCGCTAGCCATCGACTTGCAACAAATCACTCCCCTTCCAGGGATTACGTTCATTCGAGGCGACCTGACTTCACCAGAAATTGTGACTAAAATACGAAACACCGCGGTTTCTGTGGATGTTGTCGTCTCTGATGCGGCCCCGAATCTCAGTGGCACGTGGAGCCTCGACCATGCACGATCAATCGAACTTTCAGCCCGTGCCTTAGAAATCGCCAAATGCGTGCTTAAGCCCGGCGGTAATTTCGTAGTCAAAGTCTTTCAGGGCGATCTGCTTGACACGTTCGTACGCGACGTGACGGCCTGTTTTAGATTTGTCAAAGCGTTTAATCCACAAGCGTCACGAAAGCAGAGCGCAGAGACTTACATAATAGCCAAGCGCTACGCACCGGCGAATGCTGAGGCCAGGCAAGCGATTTCGGATTGTATCGGCGGTGCCAAATTCAAGCGAAGCTCTTAGCCTCAAATTGCCGACATAAAACTATTTATTCGCGTATCCAAAAGTACGAGTTGAAGCTGAGGACCATAAAGACTTCTTAGACCTAAGCGTTGGTGCACGACTAATGGCACAAAAAAGCACGACGGGGGTAATGACGAGGCTATTGCTCATCTATTTGGTAATGACAGTAGCGTATGCTTTTTTGCGGAATCCCGTAGGCCAAGCCATGAACTATGTCATAGGAGGCTTAGTAACAGATCTTCACGTCCCTCTTTTTATGACCATCCTTTTGCTGTCAGTGATCACGGGCTCCTACTCTTCATTGCTACTGAATCGCTTCGTTGACCAAGAACAAGTGAAAAAGTCTCAAGAAAAGATGAGAGAATTTCAGAAAGTCTACCGCGAGGCACAACTCGCTGGAGACAAAGGGAAGCTCAAAAAGCTCGAGAAGGAACGCGCTGAAGTGATGGAGCTCAGTATGGATGTTCAAGCCCAGACAATGAGACCTATGCCATACATATTGATTATCTCGTTACCTCTTTTTGGTTGGCTGAGTTTTGTCTTATACCAGCCTTGGCTAAGTTCTTATGTGCAAACGCACATTACGTTGCCTTATTTCGGAACCCTCCCGTACACTCAAGGCGTGATCTTGACATTTCCCGTTTGGCTTGTTTGGTACTTAGTTTGCTCTCTGGTTTTTACTCAAGTCATCCGCAAGACTTTGGGAATGTAGTGTTGGCAAGAAGCTAGATCGCTTAGAAGGCCTATTTACTCCGATATCCTCAGAGCCTATTTAAACAAAGATGACGATTCACGTCATCCACAATCGAGTCCACTTTCGCTCTTGCAGTTCAGGTTGAGCAGCACTTTCTTCAACGTGCGTACGTCCGCATTAGTTTTAACCGACGTGCCAGAAAAATGAGTCCTTGAGGCACGAAACCCAATAGCGCGAAGTTCCTCTATAAACGTTTCAATAGGGCTTGGCGGGCACTTCAGCTCTCTCAAGAGCCTGTGATAGTCAAAGAAGGCAACTGTATCTAGCTCATTTAAGCAAAGTGTCAGGATTTTCGCGGCCTGTCTTTTGCTGCCAAACACACCATTCTCGATGTTTTCGAGAACTTGCTGACAAAATTCTTGATCATGGAGCGTCCCAAGCCAGAGAGGTCCCGCTGCGGCAAGTTTTCCGCAGCAAAACGGACACTCAGAACTCAGAAAAGGGAGTAGGCCAGGGAGCACGTAGCGATGCCCGCAGCTGAAGCAGTGAGCTATAAACCCCAGCGACTTGAAACACGCATTGGCACGCTCTGCGCCGCGATTGAGCAGCAGGTACACCCGGTAATAGTGCTCAGTTGCGTGAACTAGGACTGGAGTGGCAGATTTATCATATTTCACGAGCTCGCGAACGATCTTGCCAATGAGTATTCTAATTCCAGTCTCGGCGTGATATTCTGTGTTCACCGGAAGGGCTGAGTATCGCCGCACACCCGCGTTGAGATGAACGCCGCTCAGCGGCGCCGTATCGGTCGCGGTCACGCACAGCATAGTATTGGCAGACCTGCACGCTGAATCAACGAATGGGGCCGGAGATCCGAAAGGATCGATGTCAACCACGTCGAACCTGGCTTCCGACATCAATGCGTTTGCGTCACGATGTGCAACGCGAACGGTAAGCCGTAATCTTCTCGCGTTGCGTTTGATCAGCTCATACGCCGCCAGATCATAATCATTCACAGTGACCTCAACTCCCGACTCGTTCGCAACTCTAACGCCTCGGATGCCACAACCCGCGAGCGCGTCTAAATACGTGAGGTCCTTTTTCTCGCCTTGCTTCGTGCGTAAAGCCTGGACGCAAGCTACGTTTATATCTCGGCTTAGCTCCATGCGCGGGTTGTAAAAAACTGGTGCTGATGACGGTGGGTAAGACGCATTTGGATCCAAGCGCGGTACCAAAAAACGAGTTTGACCTTCAAGAGTGAGCTTGGTTCGCACACGTAGGACTAAGCTTTGTCAATCTTAAGGGTTTTCATAGGCGAGGCGACAGGCTGGCCGCTTGCGCGTTTTTTAAGCAATCCTTTCAAATTTCCAGCGGTCGGCGAGCGGGGCTGTCGCATCAACGCCGACCTTCGTGGCTGTCCCGTCGCTTTCAGCCCGCGGATCGAGAGACGATCCGCGAACGTTCGGAACAATCATAAGATCCAAATCGCCTTTGACGCGTGTGGCAACTGCGAATTCAACATCATCAGCGTCATAGATGTCAATATCTTCATCGACTACTACTACGTGTTTCAAACTCGTATGCGCCGCAAACGCCGCCATTATTACGTTCTTTGCGTCGCCCTCTGTCTGTTTCTCGATCTGTATGACGGCGTGCAGATAGTGCCGCCCTCCTGACGTCAGCACGACATTCTTTACTTTCGTAACATTTTTGCAGGCGCTGTAGATTTGCGGTTCATAAGGAACGCCCTGCAAAAGCGAGTGTTCGATGCTCGCTGGCAATATAGAGTGATAGATAGGGTTTTTGACTGAAACCATCCGGGTTACTTGCACGACTGGCTCAGGTCGAACCGCGTCGTACGTACCTGTGACATCCACAAATGGACCCTCATTTACCGTTTCTTCAGTGCTTATTTGTCCCTCCAAAACTATCTCGCTTGGCGGGACAGGGACCCCATTTTCACACTCAATGAGAGGCTGCACTTCGCCTTTCAAAGCAGCAGCATAGTTGAATTCCTCGCCGCACGGCAGTCTCGTTGTCGTAGCAACCAAAGTGATAGGGTCGACGCCAATTGCGACGGCCATGTTCAGAGGCTCGCCTTTCCTTGCCGCTGCTTTGTGCATCAGATACGTGTGGCGTGGCGGCACGAGCCTGACCGCCAAAGACGTCTTCCCAGTGACCATCATCCGATGAACTGATGCGTTTACGTTGCCACCGTATTTCGCGACCACGACGCCCGCAGTGATATACGGTCCGCCGTCTCGCTCGAAAAACTTCATTATGGGCAACTTGCTCAAATCGGGCGTGCGCTCCTCGTCCCACGCGACCTCGCGCACTTCCGTTTTTCCCGTTGCGGGCGTGGTCAAAAGTTTCTGGATAAGCCCTCGCTCGTCGACGCTGAACGCTTGGGCGAGTAGGGCCCGAGAAGCGAGCAAGTTGACGATCGCTTGCGAGCCGTCAATGTTCTCGAATAGCACTGGACCTCGCCCTTTCGCAAGGCGTGGCGCCTCCAATATCGGCGAAACTGGCTTACTTACGACTTCCAGTTGGCCTGATTGCTTTAGATGCTCAATGAAGCGCCTCATTCAGTCACCCCATCGTCGTGAAACTGAGTGCTTAAGCTGTAACAAATCGAGCACTCGCGCGATCAGCACGTCAATCAGCTCTTCGATCGTCGCAGGGCGGGTATAAAATCCCGGACTGGCGGGCATAATGATGACTCCGCATCGCGATAACGTTAACATGTTGTCCAAATGAATCGCGTTCAGAGGCGTTTCGCGCACGACCAGTATCAACCTTCGGCGCTCCTTCAAACACACATCGGCCGCGCGAATGACAAGATTGGAAGAGACGCCGTGTGCGATACTTCCGAGCGTCTTCACGCTGCACGGAATTATCACCATGCCGTCGCTTATGTGCGAGCCACTCGCAATCGGTGCGGTGAGGTCCGTTTCGTCGTACGTGCGGTTGGCAAGCGACATGACGTAATTCAAGCTATAGTCAGTCTCGATGCCTAAAAGCTCCTGACCGCTTTTGGTCATCACGAGCTGCGTGCCAACACCAAGTTGACTTAGAACCTCCAACAAGCGGACGCCATACTGCACTCCGCTCGCGCCGGTAATCGCAACCGTAATTGTCATTTGAGAGCCTCAATGAGTTCATCAACAAGCAAATGAGATGCATCGACGAGCTCCGCGATTTGCCCTTCAGACGCATGGTCAATGTGAATCCCCACCACCACAACGCAGCTTTGCCTTAGTTGCTCCGAAATTCGCCAAGCGGCTTCTTTTGCGATGACATCATCGCGGTGATTAGGAACGGCCAATACCGAAGCATAAGACCGCGTGGCAAACCCGCCGAGCGCAACCGCACCCACGTGTTTTTTTCCACCCACGAGCGTGATGAGCAAGTCTTCTCCAATCAGAGTTGCGTCGATCTTCAGTCTTATTGAAGCTGCGTTTCTGAATAAAACTATGTGACCACGAGACAAATGTCTACTCCCGCTTGCGGTGCTGGAAATCAAAGGCTTATGGGCGCGAACGTCACACGCCGTGCCGCCGTCGCCTCTAATTTTATCGTGCTTACAGTCTTTAATGCTTTTGGGTTTGTCGCCGGCACGCGCAGCTATCCGACCGCCGCGTACGTCGCGCTCCACGAGCCTCTCTAAGCCGCCGTGTCGTGCGCGGCATCACATACTCATTTATGCTAGAAAAGCGCACTGGAATGACAGGGAAGAACGGTGCTGCTCTTGTCTGGCGGGACTGGTAGTCCCAAGCTGCTTCGCGGCCTGCTTTTCGATGCGCCTAGCGCAGACGTCACAGTTGTTGCTAATACCGGAGATGACATCTGGATCTCAGGCAATCTTGTTTGTCCGGATCTTGACACCGTAATCTACACAGCTGCGGGAATTGTGAGCGACCGATGGTGGGGTGTCGATGGGGATACTTTCCGCACCCACGAAAGACTAGTCAGCTTAGGACACGAAGAGGCACTCATCATCGGCGAGCTTGACCGCGCCATTCACATTTTCCGAAGCGACCTTTTGCGACACGGAGAGACATTGACGAATGCGACCCGCAAGATATGCGCTTCGTTCGAATTGTCCGCTGATATTCTTCCGATGACAGATGATTTCGTGCCGACGACAATCCTCACCGACAAAAGCGAGATGCATATCCAAGATTTTCTTATAAAATACCAGCAAGCCCCGAACGTTTTACAAGTACGCTGCCCAGAAAGCCAGATGACTAAAGAAGTCGAAACAGCGCTAGGCCATAATCGTTGCGTGGTGATTGGTCCATCAAACCCGATATCTAGCATCGGACCGATACTCAACGTAAGCGGAATGCGTGAAAGTCTCAAGAACCGATTTGTCATTGCCGTCAGTCCAATTATACAGAACGAGCCGATCAGCGGACCTGCAGGAAAGTTTATGAAATCGCGCGGACTTCCCATCAGTTCTAAAGGGGTCGCAGAGTTCTACAGCGATTTCTTAGATGTACTCATCGTTGACCATCGCGACGACATCGCTCAAAGCGATTTGCCAAGCGACACTAAACTGCTACGCGCGAACACGATTATGCACGACGCAGAGCAGAGCAGACAGCTTGCAGCCGAGATTGAACAAATATTCGAGTTCTACGCTTGACTCCGCGTGTCTAAGCGAGTGCAAGCAAGGCAAAACTAAATAGCAGCAAAACAAATAGTGTGTTCGCTTTCTTGTTTGAGCGCAACGGATCAGTTTTGCCAGCCCAGAGGTTTGAACGTGTCCGAAGTAGCCTTTGATTTGACTATCGGTGACGTGCACATACCGAATCCTTTGGTGCTCGCTTCGATGGCTGGGTTGACCAACGGCTCTTTTGCAATCTCGCGGAGCGTAGGATTAGCTATTCTCGGCGGTTACAACCTCGATGCGGCCACCATCGAAGCATCAAAAGAGCTCGTCAGGCAGGGAAGAGGCGAATTTGCGTACGACGAACCGATCCCCGTCATTGAAAACGAACTCGGCGTTATGCACGCGACCAACATGAAAGCCGGGATCAACGCTCGATCCGCGACGCTTGAGCCCTTGCTGGCAATCGCGGACCTGATTCGTGAAAAAGGGGCAATTCTCGAACTAAATGCCCATTGTCGACAGCCTGAAATGCTCGCCGTCGGCACGGGCCAGTGTCTGGCATCCGATTTTAACAAGCTCAGCGAATGGATACGAGAGCTTAAGCAAACAGACGTGCCTCTGTCGGTCAAGGTTCGCGCAGGTGTTGTTGGTGACATTGAACTAGCGAAGGTCATAGACCGTGCCGGAGCTGACGTGATTCACGTCGACACTATGGATTCGGGGCCCGTGCTGGTCAAGAAGATTCGAAACGCGACGGCGCTCAAGATCATCGCAAACAATTCGATTGTCGACTACGACAGCGCTCACAAGATGTTTTCGATGGGCGCCGACTTCGTGTCAGTCGCCCGCGCCGCCATTGGCGGCAATGCTGCCGTAGAAAGGATCCTGACGGAAATTGCGTCATATCATGAAGCCGTCGGCTGGTATAATGCCCCAAAGCACATTTGCGCCGGGGGGGATTTGCGAGGCCTCGCGTTTTGTTGCATGCCGGTAAAAGATTGTCCTCTTCACTACGTGTTGAAACGAGCCGGAATCACGAAGGAAGAGTACGTCCGAATCAAGGAGAGCTTCAACGACACGAAGCTCCGCGAAGGGGCAAACACGTGCTTCGGCAGCATGGTCTGGTGTTGCAAAATTACGAGACCATGTCCGTGGAGGGACAGCACGTTGCAGACCCTGGGCCTTTCCGACGTTGGGTATATGCGCCTCAAAAAACGGCTCGCGGAAAGATTTCTCAGTTGTCGAAACCTCGAGTAAGCCTTACACTATGTATGACGCAGATTTCATAGCCGGCTGTGCTGAGCTAGCGATGTTGCTCGAGGTCTCGGCGACCCCAAAACCGGGTAACGTTGACCGAACGCACAACTTCGAAGACGTCACTTACGAGCACTTCCTCGCATCGGCTGTTGGCGTCTACCCTATCTTTAAAAAAGCAGCGTCAGCGAGGCATCCCATCGGAGCCATGGTCCTAGACGCGGTCCAAGCCAGCACTACTTGGCAGAAGGCGGGGAATTGTCACTTTGGCGCGATCCTTCTCCTTATTCCACTGTGTGTCGCCGCGAGGGAGAGCGGTACGACATCAACGCTCAAAGCTAACCTAGTGAGCGTCACCTCGTGCACCTCGATCGAGGACGCCGTAAAGTTCTACGAGGCTTTTCGACATATGCACGTTCGCGTCGAAGAACGACACGACCTTGACGTAAATGACCCATCGTCACTGCAAAAGATTAGGCAGCG
>Ga0187771_10000448_pt1 | contig 25386 bp, 19 predicted proteins | sample 0116_SJ02_MP15_1_FD_133139 | JGI IMG/M metagenome (GOLD analysis project Ga0187771, IMG submission 133139) | Tropical peat soil microbial communities from peatlands in Department of Meta, Colombia - 0116_SJ02_MP15_10_MG | ecosystem: Environmental > Terrestrial > Soil > Wetlands > Peat | place... | reverse complement strand
GAACCATGAGTACTGCTAGCTTTTAGTTTTTCTTTTAGGCTTTGCGCGAGTAGCGACGGTCTTAGAAGCCAGGAGGGCTTTCAGGGCTTGAACGTTCTCTTCATGGCCAGTTTTTCTCTTGTAGTCCACTATGACCCCGTATGCCAGGGCCTGATGAGGGGTTAGGCCCGCTTTCTTTATTTCTTCTCTGCTGAAGCCCTTTCCTCGACGCTGTCTCTTGCTAGGGTCGAATACTGTAGGTTCAATCGTCACCACAGATCTACGCCCTCTTCCCAGCGGCTTTTCTGCTGGGTCTGAACTTCTCTGCCCCGCGCCCTCTTGTTCTCAGGCTTCGAACCTTTTTGCCCGCGCTGGTCAGGGTTCTGAAGACCCTCTTGCGGTGTTGTTTCTCTGTTATCCAGCTGACGTTCACGTCAGACTTGATCGCCGGGTGGCTTGGGTCGACGAGTATTATTTCGAACCATTTGGAGTTTCCGTCTTCGCCTACCCAGTAAGAGTTCAAAACTTCCAAGTTCGGGAACTTTCTGGCTGCTCTCTCTTCAGCTATGAGCCTCAGACTCTTCCCGGGCTTAAACTTTTTAACGCCCATCCTCTTGGGCCTTCTACCGGACCTCGGCCTCTGTTTGCGCATTCCTCCTCTTCTGACGCGCACTCGAACGATGATAAAGCCCTGCTTTGCCTTGTAGCCGAGTTTTCTCGCCCTGTCTAGGCGCGTCGGCCTGTCGATCCGTTTGATCGTCGACTGCCTGCGCCACTCGACGAGCCGTTTTCGCATCAGAGAATCAACGTATGATTTCTCAGGTTTGGCCCAGGCTTCGGCGATATACTGGTATGCCATGGTTAGTTTCACTCATCTTTCAAGATTACGGTTCAGCCCTCACGGCTACATCCCAGCGGACGGTTGATCCGCGAGCGGTTTGATTCATAGCTGTAAGCCATAAGATAAACCTTTCCGGAACAGGGACCGTTCATTCGCTGTTCGAGGACTCTGCTTTGCGTTTGCTTTGCCTTGTGCAGCTGCTATTTTGCGAGCTTTGTCTGAGCTTCGTTGAACAGTTCCTCGACTTGTGCCTTCCATTGGGGGAAGCTTTTTGGGTTCTCGGGATACTTTCTGTAATGTGCTCTGACTTGTCTCATCAGGTTGACGGTGACTCGAAGCTTGCTTAGGAAACGCAGGTTCTTCAGTCCTCTGAAAACACGTTTCGCCCTTTGCGTGACGTTGAGGTGGAAGTCGTCGCCCATGCCGGCCTTGAGCACGTCTTCTTCGGTCAGGAGCTTGTAGCTCATGCCGTAGTTCAAGTCTTCGTCTCGGCTGCATAGGAGCAGTCTACGGAAAACGTCGAGGCTGGCCTGTTTGTCCCCGTATGATTTCATGTATGCCTGATTGTATGGCCATAGCGCTTCTTGGCTGGCCGACCCTGTTTCCAGAGCTTCCACTATGGTTTTTCCAGCTAGGTAACCGCTCAGCATGGAGGGACCTATGCCTCCGCCGTGGACAGGGTTTACCAAGCAGGCAGCGTCACCGACCATGGCGACGCCGTTTGCGACCATGCTGTCGAGAGGCCTCCTCGTGGGGTCGTACCAGGCTCCGGAGCTTAGCAGGAGAGAGCCGTCGAACAGCTTGTTGGTTACCACGTGCCCGTAGAATTGCGTTTTCGGGTTCGGAAACTTGTCTCTCATGCAGATTCCGAGTCCAACGTTTACTCTTGCTCCCGTCTTGGGGAAAATCCAGCTGTAGCCGCCCGGCGCGGTCTTCTGGTTCAGGTAGATTTCGCAGTATTTAGACTCCTCATCCTCCTGTTTCAGCTGTCTGATCTCACGGTAGCAGGCCTCCACATCTTGGTTCGCCACCTCAGTTTCGACGTTCATGCTCTCTGGAAGCCGGCGTCTCAGAACGGCTGAGAAGCCTGTGGCGTCAACGGTGGCGCGGCTTCTCAGGTGCATCTTCCTGCCTGTCTTCAGGTTTCGCGCGGTGATTCCGGTGACGAAGCCTTCTTCGATTATTGGCTCCAAGCATTGCGTCGAGTCCATGAGCGTCGCGCCCGTGTCTATGGCCATGTTTAGGAGCCACTGGCCGAAAGCATGTCTGTTCAGGATGAAACCGCTGAAGTCTTCGTGTGCTATCGTGAAGACGGTTTGCATGTCTGGCGAGTATATTTTGATGCCCTCGATTCTTTTCTCTAATTCTCCGCCCTTCGGATTCTCGAGTCCCAGTCGCTTGAGGTGATGCTCTCCCAGGGCATCCCCGCAGACTTTCTCTCCGATCTTCTCCTTCTTCTTGTTCTCGACCAGGCACACTTTCAGCCCTGCTTCGGCCAGGGTCTTCGCGGCGAGGCAGCCGCCTGTTCCTGCGCCGACGACGTTGACGTCGAAGTCCAACATGATCACCTGGTTGATGTATTATCTGCACCTTGTTTTATGGGTAAACCTTTATAAATTATAGAGTGAGCTGCTTCACACTTGGTGTGGAGTAATGAACGGGCAGTTTGCCCTCGGTGAAGAGCTCCGGAAGCTCGTTGAGGCACGCATAGATCACACTTTGAAGGGAATAGAGGAAACCCTGCAGTGCATAATGCAGGAGCGGGAGATAGGTCTGGAGGATCTGAGGGCTGATGTTCAAAGCCTGGGGGAGAGCTTCAGCCTTCTCTCCAGGAAATGGAACCTTGAAATACTCTACACTTTGTTCTTGAAGCATGAGATCAGCTTTAGCGAGTTGAAGAAGATTCTCGGCGTCAACAGCCGATCGCTGTCTGACAAGATGAAGAGCCTGGTGTCGTGCGGATGCGTCGAGCGAAGAGTAAAGGCTGGGCCCCCCTTGAGGGTGGGGTACATGCTCACGGTCAGAGGCAGAGAATTGGTGCTGCTGGCTCTGCCGCTATTGTACTATTCGAGGGGGCACGCCGTCAGCGGTTCGGGCCACGATGGAGGCAGACTTGAAGGCAATGTTCAGCCTGTGGCATGAATCCTGGATTCATATTTCAACTTCGCAATCATTTAATATGATCAGAGTTAAACCGTGGAGCAACCTTGAAAAGCCTAGGATGGTATGAACAGGAATGATGAAGAAAACGTCTGTGAAGAACAGGGTCGACTACACGGTCGACCTGACGAAGATAGATGGGGACGGAGCCTTTCCTTGCCCAAGGTGTGGGTCAATGATTTCACCCGATGATGAGACGGAGAACACGTACCAGATTGTTGAGACAAAAGTCAAGAACGACGAACTTGAGGAGCTGGTTCTGACCTGCACCAGCTGCGGGAGCACGATCCGACTCACCGGCTTCATCTCTCAGCCCGAGGCGTAGCCTCGAAAGAGTCTCTCCCTTCGTATCTTTTTCTTCCTCACGTCTGTGAGCCCCTGCAAGGACGAGATTCTTCCGCTCAAGCAAGGGACGCCCCGGAGAATCATGTTTCTCTCACAGGAGGTTCATGCAGGAAACCGGACGCTTTTAAGAATGATGTAGTGCTTCTTTTCGGTTCGGGCTGGGCTTTGTGCGACGTTCATTTTGATCGACTCCTCATTTTCTAAAGACCAGCAGCTCACCTAGGGGATGATGACTTGCGGGAAAACGCAGAGTATGAAGATGGCTACCAGGCCGATCGTCAACATTTTTCTCCCGTTCGACAGGTCAGACACGTCGTCAAGCGCGCCTGGGTGTCTGTACGTGGCCATCAGGAGCACCAATACGGCCATTGCGTAGAACCCTGGTCCTTCCAAGACTAGGAAGACTATCGAAAGTGCCGTCAGAGCGAGCCTCAGTTGTTTTCCGGCTATAGAGCGAGTGACGTGGCCGCCGTCCAGCATTCCGGCTGGGAGTAGGTTGAGCATGGTCACGATGATTCCTGCCCAGCCTGCGAAGGCTACGGGGTGTATAGCATAGTCTTGGTTGGGTCCGGCTATGGGCATGAGTTTGAAGCTCTGCAGAAGCCTGACTAGGGCTGTCCAGAGGAGTGGGACCGGGAGGTAGTTGCTTTTCGGAACTTTCGCAATTGGGATCAGGAGAGTGAGGCCTATTATGCTTACGACGGTGGCCGCTATGAAGCCGATTATCGGACCGTCGGCTCCGATGTCGAAGAGGGCGTCCTTGTTAGGCGGCAGGGACTTCTGCATAATGACCGCGCCGAAGGTTCCGAACGGTGGTGGACCCGGGATGAAGTACGGCTGCGTGGCTTCGACGTCTTTTCTGTTAGCCGTAAGCTTGTGGCCCATCTCGTGCGTGCCCAGGACTGCCAGTATTGCAACCATGAAGGTCGCACCTCCGAAGAAGGGGTTTATCATTCTGGGCGTGGAATAGTATCCTGTTGTGAAGGTGGTCGCTACGGTGGCGAGCAGGAGCCCGTAGTTTATGTAAGGGTTGCTGGGTTTGACTGGGGGTTTTGGGATGACCCTCAAAACGGTTCTCTCGTTCTCTCTGCGAAGTGTGGCGATCATTCTTGTCGGCTCGAGGTTCTTGAGCAGTCTGAGGAAGGCTTGCTTCGTCTGCTGCGGCTGCTTCAGGTAGTATGTCGGAATGTTCTGGAGCAGAAGCCTTTCTTCGACTTGGAATTCCGCGGTAACCAAGCTGGTTATTTTTTCGTAGTCGGCCTGCTGAGTGAACGGTTGTTGTTCAGTTGTTTCTCCCGGCGCAGCAGCCATTTGTGGGTTGACCCTTCGGGTTTGTCGGCCTAGTAGTGAGATGGGCGGTAGAAAAGCCTATTGGAAAGCTTGGATCAACGCGGCATAGCAGATCCTATTCTCGCTGCCTAGTCTCGATATTTTCGCTCCTGATCAGACCATATCTTGGAATGGAATTCTTCATCTTCAAGAAAGCTATAGTACAGTTTGCGAAGCCCTGGAACGCTAGGTCCGCTTACTTTTTTCTGTTTGTTTTAGCCTGTCTATGGCTATGGTTTTTTCCAGTTTGATGAGACTGTCTATTAGTGCCTGCTACGTGTGAGGCAATGGTAAACTGCAGAGGCGCTGCGCAACGCTTGCGCGTTTCGATTTGGCTTAGATTCTTGAGCTTGGACCGTTGGTCTCTGAAACTACCTGTGGCTTTCAAAGAGAGAGTCTTAGTCAGGGCCAGTTTAGGATAGTCTTAAATATCGTTTTCAATGACTAGAAGTCTGGGTCGTCTTCTTATGTTGTCCCTTGACGAGGTGCAGGTTGATAATCTACGTGAGAGGGCGACAGAATCTGTTGTGACTGAGGAAAGGCGCCGAAGAAGTCCCTCGTTCTCGTTGGTGGTTCCCGTTTACAATGAGGAGAGCGTCGTAGCAGAAAAGCTGAGTGTTCTCCACCGGTTTTTGGGAAGCGAGAATTGTGAACTCATAGTTTTTGATGATTGCAGTCTGGACCGCACCCTTGCTGAGCTGCGCAAGACGGCACCGTGCTGGAGGAACCCTGGAATGCGTCTTCTTCACTCCTCGCTCAGGGTTGGGAAGGGCGCTTCCGTGAGGAGTGCGGCCCAGAAGGCAAGCGGCGAGGTCTTGGTCGTCATGGATGTAGACCTATCAGCAGACCTTAGGAGCCTTCCCATTCTCGTGGAAGAGGCGCGCGAAAAAGGTGGATTGGTGATAGGTGAGAGGGACGTCGCAGACAGATCGACTCAAGGTCTTCTCAGAATCGCTCTAAGCCTAACTTACAATTCTCTCGTCAGATTACTCTTCAGAACCGGCATCAAGGATCACCAGTGCGGTTTCAAGGCGATGAGAACTGAGGACGCGCGGCGGGTCATGGCAAAAACCAGGAATGATGGTTTCATCTTTGACACCGAGTTGATAGTTCTCGCGAGAATATGGGGAATACCGGTTAGGCGGATCAGCGTGAGATGGATCAACAGTCGTCGAGGTAAGTCGAGCGTGAAGTGGATAAAAGCAGGGATCACGATGATGAAGGACCTGGTCGCGCTGAAGCTGCACGGTCTACCTCAAGTTGCTCGTCTTGAACATGAAAGACCCTAACAGGCTTCAGTTCAAGAAAGGAGAAATGTTCTTCCAACGCTTTTGTGCAGATGTTTGTGTGCGCACAGCCCACCCCCCGGGTCTAATATATGATCCAAACATGCCTCAAGAGCAAAATCATTAAGGCAAGCCACGTCCGAAACCGAAAAAACCAAGAATCTAGGAACACATGCCATGGTTAATTTGTCATTACTCGCCACACTTGCCTCTATTTCGTCTTCACGATGAAACTTCGATATGCCCGAGCCTTCGATGATGCATGCTGCAAGGCTTGTCTCACAGTCATGAATGGGACCCCACCCGAGCCTGAATGAGAACCATCTTAAAGCAGGTTTATTTGTAGGGGCGAGGGCGACAGACTTTGCATCATAAGTGCTTCATGCAGAAACGATGCTCTCAAACGCCCTGCAGTCAGTGAACGCCATGAAGATCTTGAAAAGCAGAGTCAGGGTGAAAAAGGCTGGTAATACGAAGCCTCGAAGATTTGGACGCGTTTTGCCTGGCCGCTGATTATGCTATCTTGATTTTTTCGGCAGAGTTCTTAGTATGTACATGAGGAAGCTTAGTATTTCGTTGTTTGTGAGTTTTGATTTGCCCATCTTTCTGTTCGTGAATGTTATTGGGATTTCGGCCACGTTTGCTCTGTGGATTCGTGCTTGTCTGAGGGTTTCTATCTGGATCTCGTAGGTTTCACTGTGCAGTTCTGGTAGTACTTGTTCGACGTATTCTCTCGAGTAGCATCTGAAGCCGCTTGTGAGGTCGTTGACTGGGAGCGAGACCATCTTTGCGGTTGTCTTGTTGGCTGCTTTGCTTATCATGAGTCTTCTTAGGTTCCAGCCTTTGACTTTTCCTCCGTGGCAGTATCTGCTTCCGATGACGACATCGTAGCCTTGCTCAGCTCGGTTTAGAAGCCTCGGGATGTCCTGCGGATTGTGTGAGTAATCAGCGTCCATGGCTACGATGAAGTCAGGCGGGTTCGGCTGGTTCAGGATGAAGCGGAAGCTGTCGGTGATCGCGGTTCCGAGGCCTGCCTTGCTCGGCCTGGTTATGAGGAACAGGTTCGGATAAGTTTTCTGCATATCCTTGACTCGTTCTGCGGTGCCATCTGGGCTTGAATCGTCCACGACGAATATGGTGGAGTCGATCCTCAGGTCCTCTATCGAAGATATTAGGTTGTGGATGTTTTCTGCTTCACAATATGTTGGCAGTATTATGGCTACCCTTGAACCAACATCATCGTTGGTTTCAGAAGATCTCAGGACACGCACCAACCATACCTGTTAGCCCTAGTTGTATCAAGATTCAGTATATCAAACTTTCGTAGATTAGACTGCTGCGCGTCGTCAAAAAAAAACGCCGCGAGCACAGAGCTGGGCGTGCGAAGCGGTCAAGAGTTCCAGGCTAGGCTAGGTGTCGTTTCGGTTCGTAGAAAGGGTTATAAAAAATGAGGCGGGATTAGTGTTTATTAGTTCGTCGAGTGAGACTGATGAAGTTCACCCTGGCCTGCGACATAATGATGGATTTGGAAGGGTCTATTCGACCGGCCATGTATCTGGCGGCCGAGTTGGTGTCGAGAGGCCACGGTGTTTCCATGATTTCACCGTTTATGTCGAGTGATGTTGAGGAAAGCCTAGGCGAGAGGGGCATAACGCCGGTTAACCTGCGTTCGAGACTTGTGGCGAGGAACACGGGCCTTTCCCTCTTGTGGTTTGAATCTTGGGCCAGAGAGGCCTTCCTAGGGCTAAATTCTAGACATGCCAAAGACGATTTTTCGGCAACGGTCAATTTTTCACAGGTGATTTCTCTTCCGTCCTCGTTCTGGTACCTGCAGGGTCCTCCTTCCATCGCGCTTAGGGACATGGAGAGCGAGCTTTCGGCTGGCTTCAGATTCGCGTTCAATGTCTTAAGGCCCTTCGTCCAGTATGCTGACGGCAAGCTCGTCAACCGCATGGACAGAGTTACGACGATGGTGATTGCTAACTCTAAATTCTGCGCTTCGATGTACGATGAGTTAGGCATCAAGGTTAATCATGTGATATACCCTCCGATCGACTGTCAGGCTTTTCGCCCGTCAACGTCAAGACCGTCATCCGAGTATGTTTTGGCCTACTTTGGGAAGGAGACCAAGTTCTCGGTGGTCAAGAAGGTGGCGGACGCCGGTGTTAAGATCAAAGCCTTCGGGTCTAAGACACCGTTTATTCCTGAAAAACTCCTGAAACATAATAGCGTGGATTTTCTGGGCAAGGTCAGCAATGGAGAACTCGTGAACCTGTATTCGAACGCTCTGTTCACCCTGTTTCCCTTCACGCATGAGCCTTTTGGATACGTGCCCCTTGAGAGCATGGCCTGCGGAACACCTGTGGTCACGAATGGCATGCAAGGTCCGAGTGAATACGTAGATAATGAATACACTGGCTGGCTCTTTACCGCAGATGATGAGCTGGCACAGAAAAGCGTGAAGCTGTGGAACGACGGATACCCCAGCCAATTGAGAATGAATTGCACAAAGGAAGCCTCGAAGTTTGACACTCGATTCTACAACGAAAAATGGCTGAAAATCCTGCAAGTTACCGAGGAGAAGCCGATCTCTGTAGGCGGATGCCTGAAAGCCGAAGCGGCTTTGGCTGAATGACTTTTTATTCTAATGGTTCTACTGAACACTATTGCCGTTCACTTTGTAGTTAAATGAACCATCCTCTGAAAGAGCGTTGCAAAAACACTCGCGGGTGGGACGAGCCACGCTAGCTCTAAGAGAGGCGTGTTACTCGCAAGACCGGCTAAGAGGGCGGATATTCTCTTCTGCTTGTGAAAGGAGCTGCCTGAACTTCGGAAAGACTTTCTCTACGTCGTATTGCGAGGCTTGTTTTCTATGAGTCTCGACGAGCCTGTCGTATTGGCCGTTGTTTTGCTTCCACATATTGTAGACCTTCAAAGTGGCTTTGACGAACTCTTCCGGTTTTTCTGCGTAGAGTAGGGGAAGGCCTAATTTATGTTCAGGCAGCGGGGTTGTCACCACAGGCGTGCCGCAGGCAGCTGCCTCAACTATTACACCGCCGAACGTGTCCATTCTGGACGGGCAGATCACTAGGTGGGAGGTCGAATAGGCTCTTGCCAATTCTTCGTCGTTCAGAAAACCTGTTCCCTTAACCCGTCCAGCGCCTTCGCGTGTGCACATGAAGTCTATTTTGAGGCCCCTTTTTGTTAAAGTCGTCGCCACCTGCAAGAACGTATCAAATCCTTTCTCCCAGTGGTGCCTGCCTCCAAAGAACACGGTGAAGGCAGTGTTTTTCCCCGCGCAGGGCTTGAAAACCTTTGAGTTGACCCAGTCTGGTATGCAGCGCACGAATCTGTGCCTGATCTTTAGCGATGGGTTTAAGACGCGAACGGCGTTGAACCCTGCGAGGTCCGTTCGTTTGATAAGGGCAGATAGCCAAAAACTGCCCATGTACGTGAGAGATTTGTAGCGTTTCACGGTGAGGTATGGGTTTGTGAAAGTGGCGAGCGCGTTCTTTGATGCGAACAGCAGTGGCGAGTGGAGACCTGCGACAAGAGGACACGTGAGCTTGAATTCTCGCCAGACGAGAGGGGCATAGACGACGTAGGCCACGTCGGCCACTATCTTGAAGTGTCTTGCTTCGACGTACTCAACGTTAAAACGTTCCAGATAACGGGCGACAGCTGCGGCATCCTCTTTGGAGCCAACGTGAGTAATAGGAAGTGCGTAGATACTAACGTCGTTTTGTTTTTGAGCCAAGATAATTGCTGCCTCGACGAGTTTGCGCTCGGCCCCGCCGTAACTTCGAAGGCTGATCGGTGTAGCAAGTGCGATTTTCATTTATGTCTTGTAGCCTGCCTTATCTCTTTGATGGGTGCAACCGATATATGTAAGGTTCGTCGAGTCAGACTGGCTCTTTCGAAACCTCACTGCTCTGTGACATGCGTTAGAGAATTCGTCACCCTTGCATTTTATCCCTCGCGTCCGCATCTGACGGAGTGATGATGGTACTTGTTCGCGAAAGCCCCTTGGTGAAATGTCGGATCTGGCAGCATCCTCTCAGGGCGCGGTTTGCTGTACTCTTACGTAGTCTAAAGAGACTGCAGTATTGTTTGAGATGCCGATTCCCCTGAACTCGAGTATCGTAGGCAAGTCGATTTTGAAGTTGACTGAAAACTCTTGCCACTGATTCATCTGTTTGAAGTCGCTTCCGTTCACCGTCTTTCCGGCTATGGATACGGTTCCCTGCAGCGCGGACACCTGCAGTATTAATCTGCAAGTCTCGTTAGCGGTTCTTATTTTGAACGTTGCTGAGTATTCGCCTGGGACGAAGTACTGGTATGGACCGAACCATATCACACCGACGGATTGGGCTTGGTTAATCGTGATGATTTTTCCTGATGTGCTGGTGTAATCCCAGTCGATTCTTCCTGAGTTTGTTATCAACTGTTCGTAGTCGAACACGTTGACTTGTGGGGAGTAGTATTGCACAGGACCAGTGTAGCCTCTTTTCAGCAGGAGCACGCCATCTTCGGAAGCGTAGGCACCGTACTCGCTGTTCTCAAGTAGGTTGATGGTGACGTGGTCTGGCGTGAGGCCTTGAATTCCCATGGTGAACGTCGGTGACTTTACGTCTACCATAACGTAGTCAACATTGTAGTCCAGAGGCCATTTTAGAAAATACGCGTTCAGTCTCTGGCACACGTGGGGAAAAATGTCTTGTTCTGTGGCTATGGACGCGTTAGCAGGAACCAGGTTCAGCACGCTGTATAGGCTGTCCACGTGGCTGAGGCTCGCGCCAGTGCTGATAGCGTAGGGTCTTATGCTACGGTCCGTGAACATAGATATTCCGACGGGGCTCACGGTGACGAACAGCAACACACTTAGGACAAGCATGAGTGTGATAATGCGCTTTTGAACATCGCCGAAGCTGTTTCGCTGGTACCCCGCCGACCTCAATTTGTGAAAGCCGAAGACTGCGGCGATGAAGAGTTGTCCCACGACTAGAGTCGAGTATTGATAGTACGGTTGATAGTACGGTGGGTAATCTGTGAGCAACGCAGCGATCAGCCAGGGAACCGCCGTCAGAAGTTCAATGGGGGCTAGCAGCGGTAAGAATAGGGCTGATGAGAAGAGGAGAATTACGTAGTACGGTTTGTCAATGGGAGTGAACATGACGGTTATAGCCTGTAGTGGGTGGCGGAGAACGTTGGTTATTATTTCAGAGACGTTGTAGCCCCAGTAGCTCCAGTTTCCGTAGGTTCCGCCGGTTTTGAGCGGGTTGATGATTGATATCACTTGAATTGCCAAGTATAGACAGGCTACGCTTACAATCATGAGCGCTGCGGGAACGATGAGCCCTTTAGCCCTCGTCCTCGTGCCTTGTTGGACGGCTCGGTTTTCTAGGGTCTTCTTCAGAAAGAAGTAGAGTCCCAAGGCAAAAACGATGAAAGGTGCAAACTCCACCGTCGTCAATTCCAGGGCTATGAACGGTAGGGCCTTGAGCCATTTGCCCTTGTCGAGATAGTAGAAAGCGAACAGGATTAGGACGGGAGTGAATATTTCTACGTGGAAATCGTACGTGTTCACTCCCTGAAGAGCAGGGTTTAGAAGGTAGGCAACCGCGAATGCCAGGCCGTATGTTTTGTTGCCGAGTTTGTCCCTCGCAATCCAGTAGAGAGGCAGGGCCGCGATTCCTAAGATGAAGGACTGAAAAACGAGCAGAGTTTGAGGACTTTGGTAAATGGCGTAGACTGGGAGAATCAGGAACAGGATCGGGGAGAAGTGGACGCCCAGAAAAATTCCAGTGGGATTGCCGTAGGGAACTTCTAGGGTGGAGTAGAGAATCTTACCCGAGTTCAGCGTTGTCCAAAGCGATTGAGTCATTATTCCAAGATCCCAGGCAAACGTCTTGAACGTGTACTGCATGTAGCAGGTGTAGGCAGAAAAGAAAACAGCGTAAACCGTTATCGGGACAAATATCACTCTGTCTGCTTTCGACTCGACCGTCCGAAGAATGCGCCCGACTGTGTTTTTTGTCCAATCAGTTATTCTCTGGATTCCCTTTCCCAACCTCTGCGCCACGCGCCGTGCAGATTGAGTCCATAAACTGCCGAAGCGGTCTATAAGTAGGGAAAGGCGCTTAATAGACTTTTTATTTTTCTGTTCAACGCTTTTTTGCGGCGGATCAGCAGTTGATGTTCGATTTTGTCGCAGTTGCTCATCATTTCAGTCTTGGAAAAAGGGAATGGCGACGAAGGTTTTTGAAGCTGAAAGCACTAACAAGTTATGAAAAGTGGATACTGCTAATGAGACGACGTGGCGTGGCACGACTTGAGAAAGATAAGGATAGTATCGGTCCCGTTGTTTCCATAATTGTTCCCACGTACAACTCTGCAAAGACCCTTGGGTCCTGCCTGCAGTCTATTAGAAACCAGGACTACCTTTCCGTTGAGCTGATCGTTGTGGACAAGTACAGCGGTGACAACACGCGTGCTATCGCTGAGAGTTATGGAACAACTTACTTGCTCAGGGGGGTCGAGAGGTCGACGCAGAAGAACTGGGGTGCCAGATGCGCCCGAGGAGAATTTCTGTATTTCGTCGATTCAGACTTCGTCTTGGAACGAACAGCGGTGAGCAAGTGTGTGGACGTCTGCAGGTGCTATGACGGGGTGTCGACCATAAATTATTCGCTGGGTCGAGGCGTGTGGGGTAAGTCGATCGAATTGAAGGAGAGGTTTCTGGCTGACGACCCGACGATTCAGACGGCCAGATTCATTAGGAGAAGCGTGTTCCTTAAGGTCGGAGGCTTTGACGAGGATCTCGTCATCGGTGAAGATCTTGACCTGTATAGGCGACTGCAAGAAAGCCACTTCAGAGTTGGCGAGTCGAGTGCGATTGAATGGCACGTTGGAGAACCGGAGACTTTTAGGGAAATCGTGGCGCGAAGCCTCTACTACGGCAGAGTCGTGAAGAAGTATCTGAACAAGAGGGGAGGGTTTGCAGTTCGTCAACTGAGCCCTCTGAAACCTGGTTTACTCTTAGCTCTGATCAAGACTGGAAGCCCGTACCTGCCAAGCCTAGCGATAGTCGACGCTACGAGATGGATGTCCTCGCTTCTTGGGCTTGCACGTTCTCACCCGACATAAGCGCGCGCTCAGGCTTGTCATCTTCTCGGCTACCCGCTGAAATTGCTCGAACTCGCATCATTCGAATTTTCGCAAGTATTATCTAATCGCATACAATTGTCATTGGCACAATCAGCCGGGTTCAAAGCAAGACCGACGATAATCAGCCTGCTGCCTTTTTTACGTAAAGGTCGATTTGACCCAGGTTGACATCTGCACTCCAGATGTTCCGATTCTCAGAAAAAGCTGAGGTGCAATAAAGTGAATAGATGCTTAGAAAAACAAAAGAAAAAGGAGATGATGGTTTTATGGGTCGTGGAATCCGCCTTTGGTGAATGGAGTGCCCCACAGACTGCCTGTCCAGATTCTCTCGCTGACCGTGCCTAAGCATTCGATGACGCTGAATCCTGTTGGTTTATAGCCCTGAGGCGTGCTCACATAGGTTATCTGGAGTATTATTGACGTTAATCCATGGGGAGCCTGTTGTAGTTCGTATATTCCCTCTTCCTGGAACCACTGTGCAGCGTAGAAGGTGTCTCTGCCCTGTATTCCCCATAGTAGGAGCATCGTTGTGCCGTTTATGTCTTCAGCCGTTGAAACGGTGGCGTAACCCGTCGTAGTGGTGTCGCTGTATGAGTTTCTGTTCCAGCATGTTACCGCCGCTATGTTGCCTGCCCAGGGTGAGCCTGCCGCGAACCATGGTTCAGCATAGAGTGAATCCATGAAGTCGTTTCCGTAGTAAGATAGCATGTTTGCCAAGGGTCCTCCAATGCCTATCATGTGTGATGTTGTTACGGGCACGTTAACGGTGGTGCCCACGATTCCATCGATTGTTGCAATGTACATGTATGGGTCCCAAGCGTCACTCAGCCCAACTCTTTGGTCGTTGCTCGTCGCGTAGGTTCCTCCGAAGTTGTTGTAGTAATAATTGCTCCAAGAGGGTTCTGTGTGCGTAGTGCTTATTTCTGCCATTACGAAGGGCATCTGGTTGGCCGTGCTGGTGGTGCCGGCGAATATGTCTGCTCCTCCAAGTCCGTATTCTACCGATTTGTCCTTGAAGGCAGCTGAGACCATCGACAAGCCTGCAGAGTCGACCGTAGCAGCAGTTGTTCCGACGATACCCCAGTTGTAGCTTCCAGTAGAATTGAACGTTGAGTACGTTATCTTGTAATAGTGAGTTGTGAGTGGAAGGTTAATCCCTGTGAGATATGTCAAGCCACCTGAGGTGGCATAGGTCACAGTGTACTCTTGCAGATCTCCCTTCATCGGGTCGTTAGCCACCCTGTGCAGCACATAGCTGGTGTTCAAGTCTTCGACTCTTTCCGAGTTAACGTCGTACTGGTCCCACTGTTGATCGGAAACGTAGACAGCAGGTGTGTGCAGTGGAACGTAAAGTGGGCCAAGAGAGTAGTCTACCCATCTGTTTGTGTTCTGTTCCACGTCACTGTACAAATCGACCGGGTTGAAAGTCTGGTTGAGCATATAGGTCACTTCTCTGTCAAGAACGTTGCTGCTCGGGACAGGAGAGTATGCTGCGTTGTGAATGTCTGTGACGCCGTACTCCGTTACGCCTTGGAATGCGTTTCCACTTCCGTCGTTCATCATGAAGGCCCACTCGCCTATGATGAAAGGTGAGCCAGGCTCGACTGCCATGTCGTCCTTTGATTTTTGAACTTCGTAGACCAGTTTAATGTCGGCCCCTGTTGCTGGAGTATAGGCGCTTGGGAAGTACACGTTAGTTCCGTCCCAGTACACTTGATCCGCAGGATCAGTGAAACTCGTGCTGTGTATGACGATTTTGTTGACTCCGTTGACGAAGACCATTGGATCGTTTTGCCATACGACGGCGCCGCTGCTGGTGTTCTGGGGATAAACAATGGGCGTTAGAGTCGGTGTGACGTAGTACAACCCGTTGCTTCCTTTTGGCGGACTCACTGGAAAGATCTGATCCTCTGTGTTTGTGCCTATGCTCGTGAGGATGACTTGCCTAGTAGCTTCTTGCTGTGTTGCGCCGATCCATGTTGTGATTGGTTTCGGCCAGAACGCCGCAAATCCGGTGTAGGGTGTGCTTGAGCTTATTATCTGAGCGACATCGTAGGTTCCATTGTAGGGAGATGGGCAACTCGCGTACCATGGTTGCCAGCTGCCGTTGTACACGGTTGGTTCGCTTTCGAATACGTGGGCGAAAGATATTGGTGGTGTTCCCGTTCCGAGATCCCATTCGCCGCGGTCACCGAATTGTATCTGCATGTCACCTATGGATTTGCTGGTGGTGACTCGTTTGACATCCTTGATTACTTCGACATCCTTGCTGGCCTTGTCGAACACGAACGTGAAGGTCACGTTCAGCAGAGGAGTCGAGTAGGTAGTGTCAGTGTAGAGCGTGGTCGTCGTGGTGGCAATGTATTCTCTTGGACCGTTGTACAATACTGTGATCGGTGTAGTCATTGCAGCGCCACTTGTCTTTCTTCCTCCTCTGACAGAAAGGTCAAGCGATCCTACCGTGACCATTTGATTCCAGCTGCCGCCTATGCCGCCGGTGCCCGGTGCATAGTCGCTGTAGGTTGCCATGGCCCATATGTTTGCGTACGATCCACCGCTGACATACGTGCAGTTGAGTATCCAGCCTTCTATCCACTCGTACTGTGGAGGAGACGGGCTACCACTGTATAGGTTCATTGATGGAGCGAATGGATCCACCACGCCGCCGTAGTTCAATCCGGTCAACGTGTTGGGATCGATCATCTCTCCGTACTGTGAGAATCCGATGGTCAAGCTCGTTGAGAAATTGTAAGGATAAAGAGTGTAGGTGTCTGTGTTGAGGTTTCCAGGCACAGTCGCTGAAGTGAGATTTGAAGTGGCATTGGTTTTTGTCACAAGTGAAGGCGCTATAACAGATAGTACCATTAGCGTTGCAACTAGCATTGCAAATATTGCCTTTTTCATTTTCATTCCTCATTTTTGACGCTTTTTATAGTGTTACGGTCTATATTTAAAAGGTTTTCCTTTCAAAATGAAGCATGAGAACCTGAAAGAAAAATCAGAAATGAGGATGGAAAAACATTCTGAAGCGTACCGCATTGCGTGTTCGTTGAGAACGAACACGTTCTGCCACGCATATGAGTCAAGGCTACCTTGATGTTTTAGGCAGGGTTCTCAGTATATACATGAGAAAGCTTACTATTTCGTTGTTTGTGAGTTTTGATTTGCCCATCTTCCTGTTCGTGAACGTTATAGGAACTTCCGCTACCTTTGCCCTGTGAATCCTTGCCTGCCTCAGGGTTTCTATCTGAATCTCGTAGGTTTCGCTGTGAAGTTCTGGCAATACTTGCTCGACGTATCCTCTGGAATAGCATCTGAACCCGCTGGTAAGGTCGTTTACTGGTAGCGAGACAATTTTTGCGGTTGTCTTGTTGGCCGCCTTGCTTATTATCACTCGCCTCAGGTTCCAGCCTTTGACTTTTCCTCCGGGGCAGTATCGACTCCCGATGACGACATCGTAGCCTTCCTTAGCCCGCTTGAGCAATCTAGGAATATCCTGCGGGTTGTGTGAGTAGTCAGCGTCCATGGCTACGATGAAATCCGGCGGGTTCGGCTGGTCCAGTATGAAACGGAAACTATCCGTGATCGCGGTTCCGAGACCGGCCTTGCGAGGTCTAGTTATGAGAAATAGATTCGAAAAGGTTTTCTGCAGATCTTCGACTCGTTCCGCCGTCCCGTCAGGGCTTGAATCATCTATGACAACTATTAACGACCTAGTCTCAAGCTGCTCGATCGTTCGTATCAAAGGTTCAACGTTGTCTGCCTCACAGTATGTTGGTAGAATTACAGCTACGCTTGAATTCATTTTGCACGGCACAACATGATCTATCACTTTCTAACTCGCCCTCAACTAGGATTACGACGTTAGCTTGTGCGTTTTCGATATATGAAACTTTCGTAGATTTGCCGGTCTACGTTCAAGAACAAAGTGTCAAACGCTGCGAGTAATGTCTAAACCGAAGTATGGACTGAGCTTTTTGTCTAACCCTTCTCTTGAGACTTGTCGAAAATGTTATAAAAAACAAGCCGCACTAGTTTATGCTGATCTATGTAAGTCGCAAGATGGAGTTTCGCTTTGACTCAAAGGATTGTGAGCTCTGATCAAAGATAGTTGCAAGGGGTTTAAAATCTTTGTCGACACAAGGAAAAGTGGCCCACTTGGAATTTGATAATCCGCATAGTCAATTAATGCCATTAACAATCAGTGTGGGAATTTGCGCGTATAACGAGCAAGAAAACATTGGGCCTTTGCTCAAAAACCTTCTGGCAGAGCAGAACCTGTCGCAGAACTCAGAAGTCATCGTTGTATGCTCAGGGTGCACAGATAAAACCCCTATGATCGTCGAGGATTTCGTCCTCAGAGAGAGCAGAGTGAAATTAATCGTGGAAAAGGAAAGAAGAGGGAAAGCCTCAGCGCTTAACCTTTTTCTTGATAGCGCTATTGGGCAAATTCTGGTTATCATCTCAGCCGACAGCAGACCTGGGCGTGGAGCGGTGGAAAGGCTGGCAAAATCAATTAGATCACAAGTGGGGGGAGCGTGCGCTGAGACTCTTCCGGTGAACAAGAATCGAAGTGTTATGGAGTTCTGTTATTGGTTCTTGTGGAGAATGCACAATCGAACCCTTCAAAAGGAGTCTCAGGAAAAGACCTTACACCACTTTGGGGGAGATATGTGGGCTTTGAAGAAGGGAATCATATCTTATATTCCGAACGAAGTAATAAACGATGATGCTTACTTAGGTATAATGCTCTGGAAAAAGGGTTGGCAGTTGGTTTTTGTTCCGGAAGCGTCTTTGATGATTAAAGGCCCAGCTACTCCTATCGAATATATCCAGCAGAGAGAGCGCATAGTAGTAGGTCACAAACAGGTCAAGCAAATCACGGATATTGAACCGACAACCATAGGTGCTTTGGCGCTGAAGCGACCACTTTTCTCGATAAGACTACTAGTGAAAGAAATGGGAACTCAGAAAATTCGAGATTACCCAAAGATTCCCATCGGTCTATTTCTTGAACTAATCGCTCAGACTTCTGCGACGATCAACTTCAAGAAGAAAGACAAGTACGTAAGATGGAAGCAGATACGAGGAACCAAGAGATTCTAAGCTACTTCTAATTGGATTTCGCTTATTCTTGGCATGATCTTACGAAACCGGGTTCTAATACCGGATTGGCATAGTTGTTCACCGACTGGGAAAGAACAAAGCTCATTCTTCTTTTTGTGCAATGCATTTTGGACTGGGCAGTAAGCATTATCCTAGTATGGACCTTAGAGAAGAAGTGATGCTCATATGATATGGAAGTTAAGTCAACGGCGAAGAAACTGATTTCCGTTTCTGTGTGTACAATGTATCCTGAACAGGAGAATTTGAAAGGTTCGCTAGCTGCCGCCTATGAAAATGCTTGGTTACTCTGATAGGTGCATAGAGCAAGGCGAGTATTACTGGAAGCAGGAATGCCAACAGCAATAAGTAGGTATTCGTGCTTTCAGCAACAACAAAGCTGACCTTGGTTTCTTTAGGGTTAAGTTCAAAGGTAGTAGGCTGCTGGTTCTCCGGTTCAGGGCTTATTTCTATTCCGTTTAGAAGCAATTTGTCGTTGTTGTCTGAAGCATTGAAACTTATGGTATTCTCAGTCACGTCTGAGAAGCCACCTGTGTTCCACTCGTACGATTCGGTTCTCGATATTTTCAGCACGGACCATTCTGTACCGATGGACTGAGTTGGAGTCGGCGATAAAGTCACAAAGAGTCTGTTGAAAATGATGCCAGTGAGCCTAATCGTTTGGTCACCGTCAAGTTTCAAATCGACTGTCTCGCCGTTGACTGGCAACTCGTTGATTTGAAGGGGGATCGGAGATATTTTCGCTGAGAGAAAATAGGCTTTGACATCATCGGTGGAATTAGCGCCTATTGCATACTGAACACTTGTTATGCACAATGGTCTTTCGGAAAAGGCTGTGTAGAATAAACTGTCAACGTTGAACTGGTAGAACTTCCAGTCAAGAGCGCTGCCTATCAGATAATAGCCTGCTCTGCTCTTGTTGTCAACCCAGACATAGTTCATTGGCACATCGTAGAACTTGAAAATCAGACTATAAGTGAGGTTCTGTTCGGTAAGGGCATCCACTCTGTAATAGGCCCATGCGCTGCCATCAACAGATGGACTAAGTCTTAGGAGCAAGAGGATACTAGAATTCTCATCTAATAAAATGGGGCATCCTAGACTCACTGTATAAGCAAACCATCCGTTGATTCCGTTGGAACCATTCCCGCAAAACCTCGTCTCGATCATTTCTTGGTCGAAAGACGTGTTCTCCAAAGTGAGGTAGCTGGATCCAGCGTAATCGGTTGCATATTGAGACACCTGTCCAGATTCATAAGCAGAAAAAGGGTCTTCAAAAACTGATTTTGAAAGGACCACACTCACGCTGTTCGTTTCATAATTGTCAAGGGTGAGTGATCCTTTGGAATTCTCTATTCCTTCTAGTCTCTGGTTCAGCATGGTCAAGTATTCCACAAGATTTGGGTGTTCTAGTATGCTGTTTGAAGCACCGTCGCTCCAACTTGGGGCACCATAACGCATGGCGAAGATTTCTATTCGATCCGCGTTGAGAAGTTCGTCGTAAGCCGATTCAAGGGATGTGAGATTGATGCTTGTTCTGTCGTATAGCCAGATGAATTGCCCAAGCGATGTGTTATTGGAAGGTTTTACTTCTAGACTTGCTCCCAGATCCTCAAGGTCCTCTGGGGCACTGTACCAATCCCAATTCATGATGCTGAGTTTGGGAATAACGAGTTCCTTTGGTGGATAATAGCCTATCATCAGGGCTCTCCCTCCGGTGATTTCGTTTGTAATATTGATAAACAGTTGTGCGTTGGTCAGATTTTGAGCTTCCCAAAAGTTCATGTCATCATACAGGTAATAAGTTGCGTTGAGCTTGCTCCCATTGCTTACTACGGACAAGAGCTTTGTCGTGTATGTTTTTTCGATCCATGTTGTATTTGCTGTAAAATCTGCGAAATGATCTTGTTTGACTGGTAAACTCCATGCGCCTTGGGAACCTGCATCGTATGGATTGAAAAGGATTATTCCGACTCTCAATCCCTGCTGTTGTGCAACGGTCGCTGCTTCTTCGAATACCTCTGGATTACTGACAAAAGGGTATTCAGAACTTGAAAGCAGAACCCCATCTACGGACATATTCTTGATCGTCTTAAAGTCTTCGTAGTAATAGTCCGGACCCCAATCAATAGAATACCAACCGAAGATCTCCGCGTTTCTTGTAGAATAGGCAGGCGAATAATAGGTAGCTGTTTCTAATCTTGGCTCTGCTAATGTAGATGAGACAAGAACCGCAAACTGCAGCATTGTCGTTGCAGCAGAGACGACCCATAGCACCAGTATTGCCAGACCTATTATTTCCCTCTTTGACAATGATGGATACGAGATCGAAACTTGAAACACGTCTCTTAATAGTCTGTAAATAAGCCATAACACTGAGAGCACGAATACTGCATCCCAAGCGGTACTGAGTGTGGCTGGAATATTGTTAAAGCCTAAGACCGCGAAAAAAGATGAGTATCCGGTCTCTGACATGAGGCTTGCTGATATCTCCAAAACCTCGAGTAGTAGAATCCATATAATTATTGCGTATTGCGCTTTTCTACTCCTTATCACTCGGCACAGCTTTCTCATGGTTTTTCATCATTATTAAGACAAGCCTTACCAGAGTGTAATCAAACAAGACTGCTATAATAAAGCGTATCGCGTATCTCAACGTCGAGAATGGCTGAGTTGTCGTAAGACTATTAAAGATCGACCAGAAATTTATGTCCACCAAATAAGCAAAGGCGAACGGGTAGACGTTAACAAGCACAAAAGTCAATGTAATAATCCAAACATATTTGAAATATTTTTGAATCAACTCGTGCGAGAGCAGGATCATCGTACACAACAGATACAAAACAAACTGTTCAGGTATGAATGTTCTGGTTAACAGAAAACTGATTGTAGTAATTGAGAACCCTTTTAATAATGTATTCAGGTTCTCGCCTTGATTAGTGCTGACCTTCTGTCCATACCCATAATACAAGAGATAACTTGAGATCAAGCCTAGAATCCACAAGTAGCGAATCAACGGAAATGCGAAGAAGGAGTTTAGAGATTCCTGACTAACCGTATTGGGAAGCACGTTGTTGAGAAGTGAACCCAGGTTCCAGTAGCTTAGCCCCTCACCTGTTTTTGCCGTTTGACTGAGCACGGTGATAGCCGTCTGAGAAACTGGCCACCTAAAATAAGCCAGAGGTATTAGTGTCAACAGAAAGGGAACAGCCAACGATATCAGAAGATACGCCAGCGCCTCCCTAAGCCCTTTTTTCTGGCTTGTGAAAAACAGTTGGATTGGAAGATATATGATGGGCAATACCTTAAAGTATATGCCAAGTCCCAGGGAAACGGCACTCCAACGCGTCCTGTCCAATAATACTAATAGGAGGGACAGAAGAGTGAAGAATATCGGGATAGAATCGAACATGCCCCAAACCGAGCTCAAGAAAACAACGAATGGGCAGAGGAAGAAGATAAAAGACGCTTTTTGGGCCTTCTCTGCGTTGCCCTTAAAACTCGAGATTAGCAGGTAGATCACGTATGCTGTAGCCAGATCTGCAAGTATGGGCATGAGTTTGATAAGAAAATAATAGAGGTACGGTGAAAAGGGAGCAATTTCATAAATCTTGAAAGCTAGGCCTAAACAAAGACCCCAGGCAGGAAGATATCCTAGACCTGGAACATAGGGATAAATCGGTTGACCAAGACCTGGAACGTAAGGATAACTGGGTAACACTGGGCTGACCCCATTCGCGACGAAGTACCCTACTCGAATGAAAATCTCGAAATCATAAGGGCTTCCAGTCCAGAAACTTAAGAGAAATCTTACAAGTAGGCCAACCGCTACTAGTTTTAACCATCGCGAGTACGTTTTTGGTCTTGGCTTACCAAGTTTCAGAGGTTTTAGCCTTCCATTTTAGATTTCCGAGCCATTGCATGAACTAGCTCTGATTGCTGCTCTTATCCAGCCTTGTTATTTGAATAGTTTTATAAGAGTCTTGATTTTCACCTCAATAGGCAAGAAAGTAATGATTGGTAACTTCAGATGAACGAGCATGAAATGAAGTCTACACAAAGGGTGAAGTTTGACCATATTTGGAAAGAAAGCAGATCTTCCGTTTTCTCAATGTTTCCGGCTTTAATGTTTAAAGATAGAGTCAGTGATGAAATTCTTGAGGGTATTTTGAGTTCAAAACTCAATCTCAAGATTTTAGATGTTGGTTGCGGTTCTGGAAGGAACATCCAAAGGATAATAGACTACATCAACCCTAATGTCGTAGCTTTTGGCATCGACATCTCCAGAAATGGAGTGGCTCTCGCAAATAGAGTGGCAAAGATGAGGAATGTAAAAGAGAAATGTGTTTTCATTTTAAGCGATGCTGATCACATTCCCTTTAAGGACAATGTATTCGATTGTGTTACGAGCTACGATTTACTAGAGCATCTTCCCAACCCTCATCTGTGCCTTGAAGAGATCTCTCGCTGCGTCGCCTCCGGTGGGCATGTAATTATTTATACTCTCAACCGCGACTACAAACACACGTTTGATTGGCTTCTAGAGTGTGTTTTCAAGAAGTGGTTCAGAAGACTTCGCGAAAAAGTGGGACATTCTCCAGAAAGATTCCTTTCAACATACCAACTATCATCGATGCTCTTGATGAAAAACCTTCACACTAGATCAGTTATTCCGATGCATAGCTTTGTTACAACAATATGGGACGTTTGGCTGTTCAGGCTTTTTGCGAATTTAGCTATGAGAAGACGACAAAAACATTCAGAAACAAATGGCATATTCGAAGGAAAAACTGCGATTCCACGAATGGCGCAGTTTTCGGCTAAGTATATTTCGCAAATACTCAACGTCGTAGGTTTTTGGGATATACCATTGGAAAAAAGAATGATCGGTGCCGGCTTTTTCGCCATTGCGACGAAAGCTTAGTACAGATACAACTGCGAGATTAGGAAAACGGTGAACGCGCCATGGAAGTTGATTGACCTGCACTATTGAGGAACACCGTTACCAAGAACAGACTTTTTTTCAAAGACGTTTTAAAGATCGTTGGAATAATACTGGTGCTATTAGAACACCTTAGCACTCATTGGATATCGCCTTCTCTTGGTTACATCGAAATCAATATTTTCAACATGTACGGCATTACCTTCGCCTGCCTGGTCGCTTGTTGCTTGTCCGGAATATTTGTAGTCGGTACTGACTCACAAAATTGAAGCGTCTAGAACCGGCTTGTTATCGCTTTCAAGTTCTGAACTGCCATGCTACCTTGATGGCTTTAACGTAGCTAACGTCAGACGCGTAGCCTTCACTGTTGGCCTCGACCGAATAGTTGCCGATGGCAGGTCCGCCGATGCTTGTAATAAAACGGACCTATATATATAAGACGGGTTCAAGTCGAACAAATTTTCTGTGTGGTGGTGGTTTCTCTTTCCTTTTGCATGATTATACATGCCAGACCAGGCTCCTCTTGGAAGGTTAGCCTGTTAACTCTTTCCTTTGAGATTCTTAGATATTGTATGCCTTTTTGTATGTATGGATAGAAATAGTCTTCTCGGAGAAGCTTGAATCCACTCATTAGTTTCTCCAGTCTCTGCTTGTTATAACGTCTTTCAAAGTTACCGCTTATCCTTAAAGGAGTATCCCCAAGGTAGGGTGTTGTTAGAGCAATGACGCCATGCGGCTTAAGTATCCTCTTCAGTTCCTTCAAGGCCTCAATGTCGCCATCCAAATCTCTCATGCATTGTCCATATGCCTGAAGCCCCACGTGTTCTATCGTCGAAATGACAAGGATACCATCAAAGAAATCACTCGGTAGCTTAGTATCGATCACATTTCTCTTAACGAAAAACATAAGCTTATTCATAAATGGGTAATCTCTCAAGTCCAATCCAAAAACTCTGAAACCTCTTCCAATAAGTTCATGGCTTAGTAGGCTTTCCGCACATCCCACATCAAGCACTGACGATCCTTTCCCGATAACTCCTAGATTTTTCATTAACCACATGTTTTCTATTGCTCTTGGATCACGTACCCCCTCTAAAAGGGATAATCTCTTTATTTGAATGCTTAATCTAAACAGAATTCTTCCAATTGGATAGTGCGAAATCATTTTCACTAGCAAAGGCTTCCTATTTGTATTCCGAAAGGAATAATTTGTTACGATCGTCGAGAGACTGAACAGAATCGTCGCGACACCGAAACCGTCTTTTTTCGATTACTACAACAGATTTGTCTCTTAAGAATAAAGGTTTGCATAGCCGAATGACCGTTAGCGCGCGCCGTGATGTTATACCCAAGTATCTGCAACAACAGTTCTTATTGCTTTACATTAAACTTTCTGGTTTTCAATCATTAGGCACTCAGGATCAATTTGACCTCGGGGGAAAAGTAAATGGCGATCTGGTTTCTAACAATGATACTGTCAATCTGTCTGTTGTATCCGATCCTATTCCCTTGGGATTAACAAATATCCACACGTTCCCATCCTATCGCTGTTCGGGATAGCCATTTTGAGCAGGTATTGCATGTCGCAGTTGTCAGCGTTCTACTACGGAATTTACTGGTTTATATTGTTTGATATTCGAATTCAGGCTCGGAAGTTATCTCCTTAAGATATCAAGCGGTTGCGTGTGGCTTTCTCAAAACAAGCTTTATTCCGATAGCGTACACAACGGTGAGCCCTATCGATGTTGCAAGGAGTTCTAGAGGTATTCGTATGCCCAAATATTCAGAAACAAAGTAAGGTGAGATATTATAGGATAAGTCGACTGTTGAGTACATTATTGCTATTATTCCTAGAACGCTGATCGCCCAATAGAAATACTTTAAGAAGCTTTTTTCCTTGGAAATGAGAATCAGCACCAGAGGCAAGATCCAAATGAAGTACTGTGGATTCACCACCGTATACGTCATGTAGATTACAAGCACAGAGACTGCAGCGTACGACACAATATCTGTTCCTGAAAATTCCCGTGTTTTCCAAATACTGATTAGGATGATGATCAGAGCTATCGACATGAGGATCGGAGAGACAGGAATGTTCGTGGTGCCTGTCATGCCGTTTAGTAGAATCAGCGGAGTAAAGCCACTGATGAAATTTTGACCCATCCAGTCTGGTGATGCTCTTTTTACAAGAAGATTATATGTTAATTTTACCG